>Ga0315907_10000325_pt1 | contig 69178 bp, 68 predicted proteins | sample LakEriMetagenome_3_FD_203525 | JGI IMG/M metagenome (GOLD analysis project Ga0315907, IMG submission 203525) | Freshwater fungal communities from buoy surface, Lake Erie, Ohio, United States - Buoy 12 MA123 | ecosystem: Environmental > Aquatic > Freshwater > Lake > Lake biofilm | place: USA... | reverse complement strand
CGACGCCCCGCGCAGCAGCCCACCACGGGCCGCAACAAACCACCCCCCTCTGCACTCCTCCAGGCTCATTCCTCGCTGGAATCACGGGCCCGCCTCCAGGCTCAAACCTCGTTGGACAAGACTAGGGCTTGCGCCCGCACAGTCAAAGCGTCTACGATCTGCGCGTGCAGCGGCTTGGCCACCACCAACCGTGAGCCGGCCGAACAGATCTGCCCGGCGTTCTCGAAGATGGCACCGAACACGCCGTCCACCGCCTGCGGCACATCGGCATCGGCCATCACCACCACGGGGGACTTGCCCCCCAGCTCGAGCAGCACGTGGGTGACATTCGACGCCGCCGCGCGCATCACCTCCATGCCCGTGGGCACCGAACCGGTAAAGGTGATGTGGTCCACCTGCGGGTGCGCCACCAGCGCTGCCCCGGCTTGTGCGCCCGTGCCCGTGACCACGTTGCACACGCCCGGTGGCAGGCCTGCTTCGGTAAGCAACTCGGCCAGCAGCAGCGCCGTGAAGGGCGTGGTCTCGGCCGGCTTGACCACCACCGTGCAGCCGGCCGCCAGGGCCGGTGCCAGCCCGCGGGCCAGCGTGGCCAGGGGATAGTTCCAGGGCACCACCTGGGCGCACACCCCCACGGGTTCTAGCACCGTGTAGGCCAGGTGGTCGACGTCCAGAGGGATGGAGCGGCCCTGCAGCTTGTCGCAGGCACCAGCGTAGTACTCGAAGGTGCGCGCCGCGGAGGCGACGTCACCACGCGCCTCGGCCAGCCGCTTGCCCGCGTCCACGCACTCGACAATGGCCAGTGGTGCCGCATGGGCCCGGATCAGCGCGGCGGTCCGCGCCAGGATGCGGCCGCGCTCGGCCGGGGTGGTGCGGCGCCAGGGCCCGGACAAGGCGCGGCGCGCCGCGGCCACGGCGCAGTCGACATCTTGCGCGTCACCAGCCGCAAAGCGGGCAAAGGCTTGGGCGGTGCTCGGGTCGAAGGACTCCATAGTGGCGCGGGAAATCGCCGGCACACCAGCGCCGTCGATGTAGTGCCCGTCGGGCAGGCCCGGCAGCACGCCGGTGGCCCGCACGCTGGCCACGAGCGCCGCCTCCTGCCCCGCCCCCAGGATAGCTGAGCGGCTCACGTGCGCTCGCTTTGCTGGTAGGCGGCGCGCTCCAGCCAGGCGGGTTCGATCTCGACGCCCCAGCCGGGATCGCAGGGGATGGTGACGTGGCCGTCCACCACGGTATAGGGCGAGCGGCGGAACAGCCCCTCCTGCCAGGGGTAGTAGTCCGGCCCCTCGATGGAGAGCTCCAGGTACTTACCGGCGTTGGGAATCGCACCCAGCAGGTGCATGGTGAACAGGGTCACCATGGACAAGTTGGCACTGTGCGGCGTGCAGGGAAGCCCCGCCTGCGCAGCCAGCCGGGCCACGCGCAGCGTGCGGGTGATGCCGCCCATGTAGCAGACGTCGGGCTGCACGATGTCCACTGCGCGCATGTCGATCATCTGGCGCCAGGTGGGCATCCAGCAATCCTGCTCGCCGCCGCTGACGTCGATGTCCAGCGCCGCAGTCACGGCCTGGGTCTGCTCGAGTTCCCAGTAGGGGCAGGGCTCTTCGTAGTGGCTGATGCCGTGGTCCTGCAGCAGGTGGCCCACCTCGATGGCGCGCTCCACCGTGAAACAGCTGTTGGCATCCACCATCAGGGCCACCTCAGGGCCGAGGGCGCGCGCCATGGTGGGCACGATCTCCTCGGTGCGGCCGGGCCACTCGTCGACATTGCGTCCGCACTCAGCGCCCACGCGGAACTTGAAGGCATCGAATCCCAGACGATCGCGCAACTCGCACAGGCGCGTGGCCTCGTCACGCGGGGTGATGTCGCGCTTCATCGACGAGGCGTAGGCGCGCAGACGCCGTGGTGTGCCGCCTAGCAGTTCGCAAACGCTCTTGCCCTCGAGCTTGCCGCGCAAGTCCCACAAGGCGGTCTCCACTCCACCGATGGCGCGGTACAGCGTGGAGCCCGGGAACTTGTGCTCGCGCTCGAACACATAGTCCACCAGCTCCTCCAGGTCCAGGGCGTCGCGCCCCAGGGCCCAGGGGGCCACCTGGCGGTGCAAGATGGTGCAGGTGATGTCGGCCTGATAGGGCGAGACCTGCCCCCAGCCCTGCGCGCCGTTGTCAGCCGTGACCCGCACGAAGCCGACAAACGGGTCGCTGAACGTCTCGATGCGCTGGATCTTCAAGCGGCCCCCTGTTCTTTGTCCTCGTGGACCATGGCTTCCCGCGCAACGCCTGGCGCGGCACCCTGGGCATCGCCACATGATGCAGACAGAAATGGACTGCCCGAAAGGTCCATTTTGAACATTCCGTGATACCGTTTGTACACAGTCCAATCCAAGTATCGGAGGCTCTGGGATGGTCAAGCGCGCGGGCGGGGCGCTGCTCCTGTCAATACGCCTTGAGCACGGCTCCACCAGGCCGGTCAGCACGCAGTTGCACGTAGGCTTGCGTGAACTGATCCTGTCCGGGACCATCGCTCCAGGGCAACGCTTGCCAGCCAGCCGCACACTGGCGTGCGATCTGGCCGTGTCACGCACCACCGTGATCGAGGCCTTTGACCGCCTGACGGCCGAGGGGCTGATCGAGTCGCGGGTCGGCGCGGGCACCTATGTGACCCGAGCTCTGGAAGCACCCCGGCCCATGCCGGCCGCCACCGCCACTGGCCCCGAAGCCGGTGCACCGCGGCTGTCGCACGCCACCGAGCGCTCGCTCGAGCTCTTCGGCCAGCGTCAGCGCCTGCCCGCCATCCCCCGCGCCTTCACCACGGCGCTGCCCGCCTTTGATGCGTTCCCGATGGCGCAGTGGGCGCGTCTGTCCGCCAAGCACTGGCGGCGCGGCCGTGATGAGGTGATGGGTTACGGTGAGCCCTTCGGCCACCCTGGCCTGCGCCGGGCCATCGCCTCCCACCTGCGTGCCAACCGCGGCATCGTCTGCGACGCCGAGCAGATCTTCATCGTCAGTGGCGCTCAGCAGGCCTTCTCCCTGACAGCATCGCTGCTGTTGAACCCCGGCGATGCGGTCTGGTTCGAGAACCCGGGCGCCATCGGGGCGCGCAACAGCCTTATCGCCGCCGGTGCCGAGTTGCTGCCCGTTCCGGTGGACGCGCAGGGCTTGCGGGTGGAAGACGGCCTGGCGCGCTGCCCTGGCTTTGCGATGGCCTTCGTCACCCCCTCGCACCAGCAGCCGCTGGGGGTGGTGATGAGCCTGGAACGACGCTTTGCGCTGCTGCACGCCGCCGAGAAGGCCGGGGCCTGGGTCATCGAGGACGATTACGACGGCGAGTTCTCCTTCGGCGGCGTGCCCCTGCCGACGCTCAAGAGCATCGACACCACGGGCCGGGTCATCTACGTGGGGACCTTCAGCAAGTCGCTGTTTCCCTCCCTGCGCCTGGGCTACCTGTTGGTGCCGCCCTCGCTGGTGGACACGGTCAAGGCCGTGATGAGCCAGCTGTTGCAAGGCGTGCCCACGGTCGTGCAGGCCCTCGTGGCCGAGTTCATCGACGAAGGACACTTTTCTTCGCACCTGCGACGCATGCGGCGCATCTATGCCGAGCGGCATGACGCGCTCTGCGCGGCGGCTGGGCGACGCTTGGCCGGACTGCTGGAAGTGGTGCCCAGCCACAGCGGGCTGCACACCATCGCGCGCTTTCAGGCCACCCTGTCCGAGCAGGACGTGGTCGAGGCCGCACGCCAACGGGCGATCACGGTCTCTGCCATCACGCGCTTCTCGCTGACGCCGCCCCCAGGCGGCGGCGCCAGCGGCCTGGTCCTGGGCTTCGGAGCCGTCCGCCCGCCTGACATCGAACAGGGCGTGGAAGTGCTGGGTCAGGTCATGGAGCAACTCTGCGCGGCCCGCCGGCCTACGGCAACGGCAAGGCCTGAGCGCACTCGGCCTTGAAGTGCTGTTCAGCGACCGCCGACGTCATTGGCCTTGAAGATTGCCCAAAGTGGACCTGCCCGCTGCGGGCCCGCGTATGTCAACCTCCTCAGCGGGGGGGCCTCCTCCGCAGGAGGCCCTGCGAGCTGTCCCCCCCAGAGTCGCCCCCTGCGGGCCAGCCTTCGCCTTTGAAGTGAACACTTTCGACTACATCATCGTGGGAGCCGGCACGGCCGGGTGCGTGCTGGCAGCGCGGCTGACTGCCAATGGCCGCCACAAGGTACTGCTTCTGGAGGCCGGCCCCAGCGACAAGCGCTTCTTCGTGCGCATGCCCATCGGCTACGGCCGCTGCTTCTACGACCCGACCATCAACTGGATGTACCGCACCGAGCCCGAGGCCGGACTCGGTGGGCGCCGCGGCTACTGGCCGCGCGGCAAGCTGCTGGGGGGCTCGGGCACCATCAACGCCATGGTGGCGCTGCGCGGCCAACCCGCAGACTTCGAGGAGTGGGCTGCGCTGGGCAACCCGGGTTGGGGATGGCGCGACGTGCTGCCCTACTTCCGCAAGCTCGAGGACAGCCCCTTCGGCCCGAGCGCCGAGCGCGGCAGCGGCGGGCCGATGAAGGTGGCAGACGTCAGCGCCCAGACACACCCGCTGTGCCACGCGTTCCTGCAGGCCTGCGAGGAAGCCGGCCTACCCCGCAGCGCCGACCTCAACGGCGCGAACGCCGAGGGCGTGTCGCACTACCAGATCAGCGTGCACCAAGGGCGGCGGGTCTCTACCGCCACCGCCTACCTGCGCCCGGCCAAGGAGCGCGCGCAACTGCAGGTGCAAACGCTGGCGCAGGTGCAGCGCATCGGCTTCGAGGGGCGCCGTGCCACGCAGGTCCACTACACGGTGGGCGGCGAGTTGCGGCAGGCGCGCGCTGCGCGCGAAGTAATCCTGTGCGCCGGCGCCATCAACACGCCGCAGTTGCTGCAGTTGTCTGGGGTGGGGCCGGCGCCGCATCTCTCGGCCCTGGGTATCGCGGTGGTGCATGACAGCCCGGCAGTGGGCCGCCATCTGCAGGACCACCTGTGCATCGACCACCTGTACCGGGCCCGCGTGCCGACCCTCAATGAACAGCTGCGCCCCTGGCACGGCAAGCTCCGCGTGGGCCTGAAGTACCTGCTGAGCCGACAAGGCCCGCTGGCCCTGTCGGTCAACCAGGCTGGCGGTTTCGTACGCTCTCGCCCAGGACTTTCCAGGCCCGACCTGCAGCTGTATTTCTCGCCGCTGTCCTATACCCGCTCACCGCCGGGAAAGCGGCCGCTGATGAACCCCGACCCCTTCCCCGGCTTCATGCTCAGCGCTCAGCCCTGCCGGCCAGGCAGCCGTGGCCATGTGGAACTGCGTTCGCCCGACCCCCTGCAGGCACCGCGCATCGTGCCCAATTCACTGTCCGATCCGAAGGATCTCGAAGAGCTGCTGCACGGCGCGGCCTTGCTTCGGCGCCTGGCGGCCTCGCCAGCCCTGGCCGGTCTGGTGGCGCAGGAGATGCAGCCCGGGCCCGCAGTGCAAACGCGCGAGCAGATGATCGAGGACATCCGCGCCCGGTGCTCCACGGTATTTCACCCGGTCAGCACCTGCCGCATGGGGCCGGACCCGGCGCAGTCGGTCGTCGATCACCGACTGCGCGTGCACGGCCTGGCCGGCCTGCGCATCGTGGACGCCTCGGTCTTCCCCACCGTCACCTCGGGCAACACCAACATGCCCGTGGTCATGGTGGCCGAAAAGGCGGCCGATCTCCTGCTCGAGGACGCGACGCTGAATCCATGAGCCCATGAACCCATGACCCCGCCCACACCCCCCCAACCCACGCATGACGGCCCCCTGGGCGCCCCCTTCACCGCTGACGCCAAGCTGCAGCCCTACTGGTGGGAGACCACGCCGCGTCCGGCGCTGCCCAGCCTGCCCGCCCCCGCCGAGGTGGATGTGGCCGTCATCGGCTCGGGCTACACCGGGCTGCAGGCCGCGCTGCAGACCGCGCGCGGCGGGCGACACACGGCGGTCTTCGATGCCGAGGACGCCGGCTGGGGCTGCAGTTCACGCAATGGCGGCCAGGTCTCCACCAGCGTCAAGCCCACGTTGGACACGCTGACGCGCCGCCACGGGCAGCAGAAGGCCCAGGACATCCTGGCCGAGGGCCGGCAGTCGCTGGCCTACCTGGGGGAATTCGTGCAGCGCGAGAGCATCGACTGCAGCTTCGGCGTGGTGGGACGCTTCCACGCCGCCCACAACGAGGCGCAGTTTCGCCAGCTCGAGCGCAAGGTCGAGCACCGCGCCCCGGGCCCCGGCGTAGATGCCTACCTGGTGCCCCGCTCGGAGCAGCGCGCGGAGATCGGCACCGACAGCTACTACGGCGGCGTGGTCTACACGCGGCACGCCAGCGTCGACCCGGCGCGCTACCACCAGGGGTTGCTCCAGCGCGTGCAGGCCGCCGGCGCCCAGGTGCTGCCCCGCTGTCCGGTACTGGGCCTGGAGCGCGACGGTGCGAGGTTCAAGCTCACCACGGCGCGCGGAACCACCCTGGCGCGCGACGTGGTGGTGGCCACCAACGGCTACACCGGAACACTGACGCCCTGGCTGCGCCGGCGTGTCATTCCGATCGGCAGCTACATCATCGCCACCGAGGAGATGCCGCGGGAACAGGTGGCAGCTCTCATCCCGCACAACCGCATCGTCAGCGACACGCGCAAGGTCGTTTTCTACTACCGCGCCTCGCCCGACCAGCGACGCATCGTCTTCGGCGGCCGGGTGTCCTTCAACGAAACCGATCCACGCGTCAGCGGGCCCATCCTCTACCGCGACTTGGTGGGCATCTTTCCGGCCTTGGCCTCGGTGCGCATCAGCCACTCGTGGTGCGGCTTCGTGGCCTACACCTTCGACGAGATGATGCACCTGGGCAGCCACGAAGGCATCCACTACGCCATGGGCTACTGCGGCTCGGGCGTGGGCATGGGCAGCTACCTGGGCATGCGCATCGGGCAGCAGGTGCTGGGGCTGGCGGAGGGCCGAACGGCCTTCGACGGCCTGGCCTTCCCCACCCGCCCGCTGTACACGGGCAAGCCCTGGTTCCTGGCCCCCAGCATCCGCTACTACCGCTGGCGCGACCGCATGCCATGGTGAGTGCCAACCCCTCGTTCGAGGCCTTGGCGCCTCTGCCTCTGCTGCCTGAAAGCCAGCGCAAGCGGGTGCTCGTCATTGGGGCGGGCATCGTCGGCATGTCCTGCGCGCTGTGGCTGCAGCGCGCCGGGCACGCCGTGACGGTGTGCGACCCCACGCCGCCGCTGCCGGGCGTGGGCTACGAGGCGGCCGCGAGCTTTGGCAACTCCTGCACCATCGCCTACGGCGCCGTGCTGCCCGTGGCCATGCCCGGCATCACCGCCGCCGTGCCGCGCATGCTGAGCAACCGCGACGGCCCGCTGTCGCTGTTCTGGGGCGATGTGCCCGGCCTGCTGCCCTGGCTGTGGTCCTTCATCCGGGCCAGCCGGCCCAGCGAGGTACAGCGCATCACAGCCGTGCTGGGATAGCTCATCCGCCTGACCGCCGCAGGCCTGGAGCCCCTCATCGAGCAGGCCGGGCTCCAGGCGCGGGTGCGCCGTACTGGGTGCTTGTACGTGTACCGCACGGCGGCACAGTTCGAAGCATCCCAGGCGACATTGCAGATGCGCGCCGAGCAGGGCGTGCGCACGCAGGTGCTGCAGGCTGCGCAGCTGCGCGAGGAGGAGCCGGGCCTGAAGCCCGACTACGCCCGGGCGGTGCGATTCCTGGACACCTGCAGCCTGGACGATCCGCACCACTTCATGATGGGCCTGGCGCAGGACTTCCAGCGCCGGGGCGGCACCGTGGTGCAGGCGGCGGTGGAGGCCGTCAGCCGCCAGAGCGAGGCCCGCGCGGCGATCGCGGGCGGGCAGGTTGTGGCCCAGGGCGACCTCGTCGTGATCGCCGCCGGGGCTCGCTCAGGCCGCTTGGCCGCCAGCCTGGGCGACCGCATCCGGCTGGACGCGGAGCGGGGCTACCACGTGCTGTTCCCCCAGGACGGCCACCGTCTGAACTCGCCCGTGTGCGACCCCGAGGCCGGCTTCTACCTGACGCCGCTGGGCGAGGGGCTGAGGGCCGCGGGTACGGTGGAGCTGGGCGGGTTGGGGAAGCCGCTGCGGCCGCACCGCACGGCCATGATCGAGCGCGTCAGCCGCCGCCTGGTGCCGGGTCTGGGCCCGGCGGGCCGCACCTGGCTGGGGTTTCGCCCCTCGATGCCCAACTCGCTGCCCGTCATCGGCCACTCACCCAGCGACCCCCAGGTCATCCACGCCTTCGGCCACGGCCACCTAGGCCTGACTCTGGCCGGCATCACCGGCCGCTTGGTGGCCGAGCTGGCCAGCGGCGTGCCCCCCTCCATGGACCTCGCGCCTCTGGCGCCGCACAGGTTTTGAGGTGCAGTCACTGGCGAAACGGCTTGGCTGAGCTTGCCTGGGCCTTCGAGAAGGATCGAGGGCAGAGCCCTGGATCTGCAGCCGTATCAGCCCGCTAGACATTGCCTCGCGTGTAGCATAGGTACACAATGACCGCCTGTGGCGATCAAGAGTTTTGAACACAAAGGCCTGCGACAGTTCTTTGAGACCGGCAATACCGCCGGCATCCAGACCCAGCACGCACCAAGGCTCGGGCGGATGTTGCGCGCTCTGGACGCCGCGGCACAACCCCCAGACATGGGGTTTCCGGGCTGGAATCTCCATCCGTTGAAGGGCACCCTGCGCGGGCATTGGGCTGTTTCGGTCAGCGGCAACTGGCGCTTGACCTTCAGATTCGATGGCTCAGACGTCATCCTGGTCGACTACTTGGACTACCACTGAAGAGTGCCGCCATGACTCCACTTCATCACCACCCACACCCCGGTGCGATCCTGCGCGAAGACGTGCTACCAGCTCTGGGCCTGAGCATCACCGATGCCGCGATGCAGCTCGGTGTCACGCGGACGGCCCTGTCCAGGGTCCTCAACGGACGCGCCGCCGTCTCGCCAGAGATGGCGTTGCGCATCGAGGCCTGGCTTGGCAAGGACCGCGGGGGCGATGCCGGCCTGTGGCTGCGCATGCAAGCCCACTTTGACCGCCACCAGGCCGAAGTGCGCCTGCGCGGGCGCCCACTGAACGTGCAGCGCGCCCCAGATATGCCGTGAACTCGGCCGCCCTCCATCTCGAGCCCGCATGACCGCTCCCATCCTGGTCGACGCACCCACCGAAATCGAAACCCCCCGGCTGCTGCTACGTTGCCCGCGGGCGGGCGATGGCGCTGCTGTCCATGCCGCCGTGGTGGAGAGCCTGCAGGAACTCCGCGTCTGGAGTGCCTCACTGCCCTGGGCCATCGCTGAGCCATCGGTGGACGCTTCGGAGATGTTCTGTCGCGAGAGTCAGGCCGCGTTCATTCGGCGGACATCACTGCCCTACCTCGCCTTCGAACGCAGCAGCGGCCGATTCATCGCCAGCACCAGCTTGCACCGCATCCACTGGGAGATGCCCAGGTTTGAACTGGGCTTCTGGTGCCGCAGCTCGGCGCAACGCCAGGGCTACACGAGAGAAGCCGCCCGGGCGCTGCTGGAACTGGCCTTCACGGGCCTCGGGGCCCGACGCGTCGAGGCCTACACCGATGAGCTCAACCTGGCCAGCCGCCAACTCTGTGTCAGCGTGGGCATGGCGTTGGAAGGGGTCATGCGCCACGAGCGCGTCGACCGCAGCAGAACCCTGCGCAACACCTGCGTGTTCGCGGCGGTGCGGTGAGGGAGAAGGTGGAATTCGAACCCTACGCGCTGTCAAGATCGCGACGCCAGAAACGGCGCCGCCGCTTCTGAACTGTGGGGTCCGGGCCAGCATCTGTCGGTCGAGTCTACTGCTCACTGACGCCCGGCCCCATGCACTCGTACCTCACCGTTAGTCACCATGCTGTTGCCCTGTTGTTAGCGTACGTGCTAACCTTTGCCGATGGCGTTTTCAGTCGAGTACTACCACCCGAAGATCCTTGCCGAGATCGAGGATTGGCCGGTCGAAGTACTTGCGGACTACGCTCGCTTGCTCGAGTTGCTCATGGAGCACGGACCGAACCTGCGGCTCCCACATTCACGCAGCCTGGGCGACGGCCTTTTCGAGTTGCGACCGCGCGGCAGCCCTGGCATTGGCCGTGCGATGTACTGCTTTCTGGTGGGCAAGCGAGTGGTGGTCGTTCATGCTTTCGTCAAGAAGACGCAGCAGACACCAGATCAGGACCTGAAGTTGGCCCGCAAACGAGTCAAGGAGTTGCGAAATGTCTGAGCTCAAGCACAGCCCCGTCAAACACGATCACGCGGCCTTCTTGGCAAAGGCGGCCTCCCGCAAAGGGTTCTCTGACGCCTACGAGGCGTTGGAGTTGGAGTACCAAGTGGTCAGCCAGCTCCTCAAGGCACGTGCCAAGGCCGGCCTGACCCAGGAAGCCGTCGCGCAACGCATGGGCACCACGAAGAGCGCGGTATCCAGGTTGGAGTCCGCGGGACTGCATGCCCCGTCGCTCAGCACCTTGAAACGCTATGCCCACGCGGTGGGGTGCGAGATTCAAATCAAACTGGTGACGCAGCGGTGACGAGGCTTTTTCAGGCGGTGCCGCCGCGCCCGGTCACGCAAGTCCAAGGCGTGGCCTGCGCCACCCTCTCTGATGAGGTGTAGTCACTGGACTGAAAAGCCTGCCGTGCCCAGAAGAAGACCGCCGTGTCGGCAAACGCCACGGTGAACATCCGCGCCAAGATCAAAGCGCTGCTGCGCACGCCGTAGACCCGCGATGGATGAATGCGGGAAGATGACCCTGCTGCCGCCATCTGCATCCTGGTCCGAACCTGAGCCCTCGACAAGCCCCACCACCATGCTGACACCCGATGTCCAACAGGCCGCCTCGCGCAGCGTGCTGTGCTGGCTGGCCACGGTCGACGCCCACGGCCAGCCCAACGTCTCGCCCAAGGAAATCTTCGCCGTCTTCGATGCGCAGCACCTCGTGGTGGCGAACATCGCCTCGCCCACCAGCGTGCGCAACCTGCAGCACTCGCCCAAGGTCTGCCTGAGCTTCATCGACATCTTCGTGCAGAAGGGCTGCAAGGTGACGGGCCGCGCGCGGTATGTGGCACGCGCCCATGCAGACTTCGCGCACTGGGCCGAGCCCCTGCTGCCCCTGGCCGGGCCGCGCTTTCCCCTTCACGGCGTGATCGTGGTCCAGGCCCTGGCCGTGGAGCCCATCGTGGCGCCCAGCTACCGGCTCTACCCCGAAGACACCACCGAAGCCTCGCAGATCGCCTCGGCGTTGAAGACTTACGGGGTGCAGCGCCCAGGCACCTGAGCCGGTTGGGGACGCGAGGATCCTCACCCGTACTTCTTCCCCTCCTCCAGCAACGCCGCCGTGCCGATCACGTCGTTGAGCTGGTCGAAGTCCAGCATGTGGTCGCGCATGGGCGCGGTGGTGCGGTGGGTGTGCAGACTGGCGTAGTAGCGCTGCAGGGTGTGGGCCACGGCGCGGGCGGTGCCGCCAGGGAAGATGACGATGCGAAAGCCGATGCGGCCGAGTTCATCCGCGCTCTGGATGGGCGTCTTGCCACCTTCCACCATGTTGGCCAGCAGCGGGATACGGCCGGCAAAGCGCGCGCAGGCCTGGGCCATCTGCTCGGGGGTGCGCAGGGCTTCGATGAACAAGGCGTCCACGCCGCAGGCCAGGTAGGCCTCGGCGCGGTCGAGGGCGGCCTCGAAGCCCTCCACGGCCAGCGCGTCGGTGCGCGCCAGGATCAGCGTGTCTTCGCTCTGGCGCGCGTCCAGCGCGGCGCGCAGCTTGCCGCACATCTCGGCCGCCGGCACCACGCCCTTGCCGTCCAGGTGGCCACAGCGCTTGGGGAAGGTCTGGTCCTCCAGCTGGATCATGGCGGCGCCCGCCCGCTCGAAGGCGCGCACGGTGCGCTGGGTGTTCAGCGCGTTGCCAAAACCGGTGTCGGCGTCCACGATGACGGGCGTGCGCACGCGTTCGGTGATGCGCGCCAGCGTGTCGGCCACTTCGGTGGCGGTGGTCAGGCCGATGTCCGAGCGCGCCAAGCGCGTGTAGGCGATGGAGGCGCCCGACAGGTACAGGGCTTCGAAGCCGGCCTGCTCGGCCACGAGCGCGGTCAGCGCGTCGTAGATGCCGGGGGCCAGCACCGGGGTGGGCTGGGTGAGGCGGGTCTTGAAGTTCATGGGGGTCATCACGAGGATTCCTGTGCAAGCATCGCCGCCACTGTGCCCCCCGCCAGCCAGCCACCGGCCACCGCGCTGAGCAGGCCGTTGCCGGTGAGGTAGCCCCAGACCTCGTTGCCGGAGACACCGCGCGCCGCTCCGCCTGCGGCCAGCAGGTTGGGCAAGGGGGTGCCGTCTTCGCGCAGCACGCGGCATTGTTCGTCGATGTCCAGGCCGCCCTGGGTGTGGAACAGCGAGCCCGTCACCTTCACCGCGTGCAGGGGCGCCGCCAGCTTGCGCTTGAAGCTGCGGCCGAAGCGGTCCGGCACACCCGGCTCGATGGCGGCCAGCGTGGCGCGCAGCGCTGCCTCATCGCAGCCGATGTGCGCGGCCAGCGCGGCCTCATCGGCAAAGCTGCGCAGCGCGCCGTTGGCCTGGGCTTCGACGAAGTCCGGGAAGGTCTGCAGCAAGTCCAGCACGGGCGTGTCGAACACGTTCCAGGCGATGCCGCCGGGCTGGGCCAGCACCTCCACCGCGGCCTCGGAGTAGCCGTGGTTCTCGTTGTGGAAGCGCTGGCCTTGCGCGTTGATCTGCACACCGCCTTCCATCATCGCGGCCCAGGTCATGAGCGCGCCCTGGGGGATGATCCAGGACCCGTGGCCCTGGTAGCCGCCCAGGTCCGCCAGGCGGGCGCCCAGGCGGCGGCCCCAGGCGATGGCGCTGCCATCATTGCCCACATGCCCGCCGAAGCTGGCCTCGGCCATGGCCGGCAAGAGCTCACGCACCAGCGCGGGATTGCCACCATAGCCGTTGCAGGCCAGGACCAGCGCGTCACAGGTCAGACGTTCCACTGTGCCATCGGGGCGTTGATAGCCCACACCGATGATGCGATCGTCGGCCGAGCTTTCGTCCACCCAGATCTCACGCACCAGGGCCTCGGTCAGCACGTCCACGCCGCGCGCCGCCGCCACGCGGCCCAGGGCTGCGAGCAGCGCCGCGCCCGTGCGCTCGGGCACGCAGTGGATGCGGTGCACGCTGTGGCCGGGATAAAGCCAGGTGTCCGCCACCTCGAAGGTGATGCCATGCGCCTCCAGCGCGTCGATGGCCTGGCGCACGCCCTCGGTGTAGGCCACCACCAGGTGCGGCGCGGCCTGGCCGTGGCTCTTGGCCTCGATCTCGCGGCGGAACAGCGCCAGTGAATCCGGGATGCCTCGGGACTTCTGCAGCCGCGTCTCGGCGGCCGGGATGAAGCCCGAAGACAGGGCGGTGGAACCGCTGGGCACGGCGTCGCGCTCCAGCACCACGCAGTCGATACCGGCGTCACGCAGGCGGATGCCCGCCGTCATGCCGCAGGCGCCGCCGCCCACGATCACCGCCGGCACATGCGGGGTGTCCGCGGGCATGGCGGCGGCGCGGACCACGCGCGCCGGGTGCTGCGCGATGGCGGGGCTGTCGGGCGACAGGGCCGAGGGCGCGGACCCGGAGGCGGGGGCATGAACAAGGGGTGAGGTCATTTCTTCAGACTCGGTGAGCAGGGGTCGGCCGTGCGTAGCGCTCGTCCGCTTCAGCCGGACTGGTCGGCCACGGCAGCGGGTTCGGCGCGCGTGCTTTGCCTCGCCAGCCGCCGGCGCAACTGGTTCAGCAGTCCGCCGGCCTCCACCATCTCCAGCAGAAAGGAGGGGATGGGCTCGCAGCGCAACGCCTCGCCTTGCGCCGTGGTCACGGTCAGCGCCTGCAGGTCCAGCGTGATGTGTTCGCCCTCGCGCAGGCGCGCCGTCTCGGGACAGGTCAGCAGCAGCAGGCCGAGGTTGAAGGCGTTGCGGAAGAACAGGCCGGAAAACGACGGCGCGATCACCGCGCGCACGCCAAGTTGCACCAGCGCGCCGGCGGCCTGCTCACGCGAGGAGCCGATGCCGAAGTTGGGCCCGGCGGCGATGACGTCGCCGCGCTGCACCTGGCGCGCGAAGTCGGCGCGCACGCCCTCCAGGCAGTGCGGCGCGATGCCCTCGATGCCCAGCTTCATGTAGGCGCCGGGGGCGAGCTGGTCGGTGTCGATGTCGGCACCGAAGGCCCAGACGCGGTGGGTGCTCGTCACGCCATCACCTCCCGCGGGTCGGTGATGCGCCCGCGCAGGGCCGACGCGGCCACCGTGTAGGGCGAGGCCAGGTACACCTGCGCGGTGGCCGAGCCCATGCGGCCCTTGAAGTTGCGCGCGGTGGTGGCGATGACGTTGGCGCCTTCGGGAATGCTGCCGCCATAGCCCGAGCAGGCGCCGCAGGCGGTGGGCAGCAGCTCGGCCCCGGCCTCGCGCAGCACGCGCATCACGCCTTCGTCTTCTGCCTGGGCCTGGTCGCGCAGGCTGGCCGGGGCCACCATCAGGCGCACGCCCAGGGCCACGCGCTGCCCGCGCAGCACCTGGGCCGCCGCCCGCAGGTCGTCAATCTTGGCGCCCGTGCAGGCGCCGATGTAGGCCACCTGCACGTCCACGCCCGCCAGCGCCCCCACGCCGTGGGTGTTGGCCGGGCTGTGCGGTGCGGCCACCTGCGGCTCCAGCGCGCTGGCGTCCAGGCGCAAGGTCTGCAGCGCCGGGCCCTCGGGCACGTCTTCGTCGGTCCGCCAACCTTCGGCCGACGCGTCCTGCACGCCCACCCCGCGCAGCCATTCCAGCGTGGTGTCGTCCGGGGCGATGAGGCCGGTCTGCGCGCCCATCTCGGCGCTCAGATTGGCCAGGGTCATGCGCTCGGGCATGGACAGCGCCCGCACCGCCGGGCCGGCGAACTCCACCGCCTGGTAGTCGGCGCCGTTCATGCCGAAGCGGCCGATGAGGTGCAGCATCATGTCCTTGGCGGTCAGGCCCGGCGCCAGGGCGCCGTCCCACCACATGCGCAGGGTCTTGGGCACGCGCACCCACAACTCGCCCGTCACCACCACGCCCAGCATCTCGGTGGCGCCGATGCCGAACATGTAGGTGCCAAAGGCCCCGCCCGTGGGGGAGTGCGAATCACCGCCCACGCAGAACATCCCGGGCTTCAGATGCCCCTGCTGCGGCAGCACCACATGGCAGATGCCGATGGAGTCGTACACATGCGGCAGGCGCTGCTCGGCCGCCCAGTCGCGCGCGATGCGCACGATGCGGCGCGAGTCCTCGTCCTGCGCGGGCACATAGTGGTCCATCACCAGCACCACGCGCGAAGGGTCCCAGATCGAGGCGCCGAGTTCCTCCAGCATGGGCTTCAGGCGCCGCGGGCCGGAAGAGTCGTGGAACATGGCCAGGTCCACCCGGCAGTTCACGATCTCGCCCACGCCCACGCCCACCTGCGTGCGGCCGCTGGCGCGCGCCAGGAGCTTCTGGGCCAGGGTCTGGGGCGCGGGCCGGGCGTTCATCACGGCACCATCTCGTGCGCGACGATGCGCGCGTCCACGCCGCCCACCTGGGAGAGCTCCATCTGGTACTCGTAACGGTCGGGCCGGTACAGGCCGTGCAGCAGTTGCACCGGCCGGTCGGCGCTGTCGTAGACCAGGCGCCGCACCGACAACAGCGCCGTGCCCACGGCCACGTCCAGCTCGCGCGCCACCTGGGCGTTGGCGGCACTGGCCGTCACGGTCTGGCGGGCGCGGCCGAGCTCGATGCCGCTTTCCTCCAGCAGTTGCAGCACGGGCTTTTGCCCCAGGTCGCGCCGGCCGAAGCCGCGGATCAAGGGCTCGGGCACGTAGATGGTGATGTAGGACACCGGCCCGGCCGCCGCGCTGCGCAGCCGCGTGACCTTGCGCACCGTGGAGCCGGGCGCCACCTGAAGCACCTGCGCCAGGCTGTCCGAGGCCTGGATGCTGCGCCAGTCCAGCACCTTCACCGTGGTGCTGCGGCTGACGCTGACGATGTTCTCCAGCAGGCCGGTGAGGCGGGTGACCGGATGCGCCGGGGCGGCCACGGGGCCGCCATCAACACCTGCGAGCGACGCCGCCGTCGGCACCACCGGCCGTGTGCCGCGCCCGGCCTCGCGCACGATCAGCCCTTCCTGCACCAGCTGCTCCAGCGCGCGGCGCACCGTGACGCGGCCCACACCGAACTGCTGTGTGAGCGCCAGCTCACCGGGCAGGCCCTGCGCAAAGCGGCCTTCTTGCAACTGTTCGCGCAGCACCAGGTAGACCTGGTGGTACTTGGTGATGGGCAGGGTGCCGGGCATCTCGGGCCTCAATGCAGCGGGGCGGCTGCGCCGCCGACCTCGAGGGTCTGGATGCGGAACACCGATGCGGGGTCCACACCGCTCATCACGTGGTACAGCACGAAGCGGAAGGCCTCGTGTGCGTCCAGTTCGCTGGGCGTGAAGGCAAAGGCCAGGTTGCCGGCGGTGGCCACCCGGCCGGGATATCCGTGATGCAGCAGGGCCTGCTTGAAGACGCCCGCCACGGTGCGCGCTTCCTCGGCTGTCGGCGCGATGAACTCCAGCACCAGACCGGCTTCCCGGACGCTGCGTTGCGCGGGTGGCAAGGCACGCACGGCACCTTGACCGTAGACGTGAGGGTGCACAGTCCAGAGTCCAGGCAGCAGGGCACGCACCTTGGCCTGCACCGCCGCCAACACCTCGGGCAGTTGCTGCAACAACGTCGGGTCGGCCACACCGGCCAGCAGCACCGCGCGTGCCCCCACGCGCGCAGCACCCTCCACCTTCAAGGTGGCCTGCTCCCGTTCGGCAAAGGTGGCGCCCCACACGCGGGTGCGGTGGTCGTCCAGGGCCTCGTAGCAAGCCTCGCGCAAACCCAGAGTGCCGCCGGGCTCCTCCACCTCGAAGGGGTCGGCCTGCTCGTACAGGGCGTGTGCCGCCACAGACGCCGGCGTGGCGTGCAGATCGGGGTTCAAGCTCTCCAGTGTGAAGCCATGCAAGTCCAGTGTGGCCAGCATCGCGTCACGCCCCCCCGGGCGGCAACACAGCGAGGTGCACTCGATGATCTTGGCCATGTGCAGGGCCAGACCGGCGGGGTAGCCGAGCATCAGCGGCAGGGCCGCGAAGATGGCGGTGTCGCAGGCGCGGCCGGCCAGCACCACATCAGGGTCGGTGGCCAGCGCGCGCTCGAAGGTCTCCGTGCCGCACTGGGCCACGATGTGCGTACACGCCGCCACCTCGTCGCCCGAGGGCAGCGGCATCGGCCCGATGGGGCTGAGTTGTCCCGCCTGCAAGGCAGCCTGCACCAGGTCCACCGGCACATCGCTGGCGATGGTGGCCAGACGGAAGGACCAACCGCGCTCCTGCGCGATTTCGCACAGCAGTTTCACCGTGGCCCGCAGATGGGGCGCGGCCCCGGCCGTGCCGGCGCTGCCGATGAGCAAGGGAACTCCGGCCGTCAACGCCGCCCCCAGCACCAGGGCCAGGTCACGACGAACCATCGCGCTCGGTGCCGCCATTTCGCCCGAGCCCAGGTAGTACGGCCCCGGGTCGATGGAGCCCATGTCGCAGCCAATCAGATGTGGCGCGCGGGCCATCCCGCGATGGAAGGAGGCCTCGGGAATCCCGTAGCCGAGCTGCCCTGAGGCCGCCAGCACACGCAGTGGCTCTTGCCCGGGCTGGTGGCGCTGGAGCAGACGGCGCGTGGCATGCGCCGCTTCCGCGGTGTCTTGGCGGGCCGCCATGCCAGGACCGATCGACGTGTTCGCCATCACACCTGCAGCGCCAGAAGCGGCCCGTGCTGCTGAGCGCCGTAGACATCGCCGTCGCCAGGCGAGCCGGCACACACCGCACGTGGCAAGGTGAATTTCAACGCCTGGATGGTCGGCATGGCGTAGCGGCGCACCGCGCCCGGCGCCAAACCATACAGGCCCGCAACGGCGTCGGCCGTCAAGGCCGGACTGGCCTGCGCGCGGCCATAGGCCTGGGCATCGCTGAAGAACAGATCCAGGGTCAACTGCGTGGGCCCGGCGTTCTTGCTGCGGATGACAGGGGCCAGCACGGTCAACGCGACACCTGCGGCATCTGCCCCCGCGAGGGTTGACGAAAGGGCTGTCGCGGCCGCCACCGAGCCCTGGGGCTCGCAGGCCGTTGTCAGCGACGGGGGCGCCGGGCTCATCCTGGGTCACCGGGCCGTGAAGCCACCATCGGCGCAGATGACCTGACCCGTGATGAAGGAAGCCCGAGACGACAGCAGGAAACTCACCAACTCCGCGATCTCCAGCGGCTGGCCCAGGCGGCCCATGGGAATGCTGGCCTGCATGGCGGCCAGCGCCACCGGGTCGGCCAGAACGCCAGCCACCATGGCCGTCTCCACCGGGCCAGGGCCCACCGCGTTCAGGCGAATTCCCTCAGGCGCCCACTCCAGCGCCAGCGACTTGACCATGCCGTTCAAGCCCGCCTTGGAGGCCGCGTAGGCCGCCCCACGCGCGTGGCCCACCAGACCGATCTGGCTGCTGATGACGACCACGCTGCGGTCATCCGGTGCGATGGGCGCCGCCGGCCCGCCCACAGCAGGAGCCGCCGGCTCCCCGGCAGCGCCCACTCCCGTGCGCATCGCCGCAATCGCCGCGCGCGTCAGCACGAAGGTGGCGTTGAGGTTCAGCTCCAGCGTGGCCCGCCACTCGTCCAGCGCGGTGTCGTCCGAGCCCTTCTTGAAGAAGATCCCGGCGCAGCAGGCCAGCGCGTCCAGGCCCCCCAGCGCCTGGGCGGCCCGCTGCGGCAAGGCGGCGGTGGCCGCGTCGTCCAGCAGATCCTGGACGAAGACAGCCACATCAGGCAGATGGTGACGCAGGGCTTCAGCCTGCGCCGCGTGCTGCACCACGCCCGCCACCCGGGCGCCCCGCGCGGCCAGCGCACAGGCCACGGCCAGACCGATGCCCGAGCCCGCGCCGGTCACCAGGGCGCGGCGGCCCTGCATCTCCGGGGAGCGCATGGCGTCCAGGGCGCTGGCGTTCATGCGTTCAATCCAGCACCACAGGCGGCGGCGTCAGGTCGGCCATGTCCTGCCCGTGTTCACAGCCCCAGGTAGTTGCGCCGCAACTCCGGGTCACGTGCCAGGTCTGCGGCCGGGCCCTGCATCGCCACCGCGCCGTTCTCGATGATGTAGGCCCGGTGCGCGATGGCCAGGGTCTGCACCGCGTTCTGCTCCATCAGCAGCACCGGCAGGCCTTCGGCGTTGATGCGCCGCACCAGGGCGAACATCTCTTCCACCAGCAGCGGCGACAGGCCCAGCGACGGCTCGTCCATGATCAGCAGCTCGGGCTCGGACATCAGGCCGCGGCCGATGGCCAGCATCTGCTGCTCACCCCCCGACAGGGTGCCCGCCAGCTGGCCGAAGCGCTCCTTCAGCCGCGGGAAGATGCCCACCACGTGCTCAAGGTTGCGAGCCCGGTTCGGTTTGCCGCGCACCAGGCTGCCCAGCTCGAGGTTCTCGCGCACGTTCAGGTTGGGGAAGATCCGCCGTCCCTCGGGCACATGGATCAGGCCGCGCTTGACGATTTCGCTCGAACTGCAGCCCACCAGCTCTTCGCCCTTGAAGCGGATGGAGCCGGCAAAGGGCCGGTACAGCGCCGACAGGTTGTTGTTGAGCGTGGACTTGCCCACGCCGTTGCTGCCGAGCACGGCCACGATCTCGCCAGCGCGCACGTCCAGGTCGATGCCGCGCAGGATCTCCACGCTGCCGTAGCCGGCCCGCAAGCCTCGCACTTCAAGCATGGGGGGCTCCTTGGGGAAGGGCCTGGCCGTCGTCCTGGCCGCTTGTCTGGCCGCTCGTCTGCCCGCCCATCTGCTCGGCCGCACCGCGGCCCAGGTAGGCCTCGATCACGGCCGGGTCACGCACCACGTCGCGCGGCGCGCCGTCGGCAATGATGCGGCCGTAGGACAGCACGTACAGGTGCTCTGACAGGCTCATCACCGCCTGCATCACGTGCTCGATCAGCAGCACCGTGACGCCGCTGTCGCGGATCTTGCGGATGATGTCCACGATCTCCACGATCTCCGACGGGTTCAGCCCCGCCATCACCTCGTCCAGCAGCAGCAGCTTGGGGTTGGTGGCCAGCGTGCGCGCGAGCTCCAGGCGCTTGCGCCCGGCCACCGTGAGGTCGGCCGCGGGCTGCTCGAGCTGCGCCCCCATGCCCACCTGCTCGGCCACACGTTGCGCATGCGCCCAGGCCTCGTCACGGTCGGTAAAGCGCTGGTAGGCGCCCACGGCGATGTTCTCGTGCACGCTGAGCTTGGCAAAGGGCTGGGTGATCTGGAAGGTGCGCACCATGCCCAGGCGCGCGATGCGGTGCACCGGCCAGCCCGTGATGTCCTGCCCCAGCAAGGTGACCTGGCCGGTGTTGACGGGCAGGAAGCCCGCGATGCACGCGAACAGCGTGGTCTTGCCCGCACCGTTGGGGCCGATCAGCGCCACGATGCGGCCCTCTTCAACCTTCAGCGAGGCGTCGTCCACGGCCTTGAGGCCGCCGAAGATCTTGGTCAGGCCCTGCACCTGCAACATCGGCGCGCTCATCGGGCACCCCCCTGGCCGTCACCACGCCCGGCCGGTGCGCCCGCGCCCGTGGATCGCCGGCCGATGCGCTTGAACAGGTCGATCAGGCCGTTGGGCAGGAAGGCGATGATGATCACCAGCAGCGTGCCATACAGCACCAGCGACAGGCCCTGCACGTTGGTGATGACGCGCGCCACGTCGCTGATGGCCGCCAGCAGCACCGCGCCGATCAGCGGCCCGTACACGGTGCCCGCTCCGCCGATCATGCTGACCAGCAGCATCTCGACCGACTTGTCCACGCCGAAGACGATGGTGGGGTCGATGTAGAGGAAATACTGCGCGAAGAAGCACCCGCCCAGGCCGCACATGGCGCCGGAGAGCATCATCACCTTGACCTTCTCGGTGTAAACGTCAATGCCCAGGGCCTTGGCCGCGTCCTCGTTCTCGCGGATGGCCGCGAGCTGCGCACCGAAGCGCGAGCGCTTGAGCCACAGCGCCACCGCGATGGAGCCCACCGTCAGCGCCAGGATCAGGAAATAGAACCCGATGCGCTCCTTGAACTGGAAGTTGGCGGCGCTGGGCTTTGCCGGGATCAGCATGCCCAGGCCGCCGCCGGTGATCTCCACCGAGTTGGCCACGATGCGCAGCACCTCGGCAAAGGCCAGCGTGATCAGCGCGAAGTACGAACCCTTCAGACCGGCGCGGAACGACAGCACGGCGATGACCCAGCCCACCAGCGCCCCGGCCACCGCGCTGGCCGGCAGCCCGAACCAGGGCGAGAAGCCGAAGCGCAGCTGGAAGATAGTGGAGGCATAAGCCCCCGCGCCAAAGAACACCACATGGCCGAAGGACAGCTGGCCGGCAAAGCCGCCGGCGATGTTCCAGGACTGGCCGATGAAGGCGTAGAACAGCGCCATCACCCCGAAGTTCACCATGAAAGGCGAGGGGAACACGAAGGGGAAGGCCAGGGCGACGGCCAGCAAGCCCAGGTGCAGCGGCCAGCCGCCGCCCGCTCCACGCGCCGCGCTCATTTGCCACCCCCAAAGAGGCCCTGGGGCCGCAAGAGCAGGATCAGGATGAAGATCAGCGAGATGCCGATCTGCCCCAGGCTCTCACCCAGGAACAGGCCCCCGAAGGATTCGGTCAGCCCCACGATCAGCCCGCCCACCACGGCCCCGAAGAAGCTGCCCATGCCGCCCAGCACCACCACGGTGAAGGCCACGATCACGAAGACATGTCCGGTGGTGGGCGAGACGTAGAAGATGGGCATCAACAGGCAGGCCGCTGCACCCAGCGTGGCCAGGCCGATGCCGTAGGAGATGGCGAAAACCCGGTCCACGTCGATGCCCACCAGGCGCGCGCCCATGCGCTCCTTGGCCACCGCGCGGATGGCGCGCCCGGTGTCGGTGCGCTGGATGAACAAGCCCAGCAGCGCGCACAGCACCATGGCCGCCAAGAAGGACACGATCTTCGGGAACGACAGCAGCAAGGGCCCCAGTTCCACCATGCGGTCGGAGTAGGACACCGAGATCGTGCGCGTGTCGCCCTTGAAGAACATCAGCGCCAGGTTCTCGATCAGGATGGACAGCCCCAGCGTGATGAGCAGGATGTTCTCGTCCTTGCCGTGGGCTAATCTGCCGATGAGCCCGCGGTACATCACGTAGCCGAGCGCGAACATCGCCGGCACCATGACCACCAAGGACAGGTACGGGTCCACCCCCAGCTTGGTGAGCAGGAAGTACACGCCGAACATGGCCAGCATCAGCAGGCTGCCGTGGGCGAAGTTGATGATGTGCAGCACGCCATAGATCAGCGTCAGGCCGGAAGCGACGAGGGTGTAGATCCCCCCGATCAGCAATCCGTTGATCGTGGCGGCCAGCAGGATCGTGGCGTCCAAGACGGCGTCCCCCTGGGTGGTGTGAAGATCGCTGGAACGAGGCGCCGAGGGCCCGCCGCGAACGCCGCGGGCCCCGGAACCTCAGTGGGCAACCCGAGGTCGGGTCAGCTGAACTTCGGGCGGGGGTAGATGGGCTTGGCGCCGGCGAACTCGTTGGGCCACACCACGTTGATGTCGGTCCGGCTGGCTTGCAGCATGGCCGCACGGCCGCCCGTGTTCTGGCCGTCAACGAACTTGGTCGGGCCGTAGGGCATGAAGTGGTCGGCCCAGGTGCTGGCTTCCAGCGCCGCGATCACTCGCTCCTTGTCGGCCGTGCGGGCGCGCTCCAGCGCGTCGGCGTAGCACTTCACCGCGTTGTAGCCGCAGTACACCTCGAAGGTGAACAGGCCACCCTTGTCCTCCATCGCCTTGCGCATGGCCACCGCCTTGGCATTGCGCGGGTTGTACCAGTGGTTGAAGTCCATCATGTGCTGGGCGATCTCCGGTTGCTCCTTGACGAGCCGGAAGTTGAAGCCGCCGCCCAGCACGCTGAACATCGCGTCCAGGTCCACACGCTGCTGGTGCAGGGTGCGGGCCAGCAGCACGTACTCGTTCTGGTAGTTGCTCATGATCACCAGATCCGGCTTCAGGCCCCGGATGCGCAGCGCCACGTTGGAGAAGTCCCGCGTGGGGTTGGCGTGCTTGATGACCTCGGCCACCTGGATGTTGATGCCAGGCAGGCGGTCGGCCAGCAACTTGGCCGTGCCGGTACCGAACTCCGACTCCTCATGCACCAGCACGGCGCTCTTGGCCACGCCGCCTGCGGCCTTGTTGATCTCGCCCAGGCCGGCGATCGCGTCGTCCACGCACTTGCCAAAGCCCGGCGCCAGACGGAAGACGTTCTTCAAGCCGCGGCGCACGATCAGGTCGGACACGCCAACGTCGATCATGAACGGGGTGTTGTACTTGGCCGCGGCCTGGGTGGCGGGCAGCGCGATGGCGCTGGAGAAGCAGCCCACATAGGCGGCCACGCCCACCTGGTGCAGACGCTCCACTTCCGCCACGCCCACCTCGGGCCGTGACTGCGAGTCCCCCAGCGCGGCCTCGAGCTTGGCGCCGCCCATGGACTTGATGCCGCCCGCGGCGTTGATCTCGTCGATGGCCATCTGGCAGCCCAGACGACCCTGGCCGCCGCTGTAGGCCAGGCCGCCGCTGACCGGGTGCACCAGGCCGATCTTCACGGCCGCCGGCTGGGCCAGCAGCAGCCCGGGCGCGCCCAGCACGGTGGTGGCGGCGCCGGCCTTGAGCACCGTGCGGCGGGAGAGGCGGGAGTCGGTGTTACGAGAAGTCATGGACAGTCCTCGGCAGAGAAGTGGTGAAGAAAAGGTTACCGGGGAAGGCAAACCCTGAGGGGAAACTTGAGGGAAAACCACCAACGGCGCATTGCCGCCTTTGTTCTAATGTTAGAACAATAGACGCAGATCATCCGAAGCCGCCCTGAACTTGTCAATCAGGGGAACAGCCCTCTCCAGGCTGGAGACCCGGCCAGACCCCGCCTCCACCTCGATGGACCACGAGCTTTACCGGTACCGCTCCCGCCAGAAATGGCCCCTTGCCCATGTAGGGCTTGGAAGGGGGCACGCGCTCGGCCCCCACCCGGGCGAGACGACACCTCACGCACTGCGCGCCTTTGTCGTGCTGTTCCTCGAGCACTGGGAGGCCGAGCCCCCGAGCGGCCACATCCGCGACCCGCGCTTCGTGGGCGAGTACGGCAGCTTCACGCCGGACTACCGCAGCTGGACCCAGCGCGAGTACGGCCTGCGCGTGGGCATCTTCCGGGTGATGGATGCGCTGCGCGAGGCAGGCATCCGCCCCGTGGTGGCGGCCAATGCCCTGGCCGTGCAGCGTCTGCCCGGGTTGGTGGCAAGGCTGCAGGAGATGGGCTGCGAGTGGGTGGGCCACGGCATGGCCGCCACGGAGCTCATGCACAGCCGCATGTCGGTCGATGAGCAAGGCGCGCACATCGGTGCCTGCCTGGCCGCCATGCAATCCGCCACGGGCATCCGGGTGCAGGGCTGGTTGAGCCAGGACTGGGGCACCACGGCGCACACCTTTGGTTTGCTGGCCGAGGGGGGCCTGCGCTACACCCTGGACTGGTGCAACGACGACCAGCCCTACCCGCTGCTCACCGAGCCGCCCCTGTGGGCTGTACCGCTCTCAGCCGAGTGGGACGATGTGCAGTGCCAATGGTTCCGACACCTGGAGCCCCGCGACCATGCGGCCCTGGCCCTGCAGGCCTTTGACCGGCTGCGCCAGGAATGCGCCGAGGGCGGGCGCAGCGCCGTCTTCGGGCTGCCGGTGCACCCCTGGGTCACGGGCATGTCCAGCCGTATCGGCGCGTTCAAGCGCCTGTTGTCCGAGCTGCGCTCACGCGAAGGCGTGCAGTGGAGCCTGCCCAGTGAGATCCTGAACGACCTGCAGGCAGGGGCGCCAAGCGTTTGCGCGCCGCAACCCGCATCCTGAACTCCGCATCCATGGACTACCTCGACACCCTGAGCTCCTTCGCTGCCGGCCTGCGCTTTGCAGCGCTGCCGCAGGCCGTGCGCACACACACCGGCTGGATCCTGGCCGACACACTCGCAGCCATCGCGGCGGGCTCGGCAGAGCCTGAGTTGCGCGCGCTCGCGCAGCGCCAGCACTCGCGGGCGGCCCCGGGTGCCAGCGCCACGCTCATCGGCCTGGGCACCCACGCCCACGCGGAAGCCGCGACGCTGGTCAACGGCACCGGCGGCACCTTCCTGGAAATGGATGAAGGCAACCGCTTCTCGCGCGGCCACCCGGCCATTCATGTGCTGCCGGCCGCGCTCGCCCTGTGCGAGCGGGAAGGGGCCGACGCCGACACCTTCCTGTCCGCCCTGGTGGTGGGCTACGAAGTAGGCTCTCGGCTGGGCGCGGCCTCACAGCTGCGGGGTGCCATGCACCCGCATGGCACCTGGGGCACGGTGGGCGCGGCAGCGGCCTGCGCCCGTGTGATGGGCCTGGACGCCGCTGGCCTGCGCGAGGCGATCAACATTGCCAGTTCGCTGACCACCGCCACCTCCAAGCGCACCATGCTTGAAGGCGGGCTGGTGCGCAACGTCTATGCCGGCATGAGCAACCGCAACGGCCTGCTGGCCGTGGAGTTGGCGGGCTGCGGCTTCACGGGCGAGCACGACGGGCCCGGCTCGCTGTTCGGGCAGATCATTTCCGAGCACTTCGACACCACGCAAGTGCTGCGCGACCTGGGACAGGACTGGCACCTGCTGCACAACTACTTCAAGCTGCACTCCTGCTGCCGCTACAACCACGGCACGCTGGACGCACTGGACGCCATCGAGGCCGCGCAGGGCAGGCTGCCCGCGCCCGATGAGATACAGCACATCGAGGTGCGCAGCTACCACCTGGCGGCCGAACTGGACGACAAGGCGCCGCGCAACACGCTGGCGGCCAAGTTCTCCGTGCCGTTCGCCGTGGCGACCCGGCTGGTGAACGGCAGCAGCGCCATGGCCAGCTTCACCTGGGACGCGGTGCGTGACCCGCGCATCCTGGCCCTGGCGCAGAAGGTGGACCTGACCGAAGACCCCGCCATGACACGGCGCCTGCCCATGGAGCGCCCGGCGCGCGTGGTCATCACCACCACCGACGGCCGGCAGTGGGCGGGCGAAGCGGGCGTCAACCGCGGCGACGACGCCTCGCCCTACACGGCGGACGAGCTGACGGCCAAGTTCATGGACCTGACAGGTCGCGTGTGGCCCGCAGAGCACGCCCAACACCTGCTGCAGGCCACGCACGCGTTGTGTGCCGGTGAGGGCACCTTCAGCGACTGGTGTGCCCTGCTGCGCCGGCCGCCGCGGGCTTGAGCAATCGCTCGCTGATCAAGGCCGCACCGAACCGCACCGCCAGCCCAGCCGTACGATCCCCGGCCAGCACCCGAATCCCCAGACCTTCCCTTCCAGAGACCGCCCATGCAGACCTCCGACAAGACCGCGCGCCAGCTTTTCGAAGACGCCAAGGCCAACCCCACGCGCAAGCGTTTCGGCTTCGGCCGCAAGCCCGCGCTCATCAACGTGGACCCGCAGAAGGCCTACACCTGCGTGGGCGAGTTCGCCACCGCCTACGAGACAGACCCGAAGCAGCTGGGCCACATCAACGAGCTGGCCGACGCCTTCCGCGCCAACGGCTTTCCCGTGGTGTGGACCTACGTGGCCTACATGGACTCCGGCGAGGACTGCGGCATCTGGGGCACGCGCACCAACACGCCAGACTCGCTGCAGAACATCAAGGTGGGCAGCCGGCGCTCGGAGTTCGACGACCGACTGCGCATCGACCGCCAGCGCGACATCATCGTCAACAAGCGCATGGCCTCGGCCTTCTTCGAGACCAACCTCGGCTCCATCTTCAACTTCCACGGCGTGGACACGGTGGTGGTGACCGGCGGCTCCACCTCGGGCTGCGTGCGCGCCACCGTGGTGGACAGCCTGCAGCGCAGCTACCGCACCATCGTCCCCGAGGAGTGCGTGGCCGACAAGCACGAGAGCCCGCACTTCGCCAACCTCTACGACATGATGCTGAAGTACGCCGACGTGATCTCCGTGCACGAGGCGCTGGCGCATCTGCGCGCCCTGCCGACGATGGCCACGGCCGCACCAGGAGGCGCCGCATGACCCTGCGCGACCCCGGCTTCTACGACCACCTTCCCTGGGACCGCCGGCCCACCATCCGCTGGCCCAACGGAGCCCGCGTGGCCTTCTGGGTGGCGCCCAACATCGAGTTCTACGAACTCAACCCGCCGCGCAACCCGGCGCGCGCGCCCTGGGCCCGCCCGGCGCCCGACGTGCTGAACTACAGCTACCGCGACTACGGCAACCGCGCGGGTTTCTGGCGCATGTTCGACGCCATGCAGCGCTGCGGCGTGCGCGGCAGCGTGTCGCTGAACGTCGCGGTGTGCCAGCACCACCCCGAGGTCATCAAGGCCTGCGCCGACGCCGGCTGGGAGTTCTACTCCCACGGCACCTACAACACGCGCTACCTGATGGGCATGAGCGAAGCGCAGGAGCGCGCCGTCATCCAGGACTCCATCGACACCATCCGCGACCACACCGGCCAGAAGCTCGACGGCTGGCTCGCCCCCGCGCTGACCTACACCGAGCGCACCATGGACCTGGTGGCCGAGATGGGCCTGAGCTACGTCTGCGACCTGTTCCACGACGACCAGCCCGGCCCGGTGAAGGTCCGGCAGGGGCGCCTGGCCAGCATCCCCTATTCGCTGGAGATGAACGACACCATCGTCTACAACGTCAACCTGGTCTCGCCCCGACGCTACGGCGACATCCTCAAGCGCCAGTTCGACCGCCTGTACCAGGAGGGCGAACGCTCGGGCACGGTGATGTGCATCCCGCTGCACCCCTACCTCATCGGCCAGCCCTACCGCCTGGCCGCCTTCGAGGAGGCGCTGGCTTACATCGCCGGCCACGAAGGCGTGTGGCTGGCCACGGGCCGCGAGATCGCGCACCACTTCAACACCCATTACCACGACGCTTTCGCGGCCGCGGCCGAGCCCATTGGAGAAGCCATCGGGGAGGCGCCATGACCACACCCACCTTGCCCGCCGACTACCTGGACTACCCGCTGCGCCGCCAGGGCATGGACCATGACCGCTACGACTGGTCCATGCTGCCGCAGCGCCCGCCCGTGGCCTGGCCGGGCGGCGCCCGCATCGCGCTGTGGGTCACCGTCTCGCTGCAGTGGTTCCCGCTCAACATGAAGGGCCAGCCCTTCAAGCCACCGGGTGCGATGCAGACCGCCTACCCGGACCTGCGCCACTACACGCTGCGCGACTACGGCAACCGCGTGGGCATCCACCGCGTGCTGCAGGCCCTGGGGCGCCACGGCATCCGCGCCTCAGCCCCCTGCAATGCGGCCGTGGCCCAGCGCTACCCCTCGCTGGTCAAGGCCTGCCTGGACCAGGGCTGGGAGCTCCTGGGTCATGGGCTGGACATGGACCACCTGCACCACGGCGCGCTGCCGGTGGAGCAGGAGCGCGCATGGATCCGGCAGTCGCTGGACATCCTGCAAGCCGCCACCGGAGCGCCCGTGCGCGGCTGGCTCTCGCCGGCCAAGTCGCAGTCACACGCCACGCTGGATCTGCTGGCCGAGGCCGGGCTGGACTACGTGTGCGACTGGGTGAACGACGACATGCCCTACCCGGTGCGTACCGTGAGCACGAACCAAGTCGCCTTGGCGCCCTCGCCCGCGCACTACCAGCACGCGCCCGGGCAGGGCGGTGCCGCAGGCGTGACGGCCGGCCGGGGGCTGGTGGCCATGCCCCACCCCATCGACATCGACGATCACACCATCCTGGTTCAGAACCACCACACCGAGGACGACTTCCGTGATGCGCTGATCGATCAGTTCGACGGCCTGTACCGCGAGGCCTCTGCCGGCAACGGCCGCATCGTGGCCATCTCCCTGCACCCCTGGGCCATCGGCCAGCCTTACCGCATCGGCGCGCTGGAAGAAGCCCTGGCCCACATCATGGGCCACGAAGGCGTGTGGGCGGCCACGGGTTCGGAGATCCTGGACGCATGGAAGCAGGGCGGGGCGGGTTGATGCATGAGGCTTGAAGACCGCCTGAACTACAGCGCCCTGCCCGACCGGGCCCCCGTGGCGTGGCCTGGCGGCGCCCGCCTGGCGCTGTGGGTGGTGCCCAACATCGAGCACTACGAGTACCTGCCGCAGCAGGTGCGGGTGCGCGACCCCTGGCCGCGCGTCCCGCATCCGGACATCCTGGGATACGGCGTGCGTGATTACGGCAATCGGGTAGGGGTATGGCGTCTGATGGAGGTCTTCGACCGCCTGCGCATCCGCTGCACCGTCTCGCTGTCCATGGCCGTGCTGGAGATGTACCCCGAAATCGCGCAGGCCATGATGGAACGCCAGTGGGAGTTGATGTCCCACGGCCTGTACAACACGCGCTACCACTGGAACTTGAGCCCCGAGGAGGAGCGCGCCGAGATCCAGCGCTGCCAGTCCATCCACCGCAGATTCACCGGTCGCGACTTCGCGGGCTGGTTCTCACCCGCGGCCTCCAACACCTTGCAAACCCCCGACCTCGTGGCCGAGGCCGGCATCCGCTACCTGTGCGACCTGTACCACGACGACCAGCCCACCTGGGTGAACCTTCGCGAGGACCTGCGGCCCGCCCGTCTGGTCAGCCTGCCTTACAGCATGGAGGTCAACGACAGCATCTGCTGGCGCCGCGGCATGGAAGGCGAGGCCTTCGCCCGCAAGATCGTGGACGAGTTCGACACCCTGTACGCCGAAGGCGGGCGGGTCATGTGCGTGGCCGTCCACCCCTTCATCATGGGCCAGCCGCACCGCATCGAGCACCTGGAGCGAGCCCTCGCCCACCTGCTGCAGCACCCGGGCGTCTGGTGCGCCACGGGCGAAGAGATCGTCGAGGCCTGGGTCGCCCAGCAGAAAGAATCCGCCACATGAACGCTCCCGCCGATTACATCCGCGCCTACATGACCGAACGCCCGGTCGATCCCTCAAAAGCCGCGCTGGTCATCGTGGACATGCAGAACGCCACGGGCTCGCGGCAAGGTGCGCTCGCGCGCAAGCTGCAGGCCGAGGGCTCCCCCGTGGGCGACTACCGCTTCGACCGCATCGAGCGCCTGGTGCTGCCGCACACGCTGCGCCTGCGCGAGCACTTCCACGGCCTGCAGCGGCCCGTGCTGCACGTGACCATCGGCGCGGCTCTGCCTGATGCCAGCGACGCACCTGTTCACATGCGCAAGCTCTTCGTCGAGTTCAACAACCACCTGGGCAGCCGCGAGCACGAGATCGTCGACGAACTCAAGCCGCTGTCCGGCGAGCACGTGCTGCGCAAGACCACCATCGGCGCCTTCGCCTCGACCAACATCGACAGCCTGCTGCGGGCGCTGGGTGCCGAGCAGCTGTGGATGTGCGGCGTGTCCACCAACATGTGCGTGGAGACCACCGCCCGCGAGGCGGCCGACCGCGGCTATCTCGTCACGCTGGTCGAAGATGCCTGCGGCACCACCCACGAGGACCTGCACCAGGTGACCATGCGCAACTTCCAGCGCCTGTTCGGCCGGGTGCGGTCCACTGGGCAGAGCCTGCAGGAGCTGGCATGAAACGTGTCCTCGTCATCGTCCCCTTTGCGATGTCAGCGGACAACCTGCTGCTGCGCCAGCAGCAGCTCTCGGGCCTGCGGCTGGGCGCGGACCTCGAGTTCGTCTACCGCCCGGTCAAGGCCGGGCCGGTCAACTACTCGAGCCACCACGACTTCGTGCTGGCCGACGCGGCCAACTTCGAGGCCGGCTGCCGGGCACAGGACGAAGGCTTCGCCGCGGTGTGCATCGACACCATGAGCGACTCCGGCGTGGCCGCGCTGCGCTCGGTGCTGGACATCCCCGTCTTCGGCCCGGGCCGGGTGTCCATGCTCACCGCCTTGATGCTGGGCGACCGCTTCTCCATCCTCACCATGGCCAGCCGCTGGAAGCCGCTGTACAAGAAGGCGCTGGACGAACTCGGCCTGCACCACAAGTGCGCCTCGGTGCGCGCCATCGAGGTGCCGCCAGACAACCAGGCCCTGCTGTCAGGCAAGGAGGAAGAGGTCTTCCCGCTGCTGGAGGCTGCAGGCCGCAAGGCCATCGAGCAGGACGGCGCCGAGGTGCTGATCCTCGGCTCCACCACCATGCACCAGGCGCATGCGTGGCTGCAGCAGCGCCTGCCCGTGCCCATCGTCAACCCCGGCCCCGTGAGTTACCAGATCGCCCAGGCGATGCTGGGCGCCGGCCTGACGCACAGCCGCGTGGGCTACCCCCGGCCCCTGCACCCTCGGCTGGACATGCTGGAGGCGATGCTGGCGGCGGGGCAGGCCTCGTCAAGGGCGGGGGGCTGAGCGCTGGCCGTGCAGGCGGGCCCGGGGTCGGCAACGTTCAGTACCGGATCGAGATCGCCAGCTTCACCGTCTGCCCGCCGGCCACGGTGAAGCGCGCGGCCTCGAAGGTCGGCGCCGACATTCTGGGCATCACGTTGTTGCTCACGCCCACGCCTTCGGTGGGCATTCCCAGCAGGTTGGTGTCGGCCACCTCGTTGCCATTGGTGTCGTGCACCACGGCCACCGCATACTCGCCGGGTGCCACGGCTGGGAAGACGCAGCTGGCCGTCCCGCCCGCGGCGGGCACCCGCACGGTGGTCTGCGCGTGCTTCCTCGATTCCAGCGGAAAGCCCGTCTTGGAGGAGAACAGCGCGCACCCCACCAGACCTTGGGCGTTGGACACGCCGGACACCGTGGCCTCTATCCTGCCCGCGTCCGCGGCCCAGGATGCGCTGGTCCCGAGCAGCAGTGCAGAGGCCAGGGCCCAGCCCGCCGGGGCTTGGAGATTGGCCGAGTTGGAACGGGGTTTCGTGATGCGGTTCATGCGATGGCTCCTTTTGAGCAGTTGGGGATTGGGGTCGGGGAAACAGGCGGGGAAACGGGGCAGGGGGTGGCCTACCGCGGCCTGAGCAGGCCGGCGCTGATGCGGGCCGTCAGTGCGCGGGGCGACAGGCGGGCGGACTGCGCAGCCAGCCCGTTGCGCCAGCCCACCACGCGGGTGGGCGACGAGGACTCCAGCGCGGCCAGGCAGGCCTGCACTACCTCATCGACGCTCAGCATGTTGCGGAACAAGGGTGCGCCTCGCACGCCCGAGCCCATGGCGTCGATGAAAGGGGTCTCCACCGGGCCGGGGCACACAGCGGCCACGCGCAGGCCACGCTCCCGGTACTCGGCCCACAGCGCTTCGGTGAACGACAGTACGAAAGCCTTCGTTGCGCCGTAGGTGCTCATGAAGGGCGCGGGCTGGAACGCCGCCGTGGAGGCGATGTTGAGGACCGTACCCCGGCGGGCCAGCAGGGAGGGCACGAAAAGGCGCGTCAGTTCAGCCAAGGCGACCACGTTGACCTGGATCTGGGCCAGCAGGTGCTCCACGGGCTCGGCCTCAAACAGGCCGTGGTAGCCGAAGCCGGCGTTGTTCACCAGCGTGTCCACCTCCAGGCCCTGGCGCCGGACGTCCTCGTGCAGGCGCTGAGCCGCGCCGGGCTCCGCCAGGTCGGAACCGATCACGGTGGCCGAGCCGCCGGCGTCCTCGATGCGGCGCTTCAGCGCCTGCAGGCGCTCCACCGACCGGGCGACCAGCACGATGTGCGCCGCGCGTGCGCCCAGCGCCAGGGCCAGCGCCTCGCCGATGCCTGACGACGCTCCGGTCACCAGGGTGGTGTGTCGCTTCATGAAGGTTCTCCTGTGAGTTGTTGGACGTGAACGGGATGGTGGAAGTGGTGGAGGTGAGGGGGGTGTCGCCGCCAGGCGGGGGGTTCCCGGAAGCCCGCGTCACAGGCCCAGTCCGCGCGCCATCAGGGCCGCCAGCAGCGGCAAGGCGGCCAGCAGGCCTGCTTGTGCTGCCACCCACGACCTGGCGCGTCTGATCTCCAGCGGCCCCGGCAGCGCTCCGCAGGCGCGGTGCTCGCGGCGCCAGCGCAGGTACTTCAAGGTGGGCACCACAGACACCAGACCCACCACCACGAACAGGCCCAGCTTCGTCCAGAAGACCGGGTTGGCAAGGTAGAAGCCCGCACCCTTCAGGCCCCAGGCCACGCGGCCCACGCCCGCCGCGAGCACCAGCGCCGCCAGCAAGCCGTAAGAGAGGTCCACACGGGGCAGCCACTCGACCCAGCGCTCGTTGGCTGCAAGCTCAGCAGCGCCCACTCCGCCACCAGGCAACCGCACAGGGCCAGGACGGACAGGTGGTGCACGAGCGTCAGCGAGAGGTCAAGGGCGAGGTTCATGGATGTACTCCCAGCAGGTGGACAGGGGTTCCGAGGGATTGTCAGCCTCAATGTGAGCGCCGTACACATACGCACTCTAGGGCCCAATGTATGCGCTGTCAACATATATTTCGCACAAAGCCCCGACACTGAACGCACACATGGACAAGCCCTACCACCACGGCAACCTGCGCACCGCCCTGCTGGAGGCGGCGCACGCCCGGCTGAGCGAGGTCGGTGAGGCCGACCTGAGCCTGCGCGACCTGGCGGCACGGGTTGGCGTCAGCGTGAACGCCAGCTACCGTCACTTCGCGAACAAGGAGGCGCTGCTGATGGAGTTGAGCGCCATGGGGTTCGACACGCTGCGGGCGCGCATGCTGGAAGCCATCGACGAGATCCGGCCCCTGGGGCCCGAGCATCACCTGCAGGCCGCCGGGCAGGCTTACACCGCTTTCGCGCGGCAGGATCCGGGGCTGTACAAGCTCATGTTCGGCCGCAGGGGCCGTTTCGGCGCCCAGGCGCGCCTGCTCGAGGCAGCCAACGCGGCTTTCGACGTGGTGATCAACTGCGTGGCGGCGCTGCGTGGCGCCTCACCCGATTCGGCGGAGGCCGTGAAAGCCGCCGCGGGCGTTTGGTCGATGGTGCACGGCTATGCCATGCTGGACATCGGGGGCTATCTGGCCGGGATGGCCGAGCAAAAACGCCCCAGCGCTGCGGAGGTGCTTCGCCTTCTGGCCGTGGACGCCTGAGCCCCGCGCGGTCGCGGCCTCGGCATTACTATCATTGATGGCAAAGTCATGGCATAAGGTGAAGTCATGCATAACCTGAGCATCCGGGGCCTGGGCGGGCCTGGGGGACGACAGTGGCGCCGCCACAACGACCTGGATGCCTTGGCAGGCACCTGGTCCGCTGCGGATGCCGCCGAGTTCGAACAAGCCACCGCCGGCATTGACGAGATCGACGCCGCACTCTGGAAGCCTGAGGCCTGAAGCCTCGGCCAGCAGCCATGCGCCCGATCCTCATCGGCACCAACACCTACACCGCCTTCAAGCGCGGAGATGCTGACATCTTGGAGGTATTCGCCTGTGCCGAGACCCTGCTGGTCAACAGCGTGGAGCTCGGACAGGGGGATGGTTTGCGCTGTGGCCGGCAGCGGGCTGACTTTCTGCCCTGAGGAGCCCTGCATGCCCAAGCTCCTCAGCCCCGAACAGGTAGCCGCCTACGAGCGCGATGGTTTTGTCTTCCCAGTCGACGCACTCCACCCCGACGAGGTGCGTGCACTGCGCGCGGAGCTCGAGTCCTGGGAGCAGGAGCGGGGTGCGGCGATCGACTTCCCGGAGAAGAGCAAGTCCTACCTGCTGTTCGACTGGGCCGACCAGCTCGCGCACCACCCGAAGATCCTGGACGCGGTGGAGGACCTGATCGGTCCGGATATCCTCGTCTACCACTCCACGCTGTTCCTGAAGGAGGCCCACACCCCTGCCTTCGTGCGCTGGCACCAGGACAGCACCTACTTCTACCTCGAGCCCCACCTGCACGTCACGGCCTGGGTGGCGCTGTCGGATGCCACGGTCCAGGCCGGCTGCATGCAGATGCTGCCCGGCAGTCACCGCTGGGGCGCCTTCGAGCACGACGACCAGCCCGGTCCGCACAACATGATCCGCCGCGGGCAAGGCATCAGCGGGCGCTTCGACGACACGCAAGGCGTCTTCACGCCTGTGATGGCCGGCCAGATGTCACTGCACCACACCGACGTGGTGCACGCTTCAGGCGCCAACGACTCCAACGACCGGCGGATCGCGCTGGCGATCAGCTACATCCCCGCACACCTCCGGCCGGTGGGCGCGGTGCGTCCGTCAGCGCTGTGCGTACGCGGACGCGACCACGGGCACTTCCTGCCTGAGCAACGCCTCACCCAGGCGCTGTCGCCCCACGCCTTCGAGGCCCATCGCGAGGCGCTGGCGCGCTTTCGGGCCCTGCAGGACGCAGGGTTCCAGCCCCGACCCGCAGCGGCCGCGGGCGAGCCGGTCAATCCGGCTTGACGTTCGCGAACTTCACCACCGCGGCCCACTTGGCGATCTCGTCCTGCAACCGGCGGCGAAACTCCGCGGGAGTGTTGGTGGTGGCCTCAGCGCCTTGTCTGGCGAGTTGCTCGGCCACGGCGGGGTCCGCCACGGCTTGGCGCACCGCCGCGCTGTAGCGCTCCTGCACCTCGGGCGGCGTGGCACCCGGGGCGAACACGCCGAACCAGGGCGAGACCTCGTACTTCTCCAGGCCGAACCCGGCGCCGGCCTCGGCGATGGTGGGCAGATCGGCGAAGGCCGCCGAGCGCCGCGGGGTGGTGACGGCCAGCGCGCGCAGCTTGCCCGCACGTACCAGCGGCATCACGCTGGGAAGCGCGCCGAAGATCATGTCCACGTTGCCCGCGGCCACGTCCTGCGCCGCCGGCACGGTGCCGCGGTAGGGAATGTGCAGGATGAACACGCGCGCCTGCTGCTTGAAGAGCTCGCCCGCGAGGTGCAGCGTGCTGCCGCTGCCCGAGGACGCGAAAGTCAGCTGCCCAGGCTGAGCACGCGCCAGCTTCACCAGATCGGCCACGGACTTCACGTCCAGGTTGGCGCGTACCGCCAGCACGCTGGGCACCTGCGCCACCATGCTGACCGGGGCGATGTCCTTCACCGGATCAAACGGGAAGTTGGGGTAGACCGCCGGGCTGATGGCGTTCGGCCCGGCCGAGCCCAACAGCAGTGTCAGGCCATCGCCTGGGGAGCGCGCCACCTCGGTGGAAGCCAGGTTGCCCGCCGCGCCGGGCTTGTTCTCCACCACCACGGTCTGCTTCAGGCTTTCCGCCAGCTTGGGCGCGATGATGCGCGCCAAGATGTCGTTGGGCCCGCCGGGCGTGTAGCCCACCAGCAATCGGATGGGCCGCCCGCCTGTCTGGGCCTGTACGGCCCAGGGCAGGGCGCCCAGGGTCAAGCCTGCAAGTTGGGCCAGGACGTGGCGGCGGGAGTAGGTCATGGGTGATCCTTGCGGCAGTGAATTGGGTTGATGAGGGATTGTGGTGTGCATGGCTGTCCAAGCAAGGACCGGTCCTGTTTGCCTGAGTGGTGCCGTGGGAGAGCGCGCAAGAATGCGGGGCGGCCCACGCCGGGCCCTTTGCGGAGCACCTGAAATGCAGCGATCCCTTGCCTACCCAAGACCGGTGAGCCTGCGGGCGAGATAGGCCACGCAGATGGCAGGCCTCACGCTCCAGAGAGCCGCCGCCATGGCGGCGTTCAGCTGCCTGCTCGTGTGCACCGGCACAGCCGCGCTCGCCGCCCCCGACGAGCAGGCCCTGTGCAAGGACCGCGGCTACCCTGTGGGCACGCCCAGCCAGTGGTTCTTCGACGAGTGCGTGCGGGTGGGCTCGTTCACGCACCAAGGGGAAATCCCCGGCCTGTTCCGGGGCCAGGCCAACACCATGCGCCCGAGTTCAGAGCCCATGCCGCTGCCTGCGGCACCCCAGTTGCCGGACTACCGCTGGAGCGTCGGCCAGGAAACAGGCCTGACTACCGACGACTACCTGGCCCGCCAGCGGGTGATGGCGCTGCTGGTCGTGCGCAATGGCGTGCTGGAGGTGGAGCGCTACCAGTACGACCGTACCGCCTCGCACCGCTTCCTGTCCAACTCGATCGCCAAGACCGTCACGGCGCTGGCCATCGGCATGGCGGCCCAGGAAGGCAAGCTCGCGCTGGACGACCGGGCCGACCGCCACGCGCCCGCCCTGGCGGGCACGCTGTACGGCGACGCCACGGTGCGGCAGTTGCTGCGAATGTCTTCCGGCGCGCGCTTCGAGGAGCGCTACGACGGCAAGGACGATCTCGCACGCTATGGCGCAGCCGCGCTGCGCGGCGGTGCGGCCGCAGGGGCCAAGGTGATCACCGAACGCGCCCACCCCGCAGGCGCCGTCTTCAACTACGCCAGCGCCGAGACCGACATGCTGGCCCTGGTGCTGCGCGGCGCCACCGGCCAGACGCTGAGCCAATGGCTGGAGCCGCGCCTGTGGCAGCCCTTGGGCGCGGAGACCTCGGCGCTGTGGCGCGCCGGGGCCGACGGGCTGGAGCGCGCCGGCGGCAACCTCAACGCCACCGCGCGCGACTGGGCCCGCCTGGGGGTGCTGCTGGCGCACAACGGCGTGCGGCCCGACAAGCCCCAACTCGGCCCGCTGTTGCCGCAGGATTTCCTGCTGGAAGCCACCGACTGGAAGCGCCACCCCGAAGCCTTCGCCCCGCGCAAAGCCACGCCCTACTACGGCTACGGCTACCAAATCTGGACTTTCCCAGGCGCCAAGCGCCGCTTCGCGCTCCTGGGCGTGTACGGTCAGGCGATCTACGTGGACCCTGAGCAAAAGCTCGTCATGGTGCACATGGCCGCCAACGCGACGGCCCGCGCCGGCCAGACCAGCATGGGCCGCGAGATGGGCGCGCTGTGGCACGCCATCATCACGCACCGCGGGCGGTGGTGAGGGTGATCTTCGGCCCACTGAAGCCCAGGCCCCAAGGTCACCACGCCCCGCAGGCGTCCTGCCTCAGCGCTGCCTGAGCAGCACCAGCCCCGCCCCGATCAACAGCGCAATGCCAGCCCAGGCCATCGCGTTGGGAACAAAGCCCCAGACGGCCCAGCCCAGCGCCACGGCCATCAGCAGCCCCACGTAGCGGAAAGGCGCCACCGCGGAGATGTCTGCGCTGCGGGTGGACTGGATGATGAACTGATATCCCAGCGCAAGAAAGGCGGCTGCCCCGGCAAGCAAGAGCCCCTCGCGCAGGGCTATCGGCTTCCAGCCTTCAAACAGCATCACCACGAGGGCCATCAAGGTCACCGCCATCGAGGTGGACAAGGTGACGGTGATCGAGGACACGTCTGGCGGCACGCGACGGGTGATGAGGTCTCGCAAGGCCGTCACCACCGTGCTGGCCAGGCACAGCCAGGCCCAGCCATTGAAGCCATCCACGCCGGGCTGGATGACCAACAGCACCCCTGCGAATCCCACAGCAATCACGATCCATCGGCGCGGGCTCACCCTCTCGCCCAGCCACGTGGCGGCCAGGGCCGCGATCACCAGCGGAGTGACCATGTGGATGGCCGTAGCCGTGGCCAGCGGCAGATGGAACAAGGACAACAGGAACAGGAGCGTGGCCAATGCGTCGGTCACCGCTCGCACAGCCACCCATCCACTGGCCAGGCGCCTCGGCTGCACCGTGGCCCCCATCCAGCGCACGGCCACCAGCACGAAGGTGGTGGCCAGCACACCTCGCAGGAAGATCAGTTGCCCGGTGGGCACGGACTCGCTGGCAAGTTTCACCAGCGTGTCATTGAGCGTGAAGGCCGCCATGGCCAGCACCATCAGGCGGATGCTGCTGCGCGTGGCCTGGGCCGCATCCTTTTCAGAGGGCAGGGGGTCGGGTGACGTGGGCATTCGAGGAACTGGATAGTGGGAGCCCAGCCAAAGTCAGTATAGGCAGCGGCCCACGCCGGGCGCCATGGCATAGGATTCCCTGAACTGCCGAGGACTTCGCCCATGCCCCGCTTCGCCGCCAACCTGTCCATGCTCTACAACGAGCACCCCTTCCTGGACCGCTTTGCCGCCGCCGCGGCGGATGGCTTCACCGCCGTGGAGTACCTGTTCCCCTACGACTTCACCGCCCCTGAGCTGGCCCGCCAACTGGCCGACCACGGCCTGCAGCAGGTGCTGTTCAACGCCCCGCCGGGAGACTGGAACGTGGGCGAGCGCGGCCTGGCCTGCCTGCCTGGGCGGCAGGCCGAGTTCCGCGCAGGCCTCCAGCGAGCACTGGACTACGCCCAGACCCTGAACTGCCCACGCATCCACGTCATGGCCGGGCTCGTCCCGCCCGGGGCTGACCGCAGTGAGCTGCAGCGCACCTACGAGGACAACCTGGCCTGGGCCGCGCAGCAAGCCCAGGCGGCAGGGCGCACCCTGCTCATCGAGCCCATCAACCCGCGCGACATCCCCGGCTTCTTCCTCAACCGCCAGGACGAGGCCCACCGCATCGTGCAGGCCATCGGCTCGGAGCATCTGAAGGTGCAGATGGACCTGTACCACTGCCAGATCGTCGAGGGCGACGTGGCCATGAAACTGCGCCAGTACCTGCCCACCGGCCGCGTCGGCCATATCCAGATCGCCGGCGTGCCCCAGCGCCACGAGCCCGACCTGGGCGAGCTGCACCACCCCTACCTGTTCGAGGTGATCGATGAGGTCAGTGCCGCCTGTGGCTGGGACGGCTGGGTGGGCTGCGAGTACCGCCCGGCGCGCGGCACCGCGCCCGGCGCCACGAACCAGGGGCTGGGATGGTTGAGAGCCTGGCGGGCGAGGGCCGCAGCCGCTTGAAGCTTCAACTGCCCACTCTGAGCGGCGCGTGCATCTTGCGCAGGCAGGCGATCAGGCTCAGGGCGGTGATGCGCCCCGTCTTGGGGTTCTCTGACGGGATGTTCTCGATCGCCATGCGGAACGAGGCACTGTCGGCCTCCACATGGATGCTGTGCGTGTTGCGCGTCACGGTAGGGTCGGCCCAGACTTCCACTTGAGTCCGCTCGGGGCCGATGCCGGCCAGCGACAGCGCCACGCTGACATTGACGTTGGCTGGAAAGCCGCGCACCGCGCCGCGGGCATCGCCCGCGTACAGCCGCATCGGCTCCTTGATCCCCGAGATGTCGATGCCCTGCTCCACCAGCAAGGGCGCGCCCAGCAAGCCCGCCACCGGCTTGCGGGTGACCAGGGTGACGGCATGGATCGTTCCCTCCCGCGCAGCGCTCACCGCGTCAAGGCCCAGCAGCGCACCGCTGGGCACGACGATCTGCCCGCCGTGCGCACGCGCCAGATCGATCAGCTCAGGGGCGTCCAGCAAAGCGCCCGCACTGAGCACCACCAGACGGCGCCCCCGGCGCAGCGCCGGTTCGCCAATGGCGCGCAGCAGCTTCGACGGGGCACATTCCACCACCCAGTCACAGCGCTCGGCCAAGGCCTCGAAGTCCACGCGGTCGACCGGGCAGGACAAGTGCTCGCCCATCCACTGGCCGGCCGCAGACGCGTCGCGGGCGGTGACGGCTTCCAGCGCAAACCCTGGCAGCTGGCCGGCGTCCAGCGCACGGGCCAGCGCCTTGCCGATGGTGCCCAAGCCCGCGATGCCCAGGCGCTGCGGGGGGTGTGAAACGTGGGTCATGTGCGATGAAGAAGGAAGTGGGCCTCGTGGTTCGGACGCTCTCACTCGTGCAACTCCAGCACCGTCACCCGCTGCGCCGCCACCGGCCAGGTGCGGCCGACGATGCGCTCGGCGATGGCGCCGGAGCGGAACTCGCCCGCCACGGCACGCGGCTCGGCTGAGGGCACTTTCAGCTGGCTGCTGGCCACACCGGCCACGCCGGGCGGGATGCCGGGCGCCGTGGCGCCGTCCAGCAGCACGGTGTCGCGCGGCAGGCCGAAGTAGCCGCGCGGCCGCACGAAGCGCACCACGGCACCCGCGCCCTGCGCATCGGCAGCGGACAGACGCTCGGGCCGCAGATGCACCAGCGACGACGAGCGCGCAAAGGGCGCGCGGTAGATGTGCGCAGTGGCGAAGCCGGGGGCCGCCAGCTCGAACTCCAGCGCCGTGCGGGCATCGGTGACCAGCGGGCCCCAGCGGCCGTCGGCGGCGACGGTCTTCTTCAGCAGGGCCTCGCCACGGCGCGCCCCGGTGGCCGCGTCCACCGCGTACACAGTGACTTCAGCGCCCGCCAAGGGCAGGTTGGTGGGCCCCGCGGGCGTGAAGCCCGTGACCAGGCCGTCCAGCGTCACCCGCGCCTGCGGCGCCACGGCCGTGGTGGCGGGGGCCGTGCCGGTGACGAAGCGCCAGGCCTGGGCGAAGGCCTCGGCGTGGTAGCTCACCTCGCGGTGGTCACGCGCTGGCAGCACCACGTTCTCGGCGCCCTTGAGCGCCGGCCCGTCGGCCGTGACGTTCGTGGGCGTGCCCCGGGCGCCGATCCACACCCCATCGGGCTGGGCGAACTTGTCGTTGTGGTCCGAGCGCAGCGTCATCCACCGCACGCCCGGCGTCACCTCATCGCCGTTCGGGCCCTTGGGCGCGTTCAGTGCGGTGAGGAACGGGCCAGCGCCGTTGAACTCGTTCATCGGCCGAAAACCCGGGTTGGCCCAGACGCCATGGTTGGGCGTGCCGCCCAGGATGGCGTGCGACACCTTGCCGGCGCAACCGCCGTTGGCGATGCAGTCGCGCACCGCCAGGCCACCGCGCGAGTTGGCCATCAGCACCACCTGCCGGGCGCCGGTGGCGGCCAGCACGCGGTCTACCTCGGCGGCCAGGTGGCGGCGCTGGTCGGCGCTGCCGCTGCGGCCGGGCTGCTCTTTCGTGTCGTCGCCACGCGCCTGGGGATTGGGCATGTTCACCGCGACAAGCCGCTCGCGCGGCCAGCCGTTGCTCTCCCAACGCCACACCGTGGTGTGCCACAAGGCCGCCGAGTCTCCGTTGCCGTGCACGAAGACGATGGGCGGCTGGGGGGCAGCACCCACGCCCAACGAAGGCAACTGGGCACAGCCCGTGGCCAGGAGGGTGGCTGCAGCGGCCAGGCTGAAAGTGAAGGCTCGGCGAAGGAGGGGCATATGGGGCCTTGGGGCGTCTTGGGCTGCTTGGGCTGCTTGGAGGGCGCGCTTCAGCGGTGGCCGGCACCTGGGGTTGCTCTATGCGCACGGGTGATCATGGGTGCTGGAGGTGAGAGTGTCTCAGTCTCAGCGTGTGCGTGGCGCATGCCGGCCAGACCACCTTGGCGGGTAAGCTGCAGACCTCGAACGCATCCTCATGGGGAACCTGCATGAACATCCGCATGGCACGCGAGACCGATTTCGCACAGTGGCTGCCCCTTTGGAAGGGGTACCAGCGTTTCTACAAGACCGACATCCCGGAAGCCACCACGGCCACCACCTGGTCGCGCTTCCATGATGCGGCCGAGCCCATGCACTGCGCGGTGGCCGAAGTGGGCGACAAGCTGGTGGGCCTGGTGCACTACATCCAGCACCGCAGCTGCTGGACCGTGGGCGACTACGTATACCTGCAAGACCTGTTCGTCGACCCGGACCTGCGCGGCACGGGCCTCGGGCGCGCGCTGATCGAACATGTCTATGCCCGAGCCGCGGAGTCTGGCGCCTCACGCGTGTGGTGGCTCACGCATGAGTCCAACGCACAGGCCATGCTGCTGTACGACCGCATTGCCGACAAGAGCGGTTTCGTGCAGTACCGCAAGGTGTTGTGAGCGTGGTCGGCCTCCGCACTCGGGAGGGTTCTCGGCCTGAACTTCCGGTCAATGGCCGCAGATGCCAAAAACGGTATCGAAGCGCTTCAGCGCTGCCGTCAGCAGCCGGTTGTGGCCAGTGCCCCAGGGGTGCGGGCGGGCGTGGCGTGCACGCCAGTCGAAAGACTTGGGCTGATGGGTCAACAGGTAACCCGTCTCTCCCTTGGCGCCCGGCGCCGCGATGGCAAAGGGGTTGTCGGCGTGTCGCTCGGCATGTGTCATGGGAAACCCGACAACGAGGCCCGTGCGCTCGGCAAAGGCCTTTGTCGAGATCACCAACATCGGATGGTCGTCCGGCATTTCGCCGCCCACCGCCGGGTTGTACTGGATGAAGATGACCTCAGCCCGCTCCGGCACCCACAGCGTGGACTTACGGGTTGCCATGGGCAAAGGCCTCACCGCCCACCGCACCACCGTCCATGGCCTCACCGCCATGCTTCTTAGGATCGAATGCCGCCAGCATCTGGTCCAGCGTGGCCTCGGTTTCAGTCTCGATCACGATGCGGCCCGGCTTGACCGTCACCCGCACCGCAGAGCCCTCGGTCACGCCCACCGTCTTTGCCATCGACTTCGTGATCCGAAGCGCGAGGCCGTTGCCCCACGCGCTGATCTGCGCTGCTGAAGTGCTCATCTGCAAGCCCCTTTTGTTGACACGAATGTATCAACTTGACGTGGTCCTGGCAACGGTCATAGACGGAAACATCATCCCCGGGCAGGTTGGGGGCAGCCCAGCGGGATGGAGGGGCCTGATGATCTGCTTGTCAAATCACCGGAAGGCCCAAGCCTTTCAGATATTCGAAGGTTCCGTCGTAGAACTCGGACTTGCGCGTAGGGTCTTCGGGGTCCCCATGGGGGACGGCGATCACCATGCCCTGCCTGGCCCGCGTCAACAGAACGCGGTAGGCGTTCTTCAGGTAGGTCTTGCGGTCGGCTTGCTTGATGTTCTGCCAGCCGTTGCCCACGAACGAGTGGTGCCGCCACCCGTCGGGCGCGTAGCGGAAGTCACCGTCCCACACCACACAGGCCCAATCCAGTTCCAAGCCCTGGACATGAAACTCGGTGGCCACGTCTTCGAGGTAGAAGGAGGAACGCACATCATCCGGCGGGTTCAGGAACCAGTTGACCGGATCCATCGGCGTTTTGACGTCGATGGCGTGGGGCTTGAGCCGCTGTGCCTGGGACGACACGACGATGCCGAATCGCTCGCTGCCGCGAGCCTTCGACTTCAGCCAGTGGCGCGCCTGGTGGACGTCGCGCGTGATGCAGATAGGGTACCGATCCCCGAACTCCCGGTACAGCCGGGCTGCTTCGCCCGACTCCAGGTCAAGCACCTTCTTCACGAAGGCCGACAGGTTCTCCGCCCTGAACGATCGCATCGACACCGACAAGTGCAGGTCTTCGTTGAACTGCACGTTGGAACGACCCTGGATGGCTTCCAGGGCGGCACCTGCGGCGTACTCCGAGTCCCGCAGTCGCGGGGATACGTGGATGTGCCAATCGGGAAAGGTCGTTGTCGCCGCCTTGATCCACTCTGCGATGCCGGCCTCGCCCGTGTTGATCTCCTGCCCGCCGCCAATGAGGCAGACCACCACCGCCCAATCCCGATGCCGGTCCAGGCAGGAGATCAGGAACTCGGGCTCGGAGCGGTTGAAGTTCGGCAGGCCCTTCTTCCGCTTCATGAAGTCCGTGGTCTTTTCCTGGTTCCAGGCCCGCTGCGCCTCGTCAAAGATCGCGACGCGATCGACGGGCGGCCCCGGGTCCTTGATGCATTCGTCGCGGAAGTGGTGAACGGCCTGGATGAATCCCTTCACCGCTTGCCGCGCACCGGCCTTCGTGGTCTTCCGTCCTTCAGCCTTGGTGCGGGCGACCTTGTCGCGCGCGAGCGCCTCGCTCAGGATGGCCACCAGCGGCCCGTTGCCGGAGAGGTACACCGAGTGAAGGTCGCTTTTCGCGTCCATGTACTTGGTCGCGATATCGAGGCCCACCAAGGTCTTGCCCGCACCGGGAACCCCTGTCACGAGGCAGATGGCCTTCACGCCTTGATCTCTGGCGCCCTGGATGATCCGGCTCACAGCGGCAGAGGTTTTCGCCAGGTTCGTCGCGCCGGCGTCACTTCGCGCAATGCTCTCCACCGAGTGGCCACCGTAGAGCGCTGTCGCAGCTTCCACGATGGTGGGCGTCGGCCTGTAACGGCCGGCTTCCCAGTCCCTGGCCGCAATCCGGTGGCCCGTTGAGTCTGCGACCACGGCTTCCATCGCTGCGTAAAGCCGGTCGGGCGAAATCAACACGGGAGCTCGCACACCATCATCGTGGCTGCCATAGCGAACGAGGGACTCCTGGGCCACAGAACCCGTCGCAATCAGGATGGGTGCAATCTGGAGCGCGTGGCTGGATTCGTGGAAGTTCTTCAGGTCAAGTGCGTAATCCCAGACCTGGTCGATCGCAGCGCGGTTGAAATGGGACTCACCCACCTTGAACTCGATCACGAAGATGACGTGATCAACGACCACCACCGCATCGATCCGCTTGCCCACACGCGGCACCACGAACTCGAAAAAGATGTGGCCCCGCCCCCGGAAGACGGGCAAGGACTCCTTGAGCAGGCGTATCTGATCGTTCCAGGCATCGCGCTGGGTCAGGTCGACCGAGAACTCACTGGCTTCGGTCAACCGCCCGATGATCTGCGTGGACGGGACCTCAAGAAACTCTTCGATCGAGGCCGAAAAGTAGGCGCGCGATATGCGACCCGTTGGTACGGCTGACTGTTCGGGTTGAAGGTCCACGGTCGCCTTCTTGGGGTTGTAGGTTCTCAGAATGGATGAGGCTGTTCAGCTCTCGAGCGCGTCAGCGGTAGTCGTTTTCGTACCTGAAGAGGCAGGTGTCATCTGGCGTATGGCTCGCCAGCTCTCGTTGCACGATGTGCTCCTCAAGGCGCTCGACGTCCTCCTGGAAGGTGACCGGCGGAACAACTCGAAAACGTTCGCTCACCCAGCGGTCCGCTTGCTCTTGGCCGCCGTAGCCTCACGGATACGCTGCTGTGCCGTATGGGCACGTTGGGTCATGCCAGCCAAGAAGTCCTCGGCGCTCAGCAGGCCCATGCCCTTGGCAGCGCTGCGCAACGCCACCTTCGCCCGGGGAATAGCGGCGTTCTGCTCGGCGCGAAACTCGGCCTCTCTGCAGACCGCACCCTCGATGAATTGCGTCAGCGACTCGCCCTCCCGAAGCACAGCCTCGAGGCGCGCCTTCGTCTCGGGTGCGACGCGGACGGGAGGCAGTGTGGCGGAGCGACTCATCAAGGAAATGTATGGCTTTTGAAATACGTCAACAAGTTTTCCCCATAAGTTCCCAGCAGGCCGCCGAAGCAATGACTCCGGCGCGACAGATGTGACAAGGACTTGGTGCGGGGCGCGCCACAAGAATTGCGTCGCGAACATCCAGCTTGCCGCGACTCGCCCGGCGCCGCGCCAAAGCTGTTGCTTCGCCCCTGTCGACACTGCGTGATGGACCGTTCGCCGGCGTTGAGAATCCGGTCCCGCTTCCCTTCGGCGATGCGACGGGAGATCAACGCGGTTCTTCAGACCTGACTTGTGCGGCCCACCGGACGACGCCGTCGCACTGGGCTACGTACTTGACGCAAAGACCACGAACGACCCCAAGCGTGCCGTTGGCGCCGCATGCGCCAACTGCGCACTGTTCGCCGGCAAGCCTGGCGACGCTGCTGGGCCCTGTCCGCTGGCCCCTCGGCAAGCGGGTGGCGTCGTTCCCAGCTCGCCGAACGGTCGACAGTCGGTAGCCACACGCTGGCGCGGCCCTCGGGCGCAAGGCAGACTGCGGCCTCGAATTTCTTTCACGAGGAAAGCAAGCCATGTCCTGGTTGAACGACTCCATCATGCGCCGGCGCGGCCTGGCCCAAGGCCGCACGCCCACGCTGCACCACCTGACCGAAGCCATGCAGGGCAAGTTTCACTACACCATCGGGCCCTACTCCGACCCGGTGCTGCAGGTGCAGCCGGGCGACCGCATCGTGGTCGACACCCGCGACGCGTTCGAGGGCAAAGTCAAGACCGAACAAGACCTGCCGTCGAAGGTGCTGACCATGCCCTTCGTCAACCCGCAGAACGGGCCGATCATGGTGGCCGGCGCCGAGAAGGGCGACGTGCTTGCGGTCTACATCGAGACCATGGCCCCGCGCGGCCCCAACCCGCGTGGCACCTGCGCCATGATTCCGCAGTTCGGCGCGCTGTCGGGCACCAGCCTGACAGCCCTGCTGGCCGACGACTTGCCCGAGATCGTGCGCAAGATCGATGTGGACGAGAACGGCGTGTACTGGAGCAAGCGCGTCACCCTGCCCTACCGGCCGCACATCGGCACACTGAGCTGCAGCCCCGAGATCGACTCGATCAACACGCTGACGCCCGACAGCCACGGCGGCAACATGGACCTGCCCGACATGGGCCCGGGCAGCATCACCTACCTGCCGGTGCGCACCGCCGGCGCGCGCCTGTTCATCGGCGACGCCCATGCCTGCCAGGGCGACGGCGAGGTCTGTGGCACGGCGGTGGAGTTCCAGAGCACCACGACCATCCAGGTCGACCTCATCAAGAGCTGGCAGCTGGAGTGGCCGCGCCTGGAAACCGAAACCCGGCTGATGTGCATCGGCAGCGCCCGCCCGCTGGAAGACGCCACCCGTATCGCCTACAAGGAACTGGTGCTGTGGATGGAGGCCGAGTTCGGCTACGACCGCTGGGACGCCTACATGATGCTCAGCCAGTGCGGACAAGTGCGCCTGGGCAACTTCGTCGACCCGAAGTACACCGTGGGCGCGGCCATCGACAAGAAGTACCTGGCGCCCGCGTCAGCCTGAAGTCCTCTTTCTCAACACACCTCAAGGAATCAACATGGATCTCGGATTGAAGGGCCTGCGGGCCGTGGTCACTGGCGGCACCAAGGGCATCGGCCGCGCGATTGCCGACACACTGGCGGCCGAAGGCACGCATGTGGCCTTCTGCGCCCGCAACGCCGACGAGGTGGCGGCCACCGAAGCGGCGCTGAAGGCCAAGGGCGTGACGGCGCTCGGCCAGGTGGTGGACGTGTCCGACGGCGCAGCGCTGGCCGCGTTTGTCGACGCAGCGGCCGCGGCCATGGGCGGGCTGGACATCGTGGTGGCCAACGTCAGCGCGCTGGCCATCCCCAACGACGAGGCGGGCTGGAAGGCCGGCTTCGACACCGACATGATGGGCACGGTGCGGCTGGTCAACGCCGCCATGCCCTACCTGCAGAAGAGCAGCGCCGCGTCCATCGTCACCATCAGCAGCGTGTCGGGCCGCGAGATCGACTTTGCCGCTGGGCCCTACGGTGCCTTCAAGGCCGCCATCATCCACTACACCCAGGGCCTGGCCTACCACCTGGCGGGGCAGAAGATCCGCGCCAACTCCGTGTCGCCCGGCAACACCTACTTCCCCGGCGGCGTGTGGGAAAAGATCCAGCACGGCAACCCCGACCTGTACAACATGGCGTTGGGCCTGAACCCCACTGGCCGCATGGGCACGCCGCAAGAGATGGCCAACGCGGCCGCCTTCCTGGCCAGCCCGGCCGCCAGCTTCATCACCGGCACCAACCTGGTGGTCGACGGTGCGCTGACCAAGGGCGTGCAGTTCTGACCGGTCGGGGCGCCGGCGCTGGCCCACCTCAGCGCCGGCAGCGCAGCGACAGTAGTCGCTCGAAGGCGCTTGGGTGGCACGAACGGTCAGCTCAGTGGTAGTCGTCTTCGAGCTGGTGGCGTACGGCGACTACGGCAACTGTCGAGTTGTTTTCGATTTCGAACAGCGCTACGTAGCCCGATCGTCCGAACGGAATGATCAATTCCCTGAGGAAGGGACTGCTGCCGGCCTTGCGGCAGGTGAAGGGCGACGACTGCTGCGTGGCGATGCCGGCGCGCAAGGCGACCATGGCCTGCTCTGGAAGGTACAGGTCGCCGCCGTCATGGGCCAACTCCCGTTCGACGGGGAAGTCGAACAACCGTTCGAGATCCGACTCGGCATCTCACGTCGGCCGGACCTTGAATGTCACTTGCCTTTCGTCGCCGGGCGGACACGCACGGCGTCGAGCTTGCGTTGCAGGCCTTCCAGCACGACGTCGGCGTCCACGTAGTCGCCGGTTCGCCGCGCTTCGTCGCGGGAGCGCAGACCGCGCGCGACGAACTCTGCATGGACGCGGCGGCGCTCGACGCTCGCACGAACAGACGCTTCGACAAACTCGGACAGGGTCTCGCCATCCGCCAGCACGGCCTCAAGCCCGTGAGTTCCTTGAGAAAGGTGCTTGCGGTCTGGCGCTTGGCCAGTCCCGCCTCCACGACGTGTGCGAACCGGCAGTACGGCCGCACGAACACCAGTTCGGCCAGCTCGCGAGAGTAGATCTGGCTGGCGTCTCTTCGCATCCGCTCCGTGGTCTCCTCGATGAGACCACGCACAGCCACGATCTTTTTCATGGTCCACCTGTCGAGTGCGGTCGTTGCTGAGGGTTGTGCCGGGCGTCTTGCGGATGTCCATGTCCACGCCCTCGATCGCACGACAGATCTGCACGGCGGTATTGGTCGAGAGAGGGCGCGTCTTGAGCACCAGGCATTCCTCCCATAGCGCGGTTCGGTAGCGCAGGGGTTCCTTGGTCGCCGGATCCGCCTCACCTACGCTGACGCCGTCGAAGAGGAACATCTGATCCGTGGTAGTCACGATGTTCTCGATCTCGCTGCTGGCTTGGGCCTCAAGCAGCGGAATCGAGTTGATGAGCACCCCTTGGTTCGGAATCCGCCGCCCGGCGGCCTTCAACTCGCTGACGGCTGCACGCGCGGAGATGCAGGCCTTGAGAACGGACCGTGACTCCACGTCGACCATGGGCGCAAGCGCCGGCAGATCGTTGTAGGGAGTGGAGGGGTCGAACGCCATGTGTCGATTGCAAGTCCCGAAATCGATCTGTCCCGTTGGACTTGTTTGTCCAATCGACATGACGCCAGAACGTGTCGACTCAACGACCCTTTTTCGACACATTTTTGGCGATTCGTTGCGCGCGGAGCCGACCCAGCCGCGCCACGCCGTCTAGCAGGCCGTCCCTTCCAGTTCAAAGGTCTGGCCGACGCGGAGCGAAAAGCTCGCCATGCGTACCTCCTTCGATGTCGATCCGCACAACGGATCCCGGCGTGAGAACCTGCTGCAAATCGCAGACCAGAAAGCCCATCAACATCAGTGAGAACGAGCTCAGCTGTGACCTGCTCCCCTCCGGCTGTTCGCTCAGCGACTTCGCAATCTAGGCGCCCCACGGCGCAAGTAGGCGCGGCGGCTGATCAGGCAGCCTGGCTCACCCAGCGCTTCGCCGCCGCCCCAATTTCATCGGCCGTGCGTTCAAGCGCATCATCTTCGTTGACTACGCGAACCACCGCCCGATTCTCCTGACACCAGGCCTCCAGTTCCGCTTGATCTTTCAGCGCTCCTTCGAGACGGTCGATCCGACCACTGCGGTCCAGCCGCGCTCTCAAGGTAGCATCGCTACCAGCGGCAACGTAAACCGCCAAGCTTGCCTCGTTCGCGAAGTACCTTCGCCAGAAGGCTAGGCCATAGTCCAGGACAAAGAGCCGATGCGGATCGTCGATCGCCTCTCTTACCTCGGATGTAAGCAAGCCGTAGCGAAAGCCGTTCTGTTCAACGTTGCTCCAGAGCTTGCCGCGTCGCGCCAGCTCCTCAAAAGACCTATCGGAGATACTGACCTTGAACAGTTCATCGGCACGCTCGGGCCTTGTGATCCAGGAGATCACCGGAATCCAAGAATGGCGCTCAACCAGCAAGTTAGCTAGGCTGCTTTTGCCAACGCCCGAAGCTCCGAACAGCAGGACTAACATGCGGTCTGGGAAAATACGCCAGTGGTAAAGAAGTCACCTCGCATGGTACGCGAGTCCGAGCAACAAGAGCTCGACTTAGCTGGCTCTGAGTCGAATCGGGTACTCCTTCCGTCACCGAAGAGAGACGCACGGCGAACTCGAGAACGACGGTACCTGCCATGGGAGAACAACTACGCCGCATTTTCACCGGACTTTGCAGAGGCAGCCGTCAAGCAACTCTGCATGCCTAGCCGCGTGAAGATTTTCGATCCCTTCGTCGGCAACGGTACGACGCTTGAAGCCGCCGCTGCTGTGGGCGTCGAGGCATACGGTGTTGAACTGAATCCATACAGCGCACTTCTGTCTCGCTGCAGAGTCTCGACCGGCGCGCAGATTAAGAGCATCACTGACATCTACCGTACAGCGACCGCCCCTCTGAAGAAGGCGCGATCCTCAAAGACGGCGCAGGCCCTGCCAACACCCTCAGCAATGGTCGAATCCCTGATCAGGGCGGTAGCAACGCGCGCGACCTGCGCCGCAAGCGACCTGCTCCATACGCTATGTTTGCGCGCCAACAACGACCTCGACTCTGAAGTCGTCGCACTCGTAGCAGCGCTTCATGTCCTAAAGAAGCAAGCGGCAGTGCACTATCGCTCGAACCCAGCTTGGCTTATTCAGGGTTATGGGCCGGATCGCGCTGAGGACGTAGAGCCGCCCACCGACGACTTTGAGACCGCGTTCAACCTCCAAGTCGAACTCATGATCGAAGACCTTCAACTTCGATCACACGGATCGGCGCGGAACCTGATCGCCGTCTATCCCGGCTCATTTCAGACAGCACCGATTCGATCACGGCAAATCAGTCGCTTCCTAACCTCGCCGCCCTATCTGAACCGGCTGGACTATGTAAATCCAACAATACCGGAACTCCACGTTCTAGGCTGGCAAGAGGGTGACCGGCTCAACGACTTGCGCTCCCAGATGATGGGTACCACCAAGATGCGCCGTCAGCTTGCCGCAACACAGCTCTCAAGTCTCACAGCAAACAAATTGCTGGCAGCGATCGCGGATCACCCGACGAAGGCCAGCGGTACATATTACCTTAAGTTCTTCCGTCAATACTTTGAGGATACGGTCGAATTCTTTCGGTGGCTGAGGGGCCGCAGCACACCGACATGTAAGGGCATTGTCGTAATTCAAGATTCCTTTTATAAAGAAATCAAGGTGCCGATCGTCAAGATTCTTGCGGAGCTCGCGCTCGACTTTGACTTCACTGTAGAAGTGTTACTAGAAGAGAAGCGCATTCGCCACATGGGCACGCTAAGCCCCCATCAGCGCACCCACGCACCAAATAAAGCTTTAACAGAATACACGCTGCTTTTTTCGCGAATGCACTAGTAAAATGCTTTCTTGAGCGCTGGCTCCAGCATCTGTTTCCATTCTGGCGTATGGTAAGCAGTACAGGAATCTCTCAGTGGACAGTGTGCGCCCATCGCAATAATGGAACCATCAAACAACTCCGCTGGCCACGGTCCATCGCAATTCATGAACTCATGTTCACAGCGGTTACGCCCAATTTGCCACTCTAGATAGTTGAGAACATGTGGAGGCATACGCGCATAGGCCGCTGTTTGCGATAACGCCTCAGAAACTGCTTGACGAAGTAAATTGACCAACCTCATACGATGAGTCGATCCAGTGCTTAGCACGCGGAAGATCGACTTATCGTTCGCAACGACCCTGCCGGTACGCAGGTACAAGCGAATAAGATGGTAGTCAATAGCAGGGGGAATTCGATCACTGTCAGCGAATTTGACGATGCCCTCACGTGCTAGTTCTTGCGCGAACGCGTTTGCCTTCTTCCCCAGAGGATCCTCGCCATACGCAGGGATCTTCCGAATTAATTCGAGAAGGCCACCCTCGCCAAAGACCGTTTTCGATGCAACGAGACTCTTCGGGTTGTCAAATAAATACTCCGATATAGCTCCAGCTGTTGTCCTCAAATACTTTGCGCGCTCACTAGATCTGATCCGCTCCGGCCGGTGATAGCCCTCAAGCATCTCTTCAACCGATTTCGCTGATGCTTCCCGAGCTCTCTCGATCATTTTGCCAAAATCTTTAGCAAAGAAGAATTCGTACATTCTTCGCTGAAGAAAATCCCAATTTATCTGGTGGCAAATGGCAACGAAGAATAGCTTAAAGACAAGTTGAGAATCGGATGGTGCAGACGCCCACGGATTCTCCGCATCACCAGGCGTAAAGCTCTCGACCGCCTGTGCAGCCAAGAGGCACTGCGTCAAGTCGATGCTAAACGGATCGCCAGCGAGGGCTTTTTCAATCCCGCTCATAGTGACCCAGCCCACGCACTTTCGACTGCAGGTAGTCCGAAACGTGATCGGACACATCGATCTGCATTCGCGCTCGTTCGGCGACCCGATAACCAACGGCCTCAAGGGCTGAGATTTTTCGAGGGTTGTTCGTCGCAAGGCGCACCTCCCTCGGAAAGTCAATGCATTGGAGTGCTTCCGCGACTACCGAATATTGTCTCGGATCAAGTTCATAACCGAGCTGTTCATAGGCTTCGGCTGTATCTATCCCAAGCTCCTGCTGCTTAGCAATAGCCAAAACCTTCTGAAACAATCCCAAGCCTCGGCCCTCCTGATAGAGGTATATGATTGCGCCCCCAACTTGGGAAATCATCTGCAAGGACTTATCCAATTGCAGCGAACAATCGCAATCCGTACTATGCAGGCTCTCGGAAAAGAGACACGAAGAATGAATCCGCAGGAAAGGACTTTTTTTTTCCCACGGCTTTTTATAGACTAATACCCAGGACGGAGTATCTGTTGCGGCATCATCTACCTTAACAGAAAGTTCGCCAAACTTCGTTGGCAGCGAGATGATCGGCGAAGACACTATCGATTCTAATTTTATGCCGTAACTTTGGCACTATATTCAACTTGCGACGCTACAAGACAATGGTCGCACCGCGTATTGCCAACGAAACATCACCCTGCGTCGTCAGCAATCTAAGCAACCGGGTCGTCCACGGACGGCCACTCACACTCGATGCCGGATCGACGAATGACACCTCATCCCCACTGAGGCGACTGCCAGCAAGGGAAAAAAGGCCAACAATTCTCGACTCCGGCGACTCCGTGTCGCTGCAAACTTCTCTGAGTTCCTTCAACCTAGAATTGAGTCGCTGCAAATTTCCGCTGCAAACGGCGCAAGCTGCCATCGCCAACAAGCAATAGAGCTTCAAATCGAAGTTTCCAGTCCTCTCCGCGATGTGCCTCGCGGTCTCGAACTCGACGGTCGCCTCATCGTCGCGCCCGGAATGACGCAAGACGTCTCCCAACGCGTACCGCGAGTTGCCCTCGTCGCGAGCCGACTTGGTTCGATTCAGCGAGATTTCCAGGGCACGACGCGCGTACCTTTCAGCATCTAACCGCCGCGTCGGTACAAGGGCCAGCGTTCGAGCTGCTGTGCGATAGACAAGGCACTGATCGCGATCCGGGATCGCTGCTTGCTGAGCATCGCAGTAGTCCGCAAGCTTCAAAACTAGACGCACAGACGGCACACCATCACGCATCTCATTTTTTACCGCCACGGTGCGGGTCGCCGCCTTCATCCAGGCATCTTGACGACCAGCCGCCTGAGCCCTTTGACGTGCCTGCGCATAGCTGCGCAACGCAACGCTCTGCTCTCCCAAGCGCCAGTATTTCTCGCCAATCGACACGGCGGCGTCTACGTCCCGAGTCGAGCCAACGGGGAATCGATCCAACACCTTAATTGCTTCTCGATACGCACCTGTTTGGCCGAGAGCGTCTGCCTCGAGCAGCAACAGGTCGGCCTCCTCGTCGACGCCCACTCCTTGCTGATTCCATCCACGCCACGCATGCAAGCGGCTCAACGCGCTCTCGTGAGCGCCACGCAACAGGTCCTCACGTACCTCGTGAACGAGCGTTTCAGCATTCATTGCCTGCACCGATAGGGGAATCAGAGGCGCATTCGCATGCGGCGCGACACCGGCGACACCGGCATCTGGCAGGATCCTCGTGGACACATCAGTGTACGCGGCCTGAACGGCGAACGAACCAATGGAGCTGGCCAAAAAATGCTGCACATGCGCATTGGCCAGAACTATGTCCCTGTTCGACAGCACCGCGAAGGGGCCAAGGACTCCCTGAACCCTGCTTTCGACCTCTGCCATCGTACAAGTAAGACAAGCGGTCACAACGGCGGCGTCCACTCCTCGAGGATAGACTGCGCCCAAGAGTTTAACAAGCGTCCTCTCCGGGTCACTTAGACGCCCATACTGTATATCGTAGTGCGCGACCAATTGGTCAGCCGCGGGCTTCAAAATATCATTGTTTTCATCCGCAGAGTTAAGCCAATCCTTAATTAAACCGACCCGCCCTTGCAAACTGTATTCAAACGCCTTCTCTGCAGCTTCCGCAGTAGTACTAAACCCGTTCAGAACTCGCATCGAACGTAGTTCGTCTGCCGAATATCCGGAGAGCTGAAACTCACGCCCACCAATTCTCCGGAAAGAATTAACAAGCTCACGAACATCAGCACGAGCGAGGAAAGCGCTTGATTCTGAACTGACAGACACAACTAGTGATACATCTGCGGGCTTCGTGTCAACAAGCATCTGCAGAAGTCTAATCCCTGGCGTAGGCAATTCTTCCAATCTATCGATCAGAATAACCAAGGGCCTGCCCGACTTTTTGATCACTGCATCAAGGAAGCGGCTGATCTTGCTAGATTCTGAGCGCGGAAACTCTAAGGTCGCAACCTTCTCTGGCTTCCCTTTAGCGAATTCGTCGAGGCTTTTCTTGAGTTCCTCAAGGGCCTCCTTTGATACCGCATCAGGAAACATCCTTCGAGCAATTCCGCCAACGACTCCAGCAATCTTCCCGCTGTATTTAATGCCAAGAAAGATCGCCTGCTTCTTGGCACTCCAATTTTCTCGCCTCGCAAGAAGATCGATGGCATCTAGCACAGGTTCGTACCCCGTATGCCCAGACGAGCAACGGAACTGGAGCACGAATGCTCCTCGCTTGTCAAACCTGTCAAGGTAGCTGCACAGCTCATCGATGAGCCAGCTTTTCCCGACCATGGACGGGCCGCTAATCAGGAAGGCACCCTTGGCCTCTATGGCCAAAGCGTTGGCCAGCTTGGTACGCGCTCCCGTAGGCGTCATAGCGTCACCGACTCAGTCAAACGCCGCATATAGGCCGTCAGCCCACTGCACCAGACGACGCGACATTGAAAAGACCACGTACCGCTGTACGGGCATGGGAAAGTCCGGCCATCTCAAGTTTTTTCGTCCAGCGCCACCGCCAACACCTGATTAGGCCAGTAGCACTAACTAGGCCATCCAGTAGCAGCAATTTGTCGCCAGTAGCAATTACTTTGGCGCCCTACGTGAGGCCGTACTCTACACATCAATATTCGCCGCCCTCAGCGCATTCGTCTCGATGAAGTCGCGCCGGGGCTCCACTTCGTCCCCCATCAGCATGGTGAACACGCGGTCGGCTTCGATGGCGTCGTCGATCTGCACGCGCAGCAGGCGACGGACGTTGGGGTCCATGGTGGTTTCCCACAACTGCTCGGGGTTCATCTCGCCCAGGCCCTTGTAGCGCTGGCGGCCCACGCTGGATTCGGCCTGGCCCATCAGCCAGGCCATGGCGGCGCGGAAGTCGCTGACCTTGTGTTCCTTCTGGCGCTCGCCCTCGCCGCGCTTCACGACGGACTCGGCACTCAGCAGGCCCTTGAAGGTGAGGCCGGCGGTGGCCAGGGCCTCGTAGTCGGCGCCGTGCACGAAGTCGGCCGTGATGACGCTGCTCTTGATGTTGCCGTGGTGGCGGCGGCTCACGCGCAGGTGGTGCTTGTCGGTGCGGGCGTCGTACTCGGCGGCCACTTCGGCGTCGTGCAAGGCCTGCTGCAGGGCCAGGGCGCTGGCCTCGGCCTCGGCCGCGTTGTCCAGCTTCAGCGTCAAGCCGTCGCTGATGGCGCGCAGGGCTTCCACGTCCATCCAGTTGGACAGGCGCTCGATGACGTTGGTGGCCAGCACGTACTGGCGCGCCAGGTCTTCCAGCGCCGCGCCGCTGATGCTGGGCTGGCCATCGCCCGCACCCGAGCCTGTGCCTGAAGGCAGCACCACGGCGCTGTCGAGCGCCACCTTCATGAGGTAGGCGTCCAGCTCGTGCCCGTCCTTGAGGTACTGCTCGTGCTTGCCGTGCTTCACCTTGTACAGCGGCGGCTGCGCGATGTAGATGTGGCCGCGCTCCACCAGCTCGGGCATCTGGCGGTAGAAGAAGGTCAGCAGCAGGGTGCGGATGTGCGCGCCGTCGACGTCGGCGTCGGTGTTGTGGCAGCACAAGCCGCCCATGCCTGCGATGAAGTTCTCGTCACCCTCCACCGAGAAGTCGTACACCTGCCCGTTGCTGGCCGCCACAGGCTGGATCTGCGTGATGGGCAGGGCGATCAGGTCCCCATCGATGGCCTGGAAGCGACGGTTCTTCGCATTGGTTTCGGGCCGCAACAGGGTTTCGCGCAGCGCCGGGGCGTTGGCGTGGTCCCGCCAGACGGGTTCGATCCTGCGAAGGTCTTCCTTGGCGCAGACTGTGATGGTCCAGTGCGGGTGGCGCGTGGCACAGGGCTGGCCCCGTACCTCACGTTCCACGCCATCGGGCTCTCTGCGTGACAGCGAGGCCACCACGCCGAACGAGCTCAACAGGTACATCACGCCGCTGGCCAGGTCGTAAGACGAGGTGCCGAAGGCCACTTGACGTTCATTCACGGTGCCGTCGCCCAGCAGATAGCCGCGCAGGAAAGCCAGGCGCAGTTCTTCGCCCACGTTGAACACCAGGTCGGGCACGCGCTTGGTCAGCGAGTCAGCGCCTTCGAAGCCGAACAGGTGCTGCCAGGCCAGTGCGGCCACGCGGTTGACGAGCTTCAACTCGGCCGCGCGGCCGGCCTGCTGGTACAGCACGGGCGAATGACCGAACACCGCGCGGAAGTGGCCCACCATCTCATCGGCAAACCGGGCATTGCCCGCGCCGATGGCCAGGCGCACGCCATTGCGCGCCGAGCAGGAACCTTCGGCCAGGTAGAAGCCCAGCAGGGTGAGCAGGGAGGCGTTCACGGTCAGTTCGCGCGACGTGCCCAGGCCCGCGTAGTGCTCGGGGGTGAGGGTGAGGTCGTCACGGCCTGCGAACCATTGAACGTCGCTTGACGTGAGTTCCGACAGCCGCACACGGTCACGCACCAGGTTGCGGCCCGAGGGCTTGCCGGGGCGCCTGGCCCACTGGCGCTGCAGGCGGCTTTCACCCACGGCCACCTTGCGCATGAAGATGTCTTCGTTGGCGCCCACTGCCTTCAGGTAGGCGGTGAAGTGGGACAAGCTGGGCCGGGACAGGCCTTTCTCCCAGGCATAGAAAGTCACCGGCTGACGGATGCCCACGGCCTCACACAAGGCTTGCTGGCTCACGCCGCTGGCGCGCCGCTGTGCGGCGAGTTCCTCGCCCACCTCCACAGGAATGTCCACGCGCTCACGCGTGAGGTCGGTGTCCGGGCCGTGCCGGTCCAGTACCTGGGTTTCGTACCAGGCTTGCACGGCGGGGCCGCGCAGCCACACCTGCTGCGCCGCCTGGGGCACGGCCCACAGCGCCTGCAGCAGATCCAGCCGCGTGGCAGCAGCCTCGCCGAAGCGCACCGTCTTCGGCGCCACCACTTGGTCGCCCAGCTTCAGTTCATCACCGCGCTTGAGCTTGACGGCGCCGTCTTCATGCACGAACACGCTGTGACTGGACGTGACGCGCACCGTGCGGCCATAGGCCGTCTTCACCTCGTACAGCGTCTCGTCCAGGGGGTGGCGGATGACTGCTTTGATGGGCTTGAAGCGCACGTCGTGTGCGTCCACACCGAAGCAGAGCACTTCGCCCAGGTCTGCGCCTTGCACCTTGGCCACGCCGTGGGTGTTTTCCACTGCACCGTGCTGCTGCAGCGCTGCGTCGATGAAGGCGCCGATGCGCACCATGCGCGCCAGCCCACCACGGGGCCGCACGAACACGTGGTCATCACCGTCCACGCTCATGATGATGATGCGGTGATAGCGCAGCTTGTCGACATTGAAATCATCCCCGCCCATACCCTTGCCGATGCCGGTGCCCAGCGCGGTGATGAGGGTGAGGATCTCGTTGCTGGTGAGCAGCTTTTCGTAGCGGGCTTTCTCGACGTTGAGGATCTTGCCGCGCAGCGGCAGGATGGCCTGGAACTTCCGGTCGCGGCCCTGCTTGGCGCTGCCGCCGGCGGAGTCACCCTCCACGATGTAGATCTCGCACATCGCCGGGTCTTTCTCCTGGCAATCGGCCAGCTTGCCGGGCAGGCCCATGCCGTCGAGCACGCCCTTGCGGCGCGTCATCTCACGCGCCTTGCGCGCAGCTTCGCGGGCGCGCGCCGCATCAACGATCTTGCCGCAGATGATCTTGGCGTCGGTGGGGTTCTCCAGCAGGTAATCGGTCAGGGCCTTGCTGACCACGTCTTCCACCGGGCCGCGCACTTCGCTGCTGACCAGCTTGTCCTTGGTCTGGCTGCTGAACTTGGGCTCGGGCACCTTCACGCTCAACACGCAACACAGGCCTTCGCGCATGTCATCACCGCTGACTTCGACCTTGGCTTTCTTGGCCAGCTCGTTGTCGTCGATGTACTTGTTGATGACGCGCGTCATGGCCGCGCGCAGGCCCGTCAGGTGGGTGCCGCCGTCGCGCTGGGGGATGTTGTTGGTGAAGCACAGCACGTTCTCGCTGTAGCCATCGTTCCACTGCATCGCCACATCGGTGGTGATGGTGGTGCCCTGCTCGCTGGTCTTCTCGCCCATGGCACCGAAGATGGTGGGGTGCAGCACCTTCTTGCCGGTGTTGATGAACTGGACGAAGCCCTTGACGCCGCCCGCGAAGGCAAAGGTGTCTTCCTTGTTGTTGCGCTCGTCGACCAGGCGGATCTTGACGCCGTTGTTCAGGAAGCTCAGCTCGCGCAGCTTCTTGGCGATGATGTCGTAGTGAAAGTCGATCTGCGAGAAGATCTCCAGGTCGGGCAGGAAGTGCACCTCGGTGCCGCGCTTGGTGGTCTCGCCGATGACCTTCAACGGGCTGATCTGCACGCCATCGCGCTCTTCAAGCAGACGGTCCTGGGGCACGCCCTGCTTGAACTCCATGGTGTGGACCTTGCCGTCCCGGCGCACGGTCAGGCGCAGCCATTTGCTCAGGCCATTCACGCAACTCACGCCCACACCGTGCAGCCCGCCTGAGACCTTGTAGCTGTTCTGGTTGAACTTGCCGCCCGCGTGCAGTTCGGTGAGCGCAATTTCGGCTGCACTGCGCTTGGGCTCGTGCTTGTCGTCCATCTTCACGCCCGTGGGAATGCCCCGGCCGTTGTCAGCAACGCTGATGCTGTTGTCGCTGTGGATGGTGACGACGATGTCGTCGCAGTGGCCCGCCAAAGACTCGTCGATGGAGTTGTCCACCACCTCGAACACCAGGTGGTGCAGCCCGGTGCCGTCCGAGGTGTCGCCGATGTACATGCCCGGGCGCTTGCGCACCGCTTCCAGGCCTTCCAGGATCTGGATGCTGCCCTCGCCGTAGCTGGTGTCGGCGGGTTGTGGGGTGTCAGGCGTTTGCGCAGGTTCGGTCATGAAAGTGATCCGCAACGCCCACCTTGGCGGGCTGTCTTGTCATTCTGGCTGGAGCCCCCTCTCGGAGGGGGCGCGGGGGAGCACACGGAAAAATCCTAGGGTTTGCCACCAGGCAAACCAAGGGTCATATCCTCATGGGCATCACCACGTACTTGAAACCCGGCCGGTCGGGCAGGGTGAACAAGGCGCTGGCGTTGCCGTCCTGCAGGTCGATGCGCACCATCTCGGCGTCCATGTTGGCCAGGGCGTCGATGAGATAGGTGACGTTGAAGCCGATGTCGATGGCGTCACCCTCGTAATCGATCTCGAGTTCTTCCTTGGCCTCTTCCTGCTCGGCGTTGCTGGCGCCGATGCGCAGCAGGCCAGGCTCGATGTTGACGCGCACGCCCTTGAACTTTTCGCTGGTCAGGATGGCCGCGCGCTGCAGGCTGGCCAGCAGCGGAGCGCGGCCCAGGGTCACGGAGTTCTTGTGGTTTTTGGGGATGACGCGGTTGTAGTCGGGGAACTTGCCTTCCACGAGCTTGGTGACGAACTCCATGCCCGAGAAGCTGAACTTGGCCTGGTTGTGGGCGAACTTCATCTCGATGAGGGCCGCTGCAGAACCCTCCTGGCCTGCGCCTTGACCTTGGTCGGCAGTAGCTTGCTGCGCATCGGCCTTGAGCAGCCGCTGCAGTTCCAGCACCGTCTTGCGCGGCAGGATCACCTCCTGGCGTGCGGGCACCTCGGTGTCCAGCGGTGATTGGGCCAGGGCCAGGCGGTGGCCATCCGTGGCCACCAGCGTCAGCGTCTTGCCTTCGGCGATGAAGAGGATGCCGTTCAGGTAGTACCGAATGTCATGCACCGCCATGGCGAAGTGCACCTGGTCGATCAGGCCCTTGAGCGTCTTCTGCGGAATGGTGAAGGGCGTGCCGAAATCCACCGATTCATTGACCAGGGGAAAGTCTTCGCTGGGCAGCGTCTGCAGCGTGAAGCGGCTCTTGCCGCCCTGCAGCGTGAGCTTGCTGCCGGAGGCCGTGAGCGTCACCGTCTGGTCAGCGGGCAGGGTACGCAGGATGTCGATCATCTTGCGTGCACCCACCGTGGTGCTGAAGGTGGCTTCCTCGCCGCCCAGGTGAGCGGTGGTGCGCACCTGGATTTCCAAGTCGCTGGTGGTGAACTCCAGCGCCGAGCCGGTCTTGCGCATCAGCACGTTGGCCAGCACTGGCAGCGTGTGCCGGCGTTCCACGATTCCCGCCACCGACTGCAAAGCCGAGAGCACCTGTTCCTGGGCTGCCTTGAAGACGATCATGATGTTTTCAATTTATAAGAGTGGTGGTCGTAGTAGGCAGCGGCTGTGCCTGTGGAGAAGGCTATTTTCGCTTGTTTTTCAAGGGCTTAGCAGGCTCTCAACCCTGTGGATGAACAGGGGTGGAAGCGGGCTGCGATTGGGGACAAATGCCGCTCACGCCCTGGGCTTGTGGACAAGTCCAGGCTTGTCCCAATGCCATCCACAGGCTTGTGCACATGCGGTGTAACTCAGCCCTTGAGTGTCTGTTCCAGCACGTGCAGTTGCTGGTTCAGCTCGGTGTTCTTGGTGCGGTCACCGGCCACCTTGCGCACGGCGTGCAGCACGGTGGTGTGGTCGCGCCCCCCGAACAGCTCGCCGATCTCGGGCAGGCTCTTCTTGGTCATCTCCTTGGCCAGGTACATGGCCACCTGGCGCGGATGGGCGATGCTGGCGGGCCGCTTCTTGGAGTACATGTCCGCGACCTTGATCTTGTAGAAATCCGCCACGGTCTTCTGGATGTTTTCCACCGAGATCTGGCGGTTCTGGATGGACAGCAGATCGCGCAGCGCCTCGCGGGCCACGCCGATGTGCACCTCCTTGTGCGAGAAGCGTGCATAGGCCAGCACCTTGCGCAGGGCGCCTTCCAGTTCCCGCACATTGGCGCGTACGTTCTTCGCGATGAAGAAGGCCACGTCTTCCGGCATCACCGTGCCTTCAGCTGCGGCCTTGCGGATGAGGATGGCCACACGCATCTCCAGCTCCGGCGGCTCAATGGCCACCGTCAGCCCGGCGTCGAAGCGCGAGGTCAGGCGCTCATCGATGTCGGCCAGCCCCTTGGGATAGGTGTCGCTGGTCATGATGATGTGCGCGCGCTTTGCCAGCAGCGCTTCGAAGGTGTTGAAGAACTCCTCCTGGGTGCGTTCCTTGCCGGCGAAGAATTGCACGTCGTCGATCAGCAGCAGGTCCAGCTGGTGGTACTTGGCTTTCAGCTCGTCGAAGGTCTTGCGCTGGTAGTTCTTCACCACATCGCTGATGAACTGCTCGGCGTGCAGGTACAGCACGCGGGCCGAAGGCCTGTCGGCCAGCAGGGCGTTGCCCACGGCGTGCACCAGGTGGGTCTTGCCCAGGCCCACGCCGCCGTAGATGAACAGTGGGTTGTACATGACCCCGGGTGCGCCAGCCACGTGCAGGGCGGCGGTGCGGGCCATCTGGTTGGCACGGCCCGCCACCAGCGTGTCGAAGGTCAGCGAGATGTTGAGCTTGTGGGTGGTGGACGCAGGGGCCAACGAAGGCAAAAAGGCCGCGGAACCGCTGGAACCTTCGCGGGTGCCAGTGCGCGCCGCCGCCGAACCCTCGATGGACGACAAGGCGCTCTCGACCAGGGTGCCGGCGGCCACGGGCAGGCCCGACGACGGACCGGAACCGGTGCTGACCAGCGCCAGGCGCAAGGATGTGGCGGCGCGGTGCGCACGGTGGGCCTGCAGGGGCATGCTGCCTTGCTGCGTGGACTCGCGTGTGGCCAGTGCCAGTTCCAGTTGCACCGGCATGTTCGCCAGTTCGCTCAGCACGGTCTCGATGCGGCTGGCGTACTGGTTGCGAATCCAGTCGAGCATGAAGCGATTGGGGGCGCGCAGGGCCACGCGGGTGCTGGCGCCGTCCTCGGCCACCGTCACTTGCGGCACGGGCAGGGGGCGAATCCAGGTGTTGAACTGCTGCGCTGGCAGTTCGGCAGCCAGGCGTTCACGGCCCAGCGTCCAGAGGTCGGTCGTCATCTTGTGGAAAAGTCTCTCGGCGGATGCCCGGAAAACAGGCTCCAAGGGCTGCGCGGGCCACAGTTATCCACAATCTTCGACCGTCCGTCAAGACCCGCCAGAGCCCCGGAACATGGTCCAAGTGTTTGAGACACAAGGGTTTTTGGATATGATCGCGGGTTTCCCGAATTTCGGGACCCATTCAACTTTCCTTCCGAAGAAGCGGCGAGACCATCATGGCCATGAAGCGTACTTACCAACCGTCCAAGACCCGCCGGGCGCGCACGCACGGCTTTCTGGTGCGCATGAAGACGCGCGGCGGCCGTGCCGTCATCAATGCGCGCCGGGCCAAGGGCCGCAAGCGTCTTTCCCAGGTCTGACCTGCACGCCCTGGCCTGCAGGACAGGTTCCACCAGCGTTTGGGTCGAGCGCTCTGCGGTCGCAGGACGCGCTTGCACCATCCAACGCTGTTCACCACGCTGCACGCCATGATCGGCCGTCTCGTCCAGGCCGCCGATTTCAAGCGGCTCCTGTCGGTGCCGCCTGCCTTCAAGAGTGCCCACTTCGCCGTCCATCACCTGGTGGAGGCGCCCGAGCGACCGTCTTTCGCGCGCAAGACGGGAGGCGAAGCGAAGTTATCCACAGGTCATGAACCTGTCTGTCCACAGCCTGTGGATGAGTCTCAGGAAAACCCCCATGGGGAAAGTCCTGACCCGGGTTTTCCAAGGTGGTTGGGGTGTGTGGTCCCCAAGCGGCACGCCCGGCGCGCCGTGACCCGCAACCTCGTCAAGCGACAGATCTACGCAGCGGCTGAGCGCGTGCAGGCCGGCTTGCCGGGTGGCCTGTGGCTGGTGCGCCTGCGTCAGCCTTTCGCGGTGACAACCTTTCCTTCGGCCGCCTCTCAGGCCTTGCGTGAGGCCGCCAGAGGCGAACTCGACCGGCTGTTTCAGAAGGCTGCGCGCCGCCCCGAGGCGGTGGTGCGGGTGGCGCCGTGAGTTCCGGCTTCCAGAAGGCGCTGGCTGCCCTGGCCGACAGCCCGCGGATGCTGATGGTGGCTGTGGTCAAGGGATACCGGCTGCTGCTCAAGCCTTGGCTGGGCAACGCCTGTCGTTTCGAGCCTACCTGTTCTCAGTACGCGCTCACGGCCCTTGAAAGACATGGTGCAATCGCAGGCGGCAGCCTGGCGGCCGGGCGCCTGTTGCGCTGTCATCCCTGGTGTGAGGGCGGCTGTGACGACGTGCCGGCGCAGCCACCGGCCCTGTTCACCCGCCTGGGCTTGACCGGCCGCGTTCACACGCTGCAGGGCGCTTCCGAGGCCGCTCCCGCTATCAGTGTGTCCACGGCGCAGCCTCGGCCCGCCGCCAAGTCTTCCGAATCTTCTCCGTTGTCTGCTCAGGAACCCGCTCCATGACCGATATGCGCCGCACCCTGCTGTGGGTGGTTTTCACGATGTCGCTCGTTCTGCTGTGGGACGCCTGGAACAAGCACACAGGCCAGCCGTCCATCTTCGGTGCGCCGGCACCCAAGCCGGTGGCCTCGGCGCCGCCCACGCCCGCGACGGGGCAGCCCCCCGCGCCCGCGGTGGTGCCTTCAGCCCAGCCCGCCGCCCCAGGGGCCGCCGGGGTGCCGGCGCCTACCGCAGCCGGTACCGCAGCGGCACCCGCGGCCGTGCCCAACGCTCCCCTGTTGGCCACCGAGCAGGTGACCATCACCACCGACGTCGTCAAGGCCACCTTCGACACCGTCGGCGGCAGCCTGGTGCGCCTGGAACTGCTCAAGCACACCGACCAGAACGACACCTCGCGCAACGTGCTGCTGTTCGATCAGAGCCCGAAGCGCCTGTACCTGGCGCAAACCGGCCTCATCACCAGCCAGGCCGGTGTTCAACTTCCCAACCACCTCACGGCCATGAAGGTGTTGACCAGCGAGCGCACGCTCGCCGCCGGCGCTGCGCAGATCGAGCTGAAGCTGGAGTCTCCCGCCATCGACGGGCGGCGCCTGGTCAAGACCTACACCTTCAAGCGCGGCGACTACGTGGTGGGCGTGAAGCACGAGGTCTTCAACGAGGGCAGCGCCCCGGTCAGCCCGCAGCTGTACCTGCAACTGGCGCGTGACGGCAACCCGCCCGAGGGCGAGTCCGCGTTCTACTTCACCTTCACCGGGCCGGCCGTCTACACCGAGGCCAGCAAGTTCACCAAGGTGGACTTCAAGGACATTGAAAAGGGCAAGGCCAGCCACGACAAGGCCGCCGACAACGGCTGGGTGGCGATGGTGCAGCACTACTTCGCCTCGGCCTGGCTCTTGCCCGAGAAGGTGCAGCGCGAGTTCCGCACCGCCAAGGTGGCCGACAACCACTTCAGCATCGCCATGGTGGTGCCCCTGGGCGAGGTGGCACCTGGCGCCAGCAAGGCCTTCGAGAGCCGGCTGTTTGCCGGCCCGCAGGAAGAACACAAGCTGGCAGCGTTGGCGCCGGGGCTGGAGCTGGTGAAGGATTACGGCTGGTTCACCGTGCTGGCCAAGCCCTTGTTCTGGCTGCTGGACCAGCTCTACGACCTGCTGGGCAACTGGGGCTGGGCCATCGTGGCGCTGGTCTTCCTGCTGAAGGCCGCGTTCTACTGGCTCAACGCCAGCGCCTACAAGTCCATGGCCAAGATGAAGGCCATCAACCCGCGCGTGATGGAAATGCGCGAGCGCTTGAAGGACAAGCCGCAGCAGATGCAGCAGGAAATGATGCGCATGTACCGCGAAGAGAAGGTCAACCCGCTGGGCGGCTGCCTGCCCATCGTGGCGCAGATGCCGTTCTTCATCGCCTTGTACTGGGTGCTGCTGTCCAGCGTGGAGATGCGCCAGGCGCCGTGGATCGGCTGGATCACCGACCTGGCGGTGAAGGACCCCTGGTTCATCCTGCCCCTGCTGATGACGGCCTCCAGCCTGTTGCAGACCTGGCTGAACCCCACGCCGCCTGACCCGCTGCAGGCCAAGCTGATGTGGATCATGCCGCTGGCGTTCTCGTTCATGTTCTTCTTCTTCCCCGCCGGCCTGGTGCTGTACTGGCTGACCAACAACATCTTGTCGATTGCGCAGCAGTGGTTCATCAACAAGCGGCTGGGGGTGCTGGGGAAGTAGCCGGGGACGCGGCGCCTGTCGGGCAAAGAAGCGGGCCAGGCCGTGAGATGCGTCACGCCCTGAAGACCTCATCACGCGCGCAGTCCCTTGCTCTGTCCGATGCAGGGGCGCAATATGCAGGCATGCGGGTCGACCCGGCTGTCACAGGCCGGCTCAGGAGCCGGACGTCCTGGTCAACGGAACGCCGGGACGCGCTCCAACCCGCGCCATACACCGCCATCCGGCTTCTTCGACGCCCCGCCTTGAGCGGGGCGCGTCGCTTGAGATCCCGCCTTGGGCGTGGAACTTCGCTTCAGCGCCGCCGCTCGCTGGCAGGAGGCCCTTCTCAGGGCCGCTGTGCCCGCCCGTACACCCGATGACGGATCACACGCTGGCTGCCCGGGACGCCCCCATCGTCGCCGTCGCCACGGCCGCGGGGCGTGGGGCGGTGGGCATCGTGCGCGCTTCGGGCCTTGACCTGTCGCCCCTGATCCATCAGGTATGCGGGCGCTCACTGGCGCCACGACAAGCGACCCTGCTGGACTTTCAGGACGCGCAGGGCCGGCCCATCGACCGCGGCCTGGCCCTCCACTTCCCCGCCCCGCATTCCTACACCGGCGAGGACGTGCTGGAGCTGCAGGCCCACGGCGGGCCGGTGCTGCTGCAGTTGCTGCTGGCGCGCTGCCTGCAGGCCCTGCCTGGGGCGCGGCTGGCGGCGCCAGGCGAGTTCACCGAGCGCGCCTTTCTCAACGACAAGCTCGACCTGGCCCAGGCCGAGGCCGTGGCCGACCTGATCGATGCCGGCACCGAGGCCGCGGCGCGCTCGGCCGGCCGCGCGCTGGCTGGGGAGTTCTCCCACCGCGTGGACGCCCTGGCCCAGCGCATCGTGCGCCTGCGCACCCTGGTGGAAGCCACGCTGGACTTCCCCGAGGAGGAGATCGATTTCCTGCAGCAGGCCGATGCCGCGGGGCAGTTGTCCGGCATCACTGAGGCGCTGTTGGCGCTGCTGGCCACCGCGCGCCAGGGCGCCTTGCTGCGCGAAGGCCTGCGCGTGGTGATCGCTGGCCAGCCCAACGTGGGCAAGAGCAGCCTGCTGAACGCGCTGGCTGGGGCGGAGCTGGCCATCGTCACCCCCATCCCCGGCACCACGCGCGACCGCGTGAGCGAGTCCATCCAGATCGAAGGCGTGCCCGTGCACGTGACCGACACCGCCGGCCTGCGCCACAATGAACAGGCGGCGGACGAGGTGGAGCGCATCGGCATCGGCCGCAGCTGGGACGCCATCCGCTCGGCCGACTGCGTGCTCTTCCTGCACGACCTGACGCGCGCCGGCCAGGACGCAGCCTACGACGCCGCCGAGCGCGAGATCGAGGCCAGCCTGCCGCCCGGCGTGAGCGTGATCCAGGTGTGGAACAAGGCGGATGCGGTCGGCGCTTCGTCAAGCACCGAAGGGTTGACGCTCTCCGCCCGCACCGGCCAGGGCCTGGAAGCGCTGCGCCAGGCCTTGCTGCGCACCGCCGGCTGGCAGGCCGCGCCCGAAGGCGTGTTCATCGCCCGCGCCCGGCATGTGCAGGCGCTGCAGCGCTGCGCGCAGCACCTGGCCCTGGCCCACACCCACCTAGCCGAACCCGCCCAGGCCCTGGACCTGCTGGCCGAAGAACTGCGCCTGGCCCACCAGGCCCTGGGCCAGATCACCGGTGTGTTCACGGCGGACGATCTTCTGGGCGAGATCTTCTCGAAGTTCTGCATCGGGAAGTAGGTGGGGGTCCGGAGGGTTCCGAGGGCTTCCGAGGAAATCGTACAAGCCTTTGATGTAATTGGTTTTATAGCTGGTGCGTGCCGCTGGCTTCCGGCAAGAGCCGAACGGTTTCATGTACACGCATGAGTACACATCAGGGGTATGATCGAAAAACGCCCTCATGTGTACACGGAAGCCTGCCCATGCCGCTCACCGACACCGCCATCCGCGCCCTGAAGCCCGAGGCCAAGCGCTACAGCCGCACCGACGAGCGCGGCCTGGTGATCGAGGTGTTCCCCACCGGCGGCATGCTCTGGCACTACCGCTACCGGGTGAACGGCAAGCCCGAGCGCGTCACGCTCGGGCGCTACCCGGCTCTGTCGCTACGGCAGGCGCGGCTGGAGCGTGACCGGCGCGAGGCGTTGGTGGCGCAGGGCCAGTCGCCGGCGGCGCAGAAACGCCTGACGCGGCAGGGGCTGGGGCCCGAGGTGACGGTCGCCGAGTTTGGCGAGCGGTTCTTCCGCGAGATCGTCAACCGCGACCGGAAGGACACCACCATCCCCCGCCGCTACTTCGACAAGTCGATCGTGCCGGCCATCGGCAGCAAGCCGGTGGGCGAGGTGACCACCGAGGATGTGCGCGGCATCATCTGGCGCAAGAAGGACGAGGGCTTCGACGCGGCCGCCGGCGTGATCCGCGGCCTGCTCAAGCGGCTGTTCGATTACGCGATGACTGCCGGCCTGACCGCGACCAATCCGGTGATGGCCCTGCCGATGCGGCATGTGCACCGCGCGCGTTCACGCGAACGGGCGCTGGCGCCGCAGGAGATTCGCGTGTTCCTGAAGGCGGTGATGGCGTCGAACGTGCGCCGGCAATTTAAGGTGGCGCTGCGGCTGATCCTGCTGACGCTGGTGAGGAAGTCGGAGCTGATGTGAACGGCTGTCAGGAAGCGCTGTTTTCTGGCTGTGAGGGTGCGGTTCCCGTATTTGGGCTTTGAGGTTCGCGTAGTTCTGCGTGCCTGGCCGCCCTGCAGGGCGGCCAGGCACGCAGATGCCCA
>Ga0315907_10000324_pt1 | contig 69497 bp, 72 predicted proteins | sample LakEriMetagenome_3_FD_203525 | JGI IMG/M metagenome (GOLD analysis project Ga0315907, IMG submission 203525) | Freshwater fungal communities from buoy surface, Lake Erie, Ohio, United States - Buoy 12 MA123 | ecosystem: Environmental > Aquatic > Freshwater > Lake > Lake biofilm | place: USA... | reverse complement strand
AGCATCTGTTCTAATAATCCCAGTTCCTAGATAAACACTCTTGCTATTATACGAACGAATCCATGTAGTATCAGACATATTCCATCCACCACCGTATGATTCAAAGTATAGCCCAGATTGGCCACTCACCCTTAACCAACCACCATCTGCATATATGTCACCAGATACATGAAGCTTGTATGCAGGTGTAGTATTACCAATACCTACACGGTTTGGATATCCGTTAGTGCTACCTGCTACATTTAGAAGAATATTACCGTTATGGTCTCTAACTCTAAAACCTTCATTAGAGTGAGTACCTATAACAGTCCAATAACCATCCTGCATTATGTATTTATTCAGGTCTGAGTTATCAGTTGTTTTCAAAATAAACTTACCAGTTGTACCACTAGTTCCAGAACTTAAAATCAAGTTACCGCTTTCAGCAATAACAGACCATGTAGACCCGTATCCGACATTGTTCAATTCATGCCTTAATGCGTTGTAGTACATATTGCCACCACTCATATACATTCTCCCACCCCAACTACCTGAAGATCCTGCTGTACCACCAAGATAAAAAGTAGAACTAATATGAGCATCCCCACTAACACTAAGTCTTACATCAGGAGTTACACCACCAAGACCAAGGTTTACTAATCTTGAATTACTATTTGGGTCTACATAGTAGTTTGTGTCGTTAGAGTCATAAAAGATTGGTGCACGCATAGAGTTACTTCCATACACATCATATGCTATGAAAGATTCATATCCCGAACCCGGATTATTTCTAATCGCAATACGCCCACTAGACTCCATCATTATACTAGAAGCAACAACTCCTGACCAATGAAACGCAAGTTGTGGTGCATATATCTCATTCGTATTACTACCACCTCCAGAATTTTCTCTTACTTGATAATTAGCAGTATATGAAGTTCCTGAAGAAGTGCTTTGAATGTATGAACCACCTGCACCATATAAATTTGTTGCACTTGTAGCAGTAGCAGCGTTACCTGTAATACTTATTCCCCAAGTACCGCTTGCTCCTCCGCCAGTTAGAGTTGGGCTGTATGAATTATAATTACTGCTATCTAATAGTGTAAGCCAAGTGGAGCCTGTGTAAGTATTGCCAACTGATTTTCTCCAGTAAAAATTACCATTATATGAGGCCCAAAACTGAACCGATATATCGGCATTCCATATTCCAAATAATGTACCGTATAAACCCGAAGATGGGCCATTAGTATATCCAGTACCAATATTATAAATTCCAGATGTGCCTGATAGACCAAGAGTATTTAAATCACCTGTAAATCTTGAAGAAACACCATTAAAATTAAGACCATTCCATGTAGTAGCAGATCCTGTTATATTGATACCCCAAGTTCCACTCGCACCAGTTCCAGTTAATGTAGGAGCATAGCTGTTATAGTTTCCAGCATGTAATACAGTGTTACTATTAACTGTTAAACTTGAGAAGTTTGTCTGAGATGTAGTAGCAGAGTTACCCGATATGTTTGTAATTGTCCATGTTCTATCTGCAGATAGGTCGTATGCTGTTCCGTTTATTGTTAATTGTCTAGATGTAGGAACTCCTCCGAGCCCGGACAAACTATACTGAGGAATATTTAATACCCCACCTGTATAAGTAGCTGCACCAGATGAACCCGTTGTAGTTAAACTGATAGCAGCACGAGCACGAGCATCAGTATAGTAAAGATTAGTGCCTTCAGATATATTTGATGTAGTTAAACTTACAGCACCAGTGAACCCATTAACGGACACAACGGCATCTGTGTTATCTACCTTTTCCCATGATGTACCATTAAAGATCGCCCAGTCACCAAGTTTCCAATCTGTGATCCCGTTCAAGTTTGTAGAACCAGCAACAGATACCACATAGTAATACCCCTTAGTTCCAACTGAACTTGTTAGAGATGGAGAGTTAGTAGAGGCGTTCCAAGTACCTTGATAAGTTACACCACCAGCAAGACCGTTAACCTGATTCTGAAGCTTACCAAACGCAGTAAGAATAGAATCTGTGGCAGATATACTACCACCGGTCACGTTTAACCCTGTAAGAACTTTACCTATTACGGCAGAGTTAGTAAGTGTTACGCTGGCGGCTCCGGGGCCAGAAGCAGTAGCTTCCCCCGTAAGTGAAGTTATATAGCTACCCTGAGCTTGATACTGTGGGATGTTAAGCGTGTTACTAGTTAAAGTAGCAGCACCACTAGTACCAGTAGTAGTCAGAGATGTAATTCGATTATTATAAGCAGTATCCCAGTTTGTCTGAGATGCTGTTGTTGGTATTGAATAACCAGCAGTAAAGCTGATTGCAATAGTACCCGATCCTGTAACTGGAGTATTCGATACAGAAAGTCCAGTTGGAACAGACACCCCAACAGATGTAACAGTACCTACACTCCAAGATCTATCAGCAGATAAATCATATGCAGTACCATTAATTGTTAATTGACGACTGGACGGGACACCACCTAACCCACTTAATGAATAAGTAGGTATATTTAATGTAGCGCCGACTAATGTAGATGCCCCCGAGCTCCCAGTAGTTGTAAGAGTTAAAGCGTTTTGCTTATTATTAAATGTATTCCAATCTGTACTGGAAAGATAACCATTACTTGAAGTAGTGGCCTGTGTAATACCTATTGTTCCAGATCCAGTAATGGTACCACCAGTGATAGGCCCAGTTGTAGCTATGCTTGTAACAGTACCTACAGACCATGTTCTGTCTGCGGTTAAGTCATAGGTTGTTCCATTGATAGTTAATTGTCTAGCTGCATTAGCTGGTGTATAACCAAGAAGTGTGGCGATAGACTTCATCTTATACAGACTGGTTGCACTTTCATATGCAAGCACTGTATTATCAGATGGAGTTGTAGTTATCTGTACATCATGGATCTCTTTTAATTCAAACCCATTCTGCACTTTTACAAATATCTCGCCATTGTTTTGTTGTACTCTAGTTACAATACCAATGAACACTAAGTGTGCTGGAGCGTATGGTTTATTAGCTAAACCAAATATTAAGTTTCCACCAGTACCTAGCCAAACTGGATCTCCAGCAGCTGCGGTTGAGGTATCCAAGCCAGCAAGCAATCCTTCTGTTACAACATTTACCTGATCATTTAAAACACCAGAAGTTTCTATTAATCCTAACGTCTTAGATGATGTAGGCTCTGAAGCATTTGAAGCCTTGGAGACAATCATGTTTGTACCATCGGCAGATGACACATACACGGCTTGTCCCTTATTTATAGCTTCACCAAGCTTTACTTGATGCTTTAAAGTAGATGCCGCTAGATTAGCTGCGCCTATATCAGAACCAAGTTGCGCCCCAGTTCTATATTTAATAACACCACCATCAGATACTAAGAACTTGTCCGTATCAATAGTGGCGTTTGCAATTGTATTTAACTGCGTAACGCCATCTACGATAAGGCCAGCCTTAGCTAATATGTTATGTAAGAATCTCATTACTTCTTAATTATTACTCGGTATGCATTGCTCGCAGGAGCAGTAGCAAAACTCACGGTTACTGTATTAACATCTGTGATAACAACATCAGCGAACACTTCTTCAAGTGTTGTGTTGTCTTTAATCATCACGATAACGTCAACAGTATTTAGTGAGTGAGTAACAGCATAAGATGTAGCAGCTCCGTTACCGACGTTAGCAGCATATCCACCAACACGGTTATCAAGAACTGTTTTTAGTTTTAATGGAGTGATTACAGCGGTATCGTTTGTACCCGTATTAGCTTCTGCTTGAGTAGCAAGTCTTACAACACCAAGAACAGATTCAGTAGCCTGATCACGGTTAGACTCTAAGAAAGTCCAATCTGAGCTTGATGTAGGAGAAGCATTATCGATGTTAGCAATCAATACATCTCCAATATTTAGAATAACACCCTGTACAGTACCAGCGCTAGTCACATACCAGTAGTCACCCTTCTTAGTTCCACCAGAAGCAGTAGGGAAGTTTACAGCAGAACCTGCAGCGAAACCACCTTCTAGGTTACCCAGTCCAGCAACTGTATTATCTACATATGCCTTGATTGAACCAGCAGTAGCCAAGTTAGAAGAAGAGGCTCCAGTCATTGTGTTGCTATCCAAGATTGTAATCTCACTAGCTACACCAGTTCCAGCAGCCACACGACCCATCACGGTCATCGTAGCAATGTTCTGGATCTTAGAGAATGTGATGTTAGAATCTGTAACCTTGATTGTAGTTACAGCACCATCTGCAAGCTTACCAGTACTTACTCCTAAGTCTTTAATACGAACGATATCGGCATTTACCTCGATCGTTGTATTATCAGGGTTTAAGTCTAATGTAACAGCTCCACTAGAACCGCCACCAGTAAGACCAGAACCAGCGATTACCTCGGTGATATCACCTGATACGCTTCTCCAAGTTGTGCCGTCCCAATAGTATACATTACCATCTGAGGTATTGTAATACACCTGACCAGCAACAGGTGAACCGGGAGGGCCCGAAAGATTCTGCAACGCTACGTTGAGTATCTGGTTTTTGGTTAGGTCAAGATTGACCAGCATCTTTTTTGCCATAGTAATTAGTTTAGATACGCCTTCCCGCTAGTTGGAGAAGAGAATGAAATTGTTAATTGATTATTAGAATTATATGTTACACTACCGATTACTTCATCATCCGCCGTGTCAACTATACTCACACTTGGCTTCTTCCCCATATTATGTACTACAACCCAAGCAGCACTTGCTACTTGCTGATCGTGTACATAATTAGTCTGTATTGTTAGCGTCTGAAGAATAGTCCATAGATCGGTTTGGTTTTGTATATTACCAGTTATACTACCCCAAGCCACAGTATTGTATGCGCTTAGGTTATATGGTTGTATAGGTAAGTTTGTTGGTACATATGTTGGTATCTGATAGTTGTGAAGTACAGCAATCAGATCATTCAAATCACGGTATACGCTAGCTAGATCTTGTACACGAAGCTTGTCTATGATATGCATGAATAAACCCTCAGCATATTCAAAGTCATTCTTTGTATTCTGAAGATCTAATACCTCGTCAACTCTTCTATCAAGCTCTGTTTTTAGAGCACTAATTAATGTAACAAATTGGAGTGGGGTTGGAGGCGTAGCTGCATACGTGTTAACTGTTTTAGCAACAGTCTCGTTCACGGTCAACCATGTGTAGACCTGATGTGTGTATAGAGTAGATGCTGTAAGTGTAATTGTATAGTAGGCATCGTAGTAAGCATTGTTATACTGCAGTTGGATATACGCCCCCGATCCACTCTGGTTCCCAGAAGGAACACTGCTCCATGCCCATGTACGAGTTACAGCTCCATTGTTAAAGTTAGATACCTGATAGTTAGTATCATCGTAGTATCTTAGTCTAGGCGTAAATACATCAAAGTCGTTACGCAAGTTAATAACAGGAACCTCATAAGCCATCTGCCAGTTTCTTGTAAATGTACTTATGACGTTATCTGTTGTCTTAATCTTATACTCAATATTGTACTGCCCATTCTGTATACTACCAGCTGAACTCAAGAAAAGAGCCAGCGAGAATGATTGGCCAGAAGCCGTAATATCGGGGGTAGCAAAGTTACCAGTCCTAGTGTACCCGTCAGGCGTTGTAACATTAAAGATACCAACACCGCCAACTGGGATCGTAGAAGTATCCGTTAAGACGAGCGTAGGCACCCCAGTAAGGTCAAACCTTACATTGAAGGATATATTAGGGATTACAGGCATGCCACAAAATTAAGCCAAAGATCGCTATTAATCATGCAAAAACAACACAAAAAGCCCCCTGTAGAAACAGGAGGCTTTCACCAAACAACCAAACACGAGATGAACCTCAGCTCAGTTGTGAACTAAGGATCACTTTTTGGCCTTACTCTGAATGGTTTGAAACACCTTCTCGCCCTTAGCCGAGCTGGTGCAGAAGCTTACGAACTCATCAACAGCATCGCTACCGGTTCTAGCCACCACTAAGATAACCTCAGCATTTGGCCACTCGAATCGTGACTGCTCTTGGTTAAAGATAATCACGCCCTTTTTAATGGCACGGTTAACAGTGGCGGTAACAATAACCTGCTTATTGCTGATTAGATCTAAGAAAGCCTTGGGATCATTATCGGCAAGCTCCTCTAATTCATTACGAAGAACTGTTACAGACTTCGAGTCATCCTTACCTAAAGCAGCAGCAAGATTCTTAACCTCTTCTTGGCTTAGATCAGCTGCAGCATTCAATGCCTCACGGCGCTGGTTTCTTGTTCTACTATCCTTTTCCGCAGAAGCATTCTCATCAAGAAGTTCAAAGATAGCCTCTTTGGTTGTATCTCTATTAGGTTTTGATGCATTATAATCACAGAGCGCCAAGTAACTATGGATCTCCTGATCAAGTGCACGGCCACCAGACAATATCATGTGGCCAGCCATATTTGAGTAAAAATTAATTTCGTGGAAGATGTGATTACCCTGACCATCGACAGAACGAACAGCAGCAATATCTACATACTCACCCTTCTCCTCATCATAAATTGTATCGATAACTGGGACTCCCTTTACAGCTGGGATAGCTAATCTGTTTGGATCGAATGGATCTTTCTGAATGTTGTGTAGCCGATAGGTTACAGATTGACCGGGCTTCAACATGGTTGATTTAATCAGCTTATCAGATAGCTGATTGTACATTTCTGTTTTTTTCATCTGGTGTGTTTTTGGTTATTGATAAAAAGCAAAGGTAAGGGGTTTTATCCCCTTACCGTATGCTATAGCTAATTGATTGATAATCAGCTTAGGAAAGCTTGAAGAACTGGTTTGCACCGAGGATCTCCAGACCTTGTACGCTCTCGTAGTGGATCTCCAATACAGAACGCTCGTTAGTTGGAACAGGAGCCAAACCACCTAAAAGGATCTCACGATACTTCAGGTCAGTTCCGTCACCAGCCATGTAGCGAACGCCAAAGCGATCCAACATTTGACCGTCGTTAGTCTTAATCTTTCCAGCAGGAGCACCGTAAGCACTGTTCTTAAAGTTTGGAGAACCAGTGTAGTTTACGATGTTCTGGTGGTCTAACAGAGGTAAATACTTCTTGTGGTAAGTACGTCCGTAGATCTTAACAGTGTCAATTCCAAGATCCAAAGTTTTACCAGCGATCTGGAAACGAGCACCTTGAGAAAGCAATGCACTGTTACCTAAGTTGTTGAACAAGTTGTCAAGAGCAATGTTCATAGTTGTACCTACAAACAAGAAGTACTCTTGAGGGCAACGAGCTTTGTTCAAAGTCTGAGTAAGAGCTTGAATGTCAGCAAGAGTTGCAGTACCTGCAGTCAACAAAGATTGGTTGATACCACGAGATGTAACGATCTGATCCATACCACCTGTAGTTTGTACAGGCTTACCATCAGCATCAGTTAGAGCAGGAGCAGAATCTGCGAACAGAGTAGAGCTCTTACGTCCGAACATCAAAGCAGTAGAGATATCACCACGGAACTTCATTAAGCTCTCGTGCTGACCTTTGTACATATAGAAAGGTTTACCTTGGAACTCAACTTCAACCTTAGAAGCCTTCTGGATGTCAGTGATGCTGAACTTTCCTTTGAAGATTTGCACTTGGTTGTCGTACTTAGTTACTCCCCACTTCTTAGCATCAGGAGAAAGAGAACCTTCACCAGCAGCATTAGAGAAGAAAGAGATCTTGTCACCGCTAGCCAAAGTCAATGTAGCACCATCTACAGACTTGATAACGATGTTAGTAGTAGCAGCCTTACCAGTAATGTAACCTACTTTCCCATCAGGGAACATAACCAACTCACCTACGTTTACATAAGCAAAAGCAGTAGCGTCGATTGTAGCAGTTACAGAAGGAGGAGCAGAAGTTGTACCAGTTACACCAGAACCAGTTACAGCACTAACAGTACCGAGAACATAAAGCTCTTCGTTTACGAAGTGATTGTAAACAGGAACTGAAGTCGGAGTAGAACGATTCGTCAATTCCATGATATCCAAGAAAGAGATTTCCTCGTTAGTTACGTCCAGAACTTTGTTCAGGATCTCACGCTGATCGAGGAAGTTGATTGATGAAACATAACTTTTGTTAATGTTTCCTAAAACACCCGCCATGATTAATTATTTTTTTTGTTATAAATTATTTTGAAATCCCCCTACTTGCGAAAGCTTGAAGAAGACCTGTTGTAAAGTCTCCCGAACTTTCTGTTGGAACATCACCTACAGGGGTAGTAGATGGGTTCTTAATTTCTTTCGTCACTTCAGACCTACCAAGTGTCTTACCAAAATTAATCAAGGCACGTTCAAATTGCTCAGGATTCTGACTATAGGCGACGGTCTTATACCATTTACTATAATCTAATTGGCCTTCACCAGACGCGAACTGTTGAAAGAACTTGTTATTATCCAGTGTCATCTCAACCATATCTTGAGGACTCTGCAACTCATAATTGAACTCATCATCGCCAGTCTTTATGCTAAGTCTCTTAGCTTCTAGTATAGACTTGGTTAGAGAATTCTCAGTTACCGCTTTCTCAAATTGAGCTAGCGCTTCCTGCATTGCAGATTCTTGAGCTTCAGCTTCTGGATCAGCTTGTGGTTCCGGAGCCACAAATTTTTTCTGCCAGTCCATGTACTGTGTGCGGAGTTTATGAGCTTCAGATCTTAGGAGTTCTTTCCCAAGCTCTACGTCATCTTCTCCCCACTGCTCTGGGTCAAGCTTAAACTTATCAACTACCTGCTGCTGGAAAAGACGATCAAACGCCTTTTCAGAAACATCTGGATACTGTTCGCGGAGATTACGTCTCATAATCGCCGCATCATCCATAGTAGAAAAATCTACAGTTTTAGCTTGAAGATATGGTGTCAAATCACCTGTCTTCTCATAATACTCAACGGCACCCTTAATGAAGTCATCTTTGAATTCATAACTGGGGGCCACTTGTCTTGCCTTGCCGACAACCTCTTCTTCGGCAGGGGCTTCTACCTTCTGCTCAGTCTCTACGGGAGCCTGTTGTTCTTGGGTAGGTTCTGTTTTAGTTTCTTCTGGTGCCTGTTCTGGCGCAGCTTCTACTATAGGTTTTCCTCCAACGGTAATATCATTTAATGACAACTCGTTGAAATTCAGTTCATCACTCATATTTATATTATTTGGTTATGCAAAGTTTTACCAAAGGTTTTGAATAACAATGGATTATGGGGGTAGAATTATTTTTCTTCCCCTTCCATTTCTTCTCCACCTTCCATCTCATTCTCTTCTCCTCCCTCTTCATTTTCTACCTCGTTCTCTTCTTCCTCTCCAGCTTCTTCTTCCTCCTCTGGCATCGCCTGTTGCGTCATCTGTTGTGGCATCTGTTCTTGTGGCATTGCCTGTTCAGGTACCATTAACATCTCCTCTTCAACAGCCATTGCCTCTACAGGCTCTTCAGTATCCGTATCTGGTTGACCCATCTTAATCTTTGTCACACTCTTCTTACCCTTGTTCTCAACCTTCTTTGTTTCAACCTTACCCTTCATGCGCATCTCCTCGAGCTTCATTTCATATTGATATTTCATCTCTAGGATCTTAGCATCATACTCCTTCTCTAATTGGATAAGCTGACTCTTAACCTGACCTTCAGTTTGAATAGTCTGCTGCTTAGCCTGCTCGGCAACCATAGCTGACTGCTGTTGTACTTGAGCATTCATCTGCTGCTGGCGCATAGCCTTATCTTCCTCTTCTTGACGACGCTTCTTAATCTTATATGCCAGTAACTGCTGAGCAACCTTTAGGTTATCAGTGTTCTGAATAATAATAGCATCTTCTATATCAAGTAGTCCATTAGCCTGCCCAGCCATTACTTGTTGTTGCAACATAGCACGCTCATCATCAGTTGGCTTATCTTCTAAGAAGATACCAAACTCGTAAAGAGCTAAGTGCGGAGAAGTCTTAAAGAACTTCATAGTATTAGAACCAAGCGCACGAACATAACCCTTAACTTCTCCACTAGAAGACACATCCTGTAGTCTAAGGATAACAGAGTTTGCAAGTGATTCTAGTAATTGCTTTTCACCATGTACAATACTAGTTAATGCGTTATTAGTTCCTTCATATGCTAACTTAGCAACTGTAGTAAGTGTGCGAGGATCGGGGGTAGAACCATCAGTCATTTCATTCATACCAGTTACATCACGGATGAGCTGGATATTATTTTGAATGATCTGCCAGTAATTCATAACATCACGACCGATACCATTCTCCAATTCTTCAATTGGCTTATAGTTGGTCATACGTCCCTGCTGGTCGCTCTTACGATATACAAGCGTACCAGTTTTATTATATAGATCCAACACCTTCATTGGAGTCAATCTCTTTCCTCCAGCACCAAGTGGGATATCCTCTAGCGCCCCCATCTCAATCATGATACCCTTAGGTCTAGCTTGATTGATTGCATTTTGTAAACGATAGAAGGCAATCTGAATAGCATCAGCCATTGGGATTAAGTGCTGCATAATACCATACGCCTTCATATCCCAGAACTCAGGAGCAATCAAATGATAGCTGAGCTGAGTATCCATCAGAGATGATTTGGCACGCTTCATATTAGTACACAAACCAAAATCAAATAGATAGTCTGTACCAATAATCCATTTACCTTTATATACCACCTTGTATGCTACGCGTTCAAACTTATCTTTTCTTTTATTCTTATCATCATATTTACCACGAGCATAAACTTTGTTACCCCTCCTGTCAACACGGCTTTCAAAGACCATTTCATTAACAGAAAAGAACTCCAAGTCAAGAATACGAATCCTAAATCTATCATAGCCTTTATTATATATAGATAATGAAGAAGGCCATTCAGATGGATTACCTAAATAGCCGATATGTTTCTTGGCGATCTGCTCATACTCCTCTTCGGTAAACTGATTACCAGCCATCTGCTTTAAATCAGAGATTGTCATCTCGGTAATCTCACCGATATAAGAGGCATCAGAGAAATCTTTATTCTTACAGTTATTGATAAGAATATTTCTAGGGTTAACCTTTCTTACTTTAATAGCGCCATTGCTATCAATATATTCTTTATAACCAGCAACTCCGTAGTCAAACAAATCCTGACGCACACCTTCACGAAGCTTCTCGATTTGGTTCTGCTCAAGAACAAGTTTGATACCCTGCTCGGCCTCGATAGCCATCTGATGCTTGAACGTGTAGTTCATCTGCATCTCTAGCTCCTCCATATCCTTTGCCTCGTTAGGCAACAGCTGAAGCGCTGGCGAATCCACCAAGGAAGGGTCAAGCTTAGCCGCCTCTTCACGAAGCTGAATCTTAGCTTTAAGATTAGCAAAGTAATCCTGAATCTCTTCATTAGCCAAGGAGTCAACCGGAGTAGCGACAATATTATATCCAACTTTGTTTAATTTACCTAAAGCTATTCTTCTAAACTTTGGAACGATTGGTAGGACTGACCAGTCGATGTTTAGCCAATCTTCGTTAGATGCATCATCAACTTGCATCAACGGCTTATACTTGTTAATTGATTGATTACCAACAGCATACTGCATGATTACCTCATAACGGTAGCGGGCATGGTAAAAGATCTCGCGCGGTAGATCGTTCTCGAAAGAGCTCCACGCTGCTTTACAATACTGAAGAACCCAGTCGCGACCCTTTTCTCTTGGATCGATGAGGTGACTTGGAAAATCAGTCTTCTGGAGTTTGTCCATTTTTATATTTTATTCTTCCTAAAATAATCAGACACGTCTCGTATCTGACCAGTTCCTTTCACATTCACTTTAACTTGGTCTGCAATTAGGGCGTACCCCGCTGCCATGGCCAAGTCAAACTTGGTTGTCTTGGATATATCAAACTCTAGCCAGTCTTGGATCAGGTCCTTAAAATAAACCCGATCATGCATCTTGTTGATATAATCCTCCGTCAGCTCGGCTATCTGCTGGTGCGTCTTAGCACTGGCTGCAATACCCGGCTGGTTCCTCTCCGGCAACCACATCAGGAATGGCGCATACCCCCTATCGTCGAAGTAGTGCATGAGACCGATTTTCTGGTTCTCAAACAAAACTGGGGCACCATAGTACACTGCCATCTTAATCATATCCTCATAGAATATCTGGACTGATTCTGGACGGTAGGCGTACTTAGCAACGAATGCATAGTTATAGATGTCGTTCTCCCGAGCCGCGCTATACTTCTGTAGTACCATGCCAGCCCCATTAGATCTCCGTCCATCCTCGGTTACGTTGTGGTCCACAGGGTCCACACCAATAACAAAGTTCAGACCGTTAGACGGGTAGAATAAACCGCCATTCTTTCTAACATTGTTGCTCTCCTCTTCCTTTTCAAATAGCTTCGTGACCTCCCACCGGCCTGTCTTTGATGGTTCAAAAACAACCCGAGAATCGCGGTCACCATTCAGCCAGACAAAGTTACCTCTTGTTGTCAAATTATCCTTCCAACTTAGCCTATCCATTCTTTCATTCAGCAGCTCAGGGTTATATAGGCACTTACTTCCGTCGATCCTGAAGGCTTCCTCCCACTCAATTGGTTCCTTTCGGATAATCGAGCTGAGGGCTCGGGGGTCATGCGCTAACAGCTTCCTCTCATCCCTAATCTCCTGCTCAGCCCTAATCCTATCCGCTATACCATACTGATTATAATACCTAGTCTCTGCTGCACTACAGAAGTAACGATAAAGCCCAGATGCAGTTCTCTTTCCCTGTTTATTATTCTGATCGGAGTTCTCCCATATCTTCTTAAAAGGAGCACCACCCTGATCCATATCCTCAACCGTAGTGGTTAATAAAGCCTTACCAATAATCCTACCTTCATCATCTAGATGACAGTACTTTGTAACCAGCCACCTATTCCACACATCCACCTCCATCGTCTTACCAACCTCATCACCTAAATACCTGTGCAGCTTCTGACCGTCATAAGATATTGCCTCAGACGTCTTCCAGTCGATTGCCGACTCCAGCTCATGCTCATCCTTAATCGTATTAGCCCTTCTACCCTTAACAGTGGTTTGATAGAATCGAAGTTCCGAGGTCGGGGTTAAACCCTTAGAGGTATCAAAGATGGGTACGAAGAAGTCGGGAAGCTTTTTAAATGGCTGGATCACAGCCTTACGAAATACTTCCTTAGCATCGGCACCAGTCTTAGACTGGATACCAGACTTTGCATTATTAGTTCTAGAAGGATACTCATACAAGAACACACCTCCACGGAATGTCTTACCCTGACGACGCTTCGTAATCTCAACCATGCCCATACACTCTGGGTCTTCAATGCAGTACTGCATGAAGTAGAAATACTTTCTATCAGTATCCCTATACTTTGGCAGACCGGTATCTAGATTCCAGTAATTTAAATAGAAGTAGTGCAGACCTGTAATGTAGGTAGGAGCGCCGTTATTATAAAACCAGTAACCATTAAGCCTACGATCCCATTCCTGCTGACGGAACTGCTCTAGCTTAGGATCAAAATACTCTGGGTCCTCATTCTGTCTTTGCTGCTCCTTTGCTCTAAGCTTTGCATAATCCTTTGGCAGTGGCGTATTCTCAAAGTACTGTTCTGCTTTCTTTGGGGACCTAGCGTATACAGATCGCTCCTCTAATTCCCCATTTAGTATATTAAATACAAAACCGGGTGGGGGTATGTGGCACACCAACCCCTGTATATTTTCTTTAGAACCGTTACTTATTGCTTTGAACATTGGCGATATCTTCTGGTCGAATTCGTTTACGTTTAGTCATTGCCTCTTCTAACTGATCATCCTCACCAGTTAACTGACGTAGATATCTTTGTAGTCTCTGAACAATCTCATCCTGAGCCGTCATGATCTGCGTCTTAATAGTAATGGCCTGTAGGATATCTTTATCCCTATTGCCATCAACTGGCAGCATCACTCTTTTGTTAAACTCATAGAATGCCTGTTCGTTACTTACGATCATAGACCATACATAGTTATTCTGATACTTCAAGTATTTAACGATCAAATTAAGAAGCTCCTCATATGGCACCTCTTCATCATCCACCTTTACTTTAAAGTCAAACAACCCAGTAACATCTTCTGTATCTAAATCAAATCCAGCGATAGAAGCAGCGAATTGCTTACGCTTCGATATTTCTGGATAGTACTCACGAAGGGGCGAATTCATATCATACATGAGTAATACATAACGCGTTAGCTTGTCGTCTGCTTTGCCTAAAATTTGGACTAATTTAGGGTACGACGAAAACAAAGGTTTTTTAACCGTGGGGTTAAACTCCATCTTTTTATAATCAACTTCTGGTATCATTCAGTATTTGTTCGTATATCTTTAATCTTTTATCCGCCCAATTATCTAAACTATAATTCTCTAAACAGAACTCACGGTTACGCTGTGCAGATGTTTTTCTGTATTCCTCGGAGTTTACTAGTCTGGTTAATTCAGATACGAACTCCTTATCACCAGAGAAGTAATTAGCCTTCATCCATAAGTATGGTTCAGCCCTACTAACAAGCACCGGGATATTTAGAGCAGCTGCTTCTAGCACTTTAATATTACTCTTGTAAGAATTAAATAAACTATCCTTACTGGGAACAACAAGGATGTCACCCTTATAGCTGCTCATATAATTCTCCGTGTCCGTCCACTCAACAGTAGAGTATGGGATCTTACCATCTGCCGTAAGATTTTTTATAATCACATCGTACACATCTCCCTCTACATATCCAGCTATCACCCACTCAATAGGTAGGTGCGTGAGAGATTTCATAGCCTCTGCAATTAAAAAGGTATTAGCGTAGTTCATAGCAGAGCTAGCGTACAGCAATCTTACCTTCTCAGATTTCGGCAGCTCGTGTTCTCTAAACTGACCGACGCCATAATTAAGCGCATTCGGTAGTACGAATACTTTGTCATTTGGTATAATAACCGCCAGTCTATCGTGAATAGTAGTAACAGCACTTGCATACATTATATGTTGTCTGATCTGTAATCCAACATCGCTCTTCTTCCACATGTGATACTTTGGATGATCCTTGCCAACCTCCCACCAGTCATCCGTATCCACCACCACCTTAACATTATATTTCTTAGCCTGCTGAGATAAGAACACAGGCGATATCATTACATGCCTAGAATAGTGCAGTATATCACACCATTTAAGATCCTCTTCTTTTAGATTAGATACAGTCCTCACCTCAGCGTCTATACTATTGTTAGGCATAAACACTCTATGGTATGAACAACCATCTAACGCTTTTATCCAAGATAGTACCTTCAATATTTTTTATTTAGCATCTCCATAAAATCATCTATATGCATGAGTACAAGATGTATATCATGCTTTGTCCAAACACGAACTGCGTCTTGCTCTACTCCCTTCTCATACTCTAGGTCATAGGTTACAAGCTCCTCCGTGAAGGCGTCAATTGTCATTGGATTTATGTAGACGTGTGTTATCAGAGCTGACCCCGACGGCCCCTCCAACATCACCTTCAGTCTTACGAACCGGTCTATGAATGCCATTATCCTTAGTTTTAAAATAAAATTTAAATGCCTCATCAATAAGCATACCACATAGCCAAGCACCATTTTCCTCATCATCGATATCTCTATCATTTAGTATGCTATAGACGACATGATAGACCTCGTGCGCTATTGTATTAACAAACTTGTGTTTCTCCGATACTAGTATATAATAATCAGATATATCAAAGGTAAGCGTCCATGCCTCCCCATCCTCAGCTGGATACACGGGTAGCTCCTTATGCTTACGATAAATGCGGTTATATTCCTTAGCGAGATCATCGGTAAGGATAAAATGCACCGCACACTGGTACATGTTTATCTTTATATTTTTAGTTCTTCGCATAGAATATTCCCCAATTGTTTACATACTTTTCAAACCTACGATCAACCCTTACCCGCATTGCGCTACCAGTTATTTCAGAGAATGGCATTAATAACCAAGCGCACTCTGGCTTTATATAAACAGCCAGTACATCAAACTCATTAACATACCTTCTCCTCTTTACACCACTAGTAGATACCCAGAAGGAACCACTTTGTTTATAGGTCGTCATCTTGATCTGCACCCGTGTTAGATTCCCTTTATGATCAACAATGCGATCATAACCAGAATCATATATTGGGCGAGCTGTCATCATACCACGTTCAATAATATGGTAATCAAACAAAACCTCGGCGGCTACTCCCTTACTCAATGGTTGTCAAATATTTTGAGTTAATAGGAAGGAAGGCATTCTCTCTAGCAATCTCACCACCGTTCACCGTCTTCCTAGTAACCGTTTTCTTAATCTCATACTTCTCCACGAAGTTGCCCTTACTATCCGTTATCTGCCAAACCAGTATCACACTTTCTTCCATCAGTGATACAATAACAAAGAACGGCACTCTATATAAAGAGCTAGCAAACCCGCCATACTTCAGCTTCTGGTTGGTTATAAGATAACCGCCATTGTTACTCAAGTATTCCCTAGTCAGTGGCACACCACCTGCACTCTTCCTACACTTGATCTCAGCAAGACCAACAATCGTCAACCTACCATCAACTGGTTTTGCCAGTATCACATCACTATTATTCTCCAGACCACTGGTGTTAATAACCGTATATCCCCTAGTCTCGAGCACACCCTGTACCCGGTACTGCTCCTGCATAAAGAACTCACCCAGCTCTGTCTGGCAGTCTAGCATTCGTAGAAGTTTAGATCTATCTCATGCTGCCATTCCTCCCACGTCTTTACTAACCCGGGATAACTAAAGTGGAAAGAGTAGGTCCTACTTCCTATCTTCAGGAACAGACTCCACACCTTCTGGTACACTATCCCCTTGGGGTGCGAACTTACCACTTGCGATGTCTTCTTTGAGAGTTTCATTTCTCTTTAATTGAAGTTGGTGAATACTTTCTAAATACTTTCTAATACCATCCATCCCAAGCTGTTCATACGCCTTCCTCATCCTACGGACATGATTGACAGGGTGATTATAAACATGTGGCATAAACCCATTATCAATCACCTCACCTCCAGAGGCACACTGCTCATAAACCACCGGCAACCGGTTGGCGATCTCCCGTATCTGTTTCATCTGTTGCTTAGTCATTATATAAAAATAAAATGTTCTGGTTATACATACAGTAAACCCTCTTGCCTTCAATGATGTTCCAAAACTTACCCACCTCCTCATACTCCACCAGCGATCCGTTTGGAATAGATTCATCGTTGCTTGCCACCACACGGCCACGGTTGCCCTCCCTATCTACAGTTTCTGGGATAATTAGCGTGCTCTCTATCTTCTCATCTATTGGCTCAATAAGAATATAATCTCCAACTGGTATTAGCTCACCATCACGCACCAGCGCGATCGCATTAAAATAATCTACCATCCAGTACTCCTCACCATCTACCTCAATTCTATTCTCCTCATCTACCGTCACCAAGAAATTAAAATATAGTTTATCGCCAGCAATGACATTGGCCTTAAACTGATCAGAGCCCATAGCCCTGTCATACTTATCAGGCACAGCAACGACATCACCAACGATAGTGGAGTTCTCCTCAGGTCTAAACGAAGTATCCTTGTATAGCTTTAAGCCAGACTCGGTTTCTATTTCGTTTTGAAACCGTTTATCAATCTTGACGAAGATTTTATAGATCGGCTGCATATGACTAAATTACAATAACTTGTGGATATCTCAGCCATATTACTTATCTACAAATGTGAATTACTATACTTATCCATAAAACGCATGTGCGCCTCACGGAGCATGTCCATGTACTTCCTCTTGTCGCCATACTCAACATGGCATGTACGGCAAAGACCCATCAGATTATCTATCTCGTCCTTTGTCTTAGACCCACCCATACCCCGAGCCTCGATATGATGCACATCCACAGCCGTAGATCCGCACATCTCGCAGGGCATCCAGCTATCCATCCCGTAACCAAAGAAGTCTAAGTATACCTTAGTGTGCTTCCTCATTTACCTTTGGCAGCTGATATAGCAATAGCAAGGATCTGCTTCTTGGATCTGGCTTTACCACCAGCCCCCTTCTCCTTACCCTTCTTCTTGTTATCCGCCATCAATTCACGGATATTAGCCGAGATGGCTGACTGGAGCTCACTTTTTCCCTTTGCTTTTTTTAGAGGCATCTTTTTTAATTTTAGCTTCTTGTTTTAACATTTGCTTGGTTGGCTTCTTACCACTACCAGCCTTGGCACGGATGTTATCCCATAAACCACGACGTGAGTAAGAACCATCTTTGCGTAATAGCATTTCCATACAGTGCAAATTAAATTAGGATACTGAGAAACAAGAGATAAAGAAGATATTAAATCTAAGCCAAGAAAGTCCTGAGCACACCCCCCTTCCCCCCTATGGGTTGTTAAGGCCGTCCATCCTATTTGGTGGCATCGCCTTTGGAGGGTCTTCCGCCAGTTTACGCGTGTTGACCTGTCCTATCAAATCCTCGCCGAAGTCTCGCCCTTCACACAGCTACGGGGCCCCCTTGATACTATCTCCATGCACCCGGATAACGTAGCCAGACAAACATACAAAGAGAACCCCGAACCGCCAAAATACAAATTATTCACAGCCGTATATAACAACAAAATATACCCTATTTTTGAACTACAAAAAATCGAGAGTTTATGCCAAGGGTTTATAGATCAGATGTGTGTGGGAAAAGAGTGGGGGTAATACATATATTTGGGTGGGTACGCGACCAGTTGCGAACCCGAAATCGCGCACTGGGTGGGGGTATTTTTTGGCATTCCAAAATCGATTTTAGGCTCGAACGGGTAATACCATATAACCCCCATAGAATACCTAACTGGCTGACACACATACGCTTAGGTTATAAATGTACTGGTCGCGAATCCAATAAGGATGAAATGAAGGGGGAAACGGAACTGGAGAAAAAGCTTGTAACTTATTGGGAATGTGGCGATTATGCGTGTGTGTTTGAAGATACAATAGCCCCCCTCCCTCCTTTACAAAAAACCTTGCACCCGTGAAGATAGAGAAGTTTTTTTTGTGTGTTGATACGGCTATTTACCGAGCCTCTCAGCGTACTGGGATTCCCCAGTTAAACTACACCCAGTTACGATTCTTGTATGGCCTCAAGCGTCTTGGTGCTACCAGTCAAACGGCCTTGGCTGACTTTGTCTTCTTGCATCGTCCACACGTTAAGAGGGCTGACAATCGCTCCTCTTGGAACTACTTGAATTCTCTTTGTCTTCTTGGCCTTGCCATTAGGGAGACGCACAAGCGTTACTCTATTACTCCTTTAGGGAGAGAATATCTATCCTATATACGTAACTACTTACTTAACAAACGGCTTTAGTATACCCCCGAACTCCCCCCTTTTGCTAATCTCTTTAGCAATTTCGTTTCATAGAGGATCGACTAAATTCTTTAGCATCGCATACTAAAAATATTAGTAGCCGATACCCCCTTTTTTACCCCCAGTTACCCATCCAGTCAAAACTTTTTTTGAAATGTGGATAACTTTTCTACGCTGTGATTTTCAATAACTTACAAGCTATTTTTTATGTGGATAACTGCAATTTAAAAAAATAAATTTGGAAGTAGTTACCCTGCCGATGTATGTTTGCCTCGGATTCGTTAGTGAGTCCGAAGTTCTTTTAAGGTTTTGAGTTAGGGTAACGCACTCCCACCCATCCACCCGTATAGGTGAGTATGATGGACGGAACACCAAACCTCTTACGGCATCGGGAAACGAGCGAAGGCATCAGTAGTCACCTACCGCCCTCTCCTCCGTTAGTACCAGTTATGATGCTCGGATGACCTCCGACCTAAGGCTATCAGCCCCAAACCAGTCAGCCCATACCTAATGGCTAACTTTTAGGAAACCACTACCTTGTCGGTGCATTGATGAGGGATAGTCGGGGAGAGAAAACCCCAAGCGGTGTGACCGTGATTATCGTAGCGCTCTTTCGGAGTCGGAATGAGGGTGTAAACGGATGCGGTGTCGCATCGGCAGTTCATCCTCCGACAGATTGGATAAGGTCTACGGATACGCTATCCGTACTGATGAGCCTAAGCAAGGCGAAACCAAAAACCCCAGTTATGAAAAAACTAGTATTCTTATTAAAATTAGTAATCCCAGCAATCATTTTAAACCCTTTCTTTCTAGCGGGACTTCCTTACCTAGATAAAGGCTTTATGATGTTTGGCGCAATTACTTCAATAATGGGAGTTACCGTATTAACACTAGGACTTTCAAATAAAGCAATTGAAAAACTATGATAACCATTAACATCACCACCCTAAGAGGTCAGCAAATAGCCAGTAAATTCCTCTATGAGGGTTGGCAGATTGTGACCTTCCAAACCGATTTTATAACCCTTCAATCTCCCAGTTATGCGCAAAAGAATTAAGTCCCCCCTATTCACGGCAAAAGCCAATGGGCAAGTTATCCGCAGAGCGGAAGCCGTTATCTCTACCCACAATCGGGTAAAGCAAATCCTTGCCGAGTTAGGTGGGGATTCTAAGCAAATCCTACGCGACTTAAAATGGGAGCGTGTATGCCGTCAAACTAAATTGTCACCTCTATGAAGCAAGTTATTCAGTTATTACTTGTCCTACTGGTAGTAGGGTATGTAGTAGGTTTACTGCAAGACCAAATTTGTAGATAAGTCCCCCGAACTGCATCGGTTTGGCCGTGACCTTCAATGGTGTGCAGTTCCTCATCAAAACTAAATAAAATGGATTACCAATTATTATTTCACACATCAGAAAGGGATTTCAATTCCCCATACCCATCTATACAAGGTAGTGAAACAAGAAGTAAAATCCCTTCATTAAGTGATATAGATAAGCTAATGAATGGGTATGATTCTAAATATTTACAAGTATTTAGAGGGTATGGTAAAAATGATGATTATACTGAATTAGTGGAAGAGTATTTCAAGTAGCGGCCGAACTGCGAGGTAAGACCGAAGTCGGAGCGAAACCGACCGCAGTTCCTCATCAAAACCCTATAAAATGAATAAGATTCAACATCAGTCAAAAACTTATTGCCGAACATTCAAATCTACTCAACATTTGAATTTATGGCTATCAATGGCAGGCAAAAACGAAAAGCCATTATACTACCAAGCAAATAAGCATACAAAATCTTTAAGTGTATTTTTTAAGCATTAACCAAACTCAAAACATTATGAAAACTCAAGTAAGAAAAGCAATAGAAGCTATAACTCAAGCAGTTGAAAATTACAACCCAACTACCAATAACGATATCAATTGCGTAGTAACCGAAGGTCTTATCCTTCATTTAAAAGCGGAATCTGAGAGTATTCTGAATGCCATTCCAGAAGATTATGTAACAAATGCATCATATTATTTAAGTAATTGGGACGGAGAAGAGATAGAGGAGCAAGTAAGGAGAATAGAAAATAGTGAAGACAAAAATGAATATATAGATAATATAGAAGGGGTTTCAGTATGGGAGCCATTAGAAGGTAAATACACTTGTATGGATTTTCTTGATTTGATAGGTAAATAATCCCCCGAACTGCCGACCTCAGCGGTCATACCGGAGCGATACCGGAGCAGTTCCTAACCAAAACTCCAGTAATATGTTGCATAGCGAACATCTCCGCAAAGCGGATGAAACTTACGAATGCCGTCACGATGGCAATGGCAATGCAGTTCACATTGTAATTACAAGAACTACGGCGGTCATTTTCCCAACCATTAACGACCTTATCAAGCAAGTGTATTTCGGCGAAGAGGTAGAAAGATTCTACTGCGCAAAAGAATTTCTCTATGATTTATACGAGTCGGATTCATATAGCTACCATACGTTAAAGGAATTTGCAGAACGAGTAAATAGCTGACGTACCCAAACCGAGAGAGTGGTTAAGGCAGAGCGATACTGCCCTCGGTTGCTAACCAAACCTCCAATACTATGACTCCAAACACAATTAGACAAAAACTAGTCGATGCCATTGTTGAACTGACTGGAAGCGAATTAGATTTATTTACTCACAAAGATTTTATTGACCTCGCCAAAGAGTCAGATTCTCAGTTAATTGATAGGTTAATTCACATCTCACATTGGTATAAAAACGAATACGACAACGAGTAAACACACGAACTGGCGATGCTCGGCATCAATCGGACTCGCTATCCGACCAGTTCCTCACCAAAACCCAATACAATGAATCAATATTTTTTATTCGGTTTCCAAGCAATAATTACCTACCAAAGGGAAGGAGTAAATGGACTAAAAGAAATACCATTCGGTGTATATAAATGGGAGTATGGCAAGTCATCACCGCTTGACCTTCTTGATGCTTACTGCGGATGGGATGATTTCACCACGATAACAAAGGGAGAGTTTGAGCAATTGTTTATGGTGGCTATCAGCAGTTCGCAAGCGTGGTGCTAATCACCAACAACTGGGAGCAGAGTGCGAAGGTGGAGCGATACCACCCCCAGTTCCTCATCAAAACCCCATAAAATATGACAACCTTAACCCTCACGCAAGAAGCAAAGGAATGGATTGTAGGCAAAAAGATTATTGATGTAGGAGTGAACTACATAAAGTTAGATAATGGTCTACGCATCTACCTTGATGAATCAGAGATAGAGCATCTTAATTCTTTAAATGATTAACCAAACCCCCAGTCATATGAACACAATAAGTTTAACTACTCGTTACGCGATGCTTCAACTTGAACTAATCGGTAAGGAATGTGGATTTAAACCACATCAAAATAATGGCAAAGTACATATTGAATTTGCCAACGGCAAGAATATTACAATAAGTGATGAAGAAAAAAGGTATCAAGCTGAAGAGTACTTGAAATCACAAATAGAAATGCTAAATTTTTAACCAAACCACCACTCATATGAAATACGCAAGACAATGCACTCAATGTGAGTGCGGAATGAACGAAGGCTATGTAGTTGGAGGAGGAGAGGCATACTACTGCTCCGATAAATGCCTTAACCAAGTATACACCGATGCTGAATGGCACGATATGGTGTATAGTGGCGCTACTGATAGTGAAGGCGAACTGATTCCCGATACCGATTCTTACTGGACGGATTGGGAGGAGGATGACTATCAGTACGAATTGGTTGACGGAAAACTTATTGAGATTGATTAACTAAAAAAAATAAATTTATGAACTATTCTTTCTTTTTATTCACCCAGTTGTATAACGAAATCATAGGCATTCAATACGAGTACGACCTACTATACGAAGACATTAAAAAATTATTCTATGATTACCAGTTATCATCATTTAATGACCGATACAAGCCCGAATATGAATGCATAGTAGCCTTCCTAAAGCATAATGATAAAAAGATAGTAAAAGATTGTGCAGATAGAGGCTTATGTATTTTAACGGAGTTTAACCATTCCGACTCCACTCCCAGTTCCTAACCAAACCCTAATTTTATGACAAGCAAATTCTTATCGGAAGATGATGTAAGAGACATCGCTATTCGAATTACTGACAAGCTAGTTGAACTAGGATATGTAAAGGACTGCACAAACACAGACCTTTATGATGAGTTTGAAGTCCAAGATACTATCGTTGAAATTATTAACCAAACCCTATGTTATGCACATTCAAACTATCCGCAAGCATCAGCGTGAGCAAGGCTACGAAGAGATGCAACACCTAATTGAAACTGGACTGGCGTGGAAAATGGAAGGAGCAATCGGTCGCTCTGCAATGGACTTACTAAGAGCAGGCGCTTGTTTCCTACCCAAAGAGTCCCACCGAGACTACTACGGCAACCGCATCCCCAGTCGCGATGAGGTAAAGAAAGGCACAACTGGTAGCCTACAAAATTCATACAAATTCTTCACCGAAAATCAATGGTAATGGAAGAGATACAACAATTTTATTATCAAACAAGTTGGTAAAATCTAATTTAAAAAATTATGAAAAAAGAATTTATTAAAGAAAAATTAGTAGCATTTTATTCTGAATGTGGAGTAGACCGCTATGGTCAAGTTGGGACTCTTACTTTATATGAAGTATTTAAAAATGACACCAAAGAAGTAAAAGAATACTTAGATGAAAATAAAGAGATATTGCAGTTGCAAACATACGGGGGCGCATATGGTCAATACAAAGGATTTAGAACAATTATAGATAAGGATATTGAAACTGCTTGTGATGAAGCATTAAAAAGTAATCCTAATTATCAACGAGCTATGACAAGTTGGTAAAAAGATAATGAAAAAAACAAATTATAAATGAAAGAAATAGAAGAAGCAATTCAAGAACTAATCCAATTAGCCAATGAAATCGAAAATCTATCAGCCGACACACCAGTCAGAGATTGACAAGGTGTGGGAAGAGTATCACAAAACAAAAGACCGAAAGCTAAAGTCCCAGTTACGCGAGGAGTATAGAAGACTCGCCTCTGAGGATGAGAAGCAAGTAGGTTGGAAGCGTTATCAAAAACTATAAATATATGAAGTACCTAGCACACTCCCGATCCGACATTATGTATCTAATGGATGAAGACCTCGACTTTGAAATCACCTCCCCCGAAGGAGAGTATCCCGCCGAGATTGAATTCGGTAGCGAAGCCGATGCCGAGACCGCTGTCCAGTTAGGATTAGTAACCAAACAATAATCTATGAAACGTATCACCCCAGAAATCAAAGCAATCGCTGATGCGCACATTAACGCAAAGCGAATCAATCAGTTCGATGACACCCCAGTTACGTCTCCCGAAGAACTACTGGATAGGCTGAGAGAGGGTAAGACATTCTCCAACCTCCTCCACTACATTGAAACGAAGTATGTATCAGTCACCTCTCTGATACTGGCCGGTGCATTCAACCACGAGACGGATGCGTACAAGAGGGGAATCTATAGAGGATTTAAACAACTATTTGCAAATGAAAGAGTTACTGAAAAGAGTTATTGACCACGATTTCTACTACCAAATGAGTGATGATTCTAGGTGGTATGACAGAGGACTGCAAACGGAAAGCCAGTTACGAGATGAAGTCAACAAGCACGATGTGGATAAAATTATTATCTACCTTGATGAGCTAAAGAAAAACATTATTAACTTACACAAAAACAAAACCCTATGAATGACAACGCATTCAACAAGAAGTCAACAATCAAAGTAAAGAAGACCGCCAGTGGTAAGATTCCTGACAACGTAGGATTCTCCCGAACTGACGGCCCGATTATGCCACTGGATGAGCAACTGGCAGAGATGGAAAAGAATGGGTTAATCGTAGAGCGTACACCCAATGGTATCATCATCTCAAAAAAGATTGAATGAAAAAGGACTTCACACTGCCAATCATATTGTTAATCGTAACCATTCTTACTTTACTAAGCCTATGAGGTTAGAGAAAATCGGACTGCACGTAGAGGGTATCAAGACAAAGGTATTTGATGTCGACAAAAAAGAATTACTGGGAGTGTTCCCTTCTAGGTCGGCTGCCGGACAATTCACCGGACTACCAGCGTCTAGAGTTACCGACTACGTAAGAGACAGAACTATTTGTTCATCAAACAAACTAAACAAACGCATATGTTTCAGATGATTAAACGCTTCTTCTTTGATGAGAAGCCCCCAGTTATTTATCGGCCTACGTTTAAGAGTACCTACCCTAGCGAGAGGCTTTCCTACAACGAGATATCTGCCAACATTTTTAACCAGTTAAACAAACAATATGGGACGATTAGAATCAGCAAAGAAGGTGTTCTTCGCTATCAACCAAGAGCTAGACAAGATAGAAAGAAACGCACTGGTGGTGCATAAGCTACGCACTATCAACGAAGAGTTAGCAGATGCAGTTATTCAACTAATTAAAAAATACGAACAATGCAAGAGTACCACGACCTCTGTGAATTTGCCAAGAACAAGTACGGAATTGATATCAGAAAAGACCGCTCCCGAAAAGCGGGTGCAGTTAGAATCCGCCACGCAATAGGTAAAATCCTCAGCGTGAATCTAGGATACACACTAACCGAGATTGGTAAGCAGATGGGTGTTGACCACACTGTGATTGTCTACTGCCGTTCTCTGCACTCCTCAAGGTATAGGTCTGACCAAGCGTATGCAAAAGTCCACGATGAACTGGAGGCATACAAGTCACCTACCGATGAATCATTAAACGCTATACTAGAACACATAAGATTAATCGCATGAAGCTAACACCATTACTGGAGAAGTATGTAACGATGATGAGGACTGGGGAACTACGCACACGATCCGGCACCAACTACAAACCGATGTCTATCAAGTCATACAACTTTGCCTTCAAGACCTACCAACGATACGCCAAGAGTGGTATCAACCTAGAAGAGTTCAACCTCACGAGCCTATCACTGGAGGAGAAGCGCGCCGTTGCAGACAAGTTCAATAGACACATCGACCTCTTCATTGACTGGATGACTCGTCAGAAATTCTCCGCTAACACAAGACGTGATGTCACCAATATTCTAAAAATAGTGACAGACTACTGGGCCGAGCAGTACTTCCTCACACTACCCAAAGTAAGACGCGCCATTGGAGTTGACGTACCCATTGTAACACTACCCATTCAGTTCGTTAAGGACTTTATAAACGATACCGCTAACCGCTATGACTCTATGTCCCCCGAGCATAAGTATCTTTGGGAACTAAGCGCAACGATGCTGGTCACCTCTCTTCGTGTTGGCGATGCTATCAACCTGAGCAAGTCTGATATCGTAATGAACGGCTCCGTATATCTTATGAAGGAGAATCAGAAGACTGGGGCGATGACCACACTACCACTGCCGGAATCTTTATACAAAAGATATCTCTATAATCTAGAGAACTACGGATCGGTATACACACCCATTCGCTTCGGATGTAAGGATACCTTCATCAACAAGAATCTCAAGCCATTCTTTGCTACCTACCCTGAGATGCACGAGGAGACCACGTACAAGAAGGCGGACCACACTGGTGATAAGTCGCTCCAGTCAAGTAAGTTCTGCGATATCGTACACCCACATATGCTACGCAAGACCGCCATCACAACGATGCTGGCTGGTGGTGTGTCACTGGACCACGTAAGGTTTGCCTCCGGCCATAAGTCGGATGCCATCAAGAGGTATCAAGGCTGGGTGGATAGTGTACATAAGAGTGAGATAAACAACTACTATAAAGAATTCTTAAATGCTTAACTATGCAAGGACAAACATTCAGACTAGAGAACAGATGGTGGGTTAGATTTAATAAGGACGTACCCTATGGTGGTAATAGAGTAGTTAGCCGTACTACTTGGGTTCCGATTGATTCCCCCGAACCGACACTAAAAGATGAAACGTGGGTGGAGTTCACACTCAACCAAAGGGTGGTAGGCTCCTGCCTATCGGGGCCAGTACACGAAGAGTACGCCAACATAAATAAAATCCTATGAAGATAAGAATAGCACTCCAAGATCCAGTTATAATCTACCACGATGAGGAGAGACTGGGATCGGTTAGCTATGAGGTGTTCTGCCTCAAGGTGTTAAGCCCCCGAGACTTCCGGAAACTGGAGCGCAATCCTGACCTTAACGAGTTCGATGTCAGGAGGTTAGACCTAGACCAAGCACTGGCTGGGCATGGCGTATCATCTGAGTATGCATGAAGAATCCGGAAAATTTAATGCAGATTTTTATACTATTAGTACAACTTGCGCCTATAATTTAAACTCAGCGCTTAATTTTTGTCACAATAAAGTGTAGTAAAATGGTACAAAAGGTGGTAATATGTCGCTTTTATCACACATTATGTACATAAAAGTGTTATAATGTACACTTTTTCGTACATAAAAATGTTACAAGTAATATCCAGTTTATTGTGCAAAAAACTGTACAAATGAGCTATAACTGGAGTAATAATGAGCGATAAGTAGTGATATTCACTACCTTGTGCAAAAGATTACCCCAGTAATTCCTTGTTTATTTAAAAAGTATTTATATATTTGGGGCTTCCGATGACGTGTAAGAGGCGAAATCGGGGACATACTAATTCTATTTTAACTGCTCCCCATTTGCTCTTACCACTTGGGGTTTTTTTATAGCCCTCGGTCTTCGGATCGGGGGCTTTTTGGTTTTAACAGGTTTCTTCCAATGGTAGTACGATGGCTACCCAAAGAAAGTTAATTGTCCTTCATGCTTAACCGACCAGTTAGTCGCCGGTCGGGAGATGATAGGAGTGGTTAAAAGAGCTGGCAATGTTTTAAAGGTGACAACCAGTGACCTGAGACTTCGTAAGAAGACCACTCCCCCTTGGATATGGGGATGCATGATTGGGCTATGATGCTACGAATCGTAAACAAAGTAGCGGACTATCCCAGTCTCAGGGATATAGACCTTGCTATGTGTAAAACATTTGGAAAACTTTTTAACAATGTGTATGTATTATTCCTACCTTAGTCTAAATGAAGTACGATTATTCCAAGGACATTATGATTCTAGATGGGCAGGATTACGATCTGAAGCCCTACCGCAAGTGGCTTATGGCTAACCATGAGTCGCTGGTCGTTGGTCACTTTGTCAAGGCGATACAGATAGGCAAGGAGACCAAGTTCTACTATGACTGGCAGACTATCTATTTCCTAGCCAGCGAGTATGGATTCCTGCAGACGTATCTCAATTCACTTTAAAATTATCATATGAACATAACTGACTTAGTTGCTCAACTGAAGCAACCGATCCCTTATCAATGGAGGGTACAAAGCCGTAACAAAGACAAGACAAAGGCGTTCTGTTCGGCATACATTGACGCACGCCAAGTGATGGACACTCTAGACAAGCACTGCCGAAATGGCTGGCAATCAGACTTTAAGGATATCAATGGCTTCATTTTTGCTGGTATTGGTATAACCAAAGACGATGGTTCTGTGGTCTGGAGATGGGACTGCGGAGCTAGAGTAGAGAACGATGAGAAGGACCAGATGTACGAGCAGGCTGGTAAGTCTGCTGCCTCCGATGCATTCAAGCGTGCTGCTGTTCAGTGGGGGATCGGGAGATTCCTCTACGACCTAGAGATGGTCACAATAAAATGCGACCAGTATGGCAACCCAGTAGATGACAGAGGAGAGCGTATATGGGATTTAACCAAACATATAAACACGAAGGGGAAGACGCAAGCTAAGGTTCCTCAGGAGGCTCCCAAGCCGAATCCCAGTCCTGAGGTTCCTGAATCCCCCGAGCTAACGGCATTGTCACCAAAGCAATTTGATGCAATGGTAAAGGCTATCAGCGAAGGCAAGATTGCAGACGTTGAAGCAGCACTACCAAAGTACAAGTTGAACCTAGCACAGAAGACAACCTTAACCAAACTAATCAAGGATGCCAAAGCTTAAACAGACAAGCACGAAGAACCTATCCGAGATCGACTGGCAAAGATTACGCCAGTCGTTTTCATCTCGGGGTATGGTGGGCGGATCGGATGCCGGTACGCTACTGGGATGGAACAAATGGAAGTCCCCAATCAATCTATTCTACCAGTCAATTGGTATGGACCTACTGCCCACAAAGATGAACAGGCAGATGGCCTTCGGTAAGATGCTGGAGGATACCATCGCAGAGATGTGGCAGTACTGGGATGGGGAAGAGAACTTCATTAAGAATGTGATCTACAAGAACAAGGTCCGTAAGTTCAAAAAGGTCAAGGCAATCATCGAGAATCCTAAGTACCCTATGCTATTCGCCAACCTAGATGGTATGGTAACACAGCATCCAGTATATGGTAAGAAGAAAGGGATACTGGAGATTAAGAACGTGGGTAAGATGACTGTTGATTCTTATATTGATGGCGTACCCCCGAACTATATCGCTCAGATGAATCACTACATGCTAGTAACTGGGCTTAACTATGCAGAGATATGCATGCAGGTAGATGGTCAGGACATGCTGGTAAAAACATTTGAGGCTGATCCTGATATCCAGCAGGCTATTCTTGATAAGGCAACAGAACATCAGCAGAGAGTGATGGCTGCAAGGGCTGAGCTAATAGAGAGAGATCCATTTGATAAGGAAGAGTTCTATGGCATCGCTGCTAAGTACGAACCACCGGCTGATAATTCTGAAGACTTCAGCGCCTTCATATCCGTTAAGCACAAGGATCGGGAGAATGATATCACGATTCAGGGTGGTCAAGATCAGGTCCTATGGGCGCACGAATACGTACGCATCAATGAGATACTAAAGGAGAAGGAATCAGAGAAGCTACTCTATGGTAACAAGCTCAAGCAGTACATGGAGCAGAACGGTGGCGCTCAGATCATGGAGCTACCGAATGGTAAGATAACATGGCGCAAACAATTCAATGTGCGCTTAACATAATTGCTGGTTTAATTATTAACAAAAGGGGTTTTGGTTTGGTAAACTCCAGCAGTAGACCAGCTTGTTCTCAGGCTGGTCTTTAATATTTCAATCACCTAAAACAACAATATGAACAAGTTAACACAACTAGAAAAGGCAATGCGCCCACAATTCGTATGGGAAAAGAACCCAGCGAAACCACTTCAAACACTTGAAACACAAGAAGGTGCAAAGGATATCGCACGTATGATATTCGTAGGCATCGCAGACATGCACGGATTCAAGAGCGAGGAAGTGCAGAACTATCTTGACATGCGATTCGATTCATACCGCAACAAGCTATCCACATTCAGAGAGAACATCAAGGAGTGCAGACGTAGAGAGAATGAAGGTAACATATATGAAGTAGATGATAGCATCAAGAAGTTTTATCTTAAAGTTAACCTAACTTTAAACGCCATCAAGTATATGTATGGCGGGAGTTATCTATCTTTCAGTACAATTAAATACGAATAATATGAAGATAACAATCGAGTATTATGGCAACAAGATTGTCTGGGAGAATGACTACGGTACGCACGGTGTTGCATTCATGGGAGATAATAAAATAGATGAGACTTCTATTGAAGACATAGTAGAAAAGTTTGCTGCGCTACTAGTAGCAGGCGGATGGATGGAACAAACTATTAAAGACACCATGTATGAATACGGACGCACAGAATTTCCTGAAGAAGTTTAGCACCAAGAAGGATGCACTGGTTGCTCTTGATATGCTGATCAGATATGATAGCAACTATCAATCGATATGGCAAGAGATCGACAGCCATCAAGACGATGACCTAGCGCAAAAGGTAATGGACTACTTCAACGAGATAAACGACACCCACTATAGAAACGCTGACAAGATACGCTCTGTTATTAGACAGATACCAAAGGTCGGGTTCGACCAGTTCCAGTCAGTAATTCTACACAAAAAAGAAACGTGGGGTAAGGATATCAAGATGAAGGATTATATTCGCCCAGCCACACTCTTCGGTTCTAAGAACAAGTTCCTTCAGTACCTAGACGACGCAACTAATTATTGGATTCAAAAACACAAACAGATATGACAGATAAAAGAAAAGAGTTGTACACCAAGTATGACCAGCTAGAAGATCAGCGAGAAGAACTAGTTAGCAAGTTGACTAGATGCTATGACAGAGCAGATGCTCTAAAGAAAAAGATATACGAACTGGAACAAAAGATTAGAGTAGTAGCTAAAGAATTAAAGAAATGATAGAACAGCTAAAAAGATATGGCATCAATGTGCGTGCCGGATCACGAGGAGATGTGAAGACCACATGTCCAAAGTGTTCTGACACACGTAAGCACAAGAGTGATCCATGCCTTTCTGTTAATGTAACAGATGGTGTGTGGAACTGCCATAACTGTGGCTGGAAAGGTGGTGTTGTAAAACAAAAGAAGGAGTACACAAAGCCTGTTAGTGAACACAGAGTATTATCTGATAAGGTAATCAACTGGTTCGCAGGTCGGGGGATAACCAACCAAACACTTCTTAGATACAAGGTCACCGAGTCTTCTGAGTACATGCCACAAACTGGCAGTGAATCATTATGTATAAACTTTAATTATTATCTACATGGCGAAGTTGTTAATATCAAGTATCGAGATAGCCAAAAGAATTTCAAACTGGTTAGTGGCGCTATGCTTAGTCTTTATGGCATTGATGTTTCCATGGATAACTCTGATACTGAAATTATTATAACCGAAGGTGAGATCGACACACTATCATTCTATGAAGCCGGAATCAAAACAGCAGTCAGTGTACCAAACGGAGCAAGCAAGGGTAATCAGAAATTGGAGTGGCTTGAAGAGATGCTACCATACATCGAGGGTAAGAAGATATATCTTGCTACTGACAATGATGATGCAGGCATTGGTCTTCGCACTGAGCTTGCTCGCAGATTGGGTAAGACTAACTGCTTTATCATTAATCTACCAGAAAAGGACGCCAATGAAACTCTTCTCAAGCACGGGAAAGAAAAGCTGGTGGAGTGCTACCAGAACGCAGAACCATACCCAGTGGACGGGATCGATGTCGTCACAGACAATGACCTACTCGGACTGTGGGAAGAGGGATATCCAAAGGGATTTGACACAGGATGGGAGAACATGGACGACCACTTCGTCTGGCACCCCGGAATGGTCACCCTCATCACCGGAATCCCCGGGCACGGTAAAACCACATGGCTAAAGAATCTACTGGTTAGACTGGCGGATAGACATGACTGGTCCTACCTACTCTACTCTGCTGAGGAAGCTAATGCAACCTTTGCTATGACAGACCTATTATCTATCAAGACTGGTAAGTCATTCTTCAATGCACCAAACTGTCAACGTATTACGAGAGAGGAGGTTGTAGAGTGTACACCGTTCTTAAACGATCACTTCAAGTACTACAAGTTAAATGAGAACGAGTCCACTGTTGAAGCGATTATGAGTAAGGCAGAGGAGATGGTGAAGAGACTGGGGATCAGAGGTCTGGTGATAGATAACATGAGTACGGTAGAGCGTCAGTTCGGGAGCAACTCAGACAACCGCCATAACCAGATCGGTAACATGATGCGAGACCTAAGGGCGTTTGCTCGGGAGCATGGCATTCATATCTGGCTAGTAGCACACCCAAAGAAGTTAACCAAGATTAAGCAGGGTGCCTATGAAGTACCAACTGGATATGATGTAGGAGATAGCTCTCACTATTATAATGCCCCCGATAACGGCATCACTGTGTATCGTAACAGAGAAACCAACCAGACTGAGATTCACTTCTGGAAGATAAGGTTCCGTTTCAGTGGTAAGGAAGAGACCGACTACTTCAGGTTTGATATAGCTAATTCTATTTACTCACCCACTCAAAAAATAAATGATGGCTCGGACAAAGAAAAGTTCGTCAAGCAGCCGTACGAAAAGCTTATCAACGCAGGAAGTATATAGGTGTCTTAATGGTAAGTGGAGTTTACTTGCTGAAGGTCATGAGATACTAGTACAATGTACGGAGGATGACATAAAACCAGATACCAATTACTACATGATCAACGCGATGAGACCCACTGTATTCTATGAATGCCACTTCTCACCACTGGTAGAATGGGATACGATTCAAACACTAATTAAATACAAACGCATATGGCGACTAAAGGACGGAGTGCTCGCATAAAAGGGCACCAGTTTGAAAGACAGATGGCTGAGTGGTGGAGGGATCGGGGGTGGGAGAAATGCCAAACATCCAGATACGAATCTAAAATGCTGGATGACAAGAAGGTAGACCTCACCAATACACCACCATTCTCCTGCCAGTGTAAGGCTGTGGAAAACTTGGGGAGTATTCATAGAGTATTAACAGAGATGCCACAAGATTCTAACATAAATTTGGTATTCCACAAAAAAAATAGACAGGGGACTATAGTAGCGATGACACTGGATGACTTTCAGGAACTAATCGACATGCTTAAAATAAATAAAATTATATGACCATCACCGCAACCACAGAGAAACACAATGAGTTCTTTATCTTCCCAGTCTTTGCAATAGTCTGGCACATACAAGAGAAGGAGCTTTACATTGAACTAGGAATTTACAAATACACACTAACAATTTTAACCACTTTTAAAACCAAGTAACATGGCAAACACAGAGAAGGTCTACGTAGGTCGCACCACCGAAGCGACAAACAAATTCGGTGAATTAGAAACTCGTATTGGATTTACAGCTGATGACATCCAGAAGCTGACAGACAACCTAAACGAGAAGGGTTGGGTTAATGTAACCCTGCGTAAAAGCAAGGAGGGCAAGCCGTATCTGCAAGTGTATACACCTGCACCTGCTCAGGCAGAAGAGAAGCTACCCTTTTAATTAACCACTGGGAGGAGAGTCGGACTAACTCTACAGGAGTAGAGGAATACTATCTCGCGTTAGATAGCCGTATGCCTCCCTTAATTTTTTTCTTATGCAAGTATGGACAAATAGAGATAGGCATGGCGAAGCAAATAGCTATGACTATGATATCATTGTTAATGACGACATTGAACTTCGTTACTCTAGTACAACTGAATGGGCAACCCCAAATGCTCTTGCTGCTACTCTAAGTGATGATGGTAATGGTGTTAAGATTGTATTAGGTGGTAAGAAAATAAAGCTAGACTACCATGAGATCGTGGAGCTAATGTCGCTATTAATATTTCATCATGAAGACAAGATCGAATTAAGAGAAACAAAAACAATCAAAGCAATATGATCATCGGACTTTCTGGTTATGCAAGATCTGGCAAAGACACAGTAGCTAAAATCATTCAGTACATAAACAGGCGTAATATCAATATAGACTACTCTCTTGAAGAGGCAGTAAACGATAGCTCGTTTGAACTTATGCTGGATATAGAATCACTATGGAGGATTAAAAAATTCTCAGGCGCATTAAAGAAAGTGGCAAGTATTCTTACTGGCATATCGGTTGATAAGTTTGAGGATCAGGAGTTTAAGGATTCTCATCTTGGTCCTGAATGGTATTTAGAAGTAGAGACGCCAACGGATTTAGTATCAAATGATGTAAAGTTCATGAAGATGATGTCGGTTCGGGAGTTACTACAAAAGCTAGGGACAGATGCTATTCGTAATGGACTGCATCCTAACGCATGGGTTAATGCTGCTATGGCTAATTATAAACCATCCATCTATGGATATGATGGCAACGGTTCTCCAGTTGCTGAATTACCGCACTGGATATTTACAGACTGCCGTTTCCCCAATGAAGCGCAAGCTATCAAGGATAAGGGTGGTGTGATTATTAGAATAGACAGACCGGGTGTTGGGCCAGTAAATGATCATCCGTCTGAGACCGCATTAGATAACTGGGACTTTGACTATAAGATTGCAAATGTTTCTGACCTCGAATCTTTAAAGCATACAGTTCAACTACTAATGAATAAGATATGGCAAACAAGTTAGTACCGAGAACATATAAGTGTAAGTGTGGCGCCACTCTAAAAGAGTATGTCTGGGATAGTGATGTGCATAAGCAGAAGTTCAAATGTCCGGCATGCTCGGGGGAATTAGGATTCAACAACATTAAGATAGAAAAGACAGGATCAGTAACCGCTATTAGGACTCCAACAAAAAACAGATGATAACCTCAGAGCAGAATGTACTAAACGCAAACATCCCCAACCTAAAGCTAAAGGTTAGAAGAAGCTGGCTAACAAAGAAGGATACAGATAGTAACACGTTTGACAGCTGTTACGCCTTTGCAATACAGAGTGTGGCGGGAAAGATTCTAACATTCCATATTATGACAGACTACGGTATGCTCAGAAGCCGTGTCCCAATATCTGAATTGTTTTATCATGAACCAGTGACGGATATAAAGAGCGACTTCAAGCAGCTATGGGATTGCTTCAGTGAGAATGTTAGTGTCATTGAGTATCTATATCTAGCCGAGAAGAGATGCAAGGTTATACTAAAGGATAAGACTTCTGTGTGGGCGACCTATCTATTTACTGTAGACTGGTTTAGTAATTCATACTCAGATGAGCCGACCGACTATAAGTGTGGGCATATCTTACTGGCGGATGATGGTTATCTAATGTGCCAGCCAAACAATAGAATATTCTGGAAGGATTCAAACTTTATCACCAACCAGTTCCCAGTTGATCCTAAGGAGTTCAAGGTAGACACCACACTGGAATGTGTTGAGTCTGAGAGTGATAGATGGGTGAGCGCAAATGGGGACTGCTATTATTATGACATAAACGAAATTGAAGAAAGACATGAAAGAAAGTCTTAAACAAATCTACATAGCACTAGCCAAGGCTATAGAAGAAGGCGACAACCTAAAGATCGGTATCGTCTTAGGACAGACATTAAAACAGTTAGAAGAACTAATCAACCAACAATGATCCTACCATTAATACTACTACTCCTCCACACCAGAGAGCTGGAGGAGGTACAGCTATTTAACAAGATCAATGAATACAGAACTAGAAACGGGAAGACCGCACTAGAGTACTCAGACTCCCTATCATATGTGGCAGAGACGCACAGCATAGACCTATTCCTTCACTTCAATATCAAGGACCCCTGTAGTCTACACACTTGGTCGTACAATCCAAGATGGACGGGAGGATGCATACCAGAGGGGAAGAACGATAAGTGGGGAATCATGTACAACAAACCCAAAGAACTACTGGGGATGGACGTGTATGCCTATGAGATAGCAGCGATGAACTGGGATAAGAAACTCCCGATGACGCCAGACGAATTGCTAGACCTATGGGTGAACTCAAAGCCACATAAGAATGTAATATTAGAGAACGGATGGCCTAAGCCATTTAAACGCATGGGCGTTAGTATATACAGGGGTGTATCTACCGTATGGTTTGCAGAATAATTACTGGAATAGATCAGACATGTAACCCATATAGCCTAAGCGCTTGGCTACATTCTGGTGTACTTGCTGTCTCTTACCACCCTTCTTTGTAATCTCTTTTTCGCCAGCCTTGATCTGATCCACTAGCTCTTGCATTGCACCGGCACCACCATTATAGGCAGACATCACAAGATAGTCTAGCTCCTCACCCTTCGGGGACAGTCCCTTCTTCTTTGCATAGGCTAGTGTTTCATCTTGCAGCTCTCTGAGATAGGCGCCCTTTGCCTTGATCATATCCTCACTGTTAGCAAATGCTACAGTCTGGACTGGCTCTATTCCTTTTGATTTTAGCCTGCTATTAATACCCTGCACGGCAGCTTGTCTTTCCTTACCAGTGCCGAAGTATGCCTTATCTACTAGATCCTTAGGCATTATATATTCTGTTATGTTCCCCGATCTGTCAAACTTTGCGATGCTCTTCTCAGTCTGCTCATTCCATGCAGGATAAACTTGGAAGTCTACATCCTTTGGAAGATACCCCTTGCTCTTTAGCTTGTTAGCCATAGGTCCAAAGTTATCTAGACCAGCAAGAAGGAATGCATCCACTGGGTATTTACTACGATCCACCATGCCCCCCTCTGCAGCAATCTCATAGGCAGAGGATTCACCACCAGCCTTTGGGTTGAATAGGATATTAGCGCCCTCTACTAATGAACTGGAAGCCAGCATGTTAGGGTTGATGCCAAGCTCCTTACCAATCTCTTTTGATAGATCAGTCAGCGTCTTCCCCTTACCCTTAGGCAGCGGGCTCGTGGCATATTTTCTAACCATCCCCTTCTCTGGGTTGGGTTTAACGGCATCAAATAGTGACATAAGTAGTTTTTGATCCAGACTTTACAGCCTTTAATATTTGTTTTCTCTGCTTACCAGTAGTCTCGTAACTAACATGTACCCAGTCTGGGTTAGTGCTACTCCCGAACTCCCAGATAAGCTGATCAAAGTTAAGATTATCTTTTATAAAATTAAACACCTGAGCATTAGTAATCCCGCTAGCAGATCCATCCATATCAATATCGATAGCCTCACCACTGCAGTGCTGAGATGTTGCTGAACCACCTATTGCTGCATTCAATTCCTTACTTCTATACCCAGAGCTAATATGGATAGGTACACCGAAGTGCTCACGGATGGGCTCGAATACATTCTCCGCCAGCTTCTTAAAGTTTTCTAAATGCTCACCGCTCGGGGTGTTATTAATCCCTTTTCTTTTTGCTGTCTCACTACGGCTAACCTCAGCCAGTGATAAGTGTTTAGATATCTGCATTAGTCTTTACCTTTTTTTTGCTTCTGTAGTTCTTCTATACCAACCTCTTTATACAGGTTCAAAAGTTGTTCAGCAAAGTCCATCATTTCATTACCCAATTGCTCTTTAACCTTTGGATCTTTTTCGTTGAAGTAATTATTCTGATACATTCTAAAGTACTTCATCCATCTATGGCTATTTAACCCCCACTTATCTGTGAAATCTCTAAGCTCTTGTACAGGCTTAGATACGTATGCTGAGTTATCTTTTACAAATCCAGACTTCTCAGATAATTTAAACTCATCGCTTGCCTCACCTTTAGGTCTACCCATATTTGATAATTCCAAGGCAGCCTTACCAAAGTAAGAGAACTGCCCTTTAATGTAATGGTCAACCATTCTTGGGTCTGCCTTCATTAGATCACCAATAACTTTACCAATCCTAGAAGCACTTTCTGTATCACGAAGTGACATATCCAAAGCTGACTGCGATCTAGGAATGATCTCTTTTCTTCTAAAGAAGTCATAGTTGGCGCTCACCTCATACATTTTCTGCCAAGGTCCTGCGATATCCGTGCCCTCTATAGGCATGAGTGATTTGTAAGTCGTACCAGCAAATCCATCAAATGCTTTCTTATTACCTTCAGCGTAACTCATCCCCCTATTCAATGCACTACCAAATAAACTAAGCTCAAATGGTTTTGGTACTGCTAGCCACTTATTGTTGCCCATGTATATATTATAGAACATATCTCTTTGCCAATCAGGTAGTGACTCATACATTTTCTCTTTATCCTTATCTCCTCTAGACAAACTATATACGGCAATCTCTGGTATAAGTGAGAACAGTGCAATACGCATGGCAAATCCAGATGGATTTTCTTTCGCTCTCATCGCTGCAGAACGAAGACCCTGTACAGCAGCATTACTGAATGGGATTAACTGGTTGATTACTTTCATTGTATTACCAGCCACAGCAAAATCAATTAATCCGCGTGCCCTTGAACCTGCATAAAGCATGGCATTGTAATCATCCATGCCCTTCTTCTTAGCCTCATTGAACGAAGCCTCATATTCTGACACACGCCCTGTAGTCTCTGATTTATATAAAGCTTTCTCATATGTGTTCCATAGAGACTTTAATTTATCTGGCGTTACAACAAAGCTACCTTCCTTAACAATCTTATTAGATGCATCCCTCATAAGCTCGTAGTACATCTCTTTCCCTTGTGTATACATACCAGCATTAAGGGCGCCAGTACGAGCAGCCTCATCCCACTTATCAGCAGTAGTAATACTTCTTTTAACAGACTCCCAAGGATTAGCATTAGATAGTATGAGTCTTGACTGAAAGTCACGGACAATATTTCTAGCTGCAAACGTAGGGAATCTAGTAACAGTCCATCTAAGAACTTGAGGCAACACTGTTAAAAATGTAGGTAGCTTATACGCCTCACTGTCTAATCCCTTTAAGGCAGTATAAATATCTTGCTGGAATTTCCAGTACTCTGGTTTACCGTCTACAAATACCGTAATAGTTTCTTTGTCTTTACTACCAACTTTTTTACCTATGCTTTCAAGATCTTTTCTTAATTGTGGATCTTGCTCATTCTCAATTAGATTCCTAAATGAAAGAAGCACTTCATTCCTATTAGCCTCTTTCATCATTCTATTTGTGTTGTCTAATAAAGATACGTATGGGTCTTGTATTTTTTTCTCAGATCCTTTAATCTTTTTAATTGGCTCTGATACACTACCAACCTGACCACCTTTTTTAATATTAAATTCAATAGGCTCCCCAACCTCTGTCTCATTCAATCTCTGCATAGCCACATACTCAAGGTTGTTTTCTTTAATGAACTTATAGCCACCAATTAGATTGCCATCTTTATCTCTAATCTCTTCTGCAAGTCTACCCTTATCAACCATGTAACGGAGACCAGCATCAGCCATCTCTTGGTATCTTTTAGCAGCATCTTCTATCTCAGCTTTATTAGGATCATTATTAAAATCTTCTAAAGCTTTCTTTGCTATTTCAAGATCAGTAACATTGTCTTTGCCTATACCACTAATCATCTCTTCCCTGTCAAATCTCTTACTAAGCTCAACAGTTCTTTTTGCAACCATGTAAGAAGTTACATCTTTAACTGCCTGATTATACCCCTCTTTTGAGCCTTTGCTCATTTTGCTTATTGGGTCCATTAACCAGTCAATATTCATGTTGCTACCATCCTGAGATTTTATACGCTCAAGCTTAGCATTAAACATTCCCTCATTCATTGCAGAGTTAAATGATGCATCAAAACCATTAAGCAATCTAACCAATGTCATTGGATCATTAGCAGGCAGCACTTCATCAAGTCCTCTTATACCTTTCGCGCGATCAGCAGCTTTATTAAATATTGATAATGAGTCAAGCATTTCACGCTTTACTCTATCCATCCAGTTAACATCAAAGTTCTTATCGCCAACTGTTTCAATAAATCTAGCTACTGCACCTTTTCTTTCAGGCTTTCCTATCTGTATATTCTCAGATATAATATCTTTAGCAGTCTTATCTTCTCTAGAGAATTCTGGCTGTGAGGTTTGTAATTTATAATTATTTAATGATATATCTGTAATAGAGAAGGCATTATTATTCCATGAATCAAGAGCATTCTGCAGTGCATCAACTCTATCTTGCGCCTTATTAATTCTGTTTACTTTTATAGGGCTTAGATCTCCTTCTTTATTTATTGGGCTAATACTAGAAAGTTCTTTTTTCCAGAACTCTAAATCGTTTTGTATTTGGTCTGCAATTGGCTTTCTAACATCTCTATTAAAGTCAAAAAATTTGTTAGATGTATTTGCACCCTGCAATGTCCGAAGTAAGTTAGCAGGGGTAGATACATAGTCTAATACAAATGATATATCCTCGTCTCCAACTATTATTTTATTAGCCATAGCTTGTGGGCCGGTTCTAGAAAACTCTGGCTTTTTAAATGCCTCATATCCTGTAAGAGATTCGCTAAGCGACACTTCAGATGCACTACCCTTAGACTCTGGCTTAATACTAAACTCAGGACTTACAGTTGTAGCTACACCAAACGCTTTTGTCTCATCTCCTTTACGACCAGTAATCGCTACATCTTTACCATAAGTATTAAATGTCTTATCAAATACTTCTAGTTTAACTGGCGATCCATCCACAGTTCTTATAACATATGGGTACGAAGGATGGGTTGGGTCCTTTTCAAATTTCAGCGGGCTCGTGAATTTAATAGCCGCATACGCAGAACCGGGTTTTACATCCTTCAAGAAATCTTCTCTTAATAGATCAGAGTATACATTCTTTAAACCCTTAGTAGTAGCAAGCTCTATACCTTTCTTCAGTTGTGTACCATCAAAGAAATTCTCGCCCTTGTAACCCATATCCTGCATCATCTTAGTGACAACTGGTCTTGCTTCCTTAATCATTGAAGCCATAAATGTATCAAATGATACACCAGCATCAACCATTCTCTGACCAGATTCAGCCCGCCCAGATGCAAGGTAGTTGTTAAAGTACTCAATAATCTTAGCAGGGTCTTTTACATTACCTAAATTGTACGCACTCTTAATAGCCTTTACTACTCCAGTAGTATCGCCAGTCTTCTCAGCATACTTTAGAATTGTATTTACAAAAGACACCTTAGACTCAAGTGATGTCTTATGCTTCATATCATCACCTTTCACGATCGTTACAATCCCTTCTCCATTATTTGCTTCAAGTGATTTATTAGCCTGTGTTACGAAGTTAGAAGCAGATCCCTCACTTACGGATGCCCATGCATCACCACGCTTACCATGCTTAGCAGTATAGAATACACCGCCATTACCATACCCGATAGGCTCACCGTTAACTTCTATAGTACCAGTAAAGAAATCATCAGGGAATGTCATTGCGAACTTCTTGTTTTCCAATGACTTATATGGGTCTACTACAGATATGCGACCTGAAGCAACCTCCGCTTTGTATTCATCCTTATCTAATGCCGGCTTCTTAGTAATACCAGATGTACCATAATCAGTACGGCTAAACATTAAACCACCTTCCTTCTCACCAGCCGACATCTCCCCAGTTTCAACTCTTTTCTGATTAGCCTTTTCAATAGCAGACTGTATATCCTTGATCTCTGTTCCTTTAATAGCCTCACCAGTAGTAAATGCTTTTTGTATTAACTCAGCAACATTCTTTAACTCAGCTGCATTTTTCATATTAGCTATCTTCTGCCCTTCGATTGAGAAGCCTAGCTTATTCATCAAGTCAATAAAGAATTGTTTTATCTGCTCAAATGTAGTAGCATCTAACTTAATCTCACCTTTAGCAACACGAGCATTGAAGTCTGTAATAGCTTCTTTCATTTGTGTTACATCCCCCATGTAGTTAGCCCTAGCCTTATCGATCATGGCTTTAGCAACAGGGATAGTATCTAACTGGCGAAACAACTCTTTTACAATCTCTGGCTTATTCTCTGCAAGCAAATTTAGCACCGGATGGAATCCTTCGTGCATCATTGTTTCAGGAGTAGCCCTATTTAAATTTATGTGGATGCTACCATCGGAATCCATATAGAAGCCTTTTGTGGTAGAATCTTCTTTACTACCGCCAGCACCTTCTACGGCCTTACCATATTCAGCATCTGTTTTATATGTAAATAATTGCGGCTTCTTGCCAGCCTCACCCATTACCGGAGTAATAGCGGATAGCACATTAGGTGCATCAGCAACAACACCTTTCTGTACATCATTCATCCCAGTGGTATCTATTGCCTTGGCAGTCTCAGCGGTAACTCCTTCAGCCATCTCACCAAACACATTAGGCATCTTACCCTCAGATAATGCCTTACTGATTTCGCTAAACTGCTCATCACTAAACTTCATTGGGTTCTTACCGTCAGCACCAGTCTTTACATTCTCAAATGTATCCAAATCAAATAATGATTCCTGACCAGCCTTTCTACCGAACTCTAATCCGATATCTCTATACTTAGGATCTACTACGATATTTAAATCGATAGATACTTTGTTTGAATTAGGGAACTTATATATACCAGCTTTAGTTGATCCCCCGAGCTTAGCCTTATTAGCCTCTACAAAGTCAGCTACCTTTTGTGGAGTTAGTTCTTCTATGGTAGTATTCTCTGAAAGCACTGGGATGATTAACCCCTTGCCTTCATACTTCTTACCATCTAAATTAAACGTCGCTCCATCCTCTGCCTCTGTAGTTAATGATTTAACTCTTGAAACTTCTTGAGCAGTATTGCTTGTAATTGCTGGCTTGTCTACCTCTAGTACTTGTGGCTTTGGCGCCTCTGCAATATCAGTCTCTAAAGTTCCATTTATAATCTTTGCATTATCTGCGTCCATCTCTTTAGCCTTGGCCTCCATCTCTACTCTAGTTTCATCTGGCATAGACTTAGATAATTCAGCAGCCTGATTTTTCTGGTAAGCTCTGTATAAATAACCAGCTCTTTGCTCTTCAGTTAATATTTTACCATTCTTATCTCTCGTTGGAACTTGACTTAACACGCTAACAAGCTTATCTACTACAGCCTTCTTTTGTGTAGCAGACTCTTCACTTATTGTTCCATTCTTTTGTAAGAAGTCAAAGTAAGCCTTGGCACCAAGATGGTCATTAGCCATAGCATATATGCTAGATTTAGCTTGTGGGCTTACAGATTTGAAGTTATTTATACCAGTAATACCAAGTAGCATTGCTGAGTTAGTCAACATATCATATGCTGAATACACTCCATTCTGAACTACTTCTTTTATATCTTTCTTATCTGGCGTTATCTCTAATAACTCCTGACCAATAGTAGTACCAGCCCCATATACTAACCCCATCTTTGCTCCCTCTTTAGCCATCGCTTTTAAAGAGTTCGAACCAGCAACAACATATCTATTATACTTAGATGTGATAGCATTCCATTCAGCTTCTGTCAATCCGCCAATAGTATTTTTTATTGCAGAGCTTTCTGCTTTACCTAAAGCTGCAGATGCAATCTTATGTATTGGAGATATCAATGTAGCGGCAGCTACAACCATACCATCCTTTACAGAGTTCTGGTATGCTGTAGATGAATTCTCACCAGCTGCAATCCTTTGCTTATATGCTTCTTGTTGCACATCCATATAGAATGGCAATGTAGCAGACATGGTTGGCCCTAATACATTGTACGCCCTAGCAGTTGCGCCTATGCCAGCTAGTGCTGATATATCTGCAACTGTTTTTACGTTTGCATATAGTGATGCCATCGAGAATATACCTTTTCTTTCTCCTGCATTTGGATTCTCTATATGCTCGAACGAGTTTGGATTATTTTTTAGATAAGTCTCAATCTCACTTCTTTTCTCATCATCACTTTTATCTGAGCTTTTAACCTTATCTGCAAAAGCTTTAAGTTCTTTGTTAGGGCTTATAATAGTTCCGGGATCAACGTACTGTAGACTAGCTGGTAAGTACTCCTCTGTAGCTTCAGCTTGCGCCTCACCAATCTTGGTAGCCATTTTAGCTCCCTTATACTCTGGCCCTATTAGCATAGATGCTACAGCATTTATAGGAGACATTGCTACTTCTCCAATCCCCTCAGCCGTATTCTTTAGCTTTTTAGTTGCTGCCTTCCAAGCATATGTAAAGGGATTAAAGTCTGGGTCATCTAATAGTTCTGTAGCAGCCCTCTTGTTCTGATCCTCGTAGTATAATGGGTAATTCTTACTATCGTTCTTGGCTTCTTCCGATATTGTATTTATTCTATTCTGCCACTGCTCCATTTGTATAGCAGCATTTGACCTTTCTTCATCGGTAGTGGCTTTGTCGTATTTAACTCTCCAGTCATATAGCCTGCTGTAAGAGTAGTTTATTGCGTTATTCCTACCGGCTACCTTTAGATCATATCTAACCTTTTCGAGTCCTCTTTGCTTATCAAGGTCCCACTGTAAGAGTGGCTTATTTAGTTCACCAGTAACAGGCTTATAAGGAACAGCCAACATCTTTACAGTATCTTCATACTTAGCTGGATCTAGCAACTTCATTTCCTGCAGTGCTGCTTCTTGATCCTCATCAAGTTTATAAGCCTCCATGTTCTGCTTATTCAAATCAGGGAGGAATCTGTTAAACTCTGGCTTTAGATATTGATTGATATAGCTTTTTACTTCCTGCTTCTTATCTGGGATTCTACTATCAATAAGACTTTCTAACATCTTAATAGAGCCATCTAAGTTTGCAACACTACTTTGCTGCCCATATTTAGCTACTAGCAAATCCTGTAGCTGCTTTGCACCTTGGTAGTCATTCATTGATATGAATGCATCCATTGCGCTAACCTTTGATTTAAATCTATTACCCCAAGCAGGGTTCTCTGATGAATATTTAGCTATATTCTTTGGGCTTGACCAACCACCTTCAGCGCTAACCCAGTCTGGGATACTCGCTAATGTCTGGTAATCCTCGATTCTATACCCAGCACCAGTAAGCTTGCTGTCTAATTCGTCTATTTGTTTTTGTATAGAGTTGATCTCATCAGTCCTTGGCGTATATATAATTTGTGCGCCAAACTCATCCATTGTAGACTTATCAGGTGATGGGCTATCTTTTACCTTTTGAAGATCAGACAAAAGCTTTACCCTATCCCTAGATAATTTCTTTGGGTCTATCGGCTCAACTACCGATCCTGATTGTAATTGTGATTGGGAACCAGCCTTTAAATTTTCTCCAACATTTGGTGTACCAGTTAATAGAGACTGGTCTTGTGGTATCGATAAGGCTTTTTTTTTAAAATTATTAGCTGCGATAAAATCACTGACCTTTAAATTAGACTTATTAGCGTCACTAATAATCTGCTCTAAAGCTACATCATTACCATCTTTTTCATAAATATCCTCATATCCTTCAATATTAAACTGCTTAGCGTAATCTTGCGTGCTCATGTTTCTTTTCGACGCAGCAGCTTCTACTTCTTCTGGGCTGAAAATTTCACCTGAGTATAAATATTTGATAGCCATTAATATCTATTTATGGTAATTTAGTCTTTCTGTTTACAACAAATCCTTCAACCAACTTATCTGCACCCATAACAGTTTGGTATAGTCCAGCCATTTTACGTATGGCATTAGGGTCATTTATATCAATCTCAATTTTCTCAGTTGAAGACTTGCCATAATTTGGATTCCATACCATCTTATCCCCTACTTTTATTAAATCTCTTGTATCCCTTGGACCTTGGTATGATACTACAACTTTGTTCCCAATAACATCTGAAGTTTGTACAGACTTGCCGCTTCCACCATAGAATGACTGGATTAAGCCTTTTACTTCATTAGTATCTTTTGATTGAATAGCTTTATCCATTCTATTCATCCAATCTAAACCAGACTTAGCAGCTTCCTGACCCGGTGTAACTACAGTTACTCTTGCTGGCTGAGTAATATCTTTTTCTATACGTGTGATAGGAGAGTTATTATATAGATAACTACCAGCCCATTTCTTCTTAGCTTTAAGGTATGCATCTTCATCCTTAACAGATCCATCTGGGTTGAATACATCCTCTGGTTTAACACCAGCGTTCCCTGACAGGATCAAGTCCTTTGCCTTTCTACTAACGAATTTATCATTGGCAGACCCGGGCTGACCAATAAAATCAGTATATACATCCTGATCTAAATCACCATTCTTATCAGTCCTTAATACAATCTTATTCTTAACAGAATCCCAAGTAGCAAACGATGGGATTTCGATTCTTTCTTGTACAGTCTTTTTAACCTTTCCAACTGGCTTAGTAACTGTGACATCCATCTTTACCAGTGGCTGGTCTTTAATTCTCTTCTTTAGTTCAGCGCCAACCTCATCCATATTGATTAAAACATCACCTCTATTATTCCATACATCAGAAACAAAATCATACTGATCATCAAGCTCATCAATGTTCTTTAATGAACGAGTATTAGGATTGTACAAAGCTCTTGATATAGCAGCGCTCCTCCAAGCAGACTTGTTAACAGTCTTATCCTGTGGCATTGCTTGAAATGCTTTATCAATATTTGCCTTGATTGTTTTAACCTTTGCATTCCATTGAGCTAAATCAGATAAGTTTTTCTGTATCTCATATCTAAGTTCATCACTGCTATGGTTAGGATTGTTCTTTATGAAAGAGGCAATACCATCTTTAAGCTGACCCATTCTTGCGTTAACCACCTCTGATTCTAAATCCTTACTAAGCGTCATTGGATCGATCATATCCATTAGCTCACGCTTCTGCTTGATCTCTTCCTGCATTCTTTGACGCTCAAGAATCTCTCTCTTCTCTTGGATGTCACCAAGAGCTGATAGCATTTGGAGTGATTCTGTTTCGAATTGTATGGGTCTTATCTCTGCCATTTCTTTTATTTAATCACCCCAAGGGCTTGGTCTTTGACTGCCACTTCCTAACACTGAACTCATGAAATCAGAAAATCCCCAACCACTCGATTTTTCTGAATTACCACTACCAAATAAATTTGGATTACCTAATCTAGCTGTTCCATATCCCGCAGCCCCAATTCTTCCTATAGCCCCAGTAATATTTTGCTGACCAGCACTTCTAAGAGCGTTTCTCTGTGCTTGATCTCTATCGAATTTCATGGCCATAGACTGGAACTTCATCCTTTCCTCACCAGTCATCGCATCCAATGCTCTATATAAGTCAGCTCTGTTCTGCTGTTGAAAGGCCATATCCATCCCCCCGAGCTTCTCAATACCCTGCTCCATCTGGCCTTGGGATGAAAGCGCCATCTGTGCCTGTTGAGTTGGAGTTAAACCAGCTCTTTGACCAGAGGCTAGAATGTTAGCCTGAGTTGCAAGCATTTGTTTTTCAAGTGCTGCTTTGGCTGGGTTTCTAGCACCCATAGTTGTCTGCGCTAATCCTAAAGCAGCGGAGGCGTATGGGCTTGTTTTATATTGCTCCCATACGGGTTTAATTTTCTTAGCCTCTTTTAACATCTTGGCGCCTTGGAATATACCAAAGACCCCTTGAGCTAAATTTGAAGCTAACCCAACTCCAAGCCCTACTGGAGTCGCTTTAGTTAAAATTTGTTCTAAACCCATAATCTAAGTATTTGCAAATTTCGTTAATATATTGTATTTTAATGGATAAACCAGCATATATTTTTACACAGTTTGTCCATTGCTACTGTTAAATCCTATGTTCACAAACTCTAGTTCTGTGGCATTACCAGCAGGACTATAGATAACCGTGAACTTACAAACCTCACCACGAAGCTTATCACCCTTCCACATCTTCTGATCGTAAGTGCCAGTCACATTAGGGCTAAGCCTGTCTCTTAGTATTGGCGAATATTTCACACCCTCCTTATCGACTAGTTCACTAGATAACAGATTGGTACTCTGCACATTAGGATCTTCAGTTCTGAAGTGAACCATTCTTGGAGAGTCACCCTCTAATGCCACGCTATCATAAACCTTGATACTGTTGCCGTTATCATTATGCATACCAACCATGATCGTATCAGCAGCGCTACCATAGAACGAGTTATACGCGCCATTGTGTATGTACAGATTACCATTCTTAAACGAAGCTAGTCTGTTTACAATGTTGCACATCCACTCTGGTATATAGCTATACTTGGTTACCCATTTGTCTATGTCAACACTAAAGCTTACAATACCGCCATTACCATCATAGGTATCGTAATATGATTTCATTACATCGCATAGGGTAAAGTCACCACTAAACTGAGTCGGCGATGATATAAGTATTTGATTAACACCGGGTACAGCGATGAAATATGGATTTGTAAAAAGATCCTGCCCATTGTATGTTACAGTAGTTTCTCTCCAAAGGGTATCGAAGTAATACATTGTACCGGGTACAAGAGGGAGTGTGTACAGCATACTAGTAGCGCCAACTGGGAAGGTATAATTATACAACGTACATATGTTGTTTACATCCTGAATGTAGCCAGCCTTAGAGGTTGTACTCATATTAGGCGTATACATCAGGTATTCATTATTGAATGGGTCAACCATACCCAATACCTTCATAGGCATATTAGGATTCATCTGGTTGTGCACCGTAGGGTCTTTATAGTACCCCATAATATCCTGACCTACCTTTCTCCAGTACTTACGCATCTTATTGTCAGAGATTGGCGTTAATCCATTCACGCTATATCTAACAACACTACCCTTATTAACATCAAAGAATACCACCTCTTCACCAAATCCAAAGACACTCTCTGGATGTAGCGTACCGTACGAACCCTTTAACACATTAAGATTCCCAAGTACCCCCGAACTCTTGGCTACGAATGATGAACCAGTATTATCAAATAATTGGGTCTCACCAACATACTGAGACGCAGTTTCTTTTTCTCCTATTACAAGCAGCACACCGCCTTGCGATTCAGACTTTGAGGTAGAGATTATTTTTTGTATAGAATCTAATTCATTAGGCAATATATTAGCATCTAGCGCATTAAAAGAACTAAGTCCGTTAACACCAATAGTATATGGCTCACTAAAACAAATGTTTGTACTTTGTCTTATAACTTTGCCAAACAATTCAGTCACACCTCTACCAGCATCAGTATACCAGTTTTTCCAATCCTGATCTGACATATTCATCACCTCGTAATACTTAGTAATAACAGAAGCGCCAAACACGTATGTTCTACTTTTTAAATAAACATCGCCGTATATAGGACCCGTAATAACAGAAAAACTTCTTGATGGTGTACCCGGATTTAATACATCATACTTTTGCCCAACTTCATAATAATATTCAGTAGATGTTGATGGAAGCGGAGTATATATTTCGGCTTGGATTGGAGTACCTAAGCTAGAATTGTATTTTACAATTATATAATCCGAATATTGATTAAGAACATTAAGTGTGAATGTGCCGCCAGTGCCGGCAACCTGCGCTAGATCACCTTCCGTAAAACTATACCCATACCCTGTATTATATAGAGATGACGCTTTTAATCCAATACCATAAACATCTGCTGTATTGGTAGGCGGAGTGGTATTAAAAACAAAAGCTCCATTTGAATCCTTTGTTATATATTTAAAATCGCTAGGCCTAAATTGTAAAAATGTAGTACACTTTTTAGATTTTGTTCTAACAATCGAAAACTGCTTAGCCCATAAAGGGATAACAGCACCTACGTTTATTGAGAAAGCCCATGAACAATTGCCATACCAAGGACCTTGATCCCCATGAAAAGGAACAGTTAAAGTTGGACCAGCCACAACTCCAGAACTTCTACCATATTCGTCATAGTAGACTATACCTAGTTTATATGTAGAGCCAGACTTCATTACCCTAGCACCGTCAATAGGTACTGGTAATGCCGAACCTATCTGTGCACTAAATCCCCATGGTGCTAAATCTGGCGATGGTGTATCGTAGCCAGTTACTGTATTAGCAAAAAATAATCTATCTTTTGTTACCTCCATTGTGGCAGCAAGCAATGGTACTGCGTCATATGCTTTAAATGCTGTAGCATCATCTACAGCAATACCAACCGAATCGCCATAAAAATTAAACGATAAGGCAGTAGTGCCAGCATTATGTAATAATATAGCAGCTGCATCTAGTGGGTTACTTTTATCCCACTTTTTTTGTATGAACATTTTACTTCCCGGGAACTTTACAGCTGCTTCTATAACCTGAACGTCCTGATCTATCTTTTGCGCAAATGGTATCGTAAATGTGACATATCCAGTAAATACACTAAGACCGATAGTTGGCAATGATGCCCTAGATAACATAGAGAATGTGCTATACTCTTTATCCCTATAACCAAATCTATATGCAGCCTGAAACCCATCAGTTACTATATTCACGTTAAGGTCTACCACATAAGCAAAGCTCATCGGGTATGTAGGCTGTGGCCTAATTATAGTTATATTTGTTTCTTTTAAAGGAGTTGTATAAGGTTCTTGTATTGTTACAAATGTTGGATGATGTGTTTTAATCCCAGCCTCTATGTTGATTTTTCTAGGCTGAGAGTTATTATCTGTCCAATAAAGCACACCATATGCAATAGAACATGAGTGTATAAACTTAGTTTGCTGGAAGCTTAACCCGCCAGTTACATCAACATCTTCTAATACCTTATACACACGATCCGTGTCTGCATCATAGCAATAGATAGCATGGCTACCCAAGCTATTCCAAACAAACCATACCACTCTTCTTTTTGTAGCATCCTCAACAGCACCAATCACCTGATTAGTACCAGCTGGAAGTACAAATGGTATAGTAGTACCAACAGAATTTATTGTCTGTGCCTTTAGTGTAGTACCCTCAACAGGCATAACCTTACCCACCTCTCCGCTTTCAGATGTAATAAATCTGGCGTTGACGGCGTTAAGGTATTCCTTAGGATCTACCAAGTAGGAGGCATCGTCCGAATTGATTCCCCCGGTAAATATTTTTTTAACTACAGGCATTATTAATTCTTTATCACAGGACCGTACGAAGCTTGTAGACTACGACGGATATCCAGTGTGTCAATAGTATTCATTCTCGCTCTGAGGATGCGGAGCTGGTTATAGAACTCATCCTTAGCAAGTTGTCTTTCGCTAAGATTGAATTGTCTACCATGCTCTTTCATCTTCCAGAATATATATGCCTTGATCGTCTCGATCGCATAAGGATGAACCGAATTTGAAGCGTTAAGTAACATACCATCAGATATGTAATCCATAACGATAAACTGCCCAGAGTAGCTTACATCTAGTTGGATCTCACCACGCTCTCTGAGGATAACAAAGGATTCTCTAAAGCCCGGGATGTTATTGAATATACGTCCCAGATGCTCACCCTTGTCGTTAATATAATTCGTATACCAGAACCCTTCCCAGTTATTAGGAAGTATTCCATTGGCTGCTTCGATGTCTCCATATGGGATTTTGTTTCCTTGTGAATCAAACTTGTTTAAACGATTAAAGGAATCTCTCTTCTCCCCCCAAGGATATATGTACTGGCCGAGTTCATTACCGACCCTGATATAATCCACGAAGTCTACAGGGAGTGTGGCAGCCTTATATGAATTGATTGGTAAGCGAACACTCTTGATATTTTGAAGCACATCAAAGTTCAACTCACGCAGACAAGAAACCGCATAGGTCATAAACTGTAAATACCAATGCATTGGGTAATTCCTGTCAGCGAGAGCGCCCCTTACGATTTTATCTAGTGTACTTACTTTCATTTTCTTTCATCTAATTTATTCTCTCCAGATGGAGTCTGAACAAGTATGTTATATACCTGCGTAACAATCTGTCCCTCTAGATCAGCAGTTAATGGCAGCGTCTCATAATCAGATACAGTGCTAAGATCAACACCAACCAATCTAATATATACCGAGTTAACACTCATGCCGGGTAGATTCTTTGTAAAGATGATATCCTTACCAACAACCTCATACCCAATAAGACCAGACAGTTCTCCAAGCAAATCCTGTGGCTTGATGATACCATACATGCTAGTAGGGATCGGGATAAAAGGTTCTTCGATTGCATCAATCTTAGATACATGTAGCACACCCATATTTCTTGGAAGACCAATTGGTATGGATGGTAGTGTAGCCTTGCTGAATGTAGTTTTGTATGTAGTAACAGGCACGTTGTCGTAGGTGTATACCATACAGTTAGTGGGGATAGTATCACCCTCTGGCATGTTAACAGAGAAGTGATCCGCCTTCAACAACTGATTCGCTACCTGCGCTACAAGAAGTTTAATTTCATGTAGGTTGAAACGACCACTAACAACAGGATTGCCGTTAAGCAAACGCTGCACCTGCTCCGCTATTTTATATTTAGTTGTCATTGACCTTGTACTTCTTTAACATTAGCAAACTGTGCAATCATCTCACTAGACATATTCAACCCGTAGTAAGAGAGTGCAATAACAATGATATTCATAATGTCAGCATCTCTCCACTCAAGCTGAGTAGAGGTAAGAGGATTATATGTGATCGTACGACCAGACTGTGTGTATCCGAAAACAGGAACAGCAGGTCTCTTAAAATAATAAACACCACCAGTAGCAGGCGCCTCTGGGAATAGCTGAATTCTATTCTGACTATTCATAATTGCGATTGGATCATCAGCAGTAACAGGGATTACCTGAGACTCTAATCTCTCAATCAACTCCTCCTCGTTCATTACCTGAACAGAAGAGTATACATTTCTCCCGAGCTGCGCATTATACACCGTAGTGAACAGTGAAATCAAATGCATATAATCAGCAGGAAGAGTAACCACACCAGATGGTGAAGTTAAACTAGTGAATGTGTATTTAGATTTGAACGCACTTAGCGCGTCATCAATACGCTGAGAATCCCCATAGTTCTTAGCCTGCACATTTGATGGCAACTTTGGGTTTGTATGGTACTGATTGAACAGCACCAGTTGAGCTTTGTCCAATACAAGATCTATCTCCGCTGGGGTGATAAATGCATTCTGCTCCTTGTTGACAAAGTACAGAATTGTTTTATGGACATCATTGATATTCATCAGAACTTACTATTAGGGATATTAACTTTCTTGCCAATCTGGCTTCCTCTCTTCCAATTAAGCGCATTGATAAATGCAACTGGGCTATCATTCTTGGCGTGGCGGGCAAAGAAACTTTTAACCTGACCTTCGCTCTTACCACCCTTTGTACCCCACTTGCCACGGTGCTTAGCCTCACCACCCTTCAAGGTCATCTCACGACCAGTCTTTGGGTTGGTGCCGGTAGCCTTCCAAGCGTGCTTACCATCCTTCGCAGCCATTACATGAAAAAGCGCCATACAGAAGAGATTTGTTTTCTTAATGCAAATATCCCAATAGCTACGATCAATAGCCACAATTTCGCCCGGTCAATTCTTGAGTCCAGCTTGTAGGCTTTGTACTCAGCAGACAGGGTAGTCATGGCAGCCCTCTCGTTAGCTAGGGTATCCTTGAGCATACGGACGTCATATAGCAATATGCTCTCATATGCCCTATCCCTTACCGTATTAGTAGTAACCTTATTTCTATATACTATTGAATCCTTGGCGCTGTATGTTAGTACCCCCGAGCTAACTTTAATTCGGGCACGCCCAATGGTTGTATCAAAATCCTTACATGGAATACGCTCTACCTTCTCTATAATAGAATCACGGTAGATAACGCTATCCTTTGTCTCTGTAATTACAGTAGTGTCATTGACACAATAACCCCGACGGATAACCTCCTGAGCAACCTCGTCCAGTTTTAATGGGTCTTTTAGGACTCTTTTTACTGGGTTGCAGGCTACTATAAGACAAGTTATCAGTACAAGGTATTTCATTTATTGGCTTTCTTGATGGCATCATCAGGAGCAAACAATAGCCCGATGCCAACTGAGATAGCCACTGTCGCATCTACCCAAGACACATCCTTAGCGAATACACTAACGAGGGCAGCGATAATAATCGCCACACCGATCAGGGATGATTTCCACCCCTTAGTTACGTTATTTGCTAGTTGGGTTAGGTAGTTCAATTTCTTCTGGTTTAATAGCGAACAGTCTGTTCTGGGCTAGGAAAGTTTCAGTTGCCGTAACTCTTCGTTCTAGATTCTCGATCTTGATTGTGGTGGCTGCCTCCGCTTGGAGTAGCGACTTTACATCTGATCTAATTTCCTGTAGAAGACTCCACAGTACAAATCCAAATCCGGAGATAATCATAGGGCTTAACCAAGACTTAACCCTTTCCAGACTGTTCGCCATAGTTTAGGACTTAAATACACTTAATAGTTGAGCCTTAGCAAGTACGGTCAAAGCCTCGTTGCTTTTAATGAAGTCCTTCAGGGTAGACTCATCACTCGGATCGAGGTCAAGAGCTTCTCCGCTGTAGCACTTCTGTGCCCATGTAAACATTTTCAGTGCATCTCCTTTGTTTGCAGAAGCGAGCTGGGAAGACAAAAGCTTACCAAGGGTGATGGACGATCCGTCCATATCCTTTACTTCTGTTCCGTCTAACCCCTTCAATGCTTGGTTGAAATCTAACATAGATATTGATTTTACACAAAGATATGTAACACAATCCTATTTAAGAAAATTTATGCCCCTTGGTTTTGCACATCACCTGTGATGACGAGCCCTAACTTATTGGCAACCCAATCCCAAGCAAAGGAGTCCTGATCCCAATTCTGATAGTCTGTACCAGTCATAACGATGTTACCAGTAGCTATAGGCCCTATACCTACCGCTGCTAACGTATACAAAAAAGTTGCAGAGCTCCCTAGTTGTAGGTTAACAACATAGGCATCTAGGATAGTGGCCTGCTTTACCTCGCCGTTAAACCAGATACTTACAGGTTGAATTGTTTTCATAATTAATTGTTTTCCTGTGTGTTAGGTGTTGGAGGAGGGGTAGGAGGAGCCCAAGGAAGAGGAAGATTAATCACAGGGGGAGTGATCTGATCTTCAATGTTCTTCGTTAACTGAGCGTCCAAAGATACCACGTCAACCAGCTCATTCAACCATCCTTCTACCTGAGGTTCTGTGATCTCATCATAAGGGGTGAAGTGCTCTGGATCGGGGGCACCACAAGGTGTTACTCCGGGGAAACCTGCTGTGTAAGTTTTAGCAGTCTCGCCTTCTCCAACTGTTTCTGTAGCCAGTCTCGTCCAAGAGATTGATTTTACTACATCTGTCATGCCATCTTCTGATGGCGCTGCGGGCATCGCTGTGATTACCCATTTGATTTCAATTGCCATTTGTTTTTGTTTTTAATTAATATATAAATCGATATTTACGCTATAATTAGGGGTAGGGCTTACTTCACTGCGAAGCTCAGCCCCATCTTCTTTACTAACCTCATCAGATATTAAGAATAGTATACCATTACCAACACTATGTGTTATCCGAACAGTATAACCATACCTAACGGCATTTGACTGCAGTTCGATACTATCGCTAGTAGTAAATGTAAAAGAACCAGATGCATTTCCATGCTGATCTACTATAGTAACACCATTTTTAATTATTGCCATACTTATTTCATTATAAGAACCAGTCCCATACTTGTTACCAGTTGTCCAGTTAGCCGTGTATGTAGTTACACCACCACTCGCGTTATAACCATAGAACTCGCTTATTTCATGTGGAGCAGATTTACCAGCAGCAGTACTTAATGCACCAAGTGATCTTTCACCACCAGCCTCGTACTGACCGCCATTAACCATCTCATTATAGATGTCGTTAATACTTATCTGCCCACTACCTTGAAGCGCCATTGATTAGCATTTTAAGTTTCTGGATTTCTTTGTTCTGCTCCTTCATGGCCTCGATAAGAACTGCTACCATGTTTTGATACATGACACCCTTCTTACCGTTATTGCCAGTAGAGACCAGCTCGGGGAACTCCTTCTCTAGTTCTTGTGCTATGAAACCGATATTGTCTTTGTCTTCATTGTCTATACGATCGTAGATAACACCACGAGTATTTAGCACACGAGCCAGCGGGTTTTCGATTTCTCTTACATTAGTCTTTACAGACTCATCTGAGTAGGCGATTACGTTACCGGTAGCGTAGATAGTGCCATCGACATAAAGCTTATAGCCATAGTCGGTTGTAGCAGAACCGATTACAAAGTTACCATTTGATCCCCAAAGTGCAGCTCTTCCAGTATAGGTAGATCCGTTATAAGTCCACATGGCGATCTTAGAAGATGCTTCGCTTCTTACAATAATCTCTGCACTGCCGGCTCCGGGGGATGATCCATAGCTTAGACCAGTCATAGTAATCCAAGCCCCGTTAGTTAATGAGTCACCACCATAAATACTCATACCACCATAAGCAATAGTAGGATATATCTGACCACCACCAGCACTACCCTTTAGTAACATGCCAGAAGTACGGATCGTACCGGCTGTATAAATAGATGTACCAGTGTTTGCAAAGTCTGCATAGTAGGTAGTGTCGTTAGAGTCGTAGAAGATGGGAGCACGAAGAGAACTATTGGCAGTATAATTACCAACATAATCCATACTCGCAACCACACCGTTATTAAATCTAAACTGTAACTGCTCACCAGAATCATCCCCCCAGCCTATAACAGAATGGTAGTTAGAACCGCCATCATAGGTTACCAAACCGAGGAAGCAACCGTCAGAAGACTTTCTAATATTTACTCCGTAACCTGTGATATAAGTAGGGAAGCTGCCATTAACTGTACCAGCAGAAGTTTCTCCAATCTCAATTGCCGTATCCCAACCTGCTCCACTACCTGAGTTACCGGCCCAAGTTCTAATTAGACCTCTTGCTTGTATTGATATCCCGGTGTTAGCAAAGTCGGCATAGTACGTAGTATCTTGTGAGTCGTAGAATATTGGCGCTTGCATGGAACTACCTGCTGTAATGGTACCTGCAGGAGCACTTATATTTCTACCAAATGTTGCATCATTATTCTCAAGATTAATAACTAATGGCCAATAACCATTGAATGTAGCCCAACCTGTAGAGTTCGTTCCAGATCCCCTCAATACATAGAACTCATTACTATTGCAGTGAAGCATTGCGGAACGGTGGTTAGTGTCTTGCAAGAAGATTGTAGGATCACCGTTGTTAATATATATTTGCCCCTCTGTTACTAATGTTGCGATTCTAGATGTGCTATTAGGATCTACATAGTAATATGTGTTCTGAGAGTCGTAAAATATTGGAGCTCGGAAAGAACCAGCAACAGTATTGTTACCACTCATATCTAGCTCCCATCTGTTAGCTGATGCAGACCATCCACCAATACGCATTACGTTATCCTGATCTAAACCAAAGTTTACAGCATATTGCCCACTTCTATGGAAGGACATAAATGCAGACTGGTTGTTATCATTGTAAACTTGAAGTCTAGCATTACTTAAAGAACCAGAATAAGCACCAAGGTTGGTACGATAATTAATAACACCATCCACTGTATCCCCACCTCTTGCTATTGTCCATGTAGTATAATTACCATCGTGAATCAGTTCTCGCCAAGCCTGCCATGAAGATCCATCCTGTCTACGGAACCACATCTGATCAGTATAAAAGTTCTGTACAAGCTGCCCGCCCCAGTTACCAGCGCTTTCTGGACTGCTTATCTGATAGACACGATAGTCACCGCTCCCGTTCGGAGGCTGGTTGTATGAACCGCCACTAGGAATATAGTTTGAGTACGCACGGAACCCATTACTTAGATTACCAAGCGTATTAAAATCATTATTTACATATCTAGCAGCGTTAACGGAATTAGTAGTAGAAGATTGACCAGTGATACTAATCCCCCAAGTACCAGATGCACCGCCACCTGTTAAAGTAGGAGCATATGAATTGTAGTTCCCGGCATGCAATACAGTATTGCCGTTCGAGTATATATTACCAGATACGTATAAATTCCTACTAATATTTGCATTTAGATAATCATAACTATACACCTGCATATGGTATCTTTCACCATATCCAGCATAACCACCATAATAATTTATGGAATTAATACTAGCTGAGTTGCTGTAATTGTTACCCGGTTTATAAATAGTCAAACGTAGTCGTGTAATAGAACTATCAAATATTGACCAAACCTTGGAGTGGTTGCCCGGCCATGAATTCCATATACTAGTAAACTCTTCTGTATATGATGCACCACCGTTACGTGATACTTCAAGTTTTATATATATATTTTCTCCATTAGTGCTACCTGTGATATGTAGCATATCAAAGTTCTTATAACCAATAGCGAAAGTAAATCTCTGATATCTGCCTACACCACTTGCAGCAATAGTTAAGCTACCACCCTTGTCTCTTTCTCCTAAGAAGAGATTATATATATTGGCATCAAGCGTACCTGCGGACCAACTAGAGCCATCAGCTGATACTTCATAGTTTGAAATATCATTATGTCGAAGATTACCATAGGCAGATTCGGTGTGAAATATATTATTTAATTCACCACCACCAAATCCACAATATGTTATTGCAGTTCCATTTCTGAATCTAAGGCCATAGGCGGCTACACTACCGTCTGATGTAATATTACCTGTAGTATTTAATGTGGCTATCCTAGAAGTACTATTAGGATCTACGTAAAAAGATGTGTCATTTGAGTCGTAAAAGATTGGTGCACGGAATGAATATGGAGAATATGTATATCCTCCATTTGAAGATCCATGAACATATAAAACGCCAGTAGTGCCACCAACACTTGTTATTCTAAAACCAGTTCCTTCATACGCATTTAGCTCTTCCCAGTCATCACTAGCATTCCATAAGTAGTGATTATTATCTCCATTAGTCCTTAGGTAAAGTTTATTATCATTCAGTCCATAAGAACCTGTCATATTAATTCCACCCGCTGTAGGAACATAAGAGCCAGTAATGTATCCTTGAGAGGTAACCCAAGATTGAGTGGCCACAAGATTACCAGAAAAATAACCATTCATGTAAATGTTTCCACTTACATATAAATTATTCCCGCCACCACTATCGCCTATTTGAACGTGATTACCGGTATTAGAATATTGCAACCATAAATGATCCGTACCAGCATTACCCGCTTGTTTTCCCCAAATATGTCTAACCTGTATCCTACCATCTCCTGTTCCACCAACGTTCAACATTGGAGTAGCAGCATTCCAAGCATTTGGCCCAGTAATGGTAGCTCCGCCTACAACAGTAAGCCCATTAAGATTTGATGTGGACGCTGGGTCTACATAATATGCTGTGTTTTCAGAATCATAGAATATGGGAGCTCTAAATGACCCCGGTTCGTATGTATAATTTGAGTACTTAATAAGTTCACCACTAGTAGCACCTCCGCCAAAAAGCCTAGTTACACCTCCACCTGTGTTCCCGTAGCCAATATACATTCCATCATTGGCAGAACTAGAATTACTGTTTCTCATTACACGGAAGTTAACATACACGTCGGTGTTATTTAACATTCCGTAGTTTCTCATGAAATCGGTAGAGTCAAGCCCGTCTAATGTTCCAGCAGAACCAGTAATATTTATCCCCCATGTACCCCCATTGTTAGTAACAACAGAAGAACCTCCTACTGTAAGGCCGTTAAGGTTAGATGTAGACGCTGGGTCTAGATAGTAGGCAGTATTCTGAGAGTCGTAGAATATAGGGGCTCTAAAAGAACTAGCAGCTTCAACATTACCATCATTCCCTGCAGTAAGTCTTGGTGTAAATGTAGTACCATCAAAATAACCTAACTGCACACCACTACCTTGATTATGAGAAGAAAGTCTAGTATAAGCCCCACTAACACCTAATGCGTATCTACCTGCCGCCCCCATTCTAAGGAATGGGAACTCTTCTCTAGTATTACCTAAGTTTAGATAATTAAGATTAGATGTACCAGCAAAATCACCATAATATGTTGTATCGTTAGAATCGTAGAAGATAGGAGCACGAGAAGATGTTCTAGAGAATGTATTACCACTTGAATCTACAATAAATTCTTCAGCTGATTGAGTAAACCCAAAGTCTACAACAAAGTCCGTAGATCCAGATTTTTTACCAACAAATATTAAGTCAAGAGATGATGAGTTTTGAATCCTCAGTCCTGCAGTAGCATTATTATTAGTATATAGAGATACAAGAGAATCATTATTAGAAGTCACTCTAACTATTCCATAACCGCTTTGATGGTCGCCATTTACAGTAAGCTGATATATATTAGAATTACTATTAGGGTCTACATAATAACCAGTATTTGCAGAGTCATAAAATATGGTTGCATATGCAGAACTACCCTGAATTATCCCTTGTGCTACTAGATCTGATACTCTAAATGACATATATTACATTAAGCGTTTAAATTTGAAAATATAGGTAGATGCCCCCGAGTTGCTTACATTTGAGCGCATTTGCAAAAAGCTACCACCAGCAGATGGAGTAGTTCTTGTGCGTAAATAAATATATCTATCGTTGTCCGCATGACCCATATGATGAAGAGCTATTTCACTAAAGTTTGCACTATTCGTGCTACCAGCAAACCAGTACATTGTTCCTACATATGTTTCGTTATAATGTCCGCCACCAACTGCAAAGTCATCAGCCAGACATGTAACCATATATACTCCAGAGGTAGTAAGGTTAGAGTTATTAACCCCAGTATCCTGCCAGCTCGTGCTTAATGTCAAGCTAGCATTATAAGTGAAGTCTGTATTAGTTGAGGTGATATACCCCTGAGAAGTTACCCAAGACTGAGTAGCTACCGTAGCACTATTAACGGTAAGAGAACTAAAGTTAGTTTGAGAAGTTGTAGCTGAGTTACCTGATATACTTATCCCCCATGTACCGGATGCTCCTCCACCAGTAAGTGTTGGGGAGTATGAGTTATAGTTTAATGATGTTAAAATCGTAATCCAAGATGACCAGTTTTGGCAACAATCACGCAGTGATCTAGCATAAAGAGTTGGACCAGCAGTGCTAAGCCAGTCAGCGCAAATCTCAAACCCCCTGTTACCATTTACAGAAAACTGCGCTGCTACATCATATGTAGTTGGAGAGTTAGAACCACCCGAGTATGCTGCATATACAGCAAGACCACCAGATACCTTTGTTGTACGATCATTATCATAACTTACTCCTGCACCTAGGTGTCTAAAATTTGTAGTAGTCGCTGAATTACCAGAGATATCAATACCCCATGTTCCACTTGCAACGCCACGAATTACAGTCATTGCAGTAGTACTAGTAGCTGATCTATGATAATTATCGCCGTTCTTTATTACAAAACGTGTGATACCAGTCTCATCATTATCTGATGTATTTACATAACTGCCAAAGAAGTATCTAGCATATAAGTCGCCACCACTATCCCTATAAGCTATTGTATTAGCCGTAGCAGACGTCGTGGCGTTAGATGTTACAGTGAATGTAGTATTGCCAGATTGATTTGCAGTAAAACTTGTAGATCCAGATAAACCACTACCAGATACATTTAGTGTCAATGTACCATTTCCCACTGATGCGCTGGTAATATACCCTTGAGAAGTTACCCAACTTTGAGTAGCTACAAGATTACCCGCCATGCTAATAGTACCCTTAGTCCATAAGTTACCAGTTGCACTTTGCAGTGTCATCAACTGATCTGCACCATTTGAATACCATCCAAACTGAGGGACATTCCCTGAGCTACTATAAGCAGCATGATTGGGGACGTGGAATGATAGAGTCCTATTATTTACATCGGATGTTAGACCTACGCCATATCTACCGGCAGAGGCACTTCTGTCACCAAAGTCAAGCATGTACCAGTTAGTGGTACCCAGATTCTGGAATCCAGTGTCGCCAGCATCTGTTCTAATAATCCCAGTTCCTAGATAAACACTCTTGCTATTATACGAACGAATCCATGTAGTATCAGACATATTCCATCCACCACCGTATGATTCAAAGTATAGCCCAGATTGGCCACTCACCCTTAACCAACCACCATCTGCATATATGTCACCAGATACATGAAGCTTGTATGCAGGTGTAGTATTACCAATACCTACACGGTTTGGATATCCGTTAGTGCTACCTGCTACATTTAGAAGAATATTACCGTTATGGTCTCTAACTCTAAAACCTTCATTAGAGTGAGTACCTATAACAGTCCAATAACCATCCTGCATTATGTATTTATTCAGGTCTGAGTTATCAGTTGTTTTCAAAATAAACTTACCAGTTGTACCACTAGTTCCAGAACTTAAAATCAAGTTACCGCTTTCAGCAATAACAGACCATGTAGACCCGTATCCGACATTGTTCAATTCATGCCTTAATGCGTTGTAGTACATATTGCCACCACTCATATACATTCTCCCACCCCAACTACCTGAAGATCCTGCTGTACCACCAAGATAAAAAGTAGAACTAATATGAGCATCCCCACTAACACTAAGTCTTACATCAGGAGTTACACCACCAAGACCAAGGTTTACTAATCTTGAATTACTATTTGGGTCTACATAGTAGTTTGTGTCGTTAGAGTCATAAAAGATTGGTGCACGCATAGAGTTACTTCCATACACATCATATGCTATGAAAGATTCATATCCCGAACCCGGATTATTTCTAATCGCAATACGCCCACTAGACTCCATCATTATACTAGAAGCAACAACTCCTGACCAATGAAACGCAAGTTGTGGTGCATATATCTCATTCGTATTACTACCACCTCCAGAATTTTCTCTTACTTGATAATTAGCAGTATATGAAGTTCCTGAAGAAGTGCTTTGAATGTATGAACCACCTGCACCATATAAATTTGTTGCACTTGTAGCAGTAGCAGCGTTACCTGTAATACTTATTCCCCAAGTACCGCTTGCTCCTCCGCCAGTTAGAGTTGGGCTGTATGAATTATAATTACTGCTATCTAATAGTGTAAGCCAAGTGGAGCCTGTGTAAGTATTGCCAACTGATTTTCTCCAGTAAAAATTACCATTATATGAGGCCCAAAACTGAACCGATATATCGGCATTCCATATTCCAAATAATGTACCGTATAAACCCGAAGATGGGCCATTAGTATATCCAGTACCAATATTATAAATTCCAGATGTGCCTGATAGACCAAGAGTATTTAAATCACCTGTAAATCTTGAAGAAACACCATTAAAATTAAGACCATTCCATGTAGTAGCAGATCCTGTTATATTGATACCCCAAGTTCCACTCGCACCAGTTCCAGTTAATGTAGGAGCATAGCTGTTATAGTTTCCAGCATGTAATACAGTGTTACTATTAACTGTTAAACTTGAGAAGTTTGTCTGAGATGTAGTAGCAGAGTTACCCGATATGTTTGTAATTGTCCATGTTCTATCTGCAGATAGGTCGTATGCTGTTCCGTTTATTGTTAATTGTCTAGATGTAGGAACTCCTCCGAGCCCGGACAAACTATACTGAGGAATATTTAATACCCCACCTGTATAAGTAGCTGCACCAGATGAACCCGTTGTAGTTAAACTGATAGCAGCACGAGCACGAGCATCAGTATAGTAAAGATTAGTGCCTTCAGATATATTTGATGTAGTTAAACTTACAGCACCAGTGAACCCATTAACGGACACAACGGCATCTGTGTTATCTACCTTTTCCCATGATGTACCATTAAAGATCGCCCAGTCACCAAGTTTCCAATCTGTGATCCCGTTCAAGTTTGTAGAACCAGCAACAGATACCACATAGTAATACCCCTTAGTTCCAACTGAACTTGTTAGAGATGGAGAGTTAGTAGAGGCGTTCCAAGTACCTTGATAAGTTACACCACCAGCAAGACCGTTAACCTGATTCTGAAGCTTACCAAACGCAGTAAGAATAGAATCTGTGGCAGATATACTACCACCGGTCACGTTTAACCCTGTAAGAACTTTACCTATTACGGCAGAGTTAGTAAGTGTTACGCTGGCGGCTCCGGGGCCAGAAGCAGTAGCTTCCCCCGTAAGTGAAGTTATATAGCTACCCTGAGCTTGATACTGTGGGATGTTAAGCGTGTTACTAGTTAAAGTAGCAGCACCACTAGTACCAGTAGTAGTCAGAGATGTAATTCGATTATTATAAGCAGTATCCCAGTTTGTCTGAGATGCTGTTGTTGGTATTGAATAACCAGCAGTAAAGCTGATTGCAATAGTACCCGATCCTGTAACTGGAGTATTCGATACAGAAAGTCCAGTTGGAACAGACACCCCAACAGATGTAACAGTACCTACACTCCAAGATCTATCAGCAGATAAATCATATGCAGTACCATTAATTGTTAATTGACGACTGGACGGGACACCACCTAACCCACTTAATGAATAAGTAGGTATATTTAATGTAGCGCCGACTAATGTAGATGCCCCCGAGCTCCCAGTAGTTGTAAGAGTTAAAGCGTTTTGCTTATTATTAAATGTATTCCAATCTGTACTGGAAAGATAACCATTACTTGAAGTAGTGGCCTGTGTAATACCTATTGTTCCAGATCCAGTAATGGTACCACCAGTGATAGGCCCAGTTGTAGCTATGCTTGTAACAGTACCTACAGACCATGTTCTGTCTGCGGTTAAGTCATAGGTTGTTCCATTGATAGTTAATTGTCTAGCTGCATTAGCTGGTGTATAACCAAGAAGTGTGGCGATAGACTTCATCTTATACAGACTGGTTGCACTTTCATATGCAAGCACTGTATTATCAGATGGAGTTGTAGTTATCTGTACATCATGGATCTCTTTTAATTCAAACCCATTCTGCACTTTTACAAATATCTCGCCATTGTTTTGTTGTACTCTAGTTACAATACCAATGAACACTAAGTGTGCTGGAGCGTATGGTTTATTAGCTAAACCAAATATTAAGTTTCCACCAGTACCTAGCCAAACTGGATCTCCAGCAGCTGCGGTTGAGGTATCCAAGCCAGCAAGCAATCCTTCTGTTACAACATTTACCTGATCATTTAAAACACCAGAAGTTTCTATTAATCCTAACGTCTTAGATGATGTAGGCTCTGAAGCATTTGAAGCCTTGGAGACAATCATGTTTGTACCATCGGCAGATGACACATACACGGCTTGTCCCTTATTTATAGCTTCACCAAGCTTTACTTGATGCTTTAAAGTAGATGCCGCTAGATTAGCTGCGCCTATATCAGAACCAAGTTGCGCCCCAGTTCTATATTTAATAACACCACCATCAGATACTAAGAACTTGTCCGTATCAATAGTGGCGTTTGCAATTGTATTTAACTGCGTAACGCCATCTACGATAAGGCCAGCCTTAGCTAATATGTTATGTAAGAATCTCATTACTTCTTAATTATTACTCGGTATGCATTGCTCGCAGGAGCAGTAGCAAAACTCACGGTTACTGTATTAACATCTGTGATAACAACATCAGCGAACACTTCTTCAAGTGTTGTGTTGTCTTTAATCATCACGATAACGTCAACAGTATTTAGTGAGTGAGTAACAGCATAAGATGTAGCAGCTCCGTTACCGACGTTAGCAGCATATCCACCAACACGGTTATCAAGAACTGTTTTTAGTTTTAATGGAGTGATTACAGCGGTATCGTTTGTACCCGTATTAGCTTCTGCTTGAGTAGCAAGTCTTACAACACCAAGAACAGATTCAGTAGCCTGATCACGGTTAGACTCTAAGAAAGTCCAATCTGAGCTTGATGTAGGAGAAGCATTATCGATGTTAGCAATCAATACATCTCCAATATTTAGAATAACACCCTGTACAGTACCAGCGCTAGTCACATACCAGTAGTCACCCTTCTTAGTTCCACCAGAAGCAGTAGGGAAGTTTACAGCAGAACCTGCAGCGAAACCACCTTCTAGGTTACCCAGTCCAGCAACTGTATTATCTACATATGCCTTGATTGAACCAGCAGTAGCCAAGTTAGAAGAAGAGGCTCCAGTCATTGTGTTGCTATCCAAGATTGTAATCTCACTAGCTACACCAGTTCCAGCAGCCACACGACCCATCACGGTCATCGTAGCAATGTTCTGGATCTTAGAGAATGTGATGTTAGAATCTGTAACCTTGATTGTAGTTACAGCACCATCTGCAAGCTTACCAGTACTTACTCCTAAGTCTTTAATACGAACGATATCGGCATTTACCTCGATCGTTGTATTATCAGGGTTTAAGTCTAATGTAACAGCTCCACTAGAACCGCCACCAGTAAGACCAGAACCAGCGATTACCTCGGTGATATCACCTGATACGCTTCTCCAAGTTGTGCCGTCCCAATAGTATACATTACCATCTGAGGTATTGTAATACACCTGACCAGCAACAGGTGAACCGGGAGGGCCCGAAAGATTCTGCAACGCTACGTTGAGTATCTGGTTTTTGGTTAGGTCAAGATTGACCAGCATCTTTTTTGCCATAGTAATTAGTTTAGATACGCCTTCCCGCTAGTTGGAGAAGAGAATGAAATTGTTAATTGATTATTAGAATTATATGTTACACTACCGATTACTTCATCATCCGCCGTGTCAACTATACTCACACTTGGCTTCTTCCCCATATTATGTACTACAACCCAAGCAGCACTTGCTACTTGCTGATCGTGTACATAATTAGTCTGTATTGTTAGCGTCTGAAGAATAGTCCATAGATCGGTTTGGTTTTGTATATTACCAGTTATACTACCCCAAGCCACAGTATTGTATGCGCTTAGGTTATATGGTTGTATAGGTAAGTTTGTTGGTACATATGTTGGTATCTGATAGTTGTGAAGTACAGCAATCAGATCATTCAAATCACGGTATACGCTAGCTAGATCTTGTACACGAAGCTTGTCTATGATATGCATGAATAAACCCTCAGCATATTCAAAGTCATTCTTTGTATTCTGAAGATCTAATACCTCGTCAACTCTTCTATCAAGCTCTGTTTTTAGAGCACTAATTAATGTAACAAATTGGAGTGGGGTTGGAGGCGTAGCTGCATACGTGTTAACTGTTTTAGCAACAGTCTCGTTCACGGTCAACCATGTGTAGACCTGATGTGTGTATAGAGTAGATGCTGTAAGTGTAATTGTATAGTAGGCATCGTAGTAAGCATTGTTATACTGCAGTTGGATATACGCCCCCGATCCACTCTGGTTCCCAGAAGGAACACTGCTCCATGCCCATGTACGAGTTACAGCTCCATTGTTAAAGTTAGATACCTGATAGTTAGTATCATCGTAGTATCTTAGTCTAGGCGTAAATACATCAAAGTCGTTACGCAAGTTAATAACAGGAACCTCATAAGCCATCTGCCAGTTTCTTGTAAATGTACTTATGACGTTATCTGTTGTCTTAATCTTATACTCAATATTGTACTGCCCATTCTGTATACTACCAGCTGAACTCAAGAAAAGAGCCAGCGAGAATGATTGGCCAGAAGCCGTAATATCGGGGGTAGCAAAGTTACCAGTCCTAGTGTACCCGTCAGGCGTTGTAACATTAAAGATACCAACACCGCCAACTGGGATCGTAGAAGTATCCGTTAAGACGAGCGTAGGCACCCCAGTAAGGTCAAACCTTACATTGAAGGATATATTAGGGATTACAGGCATGCCACAAAATTAAGCCAAAGATCGCTATTAATCATGCAAAAACAACACAAAAAGCCCCCTGTAGAAACAGGAGGCTTTCACCAAACAACCAAACACGAGATGAACCTCAGCTCAGTTGTGAACTAAGGATCACTTTTTGGCCTTACTCTGAATGGTTTGAAACACCTTCTCGCCCTTAGCCGAGCTGGTGCAGAAGCTTACGAACTCATCAACAGCATCGCTACCGGTTCTAGCCACCACTAAGATAACCTCAGCATTTGGCCACTCGAATCGTGACTGCTCTTGGTTAAAGATAATCACGCCCTTTTTAATGGCACGGTTAACAGTGGCGGTAACAATAACCTGCTTATTGCTGATTAGATCTAAGAAAGCCTTGGGATCATTATCGGCAAGCTCCTCTAATTCATTACGAAGAACTGTTACAGACTTCGAGTCATCCTTACCTAAAGCAGCAGCAAGATTCTTAACCTCTTCTTGGCTTAGATCAGCTGCAGCATTCAATGCCTCACGGCGCTGGTTTCTTGTTCTACTATCCTTTTCCGCAGAAGCATTCTCATCAAGAAGTTCAAAGATAGCCTCTTTGGTTGTATCTCTATTAGGTTTTGATGCATTATAATCACAGAGCGCCAAGTAACTATGGATCTCCTGATCAAGTGCACGGCCACCAGACAATATCATGTGGCCAGCCATATTTGAGTAAAAATTAATTTCGTGGAAGATGTGATTACCCTGACCATCGACAGAACGAACAGCAGCAATATCTACATACTCACCCTTCTCCTCATCATAAATTGTATCGATAACTGGGACTCCCTTTACAGCTGGGATAGCTAATCTGTTTGGATCGAATGGATCTTTCTGAATGTTGTGTAGCCGATAGGTTACAGATTGACCGGGCTTCAACATGGTTGATTTAATCAGCTTATCAGATAGCTGATTGTACATTTCTGTTTTTTTCATCTGGTGTGTTTTTGGTTATTGATAAAAAGCAAAGGTAAGGGGTTTTATCCCCTTACCGTATGCTATAGCTAATTGATTGATAATCAGCTTAGGAAAGCTTGAAGAACTGGTTTGCACCGAGGATCTCCAGACCTTGTACGCTCTCGTAGTGGATCTCCAATACAGAACGCTCGTTAGTTGGAACAGGAGCTAAACCACCTAAAAGGATCTCACGATACTTCAGGTCAGTTCCGTCACCAGCCATGTAGCGAACGCCAAAGCGATCCAACATTTGACCGTCGTTAGTCTTGATCTTTCCAGCAGGAGCACCGTAAGCACTGTTCTTAAAGTTTGGAGAACCAGTGTAGTTTACGATGTTCTGGTGGTCTAACAGAGGTAAATACTTCTTGTGGTAAGTACGTCCGTAG
>Ga0315907_10000322_pt1 | contig 69827 bp, 59 predicted proteins | sample LakEriMetagenome_3_FD_203525 | JGI IMG/M metagenome (GOLD analysis project Ga0315907, IMG submission 203525) | Freshwater fungal communities from buoy surface, Lake Erie, Ohio, United States - Buoy 12 MA123 | ecosystem: Environmental > Aquatic > Freshwater > Lake > Lake biofilm | place: USA... | reverse complement strand
TAGCTCCCAATGAGGCACCAAAGTCTAAAGTTCAACTTCTTTTAGACAATTCAAAGGAAGTTCCTGATCCTTATTATGGAACACTAGAAGATTTTGAACAGGTATATCAATTGTTAAATCAAGCTTGTGAAACAATTGCAAGAAAAATTAAGCAATAAAATGAAATCTACTTCCTACGGCAAACTCTACTTAATTCCTATAACGTTATCCAATCCTGGAGAAACTTCTGTTGCTCCTGAAGATGTTTTACCGCAAACCATTAAAAGAGTAATTGACTTTATCGACGACTACATCGTAGAGAATGAAAAAACAGCCCGTAAATTCATCAAAAGCATTCATCCAGATAAAAAACAACCCGATTTAAAAATAAATACCTTAAATAAACACACCGAAATTTCGGCTCATCATGAATTTATTCAACCATTGCTCAATGGCAAGAACATAGGGCTAATGAGTGAATCTGGTTGTCCAGGTATCGCTGATCCTGGAGCGGTTATTGTAAAATTAGCTCATGAAAAAGGAATTCAAGTTGTACCATTAGTAGGACCTAGCTCGATTTTGTTAGCCCTAATGGCAAGCGGCATGAATGGCCAAAGTTTTGCCTTTAATGGTTATTTACCTATAGATAAAAACGATAAAAAACAAGCGCTTAAAACATTTGAACGATTGTCTTTTGAAAAAAATCAATCGCAATTATTTATTGAAACGCCTTATCGAAATAATAAATTAATGGAAAATTTATTGCAGTTACTTCAGCCAAACACTCTTTTATGTGTTGCCTGCGATATCACTTTACCTACAGAATATATTAAAACAAAAACCATTAACGAATGGAAAAAAGAAAAGGCCGATTTACATAATCGACCTTGTATTTTTATAATTCAAAAAATATAATTTATTCTAAATTTACTTTTGCATCTGCATCAGCTTCAATATGCGACACATCGTAACCGGCAAATTTTCTAATGTAACTAGATAATGAAGTTCCAAAACCATCTCTAAAACCTCTACGTCCATTACTTCTTAAGTATTTTTTGACAGAACCCGCACCACCAAGATGGGCAGCAGCCAATAAACCAGATTCGGTAATTTCAACACCATTAATAACTCTACCTGAATATTTTTCAATTTCTTTTCTTAAAATCCACTTATGACGAGCAATTAGAGCATTAAATGCTTTGTCTTGCCAATCACTGTTCTGTAAAAACTCTTGAAAATCGTAGATACCCACTGTGCGAAGTGCACTTTTTCCGAACTGATACTTACCCATATATCCATAAGGATTAACTAAGTGTATCATACCTCTTGACTCTTTGTAAGCCATTTTCTGAGCAAAACCGAGGAATGTTTTCCCAATAAGTGGCACTTTTATGTCCACTTCTTCGTTTTCATATTGATTCGGAACATGGTAAACCATTATTTCGTTATCGTCTAAATGAAAACCTTCTATTTTCTCTGTTTCAACCGTTATAAAACCCGAAGAAACTATTAATACTAGGAGTGTCAATCCTAAAATGTATGACCCTTTTTTTATCATCAAATATTATTTCTCAGCGTCTGTCACCCATCTGAAATTACCGGGACAAATATACGAAAAAAAATATAATATTGATTTACAGACTGTTAATATTTTCTAAAGGTAAATATGAAGTCTTTTATAGTGCTATTAATTCTAAAAATAAGTTCCTGTAAATTTTACAATTTAATGCCTAATTTGTTTACCCATACTGCGTACTTTTTGGCATTAATCATATGTGATTCATAATTAGTCTCAAAAGAATGATACCCAGGTCGGTCTGGATCGGCACAAAAATAAATGAAATTGTGTTTCTCATGATTCAATACTGCATCGATTGCAGAAATATCTGGCATTGCTATAGGTCCGGGTGGCAACCCTTTATTAATATAGGTGTTATAAGGCGACTTAACAAACAAATTACTGCCTCCAACTCGTTTTATAATTTGGTCAAAATTACCTGATTTTTCTTTAATTGCATAAATCACTGTTGGATCAGCTTGCAAAGGCATATCTTGTTGAATACGATTTAAATAAGCACCCGCAACTCTTGGGCGTTCATCTGCCTTTACCGTTTCTTTGTGCACAATTGAAGCCAATGTATATACTTGAGCTGGAGTCATATTTAACAATTTTGCTTTTGCCAAACGGTCAGCATTCCAAAATTTCTTATGCTCTTTAGCCATTTTATCGGCAATTTTTTTGGCAGATGTATTCCAATAAAATTCGTAAGTATTAGGTATAAAAAGAGTTAACGCCGTTTCTTTTGTCAAACCATTTTCCAATAAAAATGCATCATTTGTAAATGCTTGATTTAAAGTCAACGTATCTGGTTCTAATTGCGTTGATAATCGAATCATTAACTTTTCTAAGGTTTCTTGATTATTAAAAGCAACGTTTACTGGAACATTTAATCGCAAACTTCTCACCATATCAAAACTGGTCATGTCTCTTTTAAACAAAAATTTTCCCGATTTTACATTAGTGCTATAATTTCTGGAAGTCGCTACAAAATCAAATTTCTCAAAATCTTTAACTAAAGGAGCAACAATTTCTTTCACTTGTTCATACGTTGATTCCGATGGAATGTAAACATAAACTTCTTCTTGAGAAAATTGTGTATTGGGTGTAAATGCTTTTGAATAAACACATATTCCTATAATTGAAGCAACTACAATACCTGCAACTGCAATGATTGAAATGATTTTTTTAGTGTTCAATGGAGCTAATTTTAAAAGAGTTATTTAATTAATTGGAATAGCAATTCGTCTTTATAACGATTATTCACTTTTATCCAATCTTTTTTTATTCCAATTTTTTGGAAGCCAAATTTAGTAAAAAGTTGAATACTAATTTCATTATCAGTACCAATATTTGCATACAACTGATGCAGTTGTAACTGTTCAAATGAATAATCTATAATAAGCGCTAGTGCTTCTGAACCTATACCTTTATTTCGATTTTGTGCATCATTGATCAAAATACCCACTCCTGCTCTATTATTCTTTGGATCAAAATCAAACAAATCAATTAATCCGATCGCTTCTTGTGAATTATTTAAACAAATAGCCAATCGTAATTGCTTTGCCTCATAAATATCTTGATGTGCGTTATCCAAATATTGTCGGATTAAAAATCGACTGTAAGGCGTTTCTGTATTGCTTACTTCCCACACTAATTCATTATTTTCAATAGCGTATACAAACTCCAAATCTTCGGGTTCGAGGGCTCGTAAGTAAATATTAGTGCCTTTTAATGTTATCATTTCAACTTTAATTACCAGTTCAAAAATCGTTATTCTTTAATCATAAATCAATTGTTCCTTCAAAAACAAAAGTAGCCGGACCAATTAAAAAAACACGACTATAATTCCCATCATTCACTTCAAATTGTACTTTAAGTTTTCCGCCTTCAACATGAATATCTATCTGATTTTCTTCTGCTTTACCAACATGATACATTGCAACAGCTACAGCAGTAGCGCCAGTTCCACATGACAAGGTTTCATCTTCAACACCTCTTTCGTAGGTTCTTACCGAAAAAGTTTTAGAATCTATTTGATGCACAAAATTAACATTACTCCCATCGGCACCATATAATTCAGAATATCTAATTTTTGCACCTTCTGATTTTACATCCATTTTTTTTAAATCGGATACTATTTGAACATGATGAGGCGAACCCGTATTTAAAAACGAATAATTTTCATAAACTTTTATACTATCTACATCTTTCATTTGTAAGGAAACCAATTCATCGGCACTAATTTCTGCATAATGATATCCATCCACAGCTTCAAATTCGGCTGTAGCTTGAATAATACCGAGTTGTTTTGCAAAAGCGACTAAACATCGACCACCATTACCGCACATCGAACTTTCGTTTCCATCGGAATTAAAATACACCATTTTAAAATCATAAGTAGAATGATTCTCTAATAATATCAATCCATCGGCACCTATTCCAAAACGTCTATCGCACAATTGCTCAATGAGTTGTGTATTTTCTTTTGGAAAACTATCTAATCGATTATCGACCATGATAAAATCGTTTCCTGTTCCTTGGTATTTATAGAATGTAAATAGCATCTCTAAATTAATTTATACAAAAGTACAAATATTAATAAGATGTTAAACATTGTTAATCGAGCGTTAAAGTGATTTTTTGAATAAAAAATGTTTTTAAATTTGGTAAACAAAAATGAAAAATTATGAGAAAATTTGGAAGTTTATTACTAGTATCGCTCCTTAGTGGAGGTGTAACATTAGGTGCTTACAAATTATTTTTGGAGCCCAATACAGCAAGTAAAATAACACTTGCAAACCCAAATTATGCTAAAAACGTTAGTTTAGGTGCAGAAAATATCGATTTTACAACGGCTGCCGAGAATACCATTCATGCAGTGGTTCACGTAAAAAACAAAACCGTTTCAAAAATTCCGGTTATGGATTTCATTTATGGTTATCGAGGTGATCGTGAACAAACGCAAATAGGAACAGGATCTGGGGTAATTATTACCGAAGATGGATATATTGTAACCAATAATCACGTTATTCAAGATGCCACTGAGTTAGAAGTTACTTTAAATAACAACAAATCGTATCAGGCAAAATTAGTGGGAACCGACTCAAAAATGGACATTGCTTTATTAAAAATTGATGCCGATGAAAAATTACCCTATACTGTTTTTGGCGATTCAGACGAAATTAAAGTGGGCGAATGGGTATTAGCGGTTGGAAATCCATACAATTTAAATTCTACCGTAACTGCGGGAATTGTATCTGCAAAAGCTAGAAATTTAGCCAATGACGGGATTCAATCGTTTATTCAAACTGATGCCGCAGTAAATCCTGGAAATAGCGGTGGCGCCCTAGTAAATACAAGAGGTGAATTAATTGGAATAAATACCATGATTTCTTCACCCACTGGAAGTTATGCAGGATATTCCTTTGCTGTTCCATCGAATATTACTCGAAAAATAATTGAAGATTTAATGCAGTTTGGAAACGTTCAACGTGGTGTTCTTGGCATTGAAGGTGGCGAAATGAATTCAAATTATGCAAAAGAAATTGGCGTAAAAGAAACGCAAGGATTTTATATCAATAAAGTAACTAAAAATTCGGGAGCTGAGAAAGCAGGTCTTCAAAAAGGAGATATTATTGTGCAATTAGACGATAAAAAAATAAACGGCTTTGCAGAACTATCTGCTTATATTAATACAAAAAGACCAAACGATGTAGTTCAGGTTAAAATAATTAGAGATGAGAAAGAAAAATCGATTCCAGTTAAATTATCAAAAAAAGAAATTTTAAACTATGAATTTAACGGCATTGAATTTGAAGATATTGATGTAGCTGATAAAAAGAAATTTAGAATTAAAGAAGGTGTAAAAATTAAAGCGATAGCCAACCCAGAATATGCCGAATATTCCAATTTATTAAATGGTGCTATCATATTAAGTATTGATGGGCAAAAAGCAAAAGATATGGAAACGGTTTCAAGTTATTTAGCCAAAAAAGAAAATCAAAAAGCACAATATCAAATTATTACCAAAAACGGACAAATGTATAGCATTATTATGTAGTTATTAATTCAATGAGTTCATAAAGATCAGTCTTCAAAAAAAGACTGATTTTTTTTTGTAAAAAAGTTTTACGAAAACGTTTGAAATCTATACTTTTGCACTCGTAAACACACAATTCAAAATTTCATGAACAACACAACTTTATACGAAAAAGAAATTGCTTTTCAGGCAGACCGAAGAAAAGCGGGTGTCGAATTTATTAAAATCATCAGCGATTTATGGTTTGACAAATCGATTGAATTAGTATTATTTCGCAATCAATTGATTGATAAAAATGTCAGTGAAATCATCAACTTACATGAATATGCCGTTGCATTCGTTGGCAAACCTATTAATGTCTTTGATTCGGTAGAATTAGCAAATGCTATTGCTAATTTAGATTTACCTCCTTCACGAATTGACATTGGAAAATTAACCTATGAATATCATTCAGAAGACAACAAATATAATGACGCCAAAGCCTTTGTAATTGACAAGTTAAAAAATGCCAAAAACTTTCAAGAAATCAAACCAAAAGATGTGATATTATATGGTTTTGGTAGAATTGGACGTTTATTAGCGCGCGAAATGATGTCAAAAATTGGAAAAGGACAACAGTTGCGTTTAAGAGCCATTGTAACTCGAGATAAAAATGACGCCGTTTTATTAGAAAAAAGAGCCTCATTATTAAGATATGATTCAGTTCATGGTGATTTTCAAGGTTCTGTTATTGCAGATCCAGAAAACAATGCATTACTTATTAACGGAACTACTGTTCACATCATTACGGCAAATTCGCCAGAAGAAATAGATTACACAACATTTGGAATTGAAGACGCATTAGTAATCGACAACACCGGTGCTTTTACAACTGAAGAAGCATTGAAACGACACCTTACTTCAAAAGGCGTTGATAAAGTATTATTGACAGCACCAGGAAAAGGTGTGCCAAATATAGTTTATGGTGTAAATCATGACGATTATAACCCAGATGAAGTTTCAATTTTTTCTGCTGCATCATGTACTACCAATGCGATTACGCCAATTTTAAAAGCAGTAGAAGATACCTTGGGCGTTGTGAAAGGTCATTTAGAAACAATTCACGCCTATACAAACGACCAAAACCTAGTAGACAACATGCACAAAAAATACCGTAGAGGTCGTGCTGCAGCATTAAACATGGTAATTACCGAAACTGGTGCTGGAAGTGCTGTAGCAAAAGCGTTACCTAGCTTAGCAGGAAAGTTAACGTCTAATGCTATTCGAGTTCCAGTTCCAAATGGTTCGTTAGTCGTTTTAAATCTCGAAGTAGGCAAAAAAACAACTATTGCAGCCGTAAATAATATCATGAAAAAGTATGCATTGGAAGGTGAATTAGTAGAGCAGATAAAATATTCATTGAATAATGAATTGGTTTCTTCTGATATTGTAGGTACCTCAGCACCAGCAATATTTGATAGTAATGCTACTATTGTTTCTGGCGATGGTAAAAACATTGTACTTTATGTTTGGTATGACAATGAATATGGATACAGTCACCAAGTAATTCGTTTGGCAAAGTATATTGCTAAAGTGAGACGTTATACTTACTATTAGTAGATAAAAAAAGCCAGAATTGATTTCTGGCTTTTTTTTAATTATTTCTTCTGAGTAATGTAATAAATAGGAATTCCGGTGATCATAATTAATACACCCCAACCGCAAGTTGCAAATTTAGTAAACAGTAAAGCAATGCTCAAAGCAGCAGCAATAACGATATACAACATTGGAAGAAAGGGATAGCCAAACGCTTTATAAGGTCTTTCAGCATCAGGACGTTTTTTACGTAAAGTGAAAATACCGTAAATAGTTAGGATATAGAAAATCAATACAATAATTACAACAAAATCTAATAAATCACCATATTTACCTGTTAAACACAATGCTGAAGCCCAAAAACATTGTGCCCATAAAGCCCATGAAGGCACACTTGCTCCATTTAAATTTGCAGCTTTTTTGAAAAACAACCCATCTTTTGCCATAGTATAGTACACCCGAGCGCCAGCCATAATTAATCCATTATTACAGGCAAAGGTTGAAATCATGATCATTACAGCAATTAAAGTTGTTCCAATTGTTCCAAAAATATTTTGAGCAGCCACCACTGCAACACGATCTGAAGGCGCTGTAGCAATATCTTGAAGTGGTACAACTGCCAAATACATTACATTGGCTAAAACATAAATTAATGACACAATAAATGTTCCTAAAAACAAACTTAGTCCAACATTTCGTTGCGGATTTTTAATTTCACCTGCAATAAAAGTAACTCCATTCCAAGCATCACTTGAAAAAACCGAGCCTACCATAGCTGCAGAAATAGCTGAAATTATTGCAGTTCCTGCCATTGCCGACCAAATCCCAGTTTCTTTATCAAACGATTGTAAAACAAAGGCGTTTTCCCAATTGGCATTCCAAATTTCGGCTTTAGCGCCATAAATGAATCCAAAAACGATTAATCCAATTAGTGACAAAATTTTAATTATTGTCAAGACCGTTTGAAGCAATTTACTATCTTTTACACCTCTACTATTTAAATAAGTTAAAAAAAAGATGGTAATTATTGAAACAATTTGGGCAGCATTGATGTCAACTAACCCTAAATCAAAAAGAATGTTTTCATCACTCAATGGTGGATATAAATAAGCTGCAAATTTTGAAAAGGCTACTCCTACAGCTGCAATAGTTCCGGTTTGAATAACTGCAAAGAAACTCCATCCGTATAAAAATGCAATTAACTTATTGTAGGCTTCTTTTAAATAAACGTATTGACCACCTGCTTTTGGAAACATCGCACTCAATTCGCCATAACTCACGGCGGCCACAATAGTTATGATACTTGTCAACAACCAAATGGCAATTAGCCAGCCTGCTGAACCTACTTGTCTTACAATATCTGCGCTTACAATAAAAATTCCAGAACCAATCATTGAACCCACAACGAGCATGGTGCCGTCTAATAAGCCTAATTCTTTTTTAAATTCTTGTTCGCTTTTTTCCATAGTATATTTGAATAGTTTTGCTAAAGATAAAAAAAGAATTGAAACAAAAAAACTCCCACTTTCGTGAGAGTTTAAGTTTACTTTAAATTATGAAGTTATCCAACTAATAGCTTATGTGAAGGTGCAAACTTAGTCAAGTTAATACCTTCCACCGCTTTTTTATATTCTTCAATAGATGGGGTTCTTCCTAATATTGTTGATAAAACGACTACTGGTGTTGATGATAATAAAGATTCTCCTTTTTTCTCATCAGAATCCTCAACAACTCTTCCTTGGAATAAACGTGTTGATGTTGCCATAACCGTATCTCCTTTAGACGCTTTTTCTTGGTTACCCATACAAAGGTTACAACCTGGACGCTCTAAATATAGCATGTTTTCATACTCTGTTCGAGCTGATCCTTTAGGTGCGTTATCGTCAAATTCAAATCCTGAATATTTTCGCAATACTTCCCAGTCGCCTTCAGCTTTTAATTCATCAACAATGTTATAAGTTGGCGGAGCTACCACTAATGGTGCTTTAAATTCCACTTTACCTTCATGTTTTTCTATATTTTTAAGCATTTGTGCCAATATTTTCATATCGCCTTTGTGCACCATACACGAACCAATGAATCCTAAATCTACTGTTTTTGTACCTCCATAAAAAGAAAGAGGTCTAATAGTATCATGTGTATATCGCTTAGAAACATCTTTATTATTTACATCAGGATCAGCAATCATAGGCTCATTGATAATATCCAAATCAATTTCAACCTCAGCATAATATTTAGCATTAGCATCAGGTCGTAAAGCTGGTTTATCGCCAGTTTTTATTTCCTCAATTCTTTTATTTGCTTTATTGATTAAACCTTGAAGTACTTGAGTATGGTTATCCATACCTTTATCTATCATGATTTGGATTCGACCTTTAGCAATCTCTAATGATTGAATCAAGGTTTCATCTTCTGAGATACAAATAGACGCTTTAGCCTTCATTTCAGCAGACCAATCGGTAAATGTAAAAGCTTGGTCAGCAGTTAATGTTCCAATATGAACTTCGATAATTCTACCTTGGAACACATTTTCACCTCCAAATTTATGTAACATTTGCGCTTGCGTTGCATGAACCACATCACGGAAGTCCATATACTCTTTCATTGTTCCTTTGAATGTTACTTTAACTGACTCAGGTATTGGCATTGAAGCCTCACCAGTAGCTAAGGCCAAGGCTACTGTCCCTGAATCGGCACCAAAAGCAACACCTTTTGACATTCTTGTATGTGAATCTCCTCCAATGATAATTGCCCAATCATCAATTGTAATATCATTCAAAACTTTATGAATAACGTCTGTCATCGCGTGATAAACCCCTTTCGGGTCACGAGCTGTAATCAATCCAAAATCGTTCATGAACTGCATTAATTTTGGGATATTTGCTTGTGCTTTTTTATCCCAAACCGAGGCAGTATGACAACCTGATTGGTATGCTCCATCTAAAATAGGCGAAATTACTTTAGCCGCCATAGATTCTAATTCTTGAGCCGTCATTAATCCTGTGGTATCTTGAGAACCTACAATATTTACTTCAACGCGAACATCAGAACCCGCATGTAACACTTTACCTGGAGTAGTTCCAACTGCATTTTTATTGAATATTTTTTCTACTGCTGTAAGTCCTTGACCAGGATTTGAAACCTCTTTTGAAGGAGCAAAAACGGTTGGAATATCTATTCCTAATACTTTACAAGCAAAAGTTTGAATCTTTTTACCAAATACGATAGCATAAGAACCTCCTGCTTTAATAAATTCCATTTTTTGTGGCGTAAAAGATCTCGAAATATCAATCAATTCTTGGTCGCCATTATATAATTTTTTTGTTTTTGAATTAATTGTTAAAACTGTTCCTGTTGCTACAGAATATACTTGTTCTAAAATTGGATCTCCATTTTCATCGCGAACTAATTCACCATTAGTATCCGTTTTCTTAACCCAATTTTTCAAATCAATACCAATACCTCCGGTTACATCAACGGTCGTTAGGAAAATAGGTGAAATCCCATTGGTTCCTCCCACTATTGGTGCAATATTTACAAATGGAATATACGGACTAGCTTGTTTACCTGTCCAAAGTGCCACATTGTTCACTCCAGACATTCTAGAAGATCCCACACCCATTGTACCTTTTTCAGCAATTAACATTACTGATTTATCTGGATGTTGTGCCTGTAGTGCTTTAATTTCTTCTTGAGCTTGAGGCGTAATCATACATTTACCATGCAATTCACGATCAGAACGTGAATGAGCTTGGTTTCCTGGTGATAATAAATCTGTTGAAATATCTCCTTCTCCAGCAATGAAAGTAACCACTTTGATTTCCTCTGCTATTTCAGGCAATTTTGTAAAAAATTCTGCTTGAGCATAACTTTCTAAAATATCTTTTGCTACAGAGTTACCATTAACATAGGCTTCTTTCAATCGTGCTGTATCTGCATCATAAAGATACACTTGTGTTTTAAGAACATCCGCTGCTTGTTTTGCAATTGACGCATAATTCCCTAAAGCCAAATCAAGCAAAACTTCAATTGAAGTTCCACCTTTCATGTGCGATAACAATTCGAATGCAAAAGTAGGTGTAATTTCATTCACCACTTCATTTCCAAGTATAATGTCTTTTAAGAAATAAGCCTTTTTACCAGCAGCACTGGTTGTTCCAGGCAATGTATTATATATAAAAAAATGAAGGCAATCTTTTCTGTTTGGACTGTTTACTTCTTTAATTTGTTCAATAATTTCGCTTAATAATTCAGCACTGTCAATAGGTTTTGGATGCAATCCTTGAACTTTTCTCTCTTCAATTTCTTTAATGTATTCGTTATAAAGATTCATGCTATATATGTATAATAGATTAATTTGTTTTTCTATTTATTTTGTGGTACAAATTTAATAAATCTTAATGAGATTTAAAAATTTTTAATAAAACGTATGATTAAAAGAATTATTAATTACAAAGTTACTTTTTTACTATTAATATTTCAATAAAAACAGATAAAATACATTTTTTTTAAATAATTAATAAAATAAAAATAAAGTTTTGATAAATCATCAAAAAAGAGCCAAAATCTGCTGTAAAAATAAAATTAATAAAGCCTTTTAATAATTTCTTCTTCAGAAATTCCTTCGGCATCTGCTTTATAATTTTTCACAATTCGATGACGTAAAATTCCTATTGCCACAGCTTGAACATCTTCAATATCGGGTGAAAATTTTCCATTCATAGCTGCATTTGTCTTTGCTGCCAAGATCAAATTTTGTGAAGCTCTTGGTCCTGCACCCCAATCGATATAGGTTTTAACAAAATCATTAGACAAAGCATTATTTGGTCGGGTTTTACTTACTAATGAAACCGCATATTCAATAACATTATCAGCAACTGGTATTTTACGAATTACGTTTTGAAAATCAATAATTTCTTGAGCAGTGAATAATGCATTTACAACGGGTTTTAAATTTGATGTTGTTGCTTTTACCACGTCTACTTCTTCATGAAAACTTGGATAATCTAATTTAATTGCAAACATGAAACGATCTAACTGAGCTTCTGGTAACGGATAAGTTCCTTCTTGCTCAATTGGGTTTTGAGTTGCAAGCACAAAATAGGGCAAATCTAATTTATAATGGTGTCCTGCCACAGTTACTGCTCGTTCTTGCATGGCTTCTAGAAGTGCTGCTTGAGTTTTTGGCGGAGTTCTATTAATTTCATCGGCTAAAATAATATTTGAAAAAATAGGCCCTTTAATAAACTTAAAGTGTCTTGTTTCATCAAGTATTTCACTTCCTAAAATATCCGATGGCATTAAATCGGGTGTAAATTGTATGCGTTTAAAATCTAATCCTAATGCTTGTGAAATTGTATTCACCATTAAGGTTTTTGCTAAGCCAGGGACTCCAACTAATAAAGCATGTCCGCCTGAAAAAACACTCAAAATAATTTGGTGTACCACTTCATCTTGGCCTACAATTACTTTTGCAATTTCTTGTTTTAAGGCGTTTTGTCTTTGAACTAATTCTTGGATGGCTACTACGTCTGACATATTAAATTTAGAATTTAGAATTCGGAAAAATGAGTGTAATTATTAAACGTCTAAAATAAGAAAAAACCCTCTGAAAATTCAAAGGGTTTAGTAATTATTTTTTTATCCAATTATTTGCGAATTCACAATCCTTGTATTCGTCGTTTATTTTGATATAGGTTTCTTTAATTTTCTCTTCGGTCCATTTTGCAATTTCTTTAATTTGCTTATCGCGAAGTGCTAATTCTTTAATTTTAATATAGTCTTTTGAAAAATCAGCTTGATGCTCTTCAAATCTGTTATTTACGGTTACTATTTTATAAAACTGTCCACCGCCTCGCTCTTGATCTAAAATAGGAAGAGAAACTTCGCCATCTTTTAATTCAGATACTTGTGCATATAACGCAGGATCCATTTTAGTCAATTCAAAACGAGGTTCCATTGTTCTTGGGTTCAACAATACACCACCATTATTACGTGTTTCTTTTTCGTCTGATGATGATTTTGCTGCATCAGCAAATGTAATTTCTTTGTTATTAATTTTTTGTCTGATGGTTTCAATTTTTGCTTTAGCATCTTTAACCGCTTGTGAAGAAACTTTTGGTGAAATTAAAATATGACGCAATTCTACTTCTTGTCCTTTAATTTTTTCGACCATGATAATATGGTATCCAAATTCTGTTTCAAAGGGTTCTGAAATTTCTCCTTCGGCTAAACTAAATGCTACATCCTTAAATTCTTTTACAAAAGCTGTTTTTCTGTTCATTTTATAAAAACCTCCATTTGAACTTGATCCTGGATCTTCAGAAAATAAAACTGCTTTACTAAAAAAACTAGAACCATTCAAAACCTCTTGACGAATTTCCTTCAATTTTTCAATAACACGTTTCTTTTCATCTTCAGTAATTGCTGGCTTGATAACAATTTGAGCAACTTCCATCTCTGCACCAAATGTTGGAATTTCATCTTTAGGAATTCCTTTAAAGAAATTTCTAACTTCTTCTGGAGTAATCGTTACTTCATCAACAATTTTTTTCTGCATTTGAGAAGTTAATTTGTTCATTTTGATGATGTCAAAAAAGTAACTTCTAAAATCTTCTTCGGTTTTCTTTTTGTAAAACTTAATCACTTTTTCTAATGAACCAACTTGCTCAATCATGGCATCAAGTTGTTCATTCATAAAACTAGTTACTTCAGCATCGGTTACTACAATACTGTCTTGAATAGCCTGATGCGCATATAATTTATCTTCTAATTGTTTTCCAAACAATTCACAACGCGTAATATTTTTAGTATCTACACCTTGTGCTTTTAATTGAATATATTCTAAATCAATATCTGAATCTAATACAATATAATCACCTACTACAGCAATTACTCCATCAATTTTTTCCTTCTTTTGAGCAAAGGAGAATGAAGTACTAACTAAAAATAGGGTTAAAAGGAATTTTTTATTTATAAATTTCATATTTCTTGTCATTGATTGCGTCATTTGTAATCTCTTTTTCTATGGTGTTAACTAATTCTAATTTTCTATTATTTATTATAATTTGCTTAATGGTTGGTTTTAAAAACTCTAACGGTGTTGCGCTTTCCTTTGGTAATACTTTATTTACTTTCACTAACCAAATAGTTGTTTCATCCGGATACTGAAAATTCATTCCGCTTGAAATGAATTTATTTTTATTCTCAATATTTACAAAGGGAAGCTTTTCATATACTTGATTAATATCAACCCAAATAGAATCATTAAATGCATAACTTTTGAACTGTACTGATAATTGTTCGAGCTCTTTTCTATCTTTTTTGGTAAAGGAACTAAACTTTGCTTTAATTTTTGCAAATTTTGGATTTTCTTTAACTAAATTAATGTAACGCAACTTTACTAATTCTGATGCGTTTTTAAAATATTGTTTATTTTTTAAATAATAATTTTCAATTTGCTCTTCCGTTACTAACGTATCTACTTGTCTGATTACCAGTTCCTCAACATAACCTTTTGTATATAAATCAACCTTGTATTGCTCAATTAATTCATTAAAATCAGCTATTTTATCATTACTTAAATTTCGTTCCGAGGCTTCAAAAAGTAGTTTTTGTGTTGCCCATCGATCAATAAACGACTTCACTATAGCAATACTGTCGGTCTTTGAAGTTCCTTTCGGCACTAAATCTAAAATATCGTCTTGATACAAATAGCTTTTTCCTACACGCGCAATTGCTTTTGGTTCCTTTGGCGCTCTAAAATAATCACACGAAGAAACAAAAAAAGTTAGTACAATTACTGCTGTAAAAAATCTCATTTTATTGATGCAACTGCTGTTTTACCTTGTTAAATACTTCTTGATTGATCTTTACCTCAAATTCTTTTTTCAATTCGTTTACCCAGTTATTCTCCAAATATTGTTGGTAATCACTAATTACTTTTCCCTTACAATCATTGAATTCTTTTTCGCCAGCTTCTTTAATCTCTAACACATTAACAATAAAATAGTAAGCCTCTTTTTGTACAATTGAAAAATTACCTATTGATAGATTATTACAATTTGGTAAAATATCATAGTCTTCCTCAAAAAGACCCGATTTAACCATTACGTTAATTTTTCCTTCTTGGTTTAATTTTTCCTTGATATAATCAACTGATTTTCCTTTTTTTAAGAAATTTTGAACTTTTTCAATGATTAATTTATCAGTTGAAGAGAGTATATCTACTTTGTAACGTTTTTTCCAAAAATAGTTTTTAGCATTGTTCTTGAAAAAAGTATTTATTCCAAGCGTATCCGTTTTTGCTTTGGTCCAAATTTCTTTATCCATTAAATCAAACAATAACAAGCCATCTCTATATTCTTCCATAACATATTTAAACTCTGGAAATTCATTTTCTAAATTTTCATTATAGTAGGCATTAAGTTGGTCATCAATAAATTTTTCAAATAATTCATCTACTAATTTAGTAACTGGTTTTATTTTCAACTTAGCCTTCTGTTGAGAATAAATAAAATTTAAAAACTGAAGTGATGAGACTTTTTTAGACTTATTGATTACCAAAATTTCAGATGGATTATCTTTTGCATTTGTAGGTACTTCCCAAGTCTGATTATAAAAATCATCATTTACCACTTTTTTTACAGCTGAAAGGGTTTTCTGAACTTTAGAATAGGTGTATTTTACACGAAGTTTTTTTGATAATGAATTAGTAATTAATAAAGAGCGTTCGTCTTTCCTAACTTTTTCTTCCAACTCAGATTTCATTTCTGAAAGCGATTGCATAGAATGCTTATCGATTAATTTTACAATATGCCATCCAAACTGTGATTGAAAGGGTTGCGAAATATCATTTTTATTTTGAAGTGAAAAAGCCACATTTTCAAATTCTTCTGAACTAAGTTGTCCCGAACCAAAACGTTGTAATACGCCTCCTTTAGATGCTGACGATTTATCTTCAGAAAATTGTTGTGCTAAACTTTCAAACGATTCGCCTTGCTGAATTTTTTTATAAATATCTTCTATAGTTTGTTTTGACTTGTCTTCAGTTTTGATTGCAGGATCTGAAGGTTTTAGAATCATAATATGCGCCACGGTAACTTCACCTCTATTTGCTCGCTTGTCAACAACTTTTACAATATGATAACCAAAACGGGTGCGAAAAGATTTTGAAGTTTGACCCACTTCTGTTGAAAAAGCAGCGTTTTCAAAAGGATAAACCATTCTAAATGACGAAAAATAACCTAAATCGCCATTATTTTCTTTTACCGAAGGATCTTCAGAAAATTGTTGTGCTACTTTGACAAAATCTTCCCCTAAATCGATGCGTTTCTTAATGTCAAGAATTTTTTGGTATGCTTTTATGGTGTCTTCTGGCGCTGCACTTTCATCTACCAAAACTAAAATGTGAGAAGCTCTAATTTCTTGTTTCATTCGGTCATATGCCTCTTGAACTAACTCATTAGTTACTTTAGAATCGCTCAAATAATTTTTTGAAAGCTGATTGCGATAGGACTTTAATTCGTTTTGATAGTTAACACTATTTTGCAAACCTATTTTATTAGCTTTTTCTACTTTTAGTTTATAGCCAATGAATAATTCTAAGTAATTATCTAGATTTTTTTGTGAATCGTCTTTTACTAAATCTAAATTTTTATTGTAAACTCTTACAAATTCATCGGTATAGTAATTATGATTATCTATTGTAAATAAAATATCTTTGTTTTGTGCCAAAACAGTACTTTGAACTAGAATAAAAATAAAAAATAATAAACGTGTAATTCTCATAATATGATGCATTTCCAATTGTAATCGACAAAAATAACAATTCATAAGTATTCCACAACATTTATAAGGTAGTATTAACAGAAAATTCTTTAAAATAGTTACTTTTGCAAAAATTTTTCACACATGAGTTTTATCGAAGAAATTGGCAGAAGACGCACATTTGGAATTATATCACACCCCGATGCTGGAAAAACTACACTTACTGAAAAACTACTATTATTTGGTGGGGCTATTCAGGAAGCGGGTGCAGTTAAAAGCAATAAAATTAAAAAAGGAGCTACTTCCGATTTTATGGAGATTGAGCGTCAAAGAGGGATTTCGGTAGCCACATCGGTACTTGCCTTCATTTACAAAGATAAAAAAATCAATATTTTAGATACTCCTGGTCACAAAGATTTTGCCGAAGATACCTTTAGAACTTTAACTGCTGTTGATAGTGTAATTGTGGTGATCGACGTTGCAAAAGGTGTTGAGGAACAAACCGAAAAATTAGTGGAAGTTTGTAGAATGAGAAACATTCCAATGATTGTTTTCATCAATAAATTAGACCGTGAAGGTAAAGATGCTTTTGATTTGATGGACGAAGTGGAACAAAAATTAAAACTTCGAGTAACTCCGTTAAGTTTTCCAATAGGAATGGGATATGATTTTAAAGGTATTTACAACATTTGGGAGAAAAATATTAATTTATTTGAAGGAGACAGTCGCAAAAACATTGAAGAAACCATTGCTTTCAATGACATTAGTAATCCAGAACTCGAAAAAATAATTGGCGAAAAGCCCGCAAATAGATTGCGTGAAGAATTAGAATTAATTGAAGAAGTATATCCTGCTTTTTCAATAGATGAATATTTAGCTGGTGATTTACAACCTGTGTTTTTTGGATCAGCATTAAACAATTTTGGTGTGCGCGAATTGTTAGATTGTTTCATTGAAATAGCGCCAACTCCCCGAGCAAAAGAGTCTGACACAAGATTAGTAAAACCTGAAGAAGAAAAATTAAGTGGTTTTGTGTTTAAAATTCATGCCAACATGGATCCGAAACACAGAGACCGATTAGCTTTTGTGAAGATTGTATCAGGAACGTTTGAAAAAAACAAACCCTATTTGCATGTAAGACAAGGAAAAAATATGAAATTTTCAAGTCCGAATGCTTTTTTTGCTGAGAAAAAAGAGATTGTAGATATTTCATATCCTGGAGATATTGTAGGTTTACACGATACTGGAAATTTTAAAATTGGAGATACTTTAACCGAAGGCGAAAAAATGAATTTTCAAGGAATTCCAAGTTTTTCACCCGAACATTTTAGATACATTAATAATGCCGACCCATTAAAAGCGAAACAATTAGAAAAAGGAGTAGATCAATTAATGGATGAAGGTGTAGCTCAGTTATTCACCCTTGAAATGAACGGCAGAAAAGTAATTGGTACGGTAGGTGCATTACAATATGAAGTTATTCAATACCGATTAGAACATGAATATGGTGCAAAATGTACCTATGAAAACTTCCCTGCGTTTAAAGCGTGCTGGGTAAAACCGCAAGATCCTAAAAATGTAGAATTTGCCGAGTTTAAACGAGTAAAACAAAAATTCTTAGGTCATGATAAATATGGTCAATTGGTTTTCTTAGCCGATAGTGATTTCTCGATACAAATGACGCAACAGAAATATCCAACAGTAGAATTATTTTTTACTTCGGATTACAGGAAGAAATAAACAAAAAAGACCTGAAATTTTCAGGTCTTTTTTAATGTTATAGTTTTCTTTGTTCTCTTGCTAACAATGTGTTTTTCAACAACATTGCAATCGTCATTGGTCCAACACCTCCGGGAACTGGCGTGATGAACGATGCTTTTTTAGATACATTTTCAAAATCTACATCACCCACAATTCGGTATCCTTTTTCTGCAGTTTCATCTTCAACTCGAGTAATTCCTACATCGATAACTACTACATCATCTTTAACCATTTCTGCTTTCAAAAAGTTTGGAACTCCTAATGCTGAAATAATAATATCGGCTTGTGAGGTAATTTGGTTGATGTTTTTAGAATGACTGTGAGTGACTGTAACAGTTGAATTCCCAGGAAATCCTTTTCTTCCCATTAAAATTCCCATAGGTCTACCTACAATATGACTTCTTCCAATAACTACAGTATGTTTTCCATCGGTTGGTACATTATATCGTTCTAATAATTCTAAAATTCCAAACGGCGTAGCTGGAATAAAAGTGGACATATCTAATGCCATTTTACCAAAATTTTCTGGATGAAATCCGTCTACATCTTTACTTGGATCAATGGCTTCGATTATTTTTTGTGTATCAATTTGTTTTGGCAAAGGCAACTGAACTATGAATCCGTCAATGTCATCATTTTCATTCAGTTCTTTGATTTTTTTCAGCAGCTCAATTTCAGTAGTAGTACTGGGTAATTTAATAAGCGTTGATTCAAATCCTACGCGTTCGCACGATTTTACTTTACTGCCTACATAAGTCAAACTTGCACCATCATTTCCCACAATAATTGCGGCCAAATGAGGCACTTTTTCCCCTTTGGCTTTCATTTGAGCTACCTCAGCTGCGATTTCGTTTTTAATATCTTCCGATACTTTTTTTCCGTCTAATAATTGCATTGTTTTTTTGTTTCAGGTTAAGTTTTAGGTGGATAGTTGTGTGTTACCCAAAACTAATAGTTAGTTATATTTAAAAAAAATTAAGGTTTAAAAATCCCATAACTTGAAACTTTAAACCTTAAAACTATAATTTACATTTTTGGCATTCCACCTTTCATTCCAGCCATAGCCTTCATTAAATTTTTTCCGCCTCCGCCTTGCATCATTTTCATCATTTTGCTCATTTGCTCAAACTGTTTCATCAATTGATTGACTTCTTCAATTTTTCTACCCGAACCTTTTGCAATTCTGGTTTTACGTTTTACATCAATCAAAGAAGGTTTGCTGCGTTCGGCAGGCGTCATGGAATGAATAATTGCCTCAATATGTTTGAATGCATCATCTTCAATTTCAACGTCTTTCAACGCTTTACCAGCACCAGGAATCATTCCCATCAAATCTTTCATGTTTCCCATCTTTTTGATTTGCTGAATTTGTGCTAAAAAGTCATCAAAACCAAACTCATTTTTGGCAATTTTCTTTTGTAATTTTCTTGCTTCTTCTTCATCATATTGCTCTTGAGCTCTTTCTACTAAGGAAACAACGTCTCCCATTCCTAAGATTCTATCCGCCATACGATTTGGATAGAATACATCAATAGCTTCCATTTTTTCACCCGTACCGATGAATTTAATGGGTTTATTTACTACCGATTTAATAGAAATTGCTGCTCCACCTCTTGTATCACCATCTAATTTCGTTAAGATAACTCCGTCAAAATTTAATCGATCATTGAAGGCTTTTGCTGTATTTACCGCGTCTTGACCCGTCATGGCGTCAACTACAAATAGCGTTTCTTCAGGTTGAATGGCTTTATGAACGTTTGCAATTTCGTTCATCATTTCTTCATCAACAGCTAAACGACCTGCAGTATCGACAATAATAACATTAAAACCATTTGCTTTTGCGTGTTTGATGGCGTTTTGAGCTATTTCAACCGGATTTTTATTCTCAGGTTCTGAATAGACTTCAACGCCTATTTGACCTCCCACTACATGCAACTGATTAATTGCCGCAGGACGATAGATATCACAAGCGACTAATAATGGTTTTTTATTTTTTTTTGTTTTTAAGAAATTTGCTAATTTACCAGAGAAAGTCGTTTTACCCGAACCTTGTAACCCCGACATTAAAATTACAGATGGATTTCCTGAAAGATTAATTCCAGCGGCATCACCACCCATTAATTCGGTTAATTCGTCTTTAACGATTTTAACCATTAATTGTCCAGGCTGTAAAGTAGTTAATACGTTTGCTCCTATTGCTTTATCTTTTACTCTGGTTGTAAAATCTTTTGCAATTTTAAAGTTCACGTCGGCATCTAATAAAGCTCTACGTACTTCTTTTAAAGTATCGGCAACATTTACATCGGTAATTTTACCATGACCTTTTAATAGATGAAGGGCTTTATCTAACTTATCGCTTAAATTATCAAACATAATTCTGATTTTGTGTAATGAAATGCAAAGATAACATAAAGTTAGAAAGATGCAAAGTGCGAAAATAGGTTTGTTTTAAATAAAAAAACCAGCTAAAAAGCTGGTTTTTTACTATTTTTTATTGATTAATTTTTCTCAAAAGTCAAATAATCTGTACCTCCATTACCGCCACTTACATCAATCAATTGAATTCTGGTAGCTGTATAACTAACAATATCCCAATCATCGGTTAAATCATCTGTAAAGGCATTGGGAGCTGGAGCAAGAAAGGCAATATTGAAATCTAAATCATCCTGACTATCATCATTTGAATTACTTGCTGTAACCGACCAAGTTCCATTATAACTTGTAGTGTTAGCTGCGGTTAAAACACCATTAGAATTAAACGTAAAAATATAATTCGCATAATTATTTGTTTCATTTACTCCATTGTCATCATATAATGTAATCCTCCATGTTCCTGAAGTTACTGTATTAATCACTGGAGTTGGATCAGCCGATGTGTTTGAATTATCATCACTGGAGCACATTGAGGCAACATTTAATACATAAACCAATGCTAAAATGGAAACTAATTTAAGCTTTTTCATGTTTTAATATTTTTATATTAAGAAGCTAATTTATAAAAACCAATCTTTTATTCCAAATTTCCCCAAAACATTTTCCATCAAGCACCACTTGGTCATGGATGATTGAAATAAATAAGCGTTTATTAATTGAAACTTGTTTTTAACAAAAAAAGCCCCGATAAATCGAGGCTTTAAGAATTTATTTAGCATAAAACTATTCTGATTTTTTCTCAGCAGCTTTTTTAGACGCACAACATCCACCTGATTTTGATTCAGAACCACAAGATTTTTTTTCTGCAGTTGTACAAGATTTTTCAGTTTTTGCTGTTTCTTTTTTTGCTTTTTGCTTTGGCTCTTGTGCATTAACTGTCATTGAAAACATGAAAGCAGCTACTGCCATAATGGAAACTAATTTTTTCATTTTTTATAGTTTTTAATTGTTATTATTATTTTTCTACACACAAATATAAATAATTTTTAATAGGGTACTCTTATTTTTTTGTTAATTTAAAAATCACTTTAGGAATTTAAAGTTTCTTAGGAATTTGACATCCACTTGCACCACAACCTGTGTTAAAAATGGCTTGAATTAAAAAGAAGACTCCAAAAGCAACTAAAAACCATTCCTGAGTTTCATAAGCTTGAACAAATAGAAATAAGGCAAATGCTAATCGAATGAATCGCATGGCATGCCAATTTGTAAATAAAATTTGTTTCATAATATATTTTCAACAAATTTAATTTATTTATAAAACAGGAAGTGTATCAAATGTTACTAAAACTGAAAATAAATAAACGGTTGGGGACCAGCAGAAGCAGTAGCATAAACTACCCAAAAAACAAATCCTAAAACTACCGCTTTTAAAAGCAACGGTAGCGCATTGAACGTATTTTGCATCAAGTTAACCAATTTTTCAGGAAGAAAATGCCAAATAAATCCGATAGCCATCAATAAAAACACATTTTTATATCCTGATATAATCACCATCCATTGATCCAAGTCAAAGGTAACTTTACTAATATTTTGAATGACTTCAATTGCTGTTACAAAATCTTTTGCTCGGAAGAAAATCCAGCAAAATGTTACAAAATGAAAAGTCAATAACACTGCAATTGCCTTCCAAATTAAACTAAATAGATTCTTTTTTGCATTCTCTTTTGTTGGAAAATATTCCAATACAATTTTATGTACCGCTAAGGCAATTCCGTGTAATGCTCCCCAAATTATGAAGCGTAAACTTGCTCCATGCCACAATCCACCTAATAACATTGTAGTTAATAGATTAACATTGGTAAACATCGTTCGTTCTTTGTCTTTTGAAAGCAAAAAAGTCATAACAAAAGCAACAGCACTTCCTACTGAAATATATAATGGAACATGACTTGTTCCTATAAATGAAATGCTCCATAAAATCAATATAAAAAAGAACAAGGCAGGAAATAAAAATCCGGCAAAAGTCCCTTTTCTATTTCCTCCAACAGAAATGTACAAGAAATCTTTCAACCACGTGGACAATGAAATATGCCATCTTCGCCAAAACTCGGTTATCGAAGCTGATTGATAAGGCGTTTTAAAGTTGGTTGGTAATTTAAACCCTAATAACAACGCCACACCAATTGCCATATCTGAATATCCAGAAAAATCGCAATAAATTTGGATGGCATAACCATACGAAGCCATTAAATTTTCAAAAGCCGTATAACTAGAAGGTGCATCAAATACTCGATCTACAAAATTAATAGAGATGTAATCTGAAATTACGGTTTTCTTTAACAAACCGCCAATAATCAACAATAACGCTCTATTTACTTCTTCTTTGGTAATATTTAACTTCTGATAAATTTGAGGTAAAAAATCCTTGGCTCTTACAATAGGACCTGCTACCAATTGTGGGAAAAAAGAAACAAAAAACAAATAATCAACGTAATGTTTTGTAGGTTCAATTTCTTTGCGATACACTTCAATGATGTAACTGATTGATTGAAATGTATAAAACGAAATTCCGACTGGAAGAATAATTTTTTGAAACGCAAAATTGGCTCCTGAAACTGAATTATAGGTATCAATAACAAAATTAGTATATTTAAAATACCCCAAAAACCCAAGGTTTAAAATAACGCTAAACGCTAAACAGACTTTTTTATAAAAAACACTTGTAGTTCGGTGGACCAAATTACCCAAATTATAATCCACAACAGAAGACGCAACCAGTAATAAAAAGTAAACTCCACTTGATTTATAGTAGAAAAACAATGAAAACGCAATTACATAAACCAATCGTTTATATAACGTATTTTGTAGAGAAATATATATCGCATAAAAAACGATAAATAAACCTAAAAACAAGCCCGTATTAAACAACAAAGGCTCTTTTTGATTATAAACAAACCAATTTTTAACGGTATCTAACGTTATAGTTCCAAAGGTTTCTGTAAACCAATTTTGTATTGAAAAAAGTGCTATCACAACTATTTTGTTGATTTATATAATTCATACGATTTTAAAAATGCTTCAAAAAACAAATCAGCTTGTTTTTCATATCCTGCTTTTGAATAATGCACTTTATCTCGTGCCATTAATCCTTTTGCTGCATTTTTAAAAATATTTTTATTTCCTCCAAAAACTTCAAATAAATCCCATACAGCATAACCCGTTTCATGTGCACTTGATTTGATTTTTTGTGCATAATCTTCAATAAAAGTATTGGTGTACTTTCTATGTAAAACTGATGGCGGTGGTGTTGTTACTAAAATAGTTGCTAAAGGTGTTTTTGATTTAATTGAGGCAATCATTTGATCTAATTGTGAAAAATATTGATCAGTCGTTTGCTTATCAAAACTTTCATTAGTTCCAAGCGAAATAATGATTAAATCGGGCTGTAGCGCTTTCAATTGTTCAAAAAACAAAGGGAATTTATTAAAATCAGAAGATTTTGCTCCATTTACACCAATGCCGCTATAAGTTACCCCTGCTTGATCATTACCTAAAATCAACCCGTTTAATGCAAACTCGTTTATTTGTTGATTGGGAACAATTGCAATTTTATTTAATGGTTTTTCTGTTTGAAAATCATTAGAAAAAATAGTCGGACTCAAATCTATTGAAACAAATTCGGTTTTTGTAATGAATCTGGGTTGCAATTGCTTTGAGGGTATAGTCAATACTTTTCCGTCTCTAATGAGATCACTTTTTAAACCATTTGCTTTTTTTAATGCTTTTAAAGAAACATTATATTTATCTGCAATTCCACCTAAAACTTCCCCTGGTTTAACTTTATGAGTTACTCGCTTTGGTACTTTTGTTTCAATGATTGTATTTTTACTGGAAACTGAAACATCAAATAAATCAGCGTTTTGAGGGGTAATAATTTTTAAATGGGTAAAATTATATTTTGGATCTTTAACTTCTAATTGTATGGCAAAATTATTTGATTTGGTTTCCAAAGCAATACCGCTTAAACCGACAGGTTTTGAGGTGTCTGCGTATAAATTTCGAACGCTTTGAAAATCACCCGATGCGGTAAATCGAATGGGAGCGCTATTATTAGTTTTTGCAACACTATAAGGAAATGTAAATCCGAAACCTGCGTTACCAAAACTATCTTGCATTTTGTTTCGCATTTGAGCGGTAAATAAATCGGCTTGAATGTGCGAATCTCCAATATGTACAATATTTAAATTACCTTGTTTTGTTTGTTCTAATTGATACAATCGTTCATAAAAAGCGACTAGGGCACTCGTGTTTTGAATATCATTTTTATCAAATGTAACATCAATAGTGTCTACTATAGTAGAATCAATTACTACAAAAGTAGAATCTACCTCTTGTGCAAAAACACAGGAAGTCAGTAAAAATAACAATCCTAGAATGCTATTCTTCATGTATTGAATCGGTTTTGATGATAACTGCTTCTTTTTTTACTGGAACTACAGGCTTTCGTTTTTTTCTTAAATTTTTATACGTTTCATAGCCTTGATTGATTTGGCTGTAAATAATATTGGCTACTTCCTTCGCTCCTCTGTGATTAAAATGGGTATAATCTTTATTGGCTTTTGCAGGAACAGCTTCAACCCATTGCACCATAGAACCATCCCCTCCCATTAAGTTGTATAAATTTACAAAACTTGATTCCGATTTAATTGCGTATCGCTTTTGGGCTTTATTTAGTGGAATTACAGCTGAATCTGTTTTCATTTCTAAATCATATTTAGAAGATTTATCAGCCGTTGAAATAATTAATATGGAAACCCCTGGAAAACATTCTTTCAAATGTTGAACCACTTTAGTCATGCGTTTTTCATACCAAGTATAGTCTAACGTACCATAATTCAAAACATTTGCTCCATATTGCAAGACAATTAAATCATAATCTAATTTTGCATGAAACGCTTTCATGATAGACTTATCAAAAGTTCCTAGCGGCAATCCCGAATTTCCTCTATTCGAAAAATTATCAACATGAATTCCTTTTCCATCATCAAAATTAACTCCATAAAAAGGAATAGAATCGGCTTTTGAGAAATTTACTTTAAGACTTTTTAAATTTCCATCAGACATGGTCAAGGTATTCAGTATATTATTTGGTAGTAATTTTTTTCCAATGGTATCACTTGTATTACAAAATACTTTTCCCGATTTGTTTGAAGAACTTCCATAAAATAATGTAGGTCTGTGTAATTCAGTTGCAAATTTAGTTTTGGTCGCTTTATACTTTACCCAAGCCACATTTGAAGTATCATTTGCAAAAAACACATGGCCATTTACACCAAAAGCTCTTGAAGGATTTTTAACTTTTAAATAAGACTGTGTTTTCCAATTACCCGAAAACTCATGCGTCAGAGAACTTCTAGAGCTTGCAGATTCTGAAGTAATATTGACAAAACCAACACCTTGACCGCCAAAACGTTCTTGCAAATAGGTTCTAAAATCTTTTACAATTAAGTCACCATCGGTCATCGAATCACCAAAATAAGCAATACGAACATTACCCTGTTTTTTTGTTTCTAACTGAAATAATTTTTCGAAAAAAGTAACTAAATATTGGTTTCCTTGATATTCATCAAAAGTTTCATCTGGAAATTTTATTCCATTGACAACTTTATAATCTATGATTTTATTAGATAACGTGTCTTTCTCTTTTAGAGCACCATCTTCGGCAATTGCTTCAAGTAATAGACTATCAACCACTACGTTTTTAGAGTTGGCAGTACTTTCAGGAAAAATTTTCTTGGGTAAAAACTCTTTAAAAACAATAAAAGATAGGGTTGAAAAAACCACTACAAATAATGCCTGAATAAAATATTTTGATGTGTTCATTTAATAAAATTCCAATATTTTAAATTCCAAAATCCAAACTAGAAACTCCCTACTCCTAACTCTCTACTCCTAACTCCCTACTCTCAACTCCTAACTCCCACTCTAATTACATTCGTTCAGGAACTTCAATTCCTAACAACTGAAAAGCGTTTTTAATGGTATTTCCAACTGATTTTGACAACTGTACTCGAAACACTTTCTTATCGAGATTTTCTTCTCCTAAAATGGAAACTTGCTGATAGAATGAGTTAAATTCTTTCACCAAATCATAGGTGTAATTTGCAATTAATGCCGGACTATGATTTGCGGCTGCATTTTGAATGACTTCAGGAAACAACAGCACTTGTTTAATCAATTCTTTTTCTTTTTCATGTAGTTCTAATCCCGAAATGGAAATTGAAGTATCAAAATCTGCTTTTCGTAAAATAGATTGAATTCGCGCATAAGTATATTGAATAAATGGTCCTGTATTTCCTGCAAAATCAACTGATTCTTCTGGGTTGAATAGCATTTGCTTTTTCGGATCTACCTTCAACATGAAATATTTCAACGCACCTAAACCTATTGTCTTGAACAAAACCGCTTTTTCATCTTCAGAATAACCATCTAGTTTTCCTAAATCTTCTGAAATAGTTTGCGCAGTTGTCGTCATTTCTGCCATTAAATCATCGGCATCTACTACTGTTCCTTCACGCGATTTCATTTTTCCAGAAGGTAATTCTACCATTCCATAAGACAAATGATACAAGCTATCTGCCCAATCAAATCCTAACTTTTTCAAGATTAAGAATAACACTTTAAAGTGATAATCTTGCTCGTTTCCAACGGTATATACCATTCCACCCACATCTGGAAAATCTTTCACACGTTGAATGGCTGTGCCAATATCTTGCGTCATGTAAACCGCTGTTCCGTCAGAACGAAGCACGATTTTTCGATCCAAACCATCGGAAGTTAAATCAATCCAAACCGAACCGTCTGGATCTTTTTCAAAAATACCTTTTTCTAAACCAAACTGTACTACTTCTTTTCCAAGTAAATAAGTGTTTGATTCATAATAATAGCTGTCAAAATTTACCCCAAGGTTTTTGTATGTTTGTTCAAAACCATCATAAACCCATTGGTTCATGGTTTTCCAAAGTGCAATAACTTCTGGCTTTCCATTTTCCCAATCCAAAAGCATTTGTTGTGCTTCTAAAATGGATGGAGCTAGTTTTTTTGCTTCGTCTTCGGTTTTTCCTTGAGCAACTAAATCTGAAATTTCTTTTTTGTATTGTTTGTCGAATTCCACATAGAAATTCCCAACCAACTTATCACCTTTTAATCCGGTTGATTCTGGTGTTTGTCCGTTTCCGAATTTTTGCCAAGCCAACATCGACTTACAAATGTGAATTCCTCTATCGTTGATGATTTGTGTTTTATATACTTTTTTTCCCGAAGCCTTTAAAATTTCGGCAACCGAATAACCTAATAAATTATTACGAATATGTCCTAAATGCAATGGTTTATTAGTGTTTGGCGAAGAATATTCTACCATTACTGCTTTAGCTCCTTCTTTTGAAGCTACAAAACCAAACGTTTCGTTATTTTTAATTGTATTGAAAAAATCTACATAATACGCATCTGAAATAACCAAATTTAAAAATCCGCCTACCACATTAAATTTTGACACCTCATTTGCCTGGGAAACTAAATAATTTCCTATCTGAGTTCCTATTTCAACTGGATTTCCTTTTAATTCTTTTACCAATGGAAAAACAACCATAGTTATATCACCTTCAAAATCTTTCCTAGTCGCCTGAAATTCAATTTTTTCGATAGTTAAATCGAATAATTCTTGAACCGCTTTCTGGATGTGCAAAGTTAATGTGTGATGTAATGTCATTTTTACCTATTTTTTAGAACGCGCAAAGGTAATAAATAGTAAGTAGTGATTTATAAATAGCGCTATTTTTTTTAACTTTTTATAAAATTATTTCTATGAAAATGTAACAATAAAGTTCTTTTTTAGTCTACTAACTAAAACATTTACGCTCATTAACTATTTAAAATGAAATTAAAATTAATTATTACCTGCCTTTTATGCAGCTTTTTTTATGGATTTTCTCAAAATTCGGGAAGTATCAAAGGAAAAGTAATCGACAAAAATTCGAAACAAGCATTGCCTTACGTAAATATTGTTGTAAAAGACATTAATAAAATTGTTACAGGAGGCGTAACTAAAGATGATGGTAGCTTCACAATCAATCAATTAGCACTTCAAAAATACACTATTGAAATTCAGTTTATTGGCTATACAACTAGTATAAAAAATATTGATTTAACTAAAGAAGATGATTTAAATCTTGGGGTAATTGCTATTCAAGAAGATGTGACGGAATTAAAAGAAGTACAAGTAGTTTCTGAGCGTTCCAGCATGGTACAAAAAATCGATCGTAAGGTAATTAATGTAGGAAAAGATTTAATTGCTTCTGGAACAACGGCTTCTGAAATAATGAACAACATTCCAACGGTTAGTATTGATCCTCAAACTAAAGAAATTAGTATGAGAGGTAATAGTAATGTGCGTGTATTAGTTGATGGAAAGCCCTCGAACGTTTCTATCGAACAATTATTACAGCAAATACCTTCTGCATCCATTAAACAAATTGAATTGATTACAAATCCTTCCGCAAAATACAATCCAGAAGGAATGAGCGGAATCATCAATATCATTTTACATAAAAATTCGCAAGATGGTTTCAATGGATCTATCAATACTGGGGTTACTTTTGGAATTACACCGAAAACGAATTCGGCTTTAAACCTCAATTATCGTGTAGGAAAAGTGAATTTTTATACCAATTATGGTTTCAATCATGGCATCAATGCAAATCATGGATTTGTAGACAGTGAACGCACGAATCAAGAGAATTATCAAAATTTTGAATTTGAAGACAAGAATAATTCGCATTTAGTAAAATTTGGAATGGACTATTATATCAATGATAAAAACACTTTATCAGCTTATACCAACCAAAGTTTTACCTATGGTAGAGGAACAGGATTAACAACAGTTGCTTATGATGACTTAATTGCAAATAGAAATACAACACAATTATTTAAAAGCAGATCTGGAAATAAAAACCAAACGTATGATGTGGTATTTAAACATGATTTTGAGAAAAAAGATGAGAATTTTGAACTCCAATTAAATTATTCGCACACCATAGATGATGAAAATACAAAATATAATGAAACCGTTTTCAATCCAACGCAATCTTTTGATCGTAGAAATTTAGTCAACGGAACGACAGATTATTTTCAGTTAAATGCTGATTATGTAAATCCAATATCTGAAACTCTAAAATTAGAATTGGGAGTTGAAACTAGAATTCAAAATTCAGGTAATCGATTTAACGACATTAATCCTAGTTTTTCTAGTGCAAATAATACCTTTGACTTTGGTCGAAATATTTATTCTGCCTATACTAATGTTAGCAAACAGATAGGTAAATGGAGCGGTCAATTGGGTGTTCGTTTAGAATATTTTGATTTGGATGCCAACTTTGCAATCAATGAAACCAATCCAGCATTTAGTGATACTCAGAATATTTCTGATGATTTATTTACAATTTATCCTTCTGCTTTTTTAACCTATACGGCTAATGAAAATAACTCTTTTAACTTCAATTATTCGAGAAGAGTTGATCGCCCTAGCATTGGGCAAATTAGTCCGATTAGAGAATGGACAACCCCTTTAATGGAATCGAGAGGTAATCCTGAATTGGATCCACAATTCACCAATTCCTTTGAAGTAAATTATACCCGCAACACAAAATTAGGCTCAATTACAAGTGGTGTTTTTTACAGAAATATTTCAGATGAAATTTCAAGAACAGTCTATAATGATCCAAACAACATCAATAGAAATATTTTATCATATGATAATTTTGATAACAATAATGCCTACGGAATTGAGTCTTCTGCAAATTTAAAATTTTCAAAATGGTGGTCAGTTAATGCAAGTGCCGATATCTATTTTAAAACGGCTAAAGGAACCATTCAAAATGCAACTACAAATATGTTAGAAAACGCCGAAGTAGATGTAACGACATTCAATACTAGAATTAATAACAGTTTTACTGCAACTAAAGATTTGCGTTTTCAATTATTTGGAATGTATAGGGGACGCGACAGAGGTTTACAATATGACCGAAAAGCAATGTATAAGATGGATTTTGGAGCTACTTATAACATCTTAAAAGGAAAAGGAACTATCACTGCACGCTATAATGACGTATTTGAAAATATGCGTTTTGCATTTGACGGAAAAATCCCTTACCGACAAGTAGGTGCTTTCTATTGGGAAAGTCAAACGTTTTATATTGGATTCAATTATGTTTTTGGCGGTGGAAAAAATCGTGCTTTAGCAAGAAAACAAAGAGACGCCAACGAAACTCAAGGTGGTGGCGGAATGTTCTAATTTAGTCATTAGTCATTAGTCATTAGTCAAAATTAAAAAAGCGCTCTGAATAATCAGAGCGCTTTTTATCTATATTCTATTTTCTTTGTTCTATTATCTAAAAATTACCATCTAATAATCACACTTCCCCAAGTAAAACCTGAACCAAAAGCTGCTAGAACTACTAAATCACCCGATTTAATTTTTCCTTGTTCCCAAGCTTCGGTTAAAGCAATTGGAATGGAAGCTGCAGTGGTATTTCCATATTTTTGAATGTTATTAAAAACTTGGTCATCCGTCAAACGAAATTTCTGTTGAATGAATTGAGAAATTCTCAAATTAGCCTGATGTGGAACCAATAAATTAATATCGGCAACTTGTAAATCATTTGCTTGTAACCCTTCATGAATCACTTCGCTAAAACGAACTACTGCATTTTTAAATACAAATTGTCCGTTCATGTACGGAAAATAACTTTCGTCGTTAGGATCGTTATCAGCAATGATATCGGTAACCCAACGTTTTCCCATACCTGGTGCAATTAAAGCCAACTCTTCGGCGTGTTGCCCTTCAGAATGCAAATGAGTTGATAAAATTCCTTTAGTCAAATCTTCTTCTCTTGATAGCACGGCTGCTCCTGCTCCATCACCAAAAATTACCGAAACACCTCTTCCTCGAGTGGTCATATCCAAGCCCGTTGAATGCAATTCGGAACCAATAACCAAGATATTTTTATACATTCCGGTTTTGATGTATTGATCGGCAATTGAAATCGCATACACAAATCCCGAACATTGATTACGAACGTCTAATGCACCAACTGTTTTTAAACCTAAATCGCGTTGTACTAAAACTCCTGGCCCAGGAAAATAATAATCAGGACTTAAGGTTGCAAAAATGACAAAATCAATATCTTCCTTAGCTACACCTGAACGCTCAATTGCAATTTTAGCTGCTTTAACTCCCATTGAAGTGGTAGTATCTTCACCTCTTATCACATGACGACGCTCTTGTATGCCTGTGCGCTCTTGAATCCATTCGTCATTGGTTTCCATAATTTTTGACAAATCATCATTAGTAACTATATTTTCGGGAACATAATATCCTAATCCTGTTATTTTTGAATGGTACATATCTTTATCGAATTAAATTTTAGGCTACAAAAATACGAAATAAATAAATTGGCTTATTTTAATTCTAGTTAGTTATTGTTAAAAAAACCTTGCCTCCTGTTTCTAATTCCTTATCACTTTCAAAAAAAAGAATTTGATGTTCAACTTTTGCTTCGATGAGGTATTGATTTCCTCTAAAATAGGAAAACTGCACTTCGGCCAATAAATCTGAATTGTTAGTGATTTTCAACTGATGCGGATAAATCAAATATTGTTTCCCATTGAAAACAAATTCATTCACATCGCCAAAAAGCGCAGCAATATATTTGTTCGTAGATTGATTATAAATTTCTTTAGGTTTACCCGTTGCTAATGTGCCTCCATCTTTTAAAATTAAAACTTCATCTGCAAAAGATAACACATCGGTACTATCATGAGTTGCAACAATACAGGTTATGTTTTTTTGTTTTAAATAAGCAAACAATTTTCTCCGAAGGCTGTTTTTTCTAAAATTATCAATATGACTAAACGGTTCATCTAGCAATAAAACTTCGGGTTCAAGTGCTAAAACTTTTGCCAAAGCAACGCGCTGCATTTGTCCGCCACTTAAAAATTTTGCTTTTGTAGTAGCATAATTCGTCATTTCAACAATTTCAAGCAATTCTGCAATTCTGGCTTGTTTCTCTTCTGGAAAAAAATTAGACAAATACTTTCCTACGTTTTCGGCAACAGAAATAAATGGCATTAAGTCAAAATCTTGAGCTAAATATTTCATGAAAGGCATACCCGGAATCAAATGATATTTTGGACCTAAAACTTCAATGGAATCCCAAAAAATATTTCCGCCCTTTAAATCATATAAACCATACAACACTTTTAATAACGTACTTTTTCCGCAACCACTTTCGCCAATAACAGCAAAATTAGAACCTTTTGAAACAGAAAAGGAAATGTTATTAATATTTGTTTCGTTTAAATAGGAGAAGGATATGTTTTCTGCTTTAAGCATCTATTTGTTTTTTTTACAAAGATATAATTAAAAATTATGTCAATTTGTCACCAAATGAAAATTGGTATTCCTTTTGAAGAAGGTATGAAGTATATTTGTTTAACTTAAATTTTAAAAAATGGCATCAGGAAAAATTAACGTTTCTGTAGAAAACATCTTTCCCTTAATTAAAAAATTCTTGTATAGCGACCACGAAATTTTTCTTCGTGAATTAGTTTCTAATGCAACCGACGCTACTTTAAAATTAAAACACTTAACCAGTATTGGTGAAGCTAAAGTTGAGTATGGTCATCCAATTATTGAAATTAAAATCGATAAAGAAGGAAAAAAAATACACATTATTGATCAAGGATTAGGAATGACCGCGGATGAAGTTGAAAAATACATCAATCAAATTGCTTTTTCGGGTGCAGAAGAGTTTTTAGAAAAATATAAAGATTCTGCCAAAGATTCTGGAGTAATTGGTCATTTTGGATTAGGATTTTACTCTGCTTTTATGGTAGCTTCCAAAGTGGAAATTATTACCAAATCCTACAAAGATGAACCAGCGGCGCACTGGACTTGCGATGGAAGTCCTGAATTTTCATTGGTTCCACACGAAAAAACCGACAGAGGTTCTGAAATTATCTTACACATTGCAGAAGATTCATTAGAATTTTTAGAAGAGTTTAAAATACGTGAGTTATTGACAAAGTACAATAAATTCATGCCGATTCCGATTAAATTTGGAACAAAACAAGAAGCGCTTCCAAAACCAGAAGACGCACCTGAAGATTACAAAACAGAATATCAAGAAGTTGACAACATCATCAACAATCCAAATCCAGCATGGACAAAACAACCAGTGGATTTAACTGATGAAGATTATAAAAAATTCTACCACGAATTGTATCCTATGCAATTTGAAGAACCATTGTTCAACATTCATTTAAATGTAGATTATCCGTTTAATTTGACTGGGATTTTATATTTTCCAAAAATGTCATCGGATTTACAATTGCAAAAAGATAAAATTCAATTGTACCAAAATCAGGTGTATGTAACCGATAATGTGGAAGGAATTGTTCCTGAATTTTTAGGCATGTTAAAAGGTGTCATTGATTCACCAGATATTCCATTGAATGTATCGCGCTCTTATTTGCAAGCCGATGGAAATGTAAAGAAAATTTCAAATTACATCACCCGAAAAGTTGCCGATAAATTAAAATCGTTATTCAATGAAAATCGGGAAGATTTTGAACAAAAATGGAACGATATTAAAATTGTATTGGAATACGGAATGCTATCGGAACCAAAATTTTATGAAAAAGCGGGTGATTTTGTGTTGTATCCAACAACTGAAGATAAATACTATACTTTATCCGAATTAAATGAATCCATAGCTGCTAATCAGACCGATAAAAACGGAAAATTGGTTGTTTTGTATGCGTCAAATAAGGAAACGCAACACAGTTATATCGACATTGCAAAAGAAAAAGGCTATCAAGTAGTATTACTAGATTCGCCAATTGTTTCGCATTTAATTCAAAAATTAGAAGCTGATAATGAAAACCTAACTTTTGCTCGAGTTGATGCCGATCACATCGATAAATTAATTGAAAAAGAGGAAGTTCAAATTTCGAAATTAAGCGAAGACGAACAAACGAACTTAAAATCGGTTTTAGAGGCAATTGTACCAAAAGCAAATTATACCGTTCAGTTAGAACCAATGGACAGCAATGCTGCGCCTTTTATGATTACACAACCCGAATTTATGCGTAGAATGAAAGAAATGAGTGCATCGGGCGGTGGCGGCATGTTTGGCATGGGCAATTTCCCAGATATGTATAATTTGGTCGTAAATTCAAACTCTACTTTAGCCACTACCATTTTACAAACCGAAGATAAAAGTGCGCAAGAAATCTTAGTGAAACAAGCGCTTGATTTAGCAAAAATTTCGCAAGGTTTGTTAAAAGGTGAAGAATTAACGGCTTTTGTAAAACGTAGTTTTGAAACGTTGAAATAATTTAAAGTCTTTCTGAACTGAATACAGAAATTAATTTAATCCTGATAGGTTTGAAACCTGTCGGGATTTTTTTTATTATACAACTTTATATTTTGTAAATTTGAACCACAAAATAAACTATCATGACACTTTCAATAGAAACTCCTGCCCTATTATTTTCTGCCACTTCATTAATTTTATTGGCCTATACCAATCGGTTTTTAACCATTGCACAAATTATTCGTAGCTTGAAAAAGACTTACGAAGACAATCATAACAAAAGTATTCTATTGGAAATCAAAAACTTAAATCTGCGCTTAACACTCATTCGTTATATGCAACTTTTTGGGGTTATGTGCTTATTTTTATCGGTTTTTGCGATGCTTTTGCTCTATATTGGACAAGAAACCATTGGAATTTATATTTTTGGCGCAAGCTTACTTAGTTTGCTTATTTCGTTAGGAATTTCTTTTTGGGAAATTAGCATTTCTGTTCGCGCACTTCGAGTGCATTTGCAAGATTTAAGTGAACATATAAAATAACAGACTAATTTCCAATGGCTGGCTGATCGTCTTTTTTGTCATTATTCAGTATAATTCCTTCTTCTTTAGCTAATTTATTTTTTGTAGGAATTTTATAATTTAACGATAAACCAATACGTCTCGAATCATTTTTACTTTCGTAAATTAAATTGGTTCCTAACGCGTTAAATCCTTGTTCATTAGTATTAAAAATATCGTTACAATATAAAGAAACCGATAAATTATTATCTAAAAATTTCTTAGCAAAAGTAACATCAAACTGATGGCTAAAAGGCACTCTATTTTCAAAATAGTAATAATTTCCGCCGGTAGACGAAGTATTATAATTTGCTGTAAATTTAATTTTACTTGGCAAAACAATTTGCGACATGGCATTAAAAAACCACAATCCTTTGCTTTCAACATCTGGTAAAATGTGTTTTTGATGTCCTACATAAAGATACAAAAAGTTAATCTCATCGGGATTAAAATCAAATTTCAACGTTTCTTTTAGGCCTTTGGTAAACAACATATACGGAATGGGCAAACCAAAATTAAAATTATGAATGGTAATTTGTGGAATATTCTCTGAAATACTTGCAGCGCCACTACCATCTGCTATAATTCTATTCATAACTTGATTATTTGCATCACTTCTTGAATAACTCACAAAAAAGTACTCAAAGGCACTAATTTTAACTTCATAATTATCAAAAATAGTTGGTTCTAAGTTTGGGTTTCCAAAAATGGATACATTTGGATTTTGATAACTGGTATTATTAGGATTTAGCGCAGATGTATTGGGCAAACTTATCTTTTTGTTATAATTTGCATTTACAAAAACTTGTGGAATTATATTATACTGAATCGTAGCATTTGGAAAAAAACGAGTTTGTTTAAACGGAATTAATTTAGCTGAATCAGTGTTTCCTGTGATTGAATACGATTCTAATCTTCCACCCATAATGAAATCAAATTTGTTGTAAGAGGTTTGAAATTCAGAATATGCCGATAAGGTTGTTCTTTGATAATCTAAATTTGTTATTCCTAAATTTTGCGCTTCAAATTCTAATTTATCAGCTAAAATACCTGATGAAAATTTTGTCTTATCTAAAACTGAAAGGTCTTGCGAATAATCGGTTTTAAACTGATAAAATAATTGGTTAAATCCGTTATCTAAAACAGAATTTCCAGAAGTACTATTCATCAATTCAAAATCATTTTTAACAGAATTTGCGTTAAATCTAAAATCTAACTTTTTACTTTTATCTGTAAAACGCTTTTGATAATTAACTGCTACATCATTTCGATCCAATACATTATTACTTTTATCACTCGTTTGAAATCCTACTCCACTTGCATCGACTAACGCATTATTATTTGAAGTAGAAAAATCATAATTGACTAAAAGGCGGTCTTTTTTAAAATCAAATTTCAACCCTGTTTTGAAGAAATAAAAACGATTAATTCGATCGGAAACATTTTTTGACAACACCACATTTTCATTTCTAAAATTAGTTCGTTGATAGCCTTCATTATAATTTTGACCCGCTTGTATTTGCCATCCAAACCATTTATTCTTAGAATTTAACAACAAACTATTATTTATTCGATGACGCGATTGGTCATATTTTGTATAACTATACCCGTTTGAATAAGTCGCCGACAAGTATTTTTTAGCATTTTTTGAAGTTATAATATTAATGATTGCTCCTCCAGACGTAGCAGGAAATTCGGCACCAGGCTGGGTAATAATCTCTACTTTTTCAATTGAATTTGCAGGCAAACTCTCTAAATAAGAAGTTAGTTCATTAGAATAAATATTCAAAGGTCTGGTATCCATAAATACTTCCAATTGCTTGCCTTGATACATCATTCCTGCTACATCAGAGACGATTAACCCCGGCAATTTTTTCAGTCCTTCCATTAAAGAACCCGAATTTAAATGACTTTGTTCTGAAAAATCAAAAATCGTGCGATCTGCTCTTTGTTCAATGCTTTTCTTTTTAGATCCTACAACTAACTCTTTTAATTCAGAGGTTTTAATCGTGTCTTTAGAAGTTTCATTTTGAGCAATTATTAGTTGAGAAAGTAGTACTGTTGTTAAAGTCAAAAAATATTTCATGGTACAAATTTATTAGCTGTTAGTTGACAAATTCTTCTTTTTGTTACAACATTACTTGATTTAAATACAATTAGAGCTATAGATAGTAGCTTACTATTTATTAATAACCGCTATATTTGCTCTCCCAATAAAAATTTATGTCTATAAAAAATAACATTAAAGGTGTTCTACTCGTAGCGCTTGGAGCAACAAGTTATGGCATGTTAGCCACATTTGTAAAACTTTCCTATATAGAAGGTTTTACTACAGCAGAAGTTACTTCATCGCAATTCATTTATGGATTAACAGGGATTTTACTCATCAACTTGTTTCAAAGAATCAAACATAAAAATACTACTCAAAAAGCCAATTCAAAAAATATTTTGCAGTTAATGATCGCAGGAACTTCAATGGGAATGACGAGCGTTTTTTATTATTTAGCTGTAAAATACATTCCTGTTTCCATTGGAATTGTATTGTTAATGCAAACCGTTTGGATGGGTGTTTTACTCGAATGGTTTTTAGATAAAAAAGCCCCTTCATTACAAAAAACAGTCGCAGTTTTTGTTGTAATTATTGGAACCGGACTTGCAATTAATATCTTGAAAATTGATTTTAATGATACATCAATCAATTGGTCACTAGGCTTATTTTGGGGATTATTTGCCGCAGCATCCTTTACAACCACAATGTTTACCGCAAATAAAGTAGCATTAGAAATTTCTTCAGCACAACGAAGTTTATACATGCTTTTAGGCGGTGCAATAATTGTTTTTGGATTCGGGCTTTACACTCAAACGACCAATTTTAATTTTGAAATTTTTACCAAATGGGGAATTGTATTAGCGCTTTTCGGAACGATTATTCCGCCAATGTTGCTTAATGCTGGTTTTCCGCTAACGGGTATTGGATTAGGAAGCATCGTTTCCTCTTTAGAATTACCTGTTTCAGTATTAATGGCTTATTTCTTGCTCAATGAAGAACTACAGTTTATTCAATGGATTGGAATCCTATTAATTATTTTATCAATTGTAATTATGAATATTCAATTTAATAATCCAGAAAAAAAGAAGTAAATTAGCACTACAAAACTTTGTTTTAATTATGTTAGATTTATTTCCAAAAGAAAGAATTATACTTCCATTACCCGATGCTGTATTTGAATTTTATCCTAATTTCTTTTCTGCAGAAGAAGCAGATGTTTTGTTTGAAAAATTACTAAGCGAGACACCTTGGCAACATGATGAAATTACCCTTTTTGGAAAAAAAATTCTTCAACCCAGATTCACTTGTTTATTTGGAAATGAAGGAAAGCCTTATTCTTACTCAGGAATTACTATGCAACCTCATCGATGGAACGCTACCTTAATGCATGTTAAAAATGAAATTGAAAAAGTTAGCGAACATCATTTTACAACTGTATTAGCCAATTTATATCGTAATGAAAAAGACAGTAATGGATGGCATGCCGATAATGAACGAGAACTCGGAATAAATCCAATAATTGCTTCAGTTAGTTTTGGCGAAGAACGAAGATTTCAATTGAAGAATATTACAAATAATGAGATAAAATTAACCCTAAAACTCAACCATGGTAGTTTATTACTCATGAAAGAAGGTAGTCAAATTCATTATAAACATCAAATCCCAAAAGAGTCTCAACCTAAAAAACAAAGAATAAATTTAACGTTTAGAACTATTTTATGATTTTTTTTTAAAAAGCAGCCTGTCTAGCAATTGTTTTTTGAAAAATCCTAAAAAAATTGTCCAACTCATTTTTGAATTTATTTTTTTATTAATATTGAAGTATTAACCAATAAAAATTAGAAACAGCATTCATCTTTTGAAATTGCTACAAATTTAAAGAAGCGATTTCATTTGTTAATGATGAAAAATTTTTGTTCAGTAAAATGAAAAAGAAGAAAATTTCAGAATTCGACAACGAAACACTAGACAGAGTTGTTGCCATGGCTCAAGAGGAAAAGAAACCTTTTGAAGTATTAAAAGAGGAATTTGGTGTAACAGAAAATGAAGTTACAGAACTTATGCGTAAACGATTATCGAAAGATAATTTTGAACTTTGGAAAAAGAAGGTTACCGCGAGTAAACCAAAGCCAAAACCAATCAAATACAATGATTTAGAAGATGATGATTTAGATAGTAAATATTACTTTAAAAATAAATTCGATTAAATATTTAACTCTTGCCTAGCAGGAGTTTTTTATTTTATACAGAAAAGTGAAACGTAGCGAGTAGATCATTTAGAAAAAATAAAATTTCGAAATGTTAGCTGTAACAATTTACTCATTTTATCTACTTATGTTTAAAATTATGTATAAAATGAAAAAAATATTTCTTTCACTAGCCTTAGTGATTTTTCTTTGGAATGGTGCCTTTGCACAAAAAAGTAAGTCTGCAAAAAATGAAGTAGCTGTTACTATTGATTTAGTAAATGTAGTAGATGATAAAGTAATGGTTAGCTTAGTTGCTCCAACTTTTACTACTGAAACAGCAACTTTTCACATTCCCAAAACAGTTCCTGGAACCTATTCTGAAGATGATTATGGTCGATATATAGAAAATGTTAAAGCTTTTGATGCCAAAGGAAAAGCGTTACCAATTGCAAAAACTGACGTAAACACTTACCAGATTTCGAATGCCAATAAACTTGCAAAAGTTACTTATTTAGTGAATGACACTTATGATACTGAAAGCGGTGGTAATTTTGGAGAAGGCGATGATGTATTTTCGCCTGCTGGAACAAACATCAATGCGGGTGTAAATTTCATGTTGAACACACACGGTTTTATTGGGTATTTTAAAGGAAAAGAAGAAACACCATACAAACTTACAGTTCTTCATCCTGAAACTTTATTAGGAGTTTCTGCGATGACAGATGCAGATGCTAGCGCAACTTCTGATGTTTTTGTGATGCCAAAATATGCTAATTTGGTTGAAATGCCAATCATGTACTCTAAACCAGATTTTACCTCATTTATGGTAGATGACATGGAAATCATCATTAGTGTATACTCTCCTACTGGAAAATATACTGCTAAGCAAATTACACCTAATATGGAAACGATGATGAAAGCCCAAAAACGTTTTTTAGGCCCAATCAATTCGACAAAAAAATACGCTATTTTATTGTATCTATCAGATATGGCTGCTCAAGATGCAAAAGGATTTGGAGCGTTAGAACACCCAACTTCAACTACTGTTGTCATGCCCGAAATGATGGGATTAGAAATGCTTCAAGAGCAATTAAAAGATGTCGTTTCACATGAATTTTTCCATATTGTAACTCCTTTAACGGTTCATTCTAACGAAATTCAATATTTTGATTTCAACAATCCGCAAATGTCTGAACATTTATGGATGTATGAAGGGGTAACCGAATATTTTGCTAATTTATTTCAAGTGAATCAAGGATTAATCGATGAGAAAGCATTTTTTGAAAGAATGGCAGGTAAAATTGCGCAATCTAGACAAATGAATGACACCATGAGTTTTACCAAAATGAGTAAAAACGTTTTAAATCCACCATACAAGGACCAATACATCAACGTTTATCAAAAAGGAGCTTTAATTGCTATGTGCGTTGATATTCTAATTCGTGAAAACAGTAATGGTCAAAAAGGAATTTTAAACTTAATGCAAGACTTAGCGAACGAATACGGAACAAAAAAAGCATTTAAAGATGAAGAATTATTTGCTAAAATTACACAATTAACCTACCCTGCAGTTGGTGAATTTTTTAACACGTATGTGGCTGGTGAAACACCAATTCCTTATGAGCAATTCTTTGCGAAAATGGGAGTTACCGAAGCAACTATGGAAGTAGCAGGAAATCCGTTTTTGAAAAATCAATCGCAACCTTATATTACAGTTGATTCTACGACCAAAGAAATAATGATTTTGCCTGAAATTGAATTGAATGTTTTCTTTACAACTTTAGGAATTAAGAACAACGACAAAATTATTGCAATCAACGATAAAACTTATAATTTAGATAATATTTACGATCTAATTATAGAAAGTATGAATTGGAAAGATGGCGAAACTATTTCTGTGAAAATCAATCGTGATGGAAAAGATCAAGCTATTTCTGGAAAAATAGTGATGCCAAAAGAACAACAAGAAGGATATCAAGCAACAGATGAAAGCAAAAAAGCTGTTAGAGAAGCTTGGTTAAAAGGTTAATATTTTTAAAACCTTAAAATTCAAATTGAATCCTCAAATTACAAGGTATTTTGAGGATTTTTTATTTACTTTGCGATCATAAATTAAAAAAATACAAATGAAAAAAATAATATTCGCCGCTTTAACAATAATCACCTTTATTTCTTGTGAGAAAAAAGAAAGTGTTGATGGCGCAAACTTACATATTACCGGAAATATTGAAGGTCTTGGTCAAGGTAAATTGTACATCCAAAAAATACAAGATTCTACATTAGTAATATTAGACAGTATTCAAATAAAAGGAGACTCTCATTTTGAGAGCCATATACAACTAGACAGTCCTGAAATGCTTTATTTGTTTTTAGATCGAGGACAAACCAATTCAATTGATAATAGTTTACCATTTTTTGCAGAACCTGGAGCAATTACTATAGAAACCACTTTAAAAGAATTTTTTGCATCGGCAAAAATTACAGGTTCTAAAAACCAAGATTTAATGATTGAATATAATAAAATAAACAGTCGTTTTAACGAAGAAAACTTAAACCTGATTGAAAAGCGTTTAAAAAATGATATAAAACCAAATGCAAAAAGAGCCGATAGTATTGAAGCTGCATATCAAAAACTATTGATTAGAAAATATCGCTATACTGCAAATTTTGCAGTGACTCATGGTGAATATGAAATTGCACCTTATTTAGCCCTTTCTGAAATTGCCGATATTACCATTCCTTATTTGGATACGATTCAAAAAAGTATGAAGCCAAAAGTAGCCCAATCAAAATATGGAAAAATGCTTACCCAATATATTAAAGATAGGAAAGCTGCTGAAAAAAAATAAATTTGTTTGAAGATATGAAACAAAAAAACCATCACAATGTGATGGTTTTTTTGTTTAGAGCCGATGGAGGGACTCGAACCCACGACCTGCTGATTACAAATCAGCTGCTCTAGCCAGCTGAGCTACACCGGCAACTCTAATGCGGTGCAAATATAATTCTGAAAATTAAAATTCCAAAAAAAATCGGCACTTTTTATTGCATTTTTTTTAGTTTAATCCGTTTATTTTTGCAACAAATTGATTAGCAGCTGCTTCGTAATCATTACGAATTTGTTTAAAATGTGCTTTTTTGTTTTCTACATCTTTTTGATTTGCTCTAGTCATTAAAGAATCAAAAGTTTCGTAGATTTCATCAACTAATTTATCTGAAGCTTCAGTTGGTTTTCCTACTGTAGTCATTTCCCATACGTAAACGATATTTACAATATCACCTAAAACGTAGTTGATTTCTTTTTTCAAGTTTTTAACGCTTGCCATTTTTTATTTATTTAAAATTTGATGCAAAATTACATAATATATTTTGTTCTCAATACATTATATCGAAATTTCTAACAGCGTGGCTTTTCCCTTTAGAGTAAAAGAATCTATAATTGCGGGTATTAAAATGGTATCACCCATTTTATATTGCATAATTTCACCATTGATAATTACTTCAAATTGTCCATTGGTACACATAAAAACCGTAAAAGATTCTTTTGACTTTTTCCAAATATAATGATCTTGTAAAGCAATGATATTGGTATTAAAATAAGGACAATTCACAACTTGCGAAGATTCATTTGACACTTCAGAATAGTCTATTTTAGAATTTGTAGTATTGAAATTAATTGCGTCTAAAGCTAATTCAGTATGCAATTCTCTCCCTTTTCCATTAGCATCTACTCTATCCCAATCATAAAGTCGATAGGTAATATCACTAGTTTGTTGAATTTCAGCAACCACAACACCTGCTCCAATGGCATGAATAGTTCCGGTTTCAAGAAAAAAAACATCACCTTGATTCACAGGATATTCGTTCAATAAAGAAATCAAATCGTTATTTTCCAATTTTTCCAAATATTCTTTCTGATTCGAATTCTTCTTAAACCCAACTACCAATCGAGCGTCAGCATCTGCTTGCATAACATACCACATTTCGGTTTTACCAAAAGAATTATGGCGTTCTTTTGCAAGAGTATCATTTGGATGCAATTGAATAGATAAATCTTCTTTAGCATCAATAAATTTGAACAATAAAGGAAATTGTTTTCCAAATTGTGTAATTACCGATTTTCCTAGAATTTCTTCGGGATACAATGCGATAATTTCATTGATATTTTTTCCTTTTAAAAAACCAGAATTAACCACACTTATATCGCTAGGAACTGTTGATATTTCCCAACTTTCACCTGTAGTTTGTGACTCACTATTTTTATGTAAATAGGAGTTTAATTTGGTTCCGCCCCAAATTCGGTCTTTTAATATTGGTATGAATGTTAATGGATAAAACTTCATGATCAAAGGAATATGAATGCAAAGATGCAAAAATTATAGCTAAATCTATCGAAAGCGGGTCTTATTTAATTCTGTTTTTGAAGCGCAATTAATGCTTTTGTAATATGGTTTTTAGCATTTAAACTATCAAAAATATAAATACAAACCCCTTTAGAATTAAAAACATAAGTAACTCTGCCTGGAATTAATCCAAAAAGCGCTGTGGGAACGCCAAATAATTTTCGCAACTTTCTATTTTCATCCGAAAGTAAAATAAACGGTAGCTTATATTTTTGCTGAAAACCTTGATGTGATCGAATTGAATCGCCACTTACACCAATAACTTCGGCGCCTAAATCTTGAAAATCTTGATACGCATCTCTAAAACTACAAGCTTGTGAAGTGCAACCTGGCGTGTTATCTTTTGGATAAAAATAAATCACCACAGGTTTATTTTGAATATGTTGACTTGTAAAAATTGTTCCGTCTTGCTTAAAAGCTGTAAAATTGGGTAAAGAATCTCCTATTAGAATTGGCATGATTAATTTCCTCTATAAGTTACAAAGTTTCTAGGCGTTTCATACAAGGTAATTTCTAATTCTTTGTCAAGTGCAATAACTTTTCGGAGTTTATTCCAAATTACAAAAGCGATATGTTCGGCAGTAGGATTTAAATCGAAAAATTCGGGAACATCTTCATTCAAATTTTTGTGATCAAACGCTTCTTCAATATGCAATTTTATTAAATCAGACAATACTTTAGTATCAATAACATAGCCGGTTTCTAGATCTACTTCACCAGTAACTGATACAGTCAAATCATAATTATGTCCGTGAAAGTTTGGATTGTTGCATTTCCCAAAAACCTCCTGATTTTTTTCCATAGTCCAATCTTTTCGATACAATCGATGGGCAGCATTAAAATGGGCTTTTCTTGATACAGTTACTTTCATAGCAATTTAAAATTTAGAAATTTGAATTCAGAATTAGTGGTTTGGAAACTTATAATTTATGCGCTTCTAGATAGTGATAAAACTCGTCAAATATGATTTTAAACCAAATAGTATAAAGCGCTGGATTTTGAATCATATCTTCTTTAATGTCTTCAATTTTCATCCATTTCCAACTTTCCACTTCTTCTGAATTAATAACAGGATTGTCATTGTAGTAGCCTATCATAACATGATCCAATTCGTGTTCGGTCAAACCATTATCAAAAGGTGCTTTATAGATAAAATGAAATAATTCTTTTAATTCCACTTGAAAGCCCATTTCTTCATACAACCTGCGTTTACCAGCTTCAATGTTTGTTTCACCAGCTCGTTGATGACTACAACAGGTATTGGTCCACAATAAAGGCGAATGATATTTGTGATGCGCACGTTGTTGCAACATAACTTCATTATTATCATTCAAAATAAAGACTGAAAATGCCCTATGCAAAACAGCCTTTTCATGCGCTTCCATTTTGTTCATCAGCCCAATAGGTTCGTCTTTTTCGTTAACCAATATTACTTGTTCTTCTTTCATGATATTGTATAAGCTTGTCAAAAATACGAAAAAAGATAGGATATACTACTGCTTTTGTCGATTGTGAAAAGTTTAACTTCTGTTGAATAATAGTATTTTATTTACACTAAAACCGAAAAGAAACGGTAAAACCGATAAAGTATCAGTTATTTTAACTACTTTTGTAGTCTTGGTAAAGATAATTATTTCTTCTTGCAAAACTTTGACTCAAAGTAGGTTATACATTTTTGTTTATTTAGCTTGTGTGTTTTTATCCTTATACATTTAAAATAATATTAATTTTAATTACGATTTACATTTAATGGCTAGACCACAAGAAACTTTTAATAAAAAAGAACAAGAGAAACTTAGAGCAAAGAAAAAGAAAGAAAAACAAGAAAAAAAGGAAGCTCGAAAAGCAAATCCTAAATTATCTGGGGAAGATATCTATGTATATGTAGATGAAAACGGTCACTTGACTAATACACCTCCCGATCCTTCTAAAAAAATCATAGTTGATGTTGAAAGCATTGAAATAAACACTTCTAGAAGAACTGCTGAAGAGGAAGCACCAGTTGATCGCAGAGGAACTATTGATTTTTTCAACGAATCTAAAGGCTTTGGCTTTATTAAAGAAATTGAAACGGGTGAAAAATATTTTGTACACATTAGTGGACTTTTAGACGATGTAAAAGAAGGAAATCTTGTTACTTATGAATTAGAAAAAGGCGCTAAAGGAATGAACGCCGTTAGAGTTAAGAAAATTTAAATTTTTCAAACATATAGTAAAGATCACAGTTAAAGCTGTGATTTTTTTATTTAAAAATGAGGTTATATTACTAGACTCTCCGCAATTTTCAAAGCACATTTTTCACCATCAATGGCAGCTGAAATAATACCTCCGGCATACCCAGCTCCTTCCCCACAAGGATACAAACCTTTGATTTGAAAATGTTCCAATGAAAAATTATCTCTTGGAATACGCACTGGTGAAGAAGTTCTACTTTCTGGAGCATGTAAAATTGCTTCATTGGTCATGTAACCTCGCATCGCTTTTCCAAATTGCATAAATCCTTCTCGCATGATTTGCGATAAAAAACCAGGAAAAACCTGTCCCATTTCTGCTGAAGTAGTTCCCGGAACATAAGATGTTTTTGGAATATCTGATGAAACTTTATTTTGTGTAAAATCAACCATACGTTGTGCGGGAACTTTTTGGGTTGAACCCGCTAAATGCCATGCTTTCTGCTCAATGGCTTTTTGAAATTCCATTCCCGCTAAGGGTCCAAATTTTTCAAACGGTTTAAAATCTTCCAATTTTAATTCGACTACAATTCCAGAATTTGCTGTCGCTTGATCTCTTTTAGAAGGCGACCAACCATTGGTAACTACTTCGCCTGGACTTGTAGCACAAGGCGCAATTACACCACCTGGACACATACAAAACGAATACATTCCGCGACCATTTACTTGTTTTACAATCGAATAGGGAGCTGGTGGTAAATGATCGCCTCTGAAATCGCACGAATATTGAATTTGGTCAATTAACTCTTGTGGATGTTCTGCCCGAACGCCTAAAGCGAAAGGTTTGGCCTCGATAAAAATATTTTTTTTATGTAATAATTCGAAAATATCACGAGCCGAATGTCCTGTAGCTAAAATAACTTTATTGGCAGAAATAATAGTACCGTTCTGAATAACAACACCTTGCATTTCGTTATTTTTTACTACAAAATCGGTCACTCGGGTTTCAAATAGAACTTGTCCGCCACAAGCGATAATTTTTTCTCTGATGTCTTGAATAATTTGGGGTAATTTATTAGTCCCGATGTGCGGATGCGCCTCTATCATAATTTCAGGAGTTGCCCCAAAACCAACTAAAAGTGCTAAAATTCGATCTACATCGCCACGTTTTTTAGAACGCGTATATAACTTTCCATCGGAATACGTTCCTGCGCCACCTTCACCAAAACAATAATTAGAATCTTCATTTACAATGCCGTCTCTGTTAATTGCTTTTAAATCGCGACGACGTCCACGCACATCTTTTCCTCGTTCTAAAACAATGGGTTTTACACCTAATTCTATCAATTGCAAAGCCGCAAATAATCCAGCAGGACCAGCACCAACAACAATTACCTCTTGTTTGTTCGCTACATTTGGATAATCGGGTAATTCTATTTTTTGTTCGGCATAAGTTTCACCAACTAAAAAAACAGTTGCTTTAATATTTATTTTAATGGCTTTTTGACGCGCATCAATAGAACGTTTTAGAACCACTACTTTTTGAATTTCTTTTGGACTTACTTGAAACAGCTTTGCTACATGCTGGGCTAACAAATTTTCATTTGCAGCTACTTCAGGTGAAACTTGAAATTGAAATTCGCGAGGCATAATTTTGATTTTCAGATGATCAGATTTTCTGATATATTTAGAAATATAATTTTGCAAAAGTAATCATTTGAAACTATTTTTAGATGCAAATGCTCGTAAAGCAAATGAAGCCAACCAATGTTCGCCTTCGTAATTACCATCTACAATGGAAGGCAATGAAAAAGACAAATGGGTATCAGCTATTGATATCAAATGAGAAAAATGTTTTGGATATTGTTGAATCAAATCATACAAATTCCAAGCTCTACTAAAATTAAGTCCATCTAAATGTACTAAATGTCCGTCAGTTCTATCTGACACTTTTGCTACTTCCCATTTCCATTTTTTAGAGAATAATTGAGGTGCAAATTTTTTAACCCATAAAAGAAATTCTTTTTGAGGAAGAATTCGTTGCATTATAGCTACTTCTTCCATACATGGCGATAAAAAATCAGTACCGCTTGGCTCCCAACTAAAAGGACAATTCTCATCATTTAAAAACATACGTTTAGCATTTTCTTTAATACTGTTTTGCAAAACAATATTACCAGAAAAAACAGCATAATCCCAAGCATTTGTTAGTCCAAAAGCAGTATTAGAATGGGTTCCAACACGAATAGGGTATAAAAGTTTAGGTAAAAATTCGATATAACGCTTAATAATTAAATCCGTCAAAGGACGCAGATTATTTGCTAATTCTTTTGCATACGAATCATTTGAAATTTCTAATTCATGTTGTAATTTTAATAGCCAATTCCACCCATAGGTTCTTTCAAAAGACTTTTCATGTGTTTTTTCAAAATAGACAATTTCCTTATCAATATTTTCTTTGGAAAGATTAATCTTAAGCTTTTCTATAATGATTGCTGCATCTTTAATGTCTTTAAAATTAGACAACAAATACACTAAACTCCAATGTCCATGAACCGAAGAATGCCAATCAAAACAACCATAAAAAGCAGGATGTAATACTTTTGGAGCAAGTAATTCGGTTTCATTAAGTAAAAGTTGATTTAGTTTATTGGGATATTCTTGTTGTAAGCATTTTACAGGCAAACTTGCCAAGTGATTGGCTTGCTCAATTGTTAAATTTTGCGAGAGAGCAATACTACTAACCAGAAAAAAAAGTACACTTTTCATAACAAATAGTTTTTCCAAATTTAGTAAAAACTTACCTTTGAAAAATAGTTAATTACAATGTCTAGAAAAATAAAACTAATTTGGGATTTTAGAGGAGCAGTTTCTGCTAAAACAGCGGAACATCACCTTATTCATCTGAACGAATATTTAGAAAACGAAAAATATTCCTTAAAGAAAACAGGTTTTGAAATCATAAATGAAATGCACGCTATCGCTTTTATAATTGTCGAAGAACAAGACATGATTAGGTTTAGAGATGTTTTAAAACCTCATCGTGGTGAACTATTTGAATAGTAATGTATCCGTTTTTAATATTTGTGGGTTTAACAGAGACTTAATTTGCCACTTCGCTGATAAACTTAATTCGCATCAAACGCAACTCTTCGATATCATAATCGCCATCAAATTCTTTTAATGCGTCTTTAATATTATCTGATTCAGATTCCATAAAGTAATCGTGAATTTCTTCTTGTTGCTCTTCATCTAAAATATCATCGATCCAATACCGAATATTCAACTTGGTCCCAGAGTAAACAATTTGTTCCATTTCTTTCAACAAACCATCCATATCTAAACCTTTTGCTTTTGCAATATCATCTAAAGCTAATTTTCTATCGACATTTTGAATGATATACAATTTCAGCCCCGAATTTGCACCTGTTGATTTTACGACCAAGTCATCTGGACGAATGATGTCATTATCTTCTACATAACGCGCAATTAATTCAACAAATTCTTTACCATATTTTTTGGCTTTTCCTTCTCCTACACCATGAACATTACTTAATTCATCAATAGAAATAGGATATTTTAATGCCATGTCTTCTAACGAAGGATCTTGAAACACTACAAATGGAGGAATTGCAAGTTTTTTAGCTACTTTTTTACGCAAATCGCGCAACATGCTCATCAATGCCTCGTCAGCTGTTCCAGATGATTTTGCAGCCGTTACGATTGCTTCATCCTCTTCTTCATTGTATTCATGATCTTCTGACATCATGAAAGAAGTTGGTTTTTTAATAAAATCTTCTCCTTTAGGTGATAATTTTAAAACACCATAAGTTTCAATATCTTTTGTGAGTAAGCCATCTACAAGTACTTGTCTAATTAATGCCATCCAATATTTTTCATCAAATTTTGCTCCACTACCAAAATAGGACTGAGTATCTATTTTTTGTGCTTTAATAATGGCATTGATTTTTCCTACTAAGGCAAAAATAACTTCTTTAGATTTGAATAATTGTTTTGTATCTCGAACTACTTTTAATAAAGTAACAACTTGATTTTGAGCTTCAACTTTTGTTTTTGGATTACGCACATTGTCATCCATGTCAGCACCTTCACCATCAATATCATCAAATTCTTCACCAAAATAATGAAGTAAAAACTTGCGGCGCGACATAGAAGTTTCGGCATAAGCCACCACTTCTTGCAACAAGGCAAATCCAATTTCTTGTTCTGCAATAGGTTTACCCGAAAGGAATTTTTCTAGTTTTTCTATGTCTTTATAAGAATAGTAAGCTAAACAATGGCCTTCGCCTCCATCTCTACCGGCACGACCTGTTTCTTGATAATAACTTTCTAAAGACTTAGGAATATCATGATGAATAACAAAACGAACATCTGGTTTATCAATTCCCATACCAAAAGCAATAGTTGCTACAACGACTTCCACATCTTCCATCAAAAACATATCTTGATGTTTTGCGCGTGTTTTTGCATCTAAGCCTGCATGATAAGGCACCGAACTAATTCCGTTTACTTGTAAAACTTGTGCAATTTCTTCCACTTTTTTACGACTTAAACAATAAATAACTCCCGATTTTCCTTTGTGTTGTTTGATGAATCGAATAATATCTGATTCTATATTTTTAGTTTTTGTGCGTACTTCGTAATATAAATTAGGTCTATTGAATGATGCCTTGAAAGTATTGGCATCGGGCATATCTAGGTTTTTCAAGATATCTTCTTGCACTTTTGGAGTAGCGGTTGCTGTTAAACCAATCATTGGCACATCACCTAATTGCCGCACAATATTTCGTAAATTTCTATATTCGGGTCTAAAATCATGTCCCCATTCTGAAATACAATGCGCTTCATCAATGGCTACAAAAGAAATTTTTACCTCGTTCAAAAACTGTAAATATTCCTCTTTTGTTAATGATTCTGGAGCGACATATAGCAATTTAGTTACACCTGAAGTGATGTCTTTTTTAACTTGATTTACTTCGGTTTTATTTAAAGAAGAGTTTAAAACATGAGCAATTCCTGTGACGGAACTTAAGCTTCGAATAGCATCAACTTGATTTTTCATTAGTGCAATAAGCGGAGAAACAACTATTGCTGTCCCTTCTAATACTAAAGCGGGCAACTGATAGCAAAGTGATTTTCCGCCACCAGTAGGCATAATAACAAAAGTATTATTTCCTGTAATGATACTTTTAACTACCTGTTCTTGAAGACCTTTGAATTGATTAAAGCCAAAATATTTCTTTAATTCTTTATGTAAATCAATTTCGTGTGGATTCATTCTCTATTAATATGATTTTACCTAAATTTGCAAACATAAAGATACGATTTTCTTTTACACACACAAATTTTTTAATATTTCTATTTTGAGTACAATTGAAACCATTTTAGCTACAGCAAAAAAGACGCTTTTATCAGAAAGTAAAAGCATTGAAAACCTTGTCAATTATTTAGATGAAGACTTTGCAAAAAGTGTGACCGAAATATATAATACCAAAGGCAGATTAGTAGTAACAGGCATTGGAAAAAGTGCTTTAATTGCTCAAAAGATTGTAGCTACCTTAAATTCCACAGGAACCCCTTCTTTATTTTTACATGCTGCAGAAGCAGTTCATGGAGATTTAGGCATGGTACTCCCTGAGGATATTATCATATGTATCTCAAAAAGTGGCAATAGTCCTGAAATTAAAGTATTAGCACCTCTTTTAAAGCGATTTGGCAACACCCTAATAGGCATGACCGCTGATAAAAACTCTTTTTTAGGAAAAGAATCTCATTATATCTTACATGCTTATGTAGAAAGTGAAGCTTGTCCAAACAATTTAGCGCCTACTAATAGCACTACTGCTCAATTAGTATTAGGTGACGCGTTAGCTGTTTGTTTAATGGAATTAAGAAACTTTAAGAGTGAAGATTTTGCGATTTATCATCCGGGTGGTGCTTTAGGTAAAAAATTATTACTTCGCGTAAGAGACATGCTAGATACAACTCATAAACCAATGGTTACTCCTGATGCTTCCATTAAAAAAGTGATAATGGAAATTTCTGAAAAACGCTTGGGAGTAACGGCTGTAATTGAAAACAATCAAGTTATTGGCATCATAACAGATGGAGATATTCGAAGAATGTTGAATAATCGTGATACTTTTTCTGATCTTTCGGCGAGAGATATTATGACAAAAAATCCGAAACATATTAGTTCCTCATTATTAGTTTCAGAGGCTTTAGATGTCTTGGAAAATAATGCCATCACTCAATTAGTAGTGATCGATGATATGGAATATAAAGGAATCTTACATTTACATGATATTTTAAAAGAAGGAATTGTATAATGGCAAAAAAAAATATTGGAGAAATGTCTTTTTTAGACCATCTAGAAGAACTCCGTTGGTTATTAGTGAGAAGTACTGTTGCCATTTTAATTTGTGCAACTATAGCCTTCTTTTTTAGTGATTTTATCTTTAACGAAATTATATTTGGCCCTAAAGATCCTAACTTTATTTCTTATAAACTCTTTTGTGAATTATCAAATGAGTTACAATTATCGGAATCATTTTGCGTTACTGAATTACCTTTTAATATTCAAAACACTGCTATTGAAGGTCAAGTTTCTTTATTAATCTGGACCTGTATAACTGCAGGATTTATTATAGCTTTCCCTTATATGCTTTGGTTGTTATGGAAATTCATAAGCCCGGCTTTGTATGAAAAAGAACGTAAATATGCAAAATCATTTGTGTCAATCGCTTCCTTATTATTTTTCTTAGGGGTTTTATTTGGTTACTTCATTATCATACCCATGTCGGTTAATTTTTTTGCTACTTTTTCGGTGAGTACAGAAATTAAAAACGATATTAACATTCAGTCCTACATTAGTATGATTAAAACTTCGGTGATTGCTTGCGGATTAATTTTTGAAATGCCTATCATCATTTATTTCTTATCTAAAGTGGGATTAGTAACTCCTGGTTTTTTAAGAAAATACAGAAAATATGCAATTGTATTAATATTAGTTGTTGCTGCGATTGTAACACCACCTGATGTTGTAAGTCAAATTATTGTTTCTATACCTTTATTGGTGTTATATGAAATAAGTATTTTCATCAGTGCTGCCGTACTTAAAAACAAAGAAAAAGAAAAATTAAACGCATAAATATGTCCAATTTAGTAAAAGAATTCAACGATTATCGTTCTAAAATGAACGAAAAATTACTAGCCGATAACAATAAAGTCATCAAACGAATTTTCAATGTAGATACCAATGCTTATATGGAAGGTGCTTTGGATGTAAAAACAAAAGAACTTTTAGGATTGGTAGCTTCGGCGGTATTGCGTTGCGATGATTGTATTAAATATCATTTAGAAACAGCATACAAAAATGGTGTTAACAAAGAGGAAATGATGGAAGCTATGGGTATTGCTACTTTAGTGGGCGGAACAATCGTAATCCCTCATTTGCGTCGTGCTTATGAGTTTTGGGAAGCTTTGGAAAATGAGCCAATGAGTTAATGTGTCAATGTACCAATACACAATTAACAATTAATTGGCACATTAACAAATTGTTTAATTGACACATTATTTCTTATTTTTACAAAATATTAAAACATTGACACATTGACACATTGCCAAATTGGCTAATTGACATATTGCCTCATTGTCTAATTGACACATTACCAAAATGAAATTAAGAGCAGAAAATTTAGTTAAAACTTATAAGAAAAGAAGCGTAGTAAAAGGAATTTCTGTTGAAGTAAATCAAGGAGAAATTGTGGGTTTACTAGGGCCTAATGGTGCCGGAAAAACCACTTCGTTCTATATGATTGTGGGTTTAGTGAAGCCAAACAGTGGAAATATTTATCTTGATGATATGAATATTACCAATTTTCCGATGTACAAACGTGCCCAAAACGGAATTGGTTATCTAGCACAAGAAGCTTCTGTCTTCAGAAAATTGAGTATTGAAGATAACATACTAAGTGTTTTGCAATTGACTTCCCTTTCCAAAGAAGCACAAATTGCTAAAATGGAAGAATTAATTGCCGAATTTTCCTTAGAACATATTCGAACTAATCGCGGAGATTTATTATCGGGCGGTGAGCGTCGTCGTACTGAAATAGCGCGTGCTTTAGCAACCGATCCAAAATTTATTTTATTAGACGAACCCTTTGCAGGTGTTGACCCTGTTGCGGTAGAAGATATACAACGTATTGTTGCCCAATTAAAAAATAAAAACATCGGAATTTTAATTACCGATCATAATGTGCAAGAAACGTTAGCCATTACCGATAAAACCTACTTAATGTTTGAAGGAGGAATCTTAAAAGCTGGAAAACCTGAAGAATTAGTGGAAGATGAAATGGTTCGTAGAGTTTATTTAGGTCAGAATTTTGAATTACGTAAAACGAAAATTGACTTCAATGCTCCAAAAGTGGATATAGAATAGTAATTCATGAACAACCCTAGCAAAGAAACTCTAGAAAAATGGCATAAAGACCCGAACAATTGGAAATGGGGAAGTTTCTATTACAACAAAGAAGATAATCGATTATTTCCACCTAAACGTATTGCTTGGATGGGCTGGACAATAAACTTTGCGAATTGGAAATCAATCGGTGCTTTTGTGCTGTTATTTGGAACAATTTTACTACTTCTTTTGAACAAAAAACCCAATTAAAATTATTATTTCAAACATTCTTGTAATAATTCATTTTTATCCCCATTAAAAACATTTAGATCTACTAATCCATCTATCCCCTCTATTTTAGCTTTTTCAGTAAATTGCCAAAACTGCCAATCGGATTCTAAATCATTACGCCAAAAATTATAATTGGCAATCCAAAGCGGATATTCTGAAAACTCTTCCCGTAAAAAATCTTTATAATAACTTTCGCCTGAATAGATAATTGGTTTTACTCCATAGTGTTTTTCAACTGCAGTTAACCAATTGCGTAAACCAATTTTCAAGCGGGCAACAGACTGTGTTTTAGGTAATTTTTCAATATCTAGAACCGGTGGCAAATCACCTTGTTGAAGCCTAACATTTTTAATGAAATTGTCAGCTTGTTCCATCGAATTTTCATTAGGCCGATAATAATGATAAGCACCACGAATTAATTGACGTGCTTTTGCTCCTTTCCAATTTTCTTCAAAACGCAAATCTACTTTGTCTTCTCCAGCAGTCGCTCTAATAAATACAAAAGACAACTCAAATGCTTCTTCAATATGATAGGTTTGTTCCCAATTTATTTCACTTTGGTATTCCGAAACATCAAAACCAAAAGCTTTATCATCATGATTGTGTAACACTTCATAGATTCGAATATCAGCTAATTTTCGTTCGTCTGCAGATAGTTCATTGGCATATTTATCGGTTTTAAATCCGAGATAATACAAAAAACCATCACGAAATTTATAAATACTGATGAGAAGAATTAATATGAGTAAAAAAGAAAATACCGCTTTAAACCACTTTCCAGACAGATGCGATTTCCTTTTTTTAATAACCCGTCTTCTTTTAATCGGTTGCGCCATTAATTTTTAAGCAAAAAAGTATTGTTTACGACCGATAACACAACATAGAGTAAAATAATAATTGGCAAGGCGGTGAAACCTAAAAACAATAACAAAGTAGCGGCTATTGTTAAAAAGAAAACTTGCAATTTGTTTTTGTCCCAACTAAAATCTTTAATTTTCAATGAGAATAATGGAATTTCAGCATTTAACATATACGCACTAACCAAACTTATGATGAGTAACACAAAAGGATTGAATAAAGCATTAACTAACCACTCATGTGTTCCGTCAAATTGAATCATAGGAATACTCATAATAAACAATGCATTTGCAGGCGTTGGTAAACCAATAAAAGAATCGGTTTGGCGGGTATCGATATTAAATTTAGCCAATCGATAGGCTGAAGCTAAGGTGACAATAAATCCTAAATAAGGCACAAATCCCATGTAATAATACTCTTCTGTCAAATAATATATAGAAGTGTCGTCTTCCTGAATATCTTGCAACAATTTAAATATCATTAAGCCCGGAACCACTCCACTTGTAACTACATCGGCTAATGAATCCAATTGCAAACCTAGTTCACCAGAAACATTAAATTTTCTCGCAAAAAAACCGTCCCAAAAGTCAAAGAAAATACCCAAACAAACGAAAAGAAAAGCTTCGTCATAATACCCTTTAAAAATAGCTATAATAGCCAATAAACCACTAGCAAGGTTTAATAAGGTAATTGCGTTTGGAATGTGTTTTTTAATTTGCATACGAGAATATGTTTATTACTATTCAAAAATAACTAAAAATTTATTACAGCAAATGTAATACAATAAGTTAATACATTTAGAGTTTAGTAATTAAGAAATTTATTCCATCTTTGTAAAAAAATTGGCATTGAAAAAGACCTTTTTCCTTCTTTTCTTTTGTTTAGTAAGTAATAGCTACTCTCAAACTGTTCGTAAATATTCGAATGAATTTATGAATATTGGTGTTGATGCTGCTGCATTAGGAATGTCGAATGCCGTAGTTTCGCATACACATGATGTAAATTCGGGGTATTGGAATCCAGCAGGTTTATTGCATATTGAAGATAAACAATTTTCTTTGATGCATGCTAATTATTTTGCGAACATTGCCCAATATGATTATGCCGGTTTTGCTATGCCAATTGATGATCAAAGTGCTGTGGGTATTTCATTAATTCGTTTTGGAGTTGATGACATTTTAAACACTACTCAATTAATTGACAGCGAAGGCAATATCGATTACAACAGAATTTCTTTGTTTTCAACTGCCGATTATGGTTTGACTGTTTCTTATGCACGAAGTTTACCTATCGATGGGTTAAACTATGGAGTGAATGCTAAAGTAATTCGAAGAGTTATTGGAGATTTTGCTAATTCTTGGGGATTTGGGTTTGACTTAGGAATTCAATATATTAGTGATGATGAAGATTGGAAATTTGGATTAATGCTTCGCGATATTACTACTACTTATAATACTTGGACTATTGATCAAGAAAAATATCAAGCTATAGCTGATGCTATTCCAGGCGAAAATCAAGAATTACCTGAAACCAGCGAAATTACACTGCCCAAAGCACAATTGGGTATGTCTAAAAAATGGATTATTCGCTATGATTATAGCCTTTTAGCTGCTGCCAATTTGAACATGCAATTTGCACAAACCAACGACATCATTTCGACCAGCGCAGTAAGTATCGACCCTGCTTTAGGACTTGAATTTGGTTATTTAGATTTGGTTTATCTTCGGGGAGGTGTGGGTAATTTTCAACAGATTACACAAATTGACAATTCAAAAAAAGTGAGTTTCCAACCCAATATTGGCTTGGGTTTTAAATATAAAGGTATTCAAGTTGATTATGCACTAACCGATTTAGGCGACCAAAGTGCCGCTTTATATTCTAATATTTTCTCTCTTAAAGTGGATTGGGAATTGTTTAGATGATTTTAGATGTTAGAAATAAGAAAACAGATAAAAGAAATAAATAAAAATGATTAAAAAACTACTTTTTACTTTACTTGTTTTAGTTTTTTTTAATGGGGCTTCCCAAAATATATCGCTTTCAGAACAAGCAAAAGTTAGTATTTTAACTTGTGGAACTGGTCCCGAATCGTATGCTATGTATGGTCATACAGCGATTCGTATTCAAGATGTCGCTCTAGGTCTTGATATGGTGTATAACTACGGAGCTTTTGATTTTAGTACCCCAAATTTCATTGGACGGTTTGTAAAAGGTGATTTACAGTATTTTATTACTAACGAAAGTTATATTGATTTTTATTATAATTATCAGGCAGAAAATAGAGAAATTATTGAACAAGAATTAGCGCTCACACCAGTGCAAATTTCTCAATTGTTCGAACAACTTAATGCGTCATTATACAGTGAAGCTCGATTTTACACCTATAAATTTATTGACCGAAATTGCACAACAATGGTGGTTGATCAAATAAATAATGCGCTTGGAAGAGAGTACATAAAAGCATCTACTTCAAATCAGTCTTATAGAGAACTATTATATCCGTATATGTCTAATTTTTATATGAAATTAGGCATTCAAATTATTTTTGGAACAAAAGTAGATGAACCCGCAACTCGTTTATTTTTGCCTTACGAATTTGAATCAGCGGTTTCAAAAACTAAAGTTAATGGTAAGGCAATTGAAAAATCGAATGAAACGATATTAAAAGCTCGACCAACATCGGTTCCATTCAATTGGTTGAATTCTATCTATTCATTAATTGGAGTATTATTACTTTTGGCGCTTTTTGGAAAAAAATGGATTCCAATCATCTACTTTACAATTGCTGGATTGTTAGGACTATTTTTCTCTTTAGTAGGATTATATTCGTTACACGAAGAAGTATTATGGAACTACAACATCTTATTATTCAATCCTTTACTTTTATTTTATGTTTGGTATTCCTTTAAGGAACAAAAGACAAAAACAAAACTATTGGGTAAAATCATTTTAGGGTGTTTAGTAGTTTATTCGGTTTATATGCTCAATAAAATACATCTAGAAATTGTTTGGCCTTATATGGTGTTGAACGGCTATTGGCTGCTAAAAAACGTATTAAAAAAAGATTAATTAACTCTTAAGTATTTCAAAAAATCTTTTTCTTTTCGTTTGGCAACAGGAAGATCTACGCCGTTTTTAAATTCACAATAGAGTCCGTCTTTTTTATTGATTCGGAGAATTTGATGCACATTGACTAAACAGGAATTGTGGATTCTAAAAAAATTGGCAGTCGGAAAAATATTTTGGTATTCCCCTATATTTTTAGAAGATAAAACTTTATCTCCATTTTGCAGAAAAAATTCGGTGTATTTTCCATCCGCTTTACAATACAGGACTTCTTCAAATTTTATAATTTCTATTTTATCCAAAGAAGATACAATAAAAAAATCTTTTAACTTATGTGCCAAACCCTCATTATTGCTACAATTTAAAACCTGTAAATAAGCCAGATCTTTTTCAAAATGATGAATAACTTTTGATAATGATACAGAAAATGCATCAAAATTGATTGGTTTTAATAGAAAGTCAACTGCATTGTTTATAAATGCTTGGTATGCTTCTTTTTCATTTGAACCAATAAAAATAAATTTAGCTTCCAAGAAATCAATATTGGAAAGCATTTCAAAATCATTTATATTTTCTTGAGACGCGCTAACAATGATAAGATTAGGCTTTAAAAAGGATAATTCCTTCAATCCTTCTTTTACCGATTTTGCTTTACCTACGATTGAAAAAATCGATGAATTTTCTATACCAAAAGCTTCGAAACTTTGTATAGTCTTGAGATTGTCTTCAATTATAAAAGTCTTTAGTAGGGTCATCAAAATGTATTTGTTTTAAAAACTATTAATACCAATCGGAGTGGTATCGGTTTTCTCCTAAATAGTAAATAATTCCCAAAGAAAAGTTATAAAAACTACCTGATTCGGGCTTTTTATTTATAGGATCAACTAATTGACCATCAAAACCATAGTTCTGATCTGAGGTGAAATTATGTGTAAAATCAGCTGTTAATGCAAATTTATTTGAAATATTATACATTGGAGTAATTCCAATTCCAACAACTTTAACTTGCTCATATTCATTTTTACCAATCATGTAGGCAAAAGCAACGCCTGCATCAACATGAACGTTTACACCAAAACGATCTCTAGTTAAATACGTCAAACCAAATTCCTTTCCAATATTATATACTCCTGAAACAGATATTGTATTGTATGTGATTCCTACATCTCCACCTGGATCATTAACGAAATGATCAAATTTATAAGAAACCTTTGCTCCTATTTTCTCAGTGAACATATAACGAATTCCCACATTAAAGTGATTCATTCCTGAAAAGTTAGATTTAAACCCTTTATAATATGGCTCAATTGCACCTGAATACCCATAACCCGCCTCAAGAGACATGTTGTTTACATTAAACTGTGCAAGGAGAAAACTTGAATTTAATAAGATAAAAATAAATAAAGATTTTAGTACTAATTTCATGATTCAAATAAATAAGGTACGAATGTAAAAAAAATGTGTTTATTTAAATAATATATTTGAGTTTTTTTTAAATGTTGAATAATGAATTTTAAAATTGGTTCATTAACTCATTGACTATAATCTCCAATAATTTTTGAAGTCGTTTTTATTTAGGACGCCTTTGATGTCGAATAAATATACGGGACCGTTTGATAATTCTTCGAAATCTTTCGGTATCATATTGCGATAGGCTTGGTGTCCAACTGCTAGCACGATACTGTCATATTTTCCTATAGGGTTTTGTTGTAGGGTTACATTGTAATGTTGTTTCAATTCTATCGCGCTTGCGTTAGGATCAATTACATCTACCTCCACAGAATAGTCTTTTAGTTCTTTAATTAAATCAATTACCTTTGAATTACGAATGTCTGAGACCTCTTCTTTAAAGGTAATTCCCATGACTAACACGCGAGATTTTCCTGGATTTTTATCTTGTTCGATTAAAGTTTGTACGACTTTTTTTGCAATAAAAGTGGGAATAAAATCATTTACTCTTCTTCCTGCAGCAATGACTTGTGGGTCGATGCCAATTTTTTTGGCTTTATGCATTAAATAAAATGGATCAACACTAATACAGTGGCCACCCACTAAACCGGGTTGATATTTGTGAAAGTTCCATTTTGTGCCTGCGGCTTCAATAACGGCTTGGGTATCAATGTTCATTTTATCGAATATGATGGCCAATTCGTTCATTAACGATATGTTGATGTCGCGTTGCGTGTTTTCTATTACCTTGGCGGCTTCAGCTACTTTTATCGAAGGTGCATGATGTAAACCTGCTTCGATAATGGAACCGTATACAGCAGCAATTTTTTCAAGTGCTTCAGGGCTGTTTCCAGAAACGATTTTCAAAATTTTAGATACTGTTTTTACTTTATCGCCCGGAACAATTCGTTCTGGACTGTAGCCAAAATGAAAATCGATACCCGCTATTAAACCGCTGTGCTTTTCTAAAATGGGCACGCAATCTTCTTCTGTACAGCCCGGATACACCGTTGATTCATATACTACGGTATCGCCTTTTTTTAATATTTTTCCAATACTTTTTGAGGCGCTTAATAAAGGCTTTAAATTAGGCACTTTGTTTTTATCAATATCGGTGGGAACTCCGATAATATGAAAATTTGCTTCCTTAACTTCTTCAAAATTAGAAGTAAAAATAATATTTGTATTTTCAAAAGCTGTTGCCGTTAATTCATTTGAAGGATCAATACCTTGTTTCATCAAGGCTACTCGCTCCTTGTTGATATCAAAACCAATGACTTTGTATTTTTTAGCGAATTCTAGCGCTAAAGGTAATCCTACATAGCCAAGTCCTGTTACTGAGATGATGGTCATTGTTCTGGGTATTGTTTTTATAATTGACAATTAATAATTATCATTTTGTTGTTGAATATTTAATTTTAAATTAACTCCCAATTGCTTTATATACAAATCCTATTTTTTCCAATGCTTTTCTATCCAAAATATTTCGGCCATCAAAAATAAATGCAGGTTTTAACATTTGATCATATATTTTTTGCCAATCATATGACTTAAATTCATCCCATTCTGTTAAAACAGCAATTGCGTGTGCTTCATGACACGCTTCATAAGGATTATCATAGGCCTTTATTTGTTTTTGATTCTCTTGTGGTAATCTTGAATCAAGATAATCAAGATCAGCTAACATTTGTTTTTCATTTACTTTTGGATCAAAAACAGCAATATTTGCTTGTTCATTTAGCAAATCATCTGCAACATAAATAGCTGCTGATTCTCTCGTATCATTTGTATCTTTTTTGAACGCCCAACCTAGAAAAGTAATTTTTTTACCAGCAACAGTATTATACAATGTAGTACTAATATTTTTTGCAAATCTTCTTTTTTGATGGTCATTCATAATGATAACTTGTTCCCAATAATCTGCTACTTCATTTAATCCGTATGATTTTGCAATATATACAAGATTTAAAATGTCTTTTTGAAAACAAGATCCTCCAAAGCCTACTGATGCTTTCAAAAATTTTGAACCAATTCTACTATCTAATCCAATTGCTTGAGCCACTTCATTAACATCTGCTCCAGTTTTTTCACATAATTCACTGAGTGCATTAATTGAAGAAACCCGTTGAGCTAAAAAAGCATTTGCTGTTAATTTAGATAATTCCGAAGACCATAAATTTGTTGTTATTATTTTTTCATTTGGAACCCAATTTGAATAAACCTCAACTAATGATTGGATTGCCTTTTGACCTTCCACAGTAGTATCCCCGCCAATAAGTACCCTATCAGGATTAAAAAGATCTTCAATTGCAGTACCTTCTGCTAAAAATTCAGGATTTGATAATATTTGATACTGAACTCCATAGCCTGTATTGGTCAAAATTTCTTTAATCGCACTAGCTGTCCTAACCGGAAGGGTTGACTTCTCTACCACTATTTTATCGGTTTTTGCCACTTTTGCAATTTGACGAGCACAAAGTTCAATATATTTCAAATCGGCTGCCATTCCTTTTCCTGCACCATAAGTCTTTGTTGGCGTATTTACTGAAATGAAAATCATTTCTGCTTCATCAATTGCTTGTTCTACGTTTGTTGAAAAGAATAAATTTCTACCTCTAGCTTCTTTAACAACAGCGGCTAAACCTGGTTCATAAATAGGTAATTCATCAAAATTTGTACTATTCCAAGCATTGATTCTAGATTCATTAATATCAACTATAGTTACTTTTATGTGTGGACATTTTTGAGCAATTACAGCCATAGTAGGTCCACCTACATATCCTGCACCAATACAGCAAATATTTTTTATAGTCATTTTTATAGATTTATTTGTATTCTTTGATAATTGCAAATTTAAGCCTACAAATTTAATATAATATTTTATCTTGACCTCGAAATATTATAATTAATATAATCTATTAAAAATTTGTGAATTAAAATATTATATCTTAATAGAATTGTAATATTCAATGGTTTTCAAAACAGACTGTTGAGTTTCCATTGGCATTTTTGTAATATGAAGTTCGTTTTTTAACTTGTCGCAATTGACTACTCTTGAATGTGATTTTTCGTATAATTTTTTTGAATTAAAATCCCAGTTGAAAATAGTTCCCATTTTAGCAATTAGATTCAATATTCCTTTTGGAAGTTTATATATTGATGCCTTTTTTTCCAATACATTTGCAATCCATAGAACAAATTGTGTAGAACCTATTGGTTCATCATCTGCAACATTATACAATCCTGAAGAAAAGGAAGGATTTTCTGTAATTTGGTAAATAATTTCGGTTAGGTTATCAATATTACAAAAAGATTTTTTGGTATCTATCGCTCCATAAAACCAAGGAAAATTTTTACAGTAACTAAAAATATTGTGTAATTCACTTTTAGTCTCTCTTCCATATAATGGAGCTACCCTAAGAATAATTGCGCGCTTACCTTCAGGTAAATTTTGCTTTTGGATGAATTGCTCAGCATCATATTTTGATTTTAAAAATGGGTTTATAGGATTTATATGGGAAGATTCTGTTACCATATCTAATTGATTATCTGGTAATTCGGTTGTGCTTAAAAAAATAAATGTTTTAGCACTAGAACTAATAAAATAACGAAATAACTTAGATGTTAGTTCCGTGTTAACCCTGAAATATTCTTCATCAAATGCGCTATCTTGAGTGTTTTGATTGATTGCAGCTAAATGAATAATCGTTTCTGTTTCTTGAGGCATCATTTTGTACCAATTTTGAAAACGTAACGAAATGGATTTGTTTTTTTTTGATTTTGCGTTATAAAATTTTGTAAGGTTTTGACCAATATACCCTGTGGTTCCTGTCAATACTATAAGGCTCATATTTATTTTTTAAAAGCGCTAATTTACAAAATTAAGTGTGCCTTCTCTAGAATTAGAGTTGGTTTAAAAACTAAAAAAACAGGTAAAAATCTGTTAATCAGATGTTTGTATTTAGTAAAATTAAAAAAATAGGGTATAATTGTGAAAAATAAATTAATAAAATATTTTTTTTCTGTATTATATTATTATTTTTTGGAGCTTATCGGATCAGATTTTTAATCTGATCTATACCTACCCTTTTAGCTTTTATTATTTTGTTTTTATCGAGAATATAAATAACTGGTGTTGAATAAATATCATATTTATTAACTAGGTTATTTATGTAAACACCATCATATGCATTAATCCAATCGGTTAACCCTTTATCTGTTATATACTTTAAAAATTTTTCTCCATCGTGCATCGTATATACTGAAACAACTTTTACGTTTTTATTTGTTTTCTTTATTTCATTGTAGACTTCTGCTAACTTTGGAATCTCAGTTTGACAATGACTACAATCAACATCCCAAAAAACCAATATAATATGATCTGCAGTGATTGATGAAAGCATAACAAACAATTTATTTATTTCATCAACATTTGCATAATACTTCTTTGTTACATCATCACTATCTTTTACATTATTAAAACCCATTTGATTAATTTTTGTATAATCATTAGCCTTAATCAAATATAGTTCTGGGGCAATAGATCCTATTAACAAAGGTTTTAATAAATCGGCCCTTTTTATGATGGTATTAATCACCGATTCATCTTTATAGATTCCAGTTCCTTCACCATTTTTTAAATATTTTTCGGAGAGATGAACAAATACTTTATCAAATCCCATAATTTTTGATGTCTCAAAGGAACTTATAAAATGGGCTAATAGTGTTTTTTTTAAATCACTTCCTTTATTAGTTTTTGCTAAAATTCGATCTACCTCAACAATTACTGAATCTGGATTTTGAACAACAACCGATTCAAAATATTTTTTCAATTTATTATAAAAAAATGGATTTCTCATCGACTCAGTTGCTTTGAAATCGACTCTGTCCCAATAATGTTCTTTATAATACTTATATACTTTTATGCTGTCTGGTCTACCATTTATGGCAAGTGGAACGTCTTCAAGAATTTTTTCTATCTTTAAATTTACAACATTACCTATAAAACTAGAGCTGTTATTTTTATAAAAATCTTTTTCATATTTACTAATTTCTTGCTCGATTTCTTTTTGTTTTTCTATTAATTGAAGAGTATCCTTTTTTGTTTTAAGAACTAAAGTATTCTTATAATTCATAAAATTGATGTTTTGCTTACTAACAAACTTCAAATAGTCTATAAAAGCAGCTTGAGTGTTTGAATTCAGTACTTCAAGTGCTTGAATATTTTCTGGCTCTTGTACATTTTTAAATTCTAATTTTTGATTCTGTCCATCTACAAAAAAATCAAAATATATGGTTTTCTGTTGACTTACAATGGAATAAATCCCTGTATCTAGTTTGGTTTTTCCCTCAAAAATAAATCGCCCCTTTTTTGCAACCAAACAAGTATCTTTTATATAGGTTTTATCAAATTGGTAATAGGTTAGATAAGCTATTGTATCATTACTATTCTTCAAATTAACAATAATTTCATAACCAGATTGTGAATGCACAACATTTGTAAAAAAATTAAAAATAAATATAACTAATAATAATCTTTTCATAAAGTAATAAATGTTTAAATTTTGAAGAAAATTGCTTACTTTTCAAATATATATAAAAATAAAATTCTAAAATATAATCCAGTAATGTTTTTTTATACTATACCACAAAATTAAAAATTATCTGCTTAACTTAAAGTTATTAACATTTTTTTTGTAAATTTGTTAATTACTTTTACCTAAAATAATTATAGAATCCTAATTATGAGAGATTTACACATAAACAGACTGTTCTTACTAGCTTCAATATTATTGCTTTCTAACATTTCTTTTGCAAGTTCTTTTAAGACAAGTAATGAAAATATAAGCAATAATTATTCTTTAACTATTTTAACGGTAGATGGCATCACACCTTCGTCTGGTCATGCTGGAACAGTGATTAAAATAACTGGAACAGGGTTTACCTCTAATTCTATCATTCAATTAGGTTCGGCAACAATTCCAAGTGCGAATATTCAATTTATTTCATCAACAGAAATTGACATAACCTTGCCATGTGGATTAAGTTCGGGAAATATTATTGTAGATAGTGTAGATTCTAATATTTTATTTACATACACAAATCCAACAATTTCCAATATTATATCGAATGTATCGTTTTGTGTAAGTGCTACTGTTCCTGAAATAGTCCTTACTGGAACACCAACAAACCCTACCACTTCTAATGGATTGGTTTTTAATTGGACTAATTCAAATACACTAATAGGGCTTTCATCAAGTTCTGGATCAGGAAATATTCCAACATTTACAAGCACAAATACCACTTCAGAACCAATTACAAGCACTATCGTTATTACGCCATCTATTAATGGATGCATAGGTGTGTCCAAAAGTTACACTATTACTGTTAATCCTAAACCTGTTGCTAATGCTATTTCAAATGTATTAACTTGTGCGGGTACATTCGTTAGCTCAATTAGTTTATCAGCTAGTTCACCAAATTCAGGAACAGGAACTTCCTTTTCATGGAGTGGAAACAATAATTCTGCGATAGGATTAAGTGTATCTTCGGGAACAACATCTCCCATACCTACATTTACAGCTACTAACTCTACAAACAATCTTATAAGTTCAACTATTACAGTTACTCCTACATATCAAGGTTGTGTTGGTAATCCAATAAATTTCAACATAGATGTAACTCCGATTTCATTAGGCGGAACATTAAGTGGTGATGCTCAAATTTGTTCTGGATCAGCAAGTGGTTTATTAACACTTGCAGGTTATAGAGGCGCAATATTAAATTGGGAATCATCTTTAACGGGAACAGCTCCATGGACTTCGATTGCAAATACTACTTCGACATTTCAGTCTGGAGGATTAACCCAAACTACATATTATAGAGTTGCCGTTCAAAATCCTGGATGTTCAACGGCTTATTCCAATGTTGTAACCATAACAGTAAACAATACACCTTCTATTACTGGAACGTTATCTAGTTGCATTGGAAGTACTTCTCAGTTATCTGGAAATATACCTGCTTCGTCAAATGCTTGGCAATCTTCTAATCCTGGAATTGCAACAATTAGCAATACAGGTTTAGTAACAGGAATTTCTTCAGGAACTTCTATTATTACCTTTACTAATGCAAACGGGTGTTTAACAACTGTGAATTTTACAGTACATCAACAACCATTTTTAGCAGTAAGTAATCCATCACCTGTTTGTACTCCAAATACTGTTAATTTAACTTTACCGGCGGTTACTGCAGGATCATCAAGCAATCTTACATTTTCCTATTTTTCAGATGCAACGGCAACTACACCAATAACAAATGCAAATGCAATCACCACATCAGGGAATTATTATATTAAAGGAACAGACGGTAATGGTTGTTCTACTAGTGCGGCGAGTGTTTCTGTTGTAATTAATTCATTACCAACGATTGCTATATCAGGAAATAACTCTATTTGTTTAAATGAAAGTACAACATTAATGGCTTCTGGAGCAAATACCTATTCGTGGAACGGAGGCGTTGGTACAACTGCATCTGTAACAGTTGCTCCAACAGCTACGACAACATACACTGTTAACGGAACAGACAGCAATGGATGTATTGGGATTGGAACCTATACTGTAAATGTGAAAGCACTTCCATTAGTTAATGCAGGAATAGATAAAAATATTTGTGCTGGATCAACAGTAACGTTAACGGCTACTGGAACAGGTATATCTTCGGTTACTTGGGATAATGCTATTTCTGACGGTGTAGCATTCCAACCTGCATCAACTACAACCTATACTGTTACTGGTTTAGGAACAAATGGATGTTTTAATACCGATTCAGTATTGGTTACAGTAAATGCGCTTCCCTCAGCACCACAAATAATTGTAACTCAACCTACATGTACTTCAGCAACTGGAAACATTCAATTCTCTGGATTACCAACTACAGGAAGTTGGACAATTAACCCAGGATCTTATAATGGTTCGGGTGCAACTTATAGCTTAAATAGTCAATCTCCTGGATCCTATACTTTTACCGTTAAAGATGCTAATCAATGTACTTCTTCAAGTAGTACTGCAATTATAAATACTGCACCAATAACACCTTCAGCACCAGGTATAGGAACTGTTACACAACCTATTTGTACAAATCCAACTGGAAGTGTAATTCTAAGTGGATTACCAACTGGAACTTGGACCATAACTAAATCACCTGGAGGAGAAACGTATACTAATTCTGGAAATACTTATACGGTTACTAATTTAGCTTCAGGAACATATACTTTCACGGTTTCTAATGGAACTTGTAGTTCTATAGCTTCTGCAAATGTTGTAATAAATGCAGCTCCATCTGTTAACGCTCCTATTGTTGGATTAATGGTACAACCTACTTGTTCTGTAGCAACAGGAAGTGTAACTTTAAGTGGATTACCTTCAGGAAACTGGACATTAACCAGACTTCCAAGCAATATAAATTTCACTTCAACTGGATTAAACACTACTATTTCAGGATTAACTACTGGAATATATAATTATACTGTTACAGACGCAAACGGATGTGTTTCTTCTATTTCTAATAACGTAACTATTAATACACAACCTGCAACTCCTATTGCACCAATTGCAAATGCACAATCCTTCTTAGTTTCAGATAATGCAGCAGTTTCTAATTTAGTAATTGCAAGTGCTGGAACACCAACTTGGTATTCATCTGCTGCAGGAGGAACTGCTATCAATAGTGCAACCTTATTGACAACCGGAATTTACTATGCTTCACAAACAATTAATGGATGTGAAAGTAGCAATCGAACAGCAGTAAATGTTTCTGTATTTCCTAATTCAATAGGAGGTGCTGTTTCAGGTTCTACAACGGTTTGCTCGGGAACTAATT
>Ga0315907_10000320_pt1 | contig 70148 bp, 55 predicted proteins | sample LakEriMetagenome_3_FD_203525 | JGI IMG/M metagenome (GOLD analysis project Ga0315907, IMG submission 203525) | Freshwater fungal communities from buoy surface, Lake Erie, Ohio, United States - Buoy 12 MA123 | ecosystem: Environmental > Aquatic > Freshwater > Lake > Lake biofilm | place: USA... | reverse complement strand
TGGAGGCGAGGATGAGGGCCTCCTCGGGAGTTTTGAGTGGCAGACCCTGCATGCGCTCGGCCCACACCGCGTCCAGGCGCTGCTGCATCGCCTGCCTGGAGCGCTTGAGAACGGTCAGGTCGCTCACTCCGCGGCTGTAGCGGTAGGTATCGGGAAAGAACCGCCCCTCGGCAGACAGGCCGGGCAGGCCCAAGGCCCGCATCAGGTCAGCCTCGCTCAGGCCCGCGGTGATGGGCCGCAAGTGCGGTGCCTGGGCCAGGGCCTGCCGGACCTGCTTGAAGGTCCAGCCTTCGATGAAGCGGACGGTTTCGAGCTGTTCATCACCCTGCACCATCTTGTCCAGGAGTTGCCGTGGCGTGGTGCCAGGTTCTGCGGCATAGCTTCCGGCGCGGATGCGCCGTGCCTGGCCCGACCAGCGGAACCACTCGTACAGCAGCTCGGGTGAGGTCTCCAGGCCGGCAGCCACCCAGCCCAGCGCGACTTCCCGCGGCGTCATGCCAGGCTCCACAGACAGCTCTATCACCGGTGTCGCCAGGTCCAGGGGCCGGGAGATCCACCAGGCAGCAGCCCCTGCCAGGGCGATGGCCGCGAGCAGCAGACCCAGCAAAGCCCGGGTGAAAGCGCGCACGAGCGGGCGCCTGGGCGAGCGGGGAGACCTCGAAGAGGATGCAGGCATGGCGGCTGATGATAATCAGCAGATGCCTTCCAACGTGTCCACGAACTCCCACGCCTCCCCCCCCAACACAGACGCGGCGCCCGACGGCGCCTGTCGGTTGGCGGACTGGGGCGTGATCCTGGCCACCGGGCCTGACAGCGCTTCCTTTTTGCATGGTCAACTCACCCAGGACATGCTTCATCTGGGCGAGTCGCAGGCCCGGCTGGCGGGGTACTGCTCTGCCAAAGGCCGGCTGCAGGCCACGTTCACGGCCTGGCGTTCGGCGCCCGATCAGATCGCACTGGCCTGCAGCGCGGACCTGCTCGCTGCCACCTTGAAGCGCCTGTCGATGTTCGTGTTGCGCGCCAAGTGCCGGTTGACGGCAGGCGACGGGCAACTGGCCCTGTACGGGCTTGCGGGCCCTACGGCCGAGCACTGGTTAGCCCAGACCTCGGGAGCCACGTTGCCCGCTGCCACCTGGAGCGTGCTGGCCCTGGGCCCCGCCGGCGGCCCGCAAGCCATCCGGCTGCCTTCGGGCAGCCCCACGTCGCGTTGGCTGCTGTTGCAGGCCCACGATCTGCCCGCACCGCCCTTGCCTGCAATGTCGCGAGCGCAATGGGACTGGCTCGAGGTGCGCTCCGGCGTGGTGCGCGTGGTGGCGGCCACGGTGGAGCAGTTCGTGCCGCAGATGGTCAACCTGGAGCTGACGGGCGGCGTGAACTTCCAGAAAGGCTGCTACCCAGGGCAGGAAGTCGTGGCCCGCAGCCAGTACCGGGGTACGCTCAAGCGCCGCATGTTCCTGATGACGGCCGATGGACCCTTGGGTCCGGGCCAGGAGGTGCATCACTCGGCGGATCCAGGCCAGCCAGCGGGCATGGTGGCCCTGGCGGCGCCCGTGACCGCAGGCCCTGCCGGCAGCCACGCCGCATTGGTGGAGTGCAAGTCTGCGCTGGTGGGCGCGCCAGGGGAATTGACCGTGGGCACGGTGCGCCTGAAGCCTGCCGAACTCCCCTACCCCCTTCCCCTGGAGCCCGCCTGAGCAGCCAGCGCAGCCGCGGGGCTGTCGTTCCTGCCTGAGTGGCGGGCCAGGTTCAGGGCCGCAGCACCATCTCCTGGTGCTCGATGCCGGCCTCCTGGAAGGCCAAGCCTCGGGGTTGGAAAGCGTGGCGGCGGTAGAACTCGACGGCATCCGCCTGTGCATGCAACATCACCTCTCGGGCACCGCTCGCCTGGCACCCGCTCACCAGCGCCGTCAGCAGGGACGCCCCCACGCCGGCGCCGCGCACGCTGGCCAGGACCGCCATACGGCCGATGCGCGCGCTTCCGTCTTCCGCGAACACGGCGCGCCCGGTACCCACCACCATGCCAAATTGGTTGGTGGCCACCGCGTGCAGAGCCTGCGCGTCTGCGGCATCGGCCTCGATCTCTGCCGGGATACCCTGCTCCTGCACGAAGACCGCATGCCGCAGGGGGCGGGCGGTGGCGGCCATCTGGTCCCAGGAGCCAAGATCGACGGTGGTCATGGGTTCTCGGGCCTCGAAGGCCTCGAGCACGGAGCGCAACATCGGTGGCACCGGCTTTGAGGTCTGTGTCGCGGGGTCGGCGAAGACGTAGACCAGTTCGCTGGTGACCAGTGGCGTCTGGCCGCGGAACACGCAGCCGATGAAACGCATGGACGAGTTGCCGATGCGCTCGCAGCGGATGCCCACCTGCAGCCGCTCGTCGTAATGAGCCGACGCCAGGTACTCCAGGGTGGCCTTGCGGACGTAAAGGTCTCCACCCAGCATTTCCATGGTCTCGTGGTACGGCATGGCCAGGCTGCGCCAGTAGCCGCCAACAGCCGTATCGAAATAGAGCAGGTAGTGCCCATTGAAGACGATGCGTTGCATGTCCACCTCGGCCCAGCGCACGCGCAACTGGTCGAAAAAGCGGAAGTCCTTCGGGTTCATGTGGGCGGTGTTCCTTTCCATGCCAGTTGCAGGGCCTGAGCTGCGGCGTCCAGAGCCTGTGATGCTTCAGGCAGCAGGCGGCCCATTTTTATGAAGTCGTGGGTCACGCCGCGGCAGACCTCCAGATCCACCGCCACGCCGACCATGCGCAGACGGTCAGCGTTGGCAATGCCATCATCGACCACCAGGTCGCATTCGACCAGCAGTATGTCCAACCCGAGGGAAGTCCCGTGATCGGCCAACCAGCGCAAGGCGCACCAAGCGTCGTCCCAGGCAGCAGGAAGTGGGTTCGCGGGCGCTATGCGGTAGTCCAAGGCCAGCACCGCCCCATCGCTGCTGTCGGCACAGGCTATCGTGAGTCTGTCGAGCTTGACTCATCGCGTACGTCGGCCACGCGCTCCCTCCCCCGTCTCCAAGGAATGAACCATGAGCATCCCAGCCCCGGGACCTCTCTTTCACATGATCGCCGGTGCGCCCGACCCGGTAGCTCCCTTCAGTCATGCAGTCGAGCAGGATGGTTGGGTGTTCCTGACCGGCCAGATGCCGTTCACCGGCACGGCCAATGATTCGCCTTACCCCGATGGCATCGAGGCACAGACGCACCAGGTCTTCGCCAACTTGGGCCGCGTGTTGGCCGGCATCGGGTTGGGGCTGGAACACGTGCTTAGCGCACGTGTGTTCCTGCTGCACTTCGATAGAGATTACGCTGCGATGAATGCGGTTTACCAGACCTACTTCGCGCCGGGCAGGCGGCCTGCGCGCACCTGCGTGGGCGTGAGCGGCCGGGCACGCGGTGCGCTGATCGAGATCGACTTCGTGGCCCGCCGGGCGCCGCCGGGACCTGAACTCGTCTCCTGAGCCCCTGAAACAGGCACGGCCCGGGAGTTGCCCGGGCCTTGCTGCGGTGGCGGCGCTTGGCCGCCCCCCACGGATGCGCTTCAGTGGTGGGTGCCGTCGAAGAACTGCTCGTCTTCGGTGGAGCCCTTGAGCGCGGCCGTGGAGGCCAGGCGCTCGATGGTGGTGGTAACGGCGTCGAAGTAGCCGGTACCGACCTCACGCTGGTGCTTCACGGCGGTGAACCCGCGCTCGGCGGCTGCGAATTCCTTCTGCTGCAGTTCCACGAAAGCGGTCATGTTCTGGCGCGCGTAGCCGTAGGCCAGGTCGAACATGCCGTAGTTCAGCATGTGGAAGCCTGCCAGCGTGATGAACTGGAACTTGTAGCCCATGGCGCCCAGTTCGCGCTGGAACTTGGCGATGGTGGCGTCGTCCAGGTTCTTCTTCCAGTTGAAGCTGGGGCTGCAGTTGTAGGCCAGCAGCTTGCCCGGGAACTTCTCATGGATCGCGTCGGCAAACTTCTTGGCAAAGGCCAGGTCGGGCGTGCCGGTCTCGCACCAGATCAGGTCTGCAACCTCGGCATAGGCGAGGCCGCGGCTGATCGCCTGGTCGACGCCCTTGTGGGTGCGGAAGAAGCCTTCCACGGTGCGCTCACCGGTCAGGAAGGGGATGTCGTTCTCGTCCACATCGCTGGTGACGAGGTCAGCGGCTTCCGCGTCGGTGCGGGCCAGCAGGATGGTGGGCGTGCCCATCACATCAGCGGCCAGACGCGCGGCCACCAGCTTGCTGACCGCCTCGCGGGTGGGCACCAGCACCTTGCCGCCCATGTGGCCGCACTTCTTGACGGAGGCCAACTGGTCCTCGAAGTGAACCCCGGCCGCGCCAGCGTCGATCATGGCCTTCATCAACTCGAAGGCGTTGAGCACGCCGCCGAAGCCGGCCTCGGCGTCCGCCACGATGGGCGCGAAGTAATCGATGTCGTTCTTGCCCTCGCTCCACTGGATCTGGTCGGCGCGGGTGAAGGCGTTGTTGATGCGGCGCACCACCTTGGGTACGGAGTCCACGGAGTACAGCGACTGGTCGGGGTACATCTCGCCGTTGTCGTTGGCGTCAGCGGCAACTTGCCAGCCCGACAGGTAGATGGCCTTCAGGCCGGCCTTGACTTGCTGCATGGCCTGGTTGCCGGTCAGCGCACCCAGCGTGTTCACGAATGGCTCGGTGTTCAGCAGGCTCCACAGTTTCTCGGCACCGCGCTTCGCCAGGGTGTGCTCCACCTGGAGCGAGCCGCGCAGGCGCACCACGTCGGCAGCGGTGTAGCCGCGCTTGATGCCTTTCCAGCGGGGGTTCTCGGCCCAGTCTTTCTCAAGGGCGGCGATTTGTTGTTCACGGGTCAGTTGGGTCATGGCAGGCTCCTTTTGCAGCAAGGTTCAAAGATGAAGGTATGGCTGCAAGCCTACGCGCCACCAAGGGCTTTGTGAAGACTTATGTCTTATATAAGACAAAAATGTAAAGCGTGTGAAATCAATAGGTTAGCGTCGCGATGTCATGATGCGGAATGCCGTCTTCCCTTGTGAATCATTGTGCTGCAGCGCACCATCAATGCATTCCACATGACGAAAAAAGAATGTCACGATGCAGAAACGAGGGATGCGCCGATGATCCATCTCCCGTACAGACGATCGGCCAGGCGGTGATGCGCCTGCAATCGCTGCGCCGCATGCGCCAGGATGGTGGCCTTGTCCTGCACGCTGCCGGCGTGCTGCGCGAGCGCTTCAGACCAGGCCGGGTCACCCTCGTCGAGCCAGCGCTGCAACTTGGCCTCGTCAATCTCGATGTGGAATTGCATCCCCAGGTGCGGGCCTATCGAGAAGGCCTGGTGCGGGCACGCGCAGCTGGTGGCCAGCCATCGCGCGCCTGGCGGCAAGTCAAAGCTTTCGTAGTGCCAGTGCATCACATGGTGCTGAGCTGGTGGGCCGAACCACTGCGCGGCCACGGGGTTGTCCAGCACCTGCAGGGGCTGCCAGCCGATTTCCGGTGCTGGGGACGCCTGCACGCGTGCGCCCAGGGCGCGCGCCATCAACTGGCCGCCCAGGCAATGGCCGATGACCGGGATTCCAGCTTGCATCGCCTGCAGGATCAACCGTTCGGCGTCTCGAAGAAAGGGCAGCGGATCGTTGGCACTCATCGCGCCCCCCAGGACCGCCAGCGCGCCGTGCGCCGACATGTCGGCCGGGAAAGCGTCGCCCGAGGCCGCATCCCGCCGGTCAAACGCGAGTCCACGATCAGCCAACCAGCGCGCCAGGTAGGCGGGTCCATCGTGGCGCATGTGCTGCAGGATCAGTACGGGTTTCATCGTGCCAAAGCGAAGTGCTGGCTCGTATCATGCGGCAAGACGTTTGATCAACCGATCATCCTTTCAACACCCTCCAAGGAGATCCGAACCATGTACAAGGACCTGGACGCCTACTGGATGCCCTTCACGGCCAACCGGCAGTTCAAGAAGGCCCCGCGCATGCTGGCCCGTTCTTCGGGCATGCACTATTGGGACGACAAGGGTCGGCAGATCCTGGACGGCGTGGCGGGCCTGTGGTGCGTCAACGCGGGCCACGCGCGACCGCGCATCGTGCAGGCCATCCAGGACCAGGCTGCGGAACTCGATTTCGCTCCCTCGTTCCAGATGGCCCATCCCAAGGCCTTTGAACTGGCCGACCGCATCGTCAAGCTGGCGCCCGAGGGCATGGGCAAGGTGTTCTTCACCAATTCCGGCTCTGAAGCCGTCGAGACAGCGCTGAAGATGGCCATCGCTTACCACCGCGTGCGCGGAGAAGGCTCGCGCACGCGGCTCATCGGGCGCGAGCGGGGTTATCACGGCGTGAACTTTGGCGGCATTTCCGTCGGAGGCATCGTGTCCAACCGGAAGATGTTCGGCACCCTGCTGGCCGGCGTGGACCACATCCGCCACACCCACGACCCTGCGCGCAATGCGTTTTCCCAGGGTCAGCCGGCTCACGGTGCGGAGTTTGCGGACGACCTGGAGCGGCTGGTCGCGCTGCACGATGCGTCCACCATCGCTGCGGTGATCGTCGAGCCGGTGGCCGGCTCCACGGGCGTACTCATCCCGCCCCAAGGCTACCTGCAGCGGCTGCGCGAGATCTGCGACAAGCACGGCATCCTGCTGATCTTCGACGAGGTGATCACCGGTTTCGGCCGCACAGGCATGCCGTTCGGGTCCCAGACCTTCGGTGTCACGCCTGACCTGACGACGGTGGCCAAGGGCATCACCAACGGTTGCGTCCCGATGGGGGCGGTCATCGCCCAGAGCAAGATCCACGACGCCTTCATGACCGGGCCCGAGCACCTGATCGAGTTCTTCCACGGCTACACCTACTCAGCGCATCCGCTGGCCTGCGCTGCTGCGCTGGGCACGCTGGACACCTATGCCGAAGAAGGACTTCTGACGCGGGCGGCGGAACTGGCACCGTACTTCGAGCAGGCGCTGCACTCCCTGCGCGGCGAGCCGAACGTCATCGACATCCGCAACATCGGTCTGGTCGGCGGCGTTGAACTGCAGCCCCTGGCCGGTCAGCCCACCAAGCGCGCTTTCGATGTGTTCCTGGACTGCTACGACAAGGGCGTGATGATCCGCACCACGGGCGACATCATCGCGATGTCGCCGCCGCTGATCGTCGAGAAGTCGCACATCGATCACATCATCGACACCTTGCGCGGGGCGCTGCGCCGCGTGGCCTGAGGCCCGTACTGGGCGAGCGGCCCGGGTTCTGGAATACTTCGTGCATCCGTTCCCTGGCGATCAGCACGGATTGGGGCTCACGCACCAATCCAGTGCGCCTTGAAGGGTTGCGTACCGACTTTGCCATCTGTCCCTCAGCGGAGGTTTGTTCATGCAGTTCAAGTCAAGCCGGATCCTGGCCGCACTGGCCGTTTCACTCGCAGCCCTTGCGGGGGGAGCGGTCGCCCAGGAGGAAGAAAAGGTCCTGAACATCTACAACTGGTCGGATTACATCGGCGAGGATGTGATCGCCCGGTTCGAGAAGGAAACCGGCATCAAGGTCCGCTACGACGTCTTCGACAACAACGAGATCGTTCACGCCAAGCTCGTGGCCGGCAAGACGGGCTATGACATCGTGGTGCCCTCCTCCAACTGGGCCAAGTTGCAGATCGACGGCGGCCTGCTGCAGAAGCTGGACAAGTCCAAGATCCCCAATCTGCGCAACATCGATCCGGGCATCCAGTCCCAACTGGGCAAGATGGACCCAGGCAACGACTACATGGTGAACTGGCTGTGGGGCTTCACCACCGTGGGCATCAACGTCGACAAGGTTCGTGCCGCCCTGGGCGGGCCGTTGCCCGACAACGTCTGGGAACTGGTCTTCAAGCCCGAGTACATCAGCAAGCTCAAGAGCTGTGGCGTCTCGTTCCTGGATTCCGCCACCGAGGTGATCCCTGCGGCGCTGCATTACCTGGGCAAGCCTGCTTTCAGCAGGGTCCCGGCGGACTACACCGCCGCGGCCAACGCACTCAAGGCCGTTCGGCCCTTCGTGACCCTGTTCAGTTCTTCTGGCTACATCAATGACATGGCCAACGGCTCCATCTGCCTGGCGCTGGGCTGGTCGGGCGACATCAACATCGCCCGCCAGCGCGCCATTGATGGCAAGACAGGCCAGAACATCCAGGCCCTGATCCCCAGGAATGGCGGGCTGCTGTTCTTTGACACGATGGTCATTCCGGCCGATGCCCAGCGGCCCGGAAATGCGCACAAGTTCATCAACTTCATGCTGCGCCCCGATGTGGCGTCTTCCAACACGAACAAGGTCTTCTACCCCAACCCGGTACCGGACTCGCGCAGGAACATCCGCCCTGACGTGGCCAACAACCCCACCGTGTTCCTTTCCAGCGCCGACCTGGCCCGCATGGTGCCGCCGGACTCGATCAACAACGACCTGCGTCGCCTGATGACGCGCACCTTCACGTCGTTCAAGACCGGTTTGTGATGTCGACCGCGGCCGGCGGCGCCGGCTTCCTGCGCATCGATGATGTGGTCAAGGAGTTCGACGGCTATCCCGCCGTCAACCATGTCAGCGTGGACATCGGCAAGGGGGAAATCTTCGCCCTGCTGGGCTCGTCCGGGTGCGGCAAGACCACGCTGCTGCGCATGGTGGCCGGGTTCGAGACCCCCACGTCCGGGCGTATCGTGCTCAACGGGCAGGACCTGGGCGGCCTGCCCCCTTACGTACGGCCGCTGAACATGATGTTCCAGAGCTATGCGTTGTTCCCGCACCTCACGGTGGCCGAGAACATCGCTTTCGGCTTGAAGCGCTCGGGCATGGCTTCGGCGCAGATCGCCGAGCGGGTGGAGGCGATGCTCAAGCTGGTGCAGCTGGGCAAGTACGCCGGCCGAAAGCCGCATCAATTGTCTGGCGGCCAGCAGCAGCGGGTGGCCTTGGCCCGCAGCTTGGCCAAGCAGCCCGAGTTGCTGCTGCTGGACGAACCCCTGGGGGCGTTGGACAAGAAGCTGCGCGAGGAAACCCAGATCGAACTGGTCAACATCATCGAGCAGGTGGGCGTGACCTGCATGATGGTCACCCACGACCAGGAGGAAGCCATGACCATGGCCTCGCGCATCGCGGTGATGAGCGAAGGTCGGCTGATGCAGGTGGGCGCGCCGTCGGAGATCTACGAGACGCCGGCCAGCCGCTTCGTGGCCGACTTCATCGGCAACGTCAACCTGATGGACGGCTCGCTGGAGGTGGATGCGCATGACCACTGCGTCGTCGCCTGCGCAGACTGCCGCCATTACGTCGGCCACGGCATCACGGGCACCGAAGGGATGGCGGTCACCGTGGCCCTGCGGCCCGAGAAGATCAACGTCAGCCGTCAACGCCCCGCCGAGGGTGACTTCAACATGTTGCGCGGCACCGTGCGCGAGAAATCGTATTTCGGCAGCTTCACCGTCTACCAGTTGGCGCTGGCCAGCGGTGCAACGCTGAAGATCAGCCAGTCCAATGTGGAGCGCCACCGCGACGACGAGCTCACCTGGGGCGACGAGGCCTGGGCCCACTGGTCGCCTTCGGCGCAGGTGGTGCTGACCCAATGAGGCGCCAATGAGCCCGGTACCGCGCACTCCACCTGCTGCCGGCCTGGCCCGGCTGGTGCGGCTGCGCCCTCGCGGCCGGGCTGCGGTGATCGGGGTGCCCTACCTGTGGCTGCTGGTGTTCTTTCTGCTGCCCTTCGCGGTGGTGCTGCAGATTTCCCTGGCCCGCATGGGCACGGTCCATCCGGAGGACCTGATCGCGGTCCAGGACGGCGTGCTGACGCTGTCGCTGAAGTTTTCCAACTTCGCCACGGTGCTGCAAGACCCGCTGTACCTCAGCGCCTACCTGCGAAGCCTGCAGTACGCGGCGGCCACCACCGTGGTGTGCTTGTTCATTGGCTACCCCTTCGCCTACTTCATGGCCAGGGCCCGGCCTTCGGTGCAGCCCTTGCTGCTGATGCTGGTGATGCTGCCCTTCTGGACTTCTTTCCTGCTGCGCACTTATGCATGGAAGGGCTTGCTCAGCCCCGGTGGCTGGGCGCATGACGTCGTCGTCGGGCTCGGGTTGGACTCTCTGCTGCTGTCGCTCGGGCTGATTGCCGCGCCGGGCAAGCTGATGAACACCCCCTTCTCGCTGGTGCTGGGCATGGTCTACACCTACCTGCCCTTCATGGTGCTGCCGCTGTACAGCCAGTTGGTCAAGATGGACCTGCGCCTGCTCGAAGCCGCCCAGGACCTCGGCGCCACCCCTTGGGTGGCGTTCTGGAAGATCACCGTGCCGCTGTCCAAGGCTGGGATCATCGCCGGCTCCATGCTGGTGTTCATCCCCTGCATCGGCGAGTACGTCGTGCCCGAATTGCTTGGCGGTCCCGAGACCCTGATGATCGGCCGCGTGATCTGGGACGAGCTCTTCTTCAACAACGACTGGCCGATGGCATCGGCCCTGGCAGTGCTGATGATCCTGCTGATCATCGTGCCGCTGGCCCTGTTCCAGCGTTACCAGGCCCAGTCGCAGGAGCGCCGGCAGTGAAGCCCTCGGCACTGAACATCTGGTTCGGCCGCAGCTGGCTTGCGGCCGGGTACCTGTTCCTGTTCGTGCCCATCGTCTCGCTGATGGTGTATTCCTTCAACGACTCCCCGATTCCCAATCTGTGGCGGGGATTCACGTTCAAGTGGTACCACGCCCTGGCGGCAGACCAGGCCCTGCTGTCGGGCCTGTGGCTGTCGCTCAAGATCGCCTTTCTCACCGCCTGCGGCTCGGTTGTGCTCGGCACCCTGGCGGCTTTTGCGCTGGTGAAGTACCGGCGCTTCACGGGGCGCACCGTGTTCTCCGGCATGGTCAGCGCCCCGCTGGTGATGCCAGAGGTCGTGATCGGCCTGTCGCTGCTGCTCACCATGGTGAGCCTGCAGCGGGCGATTGGCGTGCCCGAGCGCGGCATGCTCACCATCTGGCTGGGCCATCTGCTGGTGGGCATGGCCTACGCCACAGTGGTGGTGCAGGCCCGCCTGCAGGACCTGAACCCGCAACTGGAAGAGGCGGCAATGGACCTGGGTGCCCGCCCTCACCAGGTGTTCTGGCTGGTGACCTTGCCCATGGTCACGCAGTCGCTGATGTCGGCGTGGCTGCTGACCTTCACCTTGTCCCTGGATGACGTGGTGCTGTCGAACTTTCTTTCCGGCCCCGGCGCCACCACCATGCCGTTGGTGATCTTGTCGCGCGCGCGCCTGGGGCTGAACCCGAGCGTCAATGCGGTGGCCACGCTCATCGTCATCGTCGTGGCCATCGGCGTCGCCCTGGCCTGCTATCTCATCGCCCGCGCTGAGCGGCAACGTCGCCTGGAATTGGCGGCTGCCGCCCGCGGCTGACCGGTCACCCACCTTTTTCGCACCGAGGAGGACCCTCCATGAAGACCATTCATCACACCGCCCTGGCGCTTGCGCTGGCTGCCGCGTTCCCTGCGCTGGCCCAATCCAACGCCGATGTCCTGCGGGAGTTGCAGGCGCTCAAGGCCCAGGTGGCCGAACTGGAGGCCAAGCTCAAGGCCCAGGAGGCGGCCAAGCCCCAATGGGGCATGACGCCCGACCAGGCGCGCGAGCTCAACCGCATCACGGTCAAGACCGAGGCGCTGGAGGATTCCCGCGACGCCTCAGGCATGAAGGGGCTGAAGATCAGCGGCTACGCCGATCCGACCTGGATTTACAACCGGGGGAAACGCAACAGCGGCTTCAGCTTCCTGGACAGTCGTGCAGAGACGGGCTACTCGTATGACAACTCCTACTTCGGGTCGGTGGTGCTGGACCTGCAGAAGGAGACCGACTCGGGCACACGCTGGCGTTTGACGCTGAGCCCCAACCGCGGCACCGATACCGTCATCGGCAATGGCAGCATCGTGCAGGAAGCCTCGGTCTCCGTGCCCCTGGGAAGCCTGCAGACCCGCTTCATTGCCGGTCATCTCCCCGATTGGTCAGGATACGAATTCCAGCAGGCCACCCTCAACAAGCTGATCACGCACAACCTGCTCTTTGACTTCACCTTGCCCACGAGCTACACGGGTGCCGGGCTGGAACTCACCCGTGGCAAGTGGATCGTCAAGGGTGTGGTGGCGAATATGAACGCAGCCAGAAACCTCGACGGCGACAGAGCACCTGTGATGGCGTACCGCGTCGATTACTCACGCGGCGAGTTCCAGGGCTTCGGTTTTGCCGGGGTTCATGGCAAGGCCGCCAACTTTGCAGATCCGAACGCCGCCAAGTCGCGGGTGGATCTGTTTGAATTCGATGCTTACTTCATTCGCGGCGATTGGACCGTGCAAGGTCAGGCCAGCGTGGGCCGTCACAAAGGTGCGGCCATTGCCCCAGATCCTGCGTCGGGTGACCTTCGAGATGCCACCTGGACGGGCTTATCAGCACTCGCTGCATACAAGTTCAACCCCAGGCTTGAAGGCGTGGTGCGACTTGACCACGTTCGAAACGCCAAGAACGGCGGAGGCCTGCTGGGCTATACCGGCTACTGGGATCCAGACAACGGTGTTTACGGCGACACCCGGAACGGTCTTGGTGTAGACCCTACAGCTGTGTGCGGCGCGCTGGATGCAAGTTCCGTTTGCAACACCGGCGCCAATCGCACCGCCCTCAGTTTCGGCCTGAGTTACCTGTGGGACTTGAGCACCACCTTCAGGGTGGAATACAGGCTGGACCGCGCGAACCTACCGGTCTTTGCAAATCCCGAAGGGACCGCTTACCGCAAGAGCAACTCCCTGCTGGGTGCCTCGGTGGTGGTGTCCTTCTGAGCCCAGCGGCTGACCTGACCGCCATGCTGGATCCGGGGTCGCCCGTGGGCGACCTGCGCCGCCGCCTGCAGGCTGCGGGCGTGCACACCCTGCTCGTGCAGTTCACCGACGTGCACGGCTGCGCCAAGGGCAAGCTCGTGCCTCTGGTCCATCTGGAGGACGTGCTGGGGCACGGAGCGGGCTTTGCCGGCCCGTCCATCTGGGGCACCGGGCTGCCGCGCACGGGGCCGCGCTCGGAGTACTACGCCCGGGGCGACGCCACCACCGTGCAGCCGATGCCCTGGATGCCGGGGGTGGCGCGCATCGTGGGCGACGGCTTCGTCGATGGTGAGCCCTTCGACGCCTGTCCTCGGCAGGTGCTCAAGCACGCCACGGCGCGGCTGGCTGAGCGCGGGTGGGAACTGCGCACGGGCCTGGAGCCCGAGTTCTTCCTGCTGCGCCGGCAGGATGGCGACTGGGTGCCGGCCGATGAAGCTGACCGCCTGGACAAGCCGAGTTACGACCTGAAGTCCCTGCCCCGCCAGGCCGGATTCCTGCATGAGCTGAGCCAGGCGCTCACCGCTTGCGGCCTGGATGTGCTGCAACTCGACCACGAAGACGCACACGGCCAGTACGAGGTGAACTTTGCCTACGACGAGGCCTTGGTCAGCGCCGACCACCTGATGCTGTTCAAGCTGGCGGCGCAGGCCTTGGCCGACGCCCGCGGCATGGTGTTCTCCATGATGCCCAAGCCCTTTGCCGACCAGCCCGGCAGCGGGCTGCACTTTCACGTCTCGCTGTGGGAGCGTGGCGAGGCGGGGTGCAGTCTGTTTGGCAGCGCCGACGGCGCGCCGCTCACCGACTCCGCCCTGCATTTCATTGCCGGTGTGCTGGCCCATGCGCCTGCCTTGTGCGCCATCGCCGCGCCCACGGTGAACAGCTACAAGCGCCTGACCGTGGGCGAGTCGATTTCCGGTACCACCTGGGCGCCCGCCAGCGTGGCGCACGGTCCGAACAACCGCACCGCCCTGGTGCGCACCCTGCCCGGCCGCTTCGAGTGGCGACTGCCGGACGCAGCAACCAATCCCTATCTGGCCACGGCGGCCCTCATCGCCGCAGGGCTGGATGGCATGGACCGACGGTTGGACCCGGGGCTCGAGGTGACCGATGACCTGTTCGACTGCACGCTGTCGGAGTTGCGCGACCGAGGCATCGGCCTGCTGCCGCAATCTCTGGCGCAGGCTTTGGACGCGCTGGAGGCTGATGCCGTGATCCAAGGCGCCCTGGGTGAGGAACTCACCCGCGAGTTCCTGCGCCTGAAGCGCGACGAGTGGAGGCAGTGGGCTTGCCACGTCTCCCCGTGGGAGCGCGACCGCTACGCGGCCGCCTTCTGAACGCTTCATGAAGCCGGTTCCGTGGGCGGCGTTCGCCTGCCTGGCCGCCAGCATGGCACTGGTGGGCAGCTATGTGGGCTTGTCGCGCTTGCTGGTGGCGGCCCTTCCTGTCTTTCTGCTGGCGTGGCTGCGCTTTGGCATCGCCGCGGTGGCCATGGTGACCTGGCTGCGTCGCCAGCCGGGAGAGGCACCCCTTTCTGCCCGAGACCGCCGGCTCTTGTTCTGGGAGAGCTTTCTCGGCAACTTCGGCTTTTCCATCTGCATGCTGTTCGGCGTGGCGGCCACCTCCGCGGTGGCCGCAGGCGTGGTGATGGCCGCCATTCCCGCCGCCGTGGCGCTGATGTCGCGGATGTTCCTGGGCGAGCGCATCACGCGCAGGGTGCAGGCAGCCATCGGGCTGGCGGTGGCGGGTATCGCCCTGCTGGCGCTGGCCCGAGTGCCCGACGGCGCGGGGCAGGCCCCGGCAGCCCCATGGTGGGGCTACGCCCTGCTGCTCGGGGCGGTGGTCTGCGAGGCCAGCTATGTCGTCATCGGCAAGCGGTTGGCGGTCAGCGTGTCGCCTCAACGCATCAGCGCCATGATCAATCTCTGGGGCCTGGCGCTCATCACCCCGATGGGGCTGTGGCAAGCCTGGTCGTTCCCCTTCGAAAAGGTTGAGGCCGCTACCTGGGGGCTGCTGGTGTTCTACGCCCTGGCGGCCAGCGTGGTGACCGTCTGGTTGTGGATGCGGGGGCTTCAGCATGTGCCCGCATCGCAGGCCGGCATCTTCACCGTGTGCCTGCCCTTGAGTGCGGCTGCGGTGGGGGTGGTGTGGCTGGGAGAGCCCTTCGGGCCGGTGCATGGCGTGGCCCTGGGCATGGCACTGGCGGGCCTGGTGCTGGCGACGTGGCCGCAACGCGCCGAAGCCGATCAGGGCTGATCCGTCGCCAAGGCCTCGTAGATCGCCCGGTACTGCCGCGCAGGCGCGGCCCATGAAAAGTCCTGCGCCATACCGGTGAGTTGCAGGCGGCGGCGCAGCTTGGCGTTTCGCCATCCTGCCAGGGCCTGCTGAAGGCCTTCGGTCAACGACGCCAGGGTGGGCGCTTCGAACGTGAAGCCGTTGGCGGCGCCCTGTGCCACATCTTCCGGGTGATGAGGCACCACGGTGTCGGCCAAGCCTCCCGTGGCGCACACCACCGGCAGGGTGCCGTAGCGCAGGCCGTAGAGCTGGGTGAGCCCGCAGGGCTCGAATCGCGACGGCACCACGATCAGGTCAGCTCCTGCCATGAGGCGGTGGGCCCTGTCTTCGTCGTAGCCGATGCACACGGACACCTGGCCCGGATGGCTGCGCGCGGCCGATACGAAGGCTGCTTCGAGGGCGGGGTCGCCCGTGCCCTGCACCACCAACTGCGCGCCTTCGCGCAACAGGGTCGGCAAGGCGGCCAGCAGCAGGTCCAGGCCCTTCTGCTCCGTCAGGCGGCTGAGCGCCAGCACCAGGGGTGCCTGCGCGTCGACCGGCAGACCAGCCTCCGCCTGCAGTGCACGTTTGCAAAGCGCCTTGCCTTTCAGGTCCCGTGGTCCGTAACGATGGGCCAGTGCCGAATCTGTCAGCGGATTCCACTCCTCGTCGTCAATGCCGTTGAGGATGCCCGTCAGTGCGTCGGCCCGGCTGCGCAGCACGCCATCCAGACCGCACCCGAAGGCTGGCGTGGTGATCTCGCGTGCATAGGTCGGGCTGACGGTGGTCAGCCGATCGGCGAACTTCAGCCCCGCCTTCATGAAGGAAATCTGACCGTGGTATTCCAGCCCGGCGGAACTCATGTAACGCGAGGACAGGCCCAGCAACGCGCCGTCGGGGTGTGGGAAGAGCCCCTGGTAAGCCAGGTTGTGCACGGTGAACACCGTGGCGGTGGGCGCTGTGTGGGCCTTCAGGTAGGCGCAGGCCATCCCGGCATGCCAGTCATGGGCATGCACCAGGGCCGGCTGCCAGGCGGGATCCAGTCCGCCAGCGGCCAGTTGAGCGGCCACCCATCCCAGCAGCCCGAAGCGCTGCAGGTTGTCCGGCCAGGACTCACCCGCCGGGTCGTGGTACGGATTGCCCGCCTTCCCATAAAGCATGGGAGCCTGGATCACGTAGACCGGCAAGCCGGAGCCTGGCATCTGTGCCAGCAGCAACTCCACGCGCGCCGCGCCGAAACACGGGCCCAGAGTGGCCACGGGGCGCAGATCGACCACGCCCTGCAGCACGGCTGGCCATCCCGGCAACAGCAGGCGGGTGTAAAGCCCGCCTTGTGCCTGCAGCGCCTGCGGCAGGGCTCCGAGCACATCGGCCAAGCCACCCGTCTTGAGCAGGGGATGCGCCTCCGCAGCCACGTGCAACACGTTCATTCGCTCGGCACCCTCTCGTAGCCGCCCGTGGCCGCCAGCAGCATCTCCCGTGTGACCAGCGTGATGCCGCTGTCGGTGCGGTGGAAGCGGCGCGCATCCTCAATGCCGTCCTCACCGATCACCGTGCCGTCCGGAATCTGGCAACCACGGTCCACCACCACCCGGTTCAGCCGCACGCCGCGCCCTACCGTGACCCCGGGCAACAGTACGCTCCAGTTCACTGTGGCGAAAGAGTGCACGCGCACCTGCGAGAACAAGATGCTGCGGAAGATCGAACCCGACACGATGCAGCCACCAGACACCAGCGACTCGATGGCGATGCCACGCCGGTCATCGAGGTTGTGGACAAATTTGGCAGGTGGCAACTGGGGCTGGTAGGTCCAGATGGGCCACCGGGTGTCATACAGGTTCAGCAAGGGGTCCGTCGCGGTGAGATCGATGTTCGCGTCCCAATAGGCGTCGATGGTGCCCACGTCACGCCAATAGGGTTCGGATCCCAGGCGGCGCCCCACGCAGCTGAGCTCGAAGGGATGCGCCGCTGCCTTGCCCGCTTGCACGGCCTTGGGGATGATGTCCTTGCCGAAGTCATGGCTGGAGGTCGGGTCTGCGATGTCGCGCTCCAGTTCCCTGTAGAGGTAGCGCGCATTGAAGATGTAGATGCCCATGCTGGCCAGGGCACGGTCAGGCTTGCCTGGCATGGCGGGCGGATCGGCCGGCTTCTCCACGAAGGCCGTGATGTTGCGGCGCTCGTCGATGGCCATCACGCCGAAGGCGCGGGCCTCCTGACGGTCCACCTCGATGCAGCCTACGGTTACCTCGCGGCCCAGTGCCACGTGGTCGGCCAGCATCACCGCGTAGTTCATCTTGTAGACGTGGTCACCTGCCAGCACCACCACGTAGTCCGCGCCGTAGGCGGCCAGGATGTCCTGGTTCTGATAGACGGCATCGGCCGTGCCGCGGTACCAGGACTCCTCGTCCACGCGCTGCTGCGCCGGCAGCAGATCGACGAACTCGTTCATCTCCGGCCGCAGGAAAGCCCAGCCGCGCTGCAGGTGGCGCAGCAGGCTGTGGCTCTTGTACTGGGTGATGACCCCGATGCGCCGGATGCCGCTGTTCAGGCAGTTGGACAGCGCGAAGTCGACGATTCGGAACTTGCCCCCGAAGTAGACCGCCGGCTTCGCACGGTTGTCGGTCAGGCTCTTGAGCCGGCTGCCCCGGCCCCCTGCCAGCACCAGCGCCACCGCGCGCTTGGGCAGGTCCAGGCTCTGGGCGAGGTCGTGAGGAGTGATCATGGAAGCCCCCGAGGCGTTGGCGCACGGCCCCCTTGGCCATTGCACGAGAGGCGAAGGATGCCTCATTTCTTGCGCCGTGCGGGTCGTGGCGCTATCGCCAGCTTCTTTGGCCAGCGCCGCAAGAACCGAAAAGCCCAAGCAAATCAGTGACTTGCTTGGGCTTGTGATTGGTAGGCGCGATTGGACTCGAACCAACGACCCCCACCATGTCAAGGTGGTGCTCTAACCAGCTGAGCTACGCGCCTAAAGACAAAAATTGTAGCAGCCAGACAATACCTCACCGGCCGCGGCGGCTGCTCTGGTTTCCTGATCTTCGCCCATGGGGGTCGGCGGTCCCGGCCGGGACAGCACGTGCGGACCGCAGGTTCATCGCCGACGGGCGCTGCGCACTCCTGAAACCTGCGCCACCTGGCGCAGCACCTGTTGAAGCCGGCGTGTGTCGCTCACCTCCACCGTGAAGGTCATCCAGGCCGTGCCGCCTGTGCTGTCCTTGACGCTGCGCGTGTTCACGCCCGTAACGTTCACTCGCTCGCGCGTCAGCACCTCTGAAATGTCACGCAGCAGGCCCTGTCGGTCGGCGGCTTCGATCACCACATCCAGCGGGTACAGGGGCGCATGCCCGTTCGGGGTCCCGCGCACTCCCCGTTCGGCACCCGCCGCCAGGCCCTCGGCGGCCCCCCAATCCACGGGGATCACGCGGTCTGGAGAACTGCTGCTCATGTGGCGGAAGTTGCTGCAGTCCGTGCGGTGCACCGCCACACCCTTGCCCCGGGTGACGAAGCCGCCGATGGCATCAGGCGGGGCCGGACGACAGCAGCGCGACAGCGTCGTCATGAGGGACTCCACACCCACCACCAACACGCCACTGCGACCGGCGCGTGAGCGCCGGATGGCCACGTTGTCGTCCTGCCCGGTGGGCTGCTCGGGCGCTGGCCGCAGTAACGCCTCGATCTGCTTGAGGGAATACTCGTCCTTGCCCACCACCTCGAACAAGGCGCTGGCCTCCTTGAAGCCCAGACGCTCGGCCAGATCGTCAAGACGCAAGGATGTCTTGCCCTCACGTTGCAGCAAGCGCTCCACCAGTTCCCGGCCCTTCGCGATCGTGTGCTGCAAGGCCTGGGCGTTGAACCAGGCCCGTACCTTGGCGCGGGCGCGCGGGCTCTGCAGGTAGCCCAACTCGTGGTTGATCCAGTCCAGGGAAGGCCCACCCTCTCGTGCCGTCAGCACCTCCACCGTCTGGCCGTTGACCAACGGGGTGTTCAGGGGCACCAAGGCACCGTCCACACGGGCACCGCGGCAACGGTGGCCCAGGTCAGTGTGCAGCGCATAGGCGAAGTCCACAGCGGTGGCGCCCGCGGTGAGTTCGACCACCGTGTATTGAGGGGTCAGTACGTAGATGCGGTCTTCGCTCGTCGGTGCAGGTGCGGTGGGTGTTGCAGGAGCGGCGAACTCGCGCTCCCACGCCAGCAGTTGGCGCATCACCTGCTTGCGGGCCTCGGTCATGCGTTCAGCTGCATCGGCGTTGGCGCTCACGCCGGCATAGCCCTTGGCTCCCGCCTCCTTGTAGGCCCAGTGGGCGGCCACCCCATGTTCGGCGTGATCGTGCATCGCCTGGGTCCGGATCTGCACTTCCACCGGGCGATCGTCGTCCCCCAGCACCACGGTGTGCAGGGACTGGTAGCCGTTGGGCTTGGGGCGGGCAATGTAGTCGTCGAACTCACCGGACAGGGGCCGGTACCGCTGGTGCAGGGCCGAGAGTGCGGCGTAGCAATCGGGCACCGCAGCCACGATCACCCGCAAGGCCCGGATGTCCAGGACCTTCTCGAAGGGCAGCGACTTGCCCTGCATCTTGCGCCAGATGCTGTAGAGATGCTTGGGCCGCCCCTGCACCGCGCTGTCCAGTCCGGCTTGCCGAAGGACACCCGCCACCTGATGCCGCACGAACTCCACAGCCAGTTCTCGGGATTGGCGGCGTTCGTCGAGCAAGTCCGCAATATGTCGGTAAGCCTGGGGGTCCAGGAAGCGGAAGGACAGGTCCTCCAGTTCCCACTTGATCTGCCAGATGCCCAGCCGGTTGGCCAGGGGCGCGAACACCTGCTGGGATTCCAGTGCCAGGGCGTTGTCGCACGGCGTCTTGCTGGAAGCATGCCAGCGCAGGGTCTGCAACCGTGAGGCCAGGCGCAGCAGCACCACACGCAAATCCTTGGAGAAGGCCAGAAGCATCTTGCGGACGCGCTCGGTCTGCCGTTCGCGGCCCTGGACACCGACCTGGGCCTCGCGTGCGGCACGCTGCACCTGCACCAGCTTGCGGGTCAGCTCCACCAGTCCGGCGTAGGACTCTCCAAAGGCCTGGGCCACGGTCTCGCGCGGGCGCTGCAGGAACTCACCCACGTAGACCAGGAAGGCCGCGGCTTGCATGCCCGGGCCGGCACCCAGAGTCTTCAGGATCTGCGCCACTCCCACTGCGTGCGACCAGGCTTCCTCGCCCGAATCGAGGATGCGCCCCTTGAGCAGGGGCTCAGCAAAGGCGCGCGCCATGTCCAGCGCGTGCGCTTCATCCATCGCCGCATCGGTGCCGCCGATGGCGGTGACGATAGGCAGGTGGACGCCGGCTGGCGGGTCCAACGGCGCGGCGCCAGCGTCTGCGGCTGGGTTGTGCGATGTCTTCATGGCCGGTGGGCCTGATGGGCCACGGGCGGGCGCCTCAGCCGCCCGGCTCGGACGCCAGAAACGCGCGTACCACTTCGCGCTGATCGGGTTGCACCAGCATCGGAGCGTGGCCCACACCGGCAAACTCGTGCACGCGGGGTCGAGGTCCGCGCGCCGCCATGGCCTGCGCTGTCTGCCGGGTCAGCAGATCGGACTCCGTGCCGCGCAGCAGCAAGGTCGGGCAGGTGATGGCATCGAAAGCCTGCCACAGGCCCGCCTCGCCGGCAGCGGCCAGTTCCGGTGTGATGGCCCGGAAGGGCACGGCCAGCGCGGGGTCGTAGTGGGGCTTGAACGCGCCTTGGCCGTCGGGCACGATCTGCGGCCGGGTCAGGTCCAGCCACTGCTGGCGGGTGTGAGGCCCGAAACCCTGGGAGATCAGCCACAACTGGTCGGCCGCGTCTTCCAGGCTCTTGAAGCGCACCGGCAGGCCCAGGTAGCTGCCGATGCGCACCAGGGCGGAGGCTTCCAGCACCGGCCCCACGTCGTTCAGCACCAGGCGCCGCACGGGGGAGTTGGGCAGGGCGGCCACCAGCAGGCCGATCAGGCCACCCATGGAGGTGCCCACCCAGTCCACGGTCTGGGCATCCAGCCTGGCCAGCAGGGTCACCATGTCGGCCACGTAGGCCGGGATCGCGTAGCCCATGGGGTCGGTCAGCCAGTCCGATTGCCCGCGGCCCACCACATCAGGGCAGACCACGCGCCAGGTGCCGCACAGGTCGCGCGCCAGGGTGTCGAAGTCGCGGCCCTGGCGGGTCAGGCCGTGCACGCACACCAGCACCCGGGGATTGGCGGGGTCGCCCCACTCCCAGTAGGCCATGCGGTGCAGGCCGCGGCTGCCCAGGCACTGAACATGCCGCAGGCGGGGCTCTGATGCGGTGGAACCCTCGGTGGCAGGTGCCGCGGGCGGCGCGAGGTCGGAGGGGCTTGGGGTGATTGCAGACATCGTCGTGGCCAACAGGGGTAAGGGCGAGTTCAGATAATGATCCTAAGCTCAATACAACCTTGCTCCTGAAGGAATCAACGCATGCTCACCGGCAAGACGGCTCTCATCACGGGTTCAACCAGCGGGATCGGCCTGGGCATCGCCAGGGTCATGGCCATGCACGGCGCCAACATCGTGCTCAACGGGTTTGGCGACGTGAATGCCGCAAAAAGGACCTTGGCCGAGTTCGATTGCACCGTGGGGTACCACGATGCCGACATGAGCAAGCCCGAAGAGATCGCGGCCATGATCAAGTACGCGGAGATGGAGATGGGGGGTATCGACATCCTTGTCAACAACGCCGGCATCCAGCATGTGGCGCCCATCGACGAGTTCCCGGTGGAACGCTGGGATGCGGTGATCGCCATCAATCTCAGCTCGGCCTTCCACACCACGCGCCTGCTCCTGCCCGCGATGAAGGCCCGGCGCTGGGGGCGCATCATCAACGTGGCCTCGGCGCACGGCCTGGTGGCCTCGGCCAACAAGTCGGCTTACGTGGCCGCCAAGCACGGTCTGGTGGGCATGACCAAGGCTGTCGCACTGGAAACGGCGACCACCGCCATCACCTGCAACGCCATCTGTCCGGGCTGGGTGCTCACGCCTTTGGTGCAGAAGCAGGTGGACGCGCGCGCCGTGCTGGACGGGGTGGACAACGAGGAAGCCAAGCGCCGACTTCTGGGCGAGAAGCAGCCCTCGCTTCAGTTCACCACGCCAGCTCAACTGGGCGAATTGGCGGTGTTTCTGTGTTCGCCGGCGGCGGACAACATCCGGGGTGCTGCCATCAACGTCGACGGCGGCTGGCTGGCGCAGTAAGGCGTCGGCCTTCAGGCCGCCCGTACGCGCTTTGCTGCCTGCATGGCCTGCAGGTCTCAACGCACCATCTGCACGGAGCCACTGACGGTGGAGCTCACGGTGGTCTTGCCCGCCTCGACAGGCAGCGATTCCTGCACTTCCGGCATGCTGGCGGCGCGCATCATGGGCGCGCGGGCCAGCATCACCGGGGGTTCCTGCAGCCCGACCTGCACTTCCCTGATCTGGTAGCCAGAAAACCCGAACTGTCGGGCATAGCTGTCGGCCTGAGTCCGGAACCTCGTGATGGCCTGACGGGTCGTTTCCTGTTCCACCTGCTCTCGCACCTCGCGTGAGAGCCCGAAGGCCACCCGGGCCACGGACATCGTGGATAGGCGCCCCACCAACTGCGCCACGGCGGGCAGATCGCGGCCTTCGATCACCAACTCGGCCCGCCCCACCCACCCCGTGACCGACGGCTGAGAAGAGCGAGCTGGCGGGTTGGCGTACCGTGGGCTGAGCGAGAAGGCGCCCGTCTGGACTTCCAGCGCCTTGGGGCGGGCTGCCTTGCGCGCCTCGGCTAATGCGGCTTCCAGCGCTTGCCGCAACTGCGACTGCACAACGCTGGCGTCCGGACCCTCCCGGGCAGCGGCCAGGGTGACAGAAAGCGTGTCCATCGTCACCTCCACTGAAGCGCTGGCGCTCAGGCTCAGCACATTGGTGGCCGCTGTAGCAGCGGCAGTTACCGATGGTTGAGCATGCGCGGTGCAGATCCCCGAGGCAACGGCCATGATGAGGGCGGGCAAGGCTGCAGATCTGTGGGGCATGGCGTGTCGTCTCCTTCAGGGTTTTGCCGCTGGAATCGCTCTTCGCGGCCGACCGCAACAGATGTAACACAAGGTGACAGCGGGCCTGCTGCCCGCTCGTCGAGCCGCACAATCCCGGCACGCTACTTCAACATCCGACGTGACATTGCTCAAGACCCCGCCCAAGCCCTACCGATTGATCGTCGTGGACGATGATGGTCGCATACGTGACTTGCTCAGGCGTTACCTCAGTCAGGAAGGCTTCGAGGTCCTGCTGGCCGAGGATGCGCGGGCACTGGACCGGCTGCTGCTGCGCGAACAGGTGGATCTGGTCGTGCTGGACCTGATGCTGCCCGGCGAAGATGGCCTTTCGGTGTGCAGACGCATGCGAGCGCGACAGGACCTGACCCCGGTGATCATGCTCACCGCCAAGGGCGACGAGGTGGACCGCATCGTGGGTCTGGAGATCGGCGCGGATGACTACCTGACCAAGCCCTTCAATCCCCGCGAACTGCTGGCCCGGGTGCATGCCGTGCTGCGCCGCCGCCCGACCCGCGAAGCGCCGGGCGCGCCCTCCCCTCTGGGCGAAAAGGTGGTGTTCGGACCTTTCGAATTCGATCTGGCCCTGCGCACGCTTCGGCGCGAAGGGGAACCGCTGCCCCTGACCACGGGCGAGTTTTCCATGCTCAAGGCGCTGGTGCGGCACCCCAAGCAGCCTCTGACGCGGGACAAGCTCGCGCAGCTGGCCCGCGGCCGCGAGTTCGAACCCTTTGACCGCAGCCTGGATGTGCAGATCTCGCGCCTGCGCAAGATGCTGGAGAGCGATCCCGCGCACCCGCGCTTCATCCAGACGGTGTGGGGTGTCGGTTACGTCTTCGTGCCCGACATGGGGACCTGATACACATTCCTCACGCCGGAACCCGTGCCGCGCGCGGCATCATGCCCACATGCCCTTTCGCGCTGCACGCCCGGCCAAGGTTACAAACTCTGCGAATGCCGCAGATGCTGTGTCTGCCGCACCTGCCGTACCTCCTTCCAGGGAGTTCCCTGCAGTACGGGTCAGGCTCTTCTGGCTGACCCTGGCGGGGATGGCCGCGTGGTTTGTCACCACGCTGGCCACTTGGGTGCTGTCTGCCTCATGGGGAGGCTGGTTGGCTGGCAGTGATGCTGCGCAGACAGACGCCACCAGAGCCTTCGGCGCTCTGGCCGCCGCAGGAACGGTCACGCTGGCCACGGCAGCTCTGGTCGCCTGGTGGATGAGCCGGCCCTATCGGGCTTTGTCTCAGGCGACACAACGCCTGCGCGAGGGCGAAGCGGCGCCCGCACTGGACGAGCAGGCCCTGGTGCAGGAGATCCGAGAAGTCAATGCAGGCTTCAACCGCATGGCGGCCGAACTGGCCCGAGCCGAACAGGACCGGGCTGTCATGCTGGCGGGACTGAGCCACGACCTGCGCACACCCTTGGCTCGGCTGCGGCTGGAGGCCGAGTTGAGCGTGAATGAGCCGCAGGCCCTGGCGCACATGGCCGCCGACATCGGTCAGCTTGACGCCATCATCGGCAAGTTCACCGACTACGCGCGACCGGACGTCCCGAAGCTGCAAGCGGTGGACCTGCGCCAGCAAGTCGAGGCCGCCTGCAGACGTTTCGACGGTGACAGCCGGCTGCACATCGTCCTAGCGTTGCCGAACCATCTCGTGGTGCGGGCCGACCCCATTGACCTGGACCGCGTGCTGGTGAACCTGCTGGAGAACACAGCACGCTACGCCCGGGCCCGCGATGGCGGGCCGGCTGAGCTGACCGTTTCAGCGCACCCGGAGCCCCGGGAGGTGGCCCTGCTTCTGCGGGACAAGGGGCCGGGCGTACCTGATGCACAACTGGGCCTGCTGACCCAACCCTTCTTCCGGGGGAACGCTGCGCGCTCCGAACCGTCTGGCGCCGGCCTCGGGCTGGCCATCGTGGAGCGAGCAGTCAAGCGCATGCGCGGCACGCTGACTTTGCGCAACCTGCCGGACCAGGGCCTGGAGGCCTGCATCCGACTGCCACGTGCCAACGCAGACACCTGAAGCTTCGGCCAGACCCGCGCGCCCGAAGTGTCACCAGGCGCCTTGATGGGGCCGCCACAACAGGCAGACCGCCCGGGCCTCGATGGCGCGCCCCTCACCCACCGGCCCCATTTTCTCGGCCGTCTTGGCCTTGATGTTCACCTGGTCCAGCGACAGGGCCAGCAACTGGGCGATGCGGGCACACATATCCGGAATGTGGGGCGCCATCTTGGGCGCCTGGGCCACGATGGTGGCGTCCACATTGGCGACGGACCAGCCGCGCACCCGCACGCGGTGCACCGCCTCGGCCAGGAGCAGCGCTGAGTCGGCTCCGCGGAAACTGGGATCGGTGTCCGGAAAGTGACGCCCGATGTCGCCCAGGGCGGCAGCGCCCAGCAGGGCGTCCGTGATGGCGTGCAGCAGCGCATCGGCGTCGGAGTGCCCGAGCAGGCCGTGGCTGTGCGCAATGGTGATGCCACCCAGCACCAGCGGCCGATCCACGACCAGCGCGTGGATGTCCCAACCTTCGCCGATCCGCCACGGCGGCCCCGAGGGTTGGGGCGTCGCGGAAGTGTCAGCCGTCGACGCGGGCGCCGGGCCCGGTCCTGATGCGAGAGGGGCAGTCATGGATGTGGTTGCGTGTGCGGGTGTCAGGTTCCGCCAGTGTCGTATCGATGCTTCACCGGGCTTGCGCAGACAGCAGGCGCTCGGCCAGCGCGAAGTCTTCGGGAAAGGTGACCTTGAAGTTTTCCACCGATCCCGGCACCAGCAGCGGCTGCAGGCCCAGGGCTTCGACGGCGCTGGATTCGTCGGTGACCACGAACTCTTGCTGACGTGACGCTGCCGCCAGGGCCTGCCGCAGCAGCCCGAGCCTGAACATCTGTGGTGTTTGCGCGGCCCATTTACCGCTGCGGGAGACGGTGCTCTGTACCCTGCCCGCCTGCTCCGCCTTCAGCGTGTCCGCCAGCGGCAGCGCCAACAGCCCGCCCACGTCGTCGCCCAGGCAGGCCTCGATCAGCCGGTCAACCCAGGCAGGCTGCAACAGGCAACGCGCAGCGTCGTGCACCAGCACCCAGTCGTCCTCCAGCGCGCCGTGCCGCAATAGCGCCTCGAGCCCAGAAGCGACGGACTGCGCACGCGTCTCGCCCCCGCAGTGGGCCAGCCAGCCTCTGGGCCCTTCGAAATCAGGCACCAGGGCGCGGAACATCTCGTCTGCGGGTGACAGCACCACCAAGGTGGCGGTCAGTCGGTGCGCCTCGGCCAGCGCGTTCAGCGTGTGCGCCACCAGCGGCCTGCCGGCCACCGCGACGTACTGCTTGGGCTGGTCAGCGCCCGATCGCGCACCCACGCCCGCACAGGGCACCAGGGCGAAAAGCCGCTGCGTGGCGGGGGTGCTGAGAGCCGACAGACCTGCGTCCGGGGCGGCAAGAGAGGACATGCAACGGATTCTAGAGAGAGCCACTCGCCCCACCTGCTCCCTACAATCTAGCCGTCGCCCGCCCCCGCAGCCTGCTGCCGGGGCGGGCCTGTTGTTTTTCGCACCATGCAACTCCCTTCCATCGTCCCCGGCAAGCGCTTCACCCTCCCCCGTCCGACCGGGTCTGCCGACGCCCTGCTGATTGGCCGCCTGGCCCAGGCCCGTGCGGCCGAGAAGCGACTGGTCGCTGTGGTGACGGCCGACCCGGGCGATGCGCAGCGGCTGGCCGACGAGCTACCTTTTTTTGCGCCTGGCCTGCGTGTAGCCGTCTTCCCGGACTGGGAAACCCTGCCTTGGGACACCTTCAGCCCGCACCAGGACCTGATCTCCGAGCGCCTGGCCACGCTGTGGAAGGTGCTGCAGCGCGAGTTGGACGTGGTGCTGCTGCCCGCCACCACGGCGCTCACGCGGCTGGCACCCCCCTCCTTCCTGGCCGGCACCACCTTTCACTTCAAGCAGAAGGCGCGGCTGGACGAAGCCGGGCTCAAGTCGCAGCTGACCCTGGCCGGCTACCAACACGTAACGCAGGTGGTTTCGCCAGGCGAATATGCCGTGCGCGGCGGCTTGATCGACCTGTTTCCCATGGGCTCGCTGGTGCCTTACCGCGTGGACCTGTTCGGTGACGAGGTGGATTCGATCCGTACTTTCGACCCTGACTCCCAGCGCAGCCTGTACCCCGTGCCGGAGGTGCGCCTGCTGCCGGGGCGCGAGTTCCCGATGGACGAGGTGGCGCGCACCGCCTTTCGCGCCCGCTGGCGCGAGCGCATCGAGGGTGACCCGACCAAGGCACGCGTCTACAAGGACGTGGGCCAGGGCATCGCAACCGCCGGCATCGAGTACTACCTGCCGCTGTTCTTCGACGAGACGGCTACCTTCTTCTCGTATCTACGCCAGGAGGCCGCGCTGGTGCTGCACGGCGAGGTGGATGCGGCACTGGAGCGCTACTGGTCTGACACGCGCGACCGCCACCGCTTCTTGCAGCACGACCCCGAGCGGCCCCTCCTGCCGCCCGAGGCCTTGTTCCTGCGGCCTGAGGACTTCTTCACGCTCATGCAGCCACACGCCACGCTGTCCCTGCGTGGAAGCGAACCGGTGGAGTGGGCACGGCCCCTGCCGGACGTGAGCGTGGACCGCGGCGCGACCGAGCCGCTGCATGCGCTGGAAGCCCACCTGCGCCAGACGCCAGCCCGCGTGCTGCTGGTGGCCGAGAGCGACGGCCGGCGCGAGAGCCTGCTGGAGATGCTGCGCGACCACCGCATCGACGTGCCCAGTGTGGATTCACTCCAGGAATTCATCGACGGTGACGAGCGCGTGGCCATTGCAGCGTCGCCCCTGGCGGCGGGTTTCCACTGGCTGGACCGCGTCTCGCCGGATGACGCGGCGCCCGCGCTCAGCCTGCAGTTCATCACCGAGACCGAGCTGTTCGCCACCACGCCGCAGGCCCGGCGCAGGCGCAAGCAAGAGCAGACCAGCAGCGTCGAAGCGCTGATCAAGGACCTTTCGGAACTGAAGGTGGGCGACCCGGTGGTGCACGTCAACCACGGCATCGGCCGCTACAAGGGCCTGGTGCACATCGACACGGGGGAAGGATCGAGCGAGTTCCTGCACCTGGAGTACGCCGACAAGGCCACGCTGTACGTACCGGTGTCGCAGTTGCACCTGATCGGCCGCTACACCGGCGTCAGCGCCGATGAGGCGCCGCTGCACCGCCTGGGCTCGGGCCAGTGGGAAAAGGCGCGGCGCAAAGCCGCCGAACAGGTGCGCGATATCGCAGCCGAGCTGCTGAACCTGTACGCCCGCCGCGCCGCGCGCGAGGGCTATGCCCACCGGTTCACGCCCAATGACTACGAGGCTTTCGCTGCCAGTTTCGGCTTCGAGGAGACGGCCGACCAGCGCGCCGCCATCCACGCCGTGATCCAGGACCTCGTCAGCCCCAAGCCCATGGACCGCCTGATCTGTGGCGACGTGGGTTTTGGCAAGACCGAAGTGGCGCTGCGCGCTGCGTTCGTGGCCGTGCACGGGGGCAAGCAGGTGGCGATCCTGGCGCCCACCACGCTGCTGGCCGAGCAGCATTACCAGACCCTGGTGGACCGCTTCGGCAAGTGGCCCGTGCGCGTGGCCGAGCTGTCGCGCTTTCGCTCACCCAAGGAGGTGAAGGTCGCGCTGGAAGGCCTGGAGGCCGGCACCATCGACATCGTGGTGGGCACCCACAAGCTGCTCAGCGCCGACGTGAAGTTCAAGCGACTGGGCCTGCTCATCATCGACGAGGAGCACCGCTTCGGCGTGCGCCACAAAGAGGCCATGAAGGCGCTGCGTTCCGAGGTGGACGTGCTGACGCTCACTGCCACGCCCATCCCGCGCACGCTGGGCATGGCGCTGGAAGGCCTGCGCGACCTGAGCGTGATTGCCACCGCGCCTCAGCGTCGTCTGGCCATCAAGACCTTCGTGCGCAACGAGGGCAGCAGCATCATCCGCGAGGCGGTGCTGCGGGAGTTGAAGCGCGGCGGCCAGGTCTACTTCCTGCACAACGAGGTGGAGACCATCCAGCACCGCGCCGAGAAGCTGACCGAGTTGCTGCCTGAGGCCCGCATCGCGGTGGCCCACGGCCAGATGCCCGAGCGTGAGCTCGAGCGCGTGATGCGTGACTTCGTGGCACAGCGCCACAACGTGCTGCTGTGCTCCACCATCATCGAGACCGGCATCGACGTGCCCAGCGCCAACACCATCGTCATCAGCCGCGCCGACAAGTTCGGCCTGGCGCAGCTGCACCAGTTGCGTGGCCGCGTGGGGCGCAGCCACCACCAGGCCTACGCCTACTTGCTGGTGCCCGATGTCGAGGGCCTGACCAAGCAGGCCGCCCAGCGCCTGGAGGCGATCCAGTCGATGGAGGAGCTGGGCTCGGGCTTCTACCTGGCCATGCACGACCTGGAGATCCGCGGCGCTGGCGAGGTGCTGGGCGATCACCAGAGCGGCAACATGATGGAAGTGGGCTTCCAGCTCTACAACGAGATGCTGTCCGAAGCGGTGCGGGCCCTTCGGTCGGGCCGCGAGCCTGATCTGTTGTCACCCACGGGGGTGTTTGGCGGGGGCACCGAGATCAACCTGCACGCCCCGGCCCTGCTGCCCGACAGTTACTGTGGTGACGTGCACATCCGGCTGAACCTCTACAAGCGCCTGGCCTCGGCGGAGAAGCCCGAGCAACTGGACACCCTGCTGGAGGAACTGACCGACCGCTTCGGCCGCCTGCCGGCGCAAGGGCAGACCCTGTTCGACACCCACCGTCTGCGTGTGATGGCCCGGCCCTACGGCGTTCAGAAGATCGATGCCGGCCCGAAGCTGATGAGCATCACCTTCCGCCCCAACCCGCCCGTGGACGCGGCGCGCATCATCGCCCTGGTGCAGAAGAACCGGAACGTGCGCCTGGCCGGCAACGACAAGCTGCGCATCGAACGCGAGTTCGAAGACCCGAAAGACCGGGCGCAGTACATCCGGGATGTGCTCAAGAGCCTGGGCACACCCACGACCGCGTCGGCTTGAGCCTGATGCGTGAGCCTCAGGGGCCCCGCCAACCGCCACTCAGATGCACTTGAGGTGGCTGTACATCACCTCGCGCACGAAACTGGCAGCATTGAAGCGATGCATTTGAGGATTCTTGGAGAGTTCTTCCTTCACCAGATCCACGACCAGATCAAGCCGCACATCGGCCCCGATGCAAATCTGGGCATCCTTGGTCAGGATCAAGGTGTCCAGGACACCCATGACATAGTGCCTCCCCGCCTCTACGGCTGCACGGTCGGGGGAGGCCAACCGCTCATGAAGCGCTCCCGCCGACAGGAAGCGCGCGCTGCGTGTGGACTGGGCGGCCGCACCTTCAGGGTTGATCATGAGAGCCAGCATCAGGCCAGCCAGGATCCAGAGAAAGTAGGCCTGAAGAGGGGCACGCCGAGCGGGCCGAGCTTGCAGTTGCGGCATCGCGCGTACTCCGGGTGTCAACGACGGTAGCGGCCTGACGAAGTCGGGAGCCGCATCTCCTGGGACAGTGTGCCATGCGCAAGGCCGCCGAAATGGGTTGCGGGCAGGGCAGGAATTTCCAGACTTCAGACGAGATACAGCCCTGCGGCAGTGGCCACCAGGGTGAATCGGCGCAGCCGAGAAGCGCAGTCGTCGGGATCGGTGCGCGAAGCGAGTTCCGCGGCGCGACCCTGGCGGCGAGCATCGCAGGGAACCGCTGCCGTAGGCAAGGGCCAGCCGTCTGAACCCGGGTGGCCGGTGCCGCAGGGCGGTGCATGGCTACACTGCCGGCCCACATGATCCCGGCATCCCACCCCCCTTCGCCCACCGGCCTGATCGTGAGGGGCCTGCGCCCTGGGCTGAAGCTGTCGGACTTCAAGCTCATCGCCTTCGACATGGACTCGACGCTGATCAACATCGAGTGCATCGACGAGATTGCCGACCTGGCGGGCCGCAAGACCGAGGTGGCGGAGATCACCGAGGCCGCGATGCGCGGAGAGATTGCCGACTACAAGGACAGCCTGCGGCGCCGCGTGGCGCTGCTGGCTGGGGTGCCCGAGGCTGCGCTGGATCGCGTTTACGAAGAACGCCTGCGCCTGAATCCAGGCGTCGAAACCTTTGTGGCGGCCTGCCAGGCGGCGGGGCTCAAGACGCTGCTGATTTCAGGTGGATTCACCCACTTCAGCGAGCGCATCCGTCGCAGGCTCAAGCTGGACTTCGCGCGCGCCAACACCCTGGGCGTGGCGCACGGCAGGCTGACCGGCACGCTGTTTGACCGGCCCTGGGGCGACATCGTCGACGGCGCAGAAAAGAAACGCGTGGTGCTCGAAGTGTGCGAGTTGATGGGTATCTCCACCGCCCAGGCCATTGCCGTGGGCGATGGCGCCAACGACCTGCCCATGATGCAAGCCGCCGGGCTGTCCATCGCCTACCACCCCAAGCCCGCCGTGGCCGAGGTGGCCATGCTGTCGATCATGCAGGGCGGGTTGGACCGGGCGCTCGAGGTCATCTCAGCGGGATGAAGCGTGCTCGCCCGGGACTGCGGACCCCGGCTCTGTGTGAAGGCGCATGGCTGGCGTGGTGACCAACTCCATCCAGGTCACTGAGTTGCCGGCAGCGCCTTGTTTGGCAAGTTGCATCAGCCCGACAGCTGTGCCCAGGCCTTGTCCAGACGCTTGACGCTGACCGGCTGCGGCGTGCGCAACTCCTGCGCGAAGAGGCTCACGCGCAGTTCCTCCAGCAACCAGCGGTACTCTTCGAGCCGCGCGTCATTGGCGCCCTTCAGCTCGGCCAGCCTGCGAAGGTAGCGTTGCTCCAGCGGGCGCAGTTCGCCCAGGCGCTGGACATCCCGGCCCGGGTCTGCGCGGAACTTGTCCAGGCGCAGGGTCACGGCCTTCAGGTAACGCGGAAAGTGCTGAAGCGCCGCCCAGTGGGTGCACGCCAGGAAGCGCTTGCCGCACAGGCGCTGAAGCTGCGCCGCCACGTCATCGGCCACCTCTTTGGGAGGCCGGCTGTCCTTGAGCTTGCGGGTCGCGGCCGCGAACTCCGTCAGCACGATCAAAGCCAGGCGGGCCACTTCCTGGGCGATGAGCGTCAACCGGGTGCGGCCCTCTTCGACGCGCTGGACAAACCCGGCTGCGTCCGTGGGCCAAGGCTCTGCCAGAAAGGCGCGGTCCAGCGCCACATCGATGATCTGCCCACGAAGCTCCTCCAGCGTGCCCAGCGGCATGTAGAAGGCGGCCATCTTCTGCAGATCCGGGATGTTCTTTTCCAGGTACTTCAGCGGCTCGCGGATCTGAAGTGCGACCAGCCTTCTGAGCCCTCCCCGGTGGCGTGTGGCGGCCACCTCGGGCTCGTCAAAAACCTCGATCTCGACATGGGTGCTGCGGTCTATCAGCGCCGGAAAGCCCACCAGCACCTGCCCGCCCTTGCGCAGCTCCATCAGTTCAGGCAGCTCACCAAACGTCCAGGCCGTGTACGGTGTGGCCCCGGCTGCGCCGGCAGCCGGGGCCACACTTGAAGCGCGCTGGGACGGCGGCTGCGTCAGTTCGGCACGCACACCGCGCGATGAGGGTGCCTCCACTGGCGGTTCCTGCGCAGCTGCCGTGCCCGCTGCACTTGCCAGCTTGAGCGAGGCCAGCGCCTGGAACGAGCTGCGGGCCTGCGCGCCCCATTCGTTCTTGAGCGTGGGCAAGTGGCGGCCCACCCCCAGCTGCCGACCATGTTCGTCCACCACCCGCAGGCTCATGAACAGGTGGGCCGGCAAGGTGTCAAGCTTGAAGTCGTTTCTCAGCAATGGGAGTTGGGTCTTGTCCCGCGCCCACTTCAAGAGGGCGTCCACAAGCCCGCCCTGGGCAAATGGCACTTCCTCGCAAAACGCAGCGGCAGACTCCGGCAGCGGCACCAGGCGAGACCTCGGGCGCTGGTGCAGGCTCTTCATCAGCGCCAGCACCTTGTCCTTGAGCATGCCCGGCACCAGCCAGTCACAGCGCTCTTCGGACACCTGGTTCAAGGCGTAGATCGGCACGGTGACGTTCAGGCCATCACGCGGGTCTCCGGGCTCGTGCAGGTAGGTGGCGGCGCAGTCGATGCCGCCCAGCCGCACCGTGCGAGGGAAGGCGGCTGTGGTGATGCCCGCGGCCTCGTGACGCATCAATTCCTCACGCGCCAGCTTCAGCAGTTCGGGCTGGCGGCGCACCTCGCTGCGATACCACCGCTCCAGGCTGGCGCCGGAGCACACGTCCTTGGGCAACTGCTGGTCGTAGAAGGCGTGGATGAGCTCGTCGTCCACGAGCACGTCCTGCCGTCGAGACTTGTGCTCCAGTTCCTGCACTTGACGGATCAGGCGCTGGTTGTGCGCGAGGAAGGGCAGCCTGGTCTCCCAGTCGCCTTGCACCAGCGCCTCGCGGATGAAGATCTCGCGCGCTGCCGCAGGGTCCAACAAGCCAAAGTTCACCCGGCGGTTGCTGTAGACCACGATGCCGTACAAGGTGGCGCGCTCCAGCGCCACCACCTCGGCGGCCTTCTTCTCCCAGTGCGGTTCCAGCAGCTGCTTCTTCAGCAGGTGCCCTGCCACACCGGGGATCCACTGCGGCTCGATGGCGGCCAGGCCGCGGCCGAACAAGCGCGTCGTTTCCACCAGTTCCGCGGCGACCAGCCAACGCCCGGGCTTCTTGGACAGATGAGCGCCCGGATGGCGCCAGAACTTGATGCCGCGCGCGCCCAGGTACCAGTCTTCGTCGTCAGACTTGCAGCCCACGTTGCCCAGCAGGCCTGCCAGCATCGACAGATGAATCTGCTCGTAGGTGGCGGGCGCGCCATTCAGCCGCCAGCCATGCTCGGCCACCACGGTGTGCAACTGCGTGTGGATGTCGCGCCACTCGCGTACGCGCCGCGGGTTGACGAAGCTCTCGCGCAGCCGCTGCTCCTGCTGCCGTTGACTCAGCTTGTGGACAGGCGCAGGCCCGCCAGTCGGCGCACCAGCCGGTGCATTTCCCAGCGACCCCGCCAAGGCGGCGGGGCCGGTATGGCCCCTGCCCTCCTCGATCCAGTTCCACAACTTGAGGTAGCCCGTGAACTCCGACTTCTCGTCGTCGAATTTGCGGTGCTTCTCGTCGGCGGCCTGCGCCGCCTCCAGCGGGCGGTCACGCACGTCCTGCACGCTCAACGCCGAGGCGATCACCAGCACCTCCGCCAGCGCCTGACGGTCACGGGCCTCCAGGATCATGCGGCCCACGCGCGGGTCCAGCGGCAGCCGCCCCAGTTCACGGCCGATGGTGGTCAGCTCGTTGGCCTCGTCCACGGCATTGAGCTCCCCCAGCAAGGCGTAGCCATCGGCAATGGCCTTGCGCGGCGGTGCTTCCAGAAAGGGAAACTCTTCCACCGAACCCAGGCGCAGCGCCTTCATGCGCAAGATCACCCCGGCCAGAGACGAACGCAGGATCTCGGGGTCGGTGAAGCGGGGGCGTCCGGCGAAGTCCTTTTCGTCGTACAGGCGGATGCACACGCCATCGGCCACCCGCCCGCAGCGGCCCGAGCGTTGCTGCGCCGCCGCCTGGCTGATGGGCTCCACCTGCAACTGCTCCACCTTGCTGCGGTAGCTGTAGCGCTTGACGCGCGCCAGCCCGGAGTCGATGACGAAACGGATGCCCGGCACCGTGAGCGACGTCTCGGCCACGTTGGTGGCCAGCACGATGCGCCGGCCATTGCCGGGCGTGAACACGCGGTCCTGCTCGGCTTGGGAGAGCCGGGCAAACAGCGGCAGGATGTCGGGCGGCGGTCCACCACGCAAGGTGCTGGCCAGGTGCTTGCGCAGATGGTCCGTAGCTTCCCGAATCTCGCGCTCACCCGGCAGGAAGACCAGGATATCGCCAGCTGCGCCCCCTCGCCAGAGCTCGTCCACCGCATCGGCCATGGCGGTGTTGAGATCGTGGTCGCGGCTTTCCTCGAAAGGCCGCCAGCGCAGTTCCACCGGGAACAAGCGGCCCGAGACCTGGATGACAGGCGCCTCGCCCCGGGCCGAGGCGAAGTGCCTCGAAAAGCGCTCGGCGTCGATGGTGGCCGAGGTGACCACCACCTTCAGGTCAGGCCGGCGCGGCAGCAACTGCCGCAGGTAGCCCAGCAGGAAGTCGATGTTCAGGCTGCGCTCATGGGCCTCGTCGATGATGAGCGTGTCGTAGGTGCGCAGCAGCGGGTCGGTCTGCGTCTCGGCCAGCAGGATGCCGTCGGTCATCAGCTTGACCGACGCGCCAGGCTGCAGCCGGTCCTGAAAGCGCACCTTGTAGCCGACCACATCGCCCAGAGGGGAGTCCAGCTCCTGGGCGATGCGCTTGGCCACGCTGGAGGCCGCGATCCGACGGGGCTGGGTGTGACCGATCAACCCTGCGCCGCCCGCACCCAAGCCGCGTCCGAGTTCCAGCGCGATCTTGGGCAACTGGGTGGTCTTGCCCGACCCCGTTTCGCCGCAGACGATGACCACCTGATGCTCGCGCAGGGCTTGCGCGATCTCCTGCCGCCGGCCCGATACCGGCAGCGACTCCGGATAACGCAGGGGCGGGATGGGCGTGGCCGGGGCGCGTTGCTTCGGCAGGCGGGGGGCGACGGGGGGGGATGACACGGAGGGCGGATTATCTCTGGCACCTCGCGGTCCGCAGCCCGAGGCGCGAGCCCCTGCGGCACAATCGAATCGCCTTTGCGGGCTTATCTCACCGCTGTCCATGAGCCTCGTTTTCCCCCACACCTTCGTCCCCTGGTTTCGCGCGGTCGCACCCTACATCCACGCCTACCGCGGCGAGACCTTCGTGGTGGGCCTGTGCGGTGAAGCCATCGCCGCCGGCAAGCTCAGCGCCTTTGTGCAGGATCTGGCCATCCTGCACGCCATGGGCATCCGCATCGTGCTGGTGCACGGCTTTCGGCCACAGGTGAGCGAACAACTCAAGGCCAAGGGACACCCGGAGCGCTTCAGCCAGGGCATGCGCATCACCGACCCCACGGCGCTGGATGCAGCGCAGGAAGCCGCCGGACAGTTGCGCTTCGAAATCGAGGCGGCCTTCTCCCAGGGCCTGCCCAACACCCCAATGGCCAACGCCACGGTGCGCGTCGTGTCCGGCAACTTCCTCACAGCCCGCCCCGTGGGCATCGTCGACGGCGTGGACTTCGGTCACAGCGGCCTGGTGCGCAAGGTGGACGCTGCCGCCATCCGCAGTTCCATGGACGCCGGGGCAGTGGTGCTGCTGAGCCCCTTCGGCTTCTCCCCTACGGGCGAAGCCTTCAACCTGACGATGGAAGAGGTGGCCACCTCCGCCGCCATCGCCCTGCAGGCTGACAAACTCCTTTTCTTGACCGAGATTGCAGGCGTTCGCGAGAAACCCGACGATCCTGACAGTCCGATTGACACCGAATTGACCTTGGCCGACGCCGAGCGCCTGCTGGGGTCACTGCCCCGCCCGAACCACCCCAGCGACGCAGCGTTCTATCTGCAGCACTGCGTCAAGGCTTGCAGGGCGGGGGTGGAACGCTCCCACATCCTGCCCTTTGCCTCCGATGGTGCCCTGCTCATGGAGGTCTACACCCATGACGGGATCGGCACCATGGTGGTGGACGAGAAACTCGAGAGTTTGAGAGAAGCCACTTCGGACGACGTGGGGGGTATTCTCCAGCTCATCGAACCGTTTGAGCGTGACGGGACCCTGGTGCGCCGCGAGCGCACCGAGATCGAGCGGGATGTGGCCAACTACACCGTCATTGAACATGACGGTGTAATATTTGGCTGTGCCGCGCTCTACCCCTACGCGGAATCCCGCACCGCCGAAATGGCTGCCCTGACCATTTCTCCCGCGGTGCAGGGCCAAGGCGATGGCGAGAGAATACTGAAGAGAATTGAACAACGTGCACGCGCCATGGGTCTGGACAGCATTTTCGTGCTGACCACTCGCACCATGCACTGGTTCATCAAGCGAGGCTTCGCCCCTGCAGACCCTGATTGGCTGCCTGAAGCCCGCAAGCGCAAGTACAACTGGGACCGTAAATCGCAGGTCCTGGTCAAGCCTTTGCGTTGATCCGGAAGCGACATCGAAGCTTCTGCAACCCGATTCCCCCTCACATACCGCCGGAGATCTGCATGACCCGAATCGTTCAGTGTGTCTACTTGAAGAAAGAGGGCGAGGGCCTGGCCTTCCCGCCGTACCCTGGTGAGTTGGGAAAGCGCATCTACGACACCATCTCCAAGGAAGCCTTCGAGGCGTGGAAGCGTCACCAGACCATGCTGGTGAACGAAAACCGGCTCAACCTTGCCGATGCCCGGGCACGTCAGTACCTCGCGCGTCAGATGGAACAATTCTTCTTCGGCCAAGGCGCAGAGCAACCGCAAGGTTATGTCCCCCCAACCTGAACGGGCCTGAGGGCGGGCAGGATTCTCGGCGCTGCCATTTTTTGAATACCCTCGGCTGTCTTGGATTCGGCTTTGCCTACCTACGAATTCGCCAAAGTATGGCGCAGCGCGAATTGATGATGCAGGACCTATACTCGCTTGGTTTTCAACTGCATCATTGAGGAGTTTGCATGTCGACCGTTGCTGAGCTGATGGCCCAGAAAGCCGAGATCGAGAAGAAGATTGCCGACGCACAGCGGGAGGAACGCGCATCCGCCATCGCGCAGGTGCGTTCGCTGATGGCCCAGCATGGCTTGACCGTGGCCGATCTGGCCTCGCGCTCTGCTTCGGCCCCCCGTGCGGCCACGGGCAAGGCCGTTTCCAAGGTGGCTGCCAAGTACCGTGACGCCGTCACCGGCAACACCTGGAGCGGCCGCGGTCTCAAGCCCAACTGGTTGAAGGCCGCTCTGGACGGCGGAAAGACCCTGGCAGATTTCGCAGTCTGATGCCCTCCTAACGCTGCAGTCCGGGCCGGGAGGCTGCGGCGTCAACCCGCAGGGGCTATTACGCAGGCGCCCCCGCTAGACTCCATGCCGTGAGCGCCCGCGGCCAGATCCCCGATTCCTTCATTCAGGAAGTCATTGCCCGAACCGACATCGTCGACATCGTTGGTCGGCATGTCGCGCTGCGCAAGGGGGGGGCAAACTTGCTGGGGCTGTGCCCTTTCCATGGCGAGAAGTCGCCCAGCTTCACAGTCAGCCCGGCCAAGCAGTTCTATCACTGCTTTGGCTGTGGGGCTCACGGAGACGCCATCAGGTTCCTGATGGAGCACGCCGGGCTCGGGTTCCTTGACGCCGTCAAGGACCTCGCTCAACAAGCCGGGCTGCAGATACCCGAAGCGCAGGTTGATCCGTCCGAGCAAGCCCGGGCGGCCCAAGCCCGTGCACATCAGCACACCCTGACAGAGGTGCTGCAACGCGCGGCCGAGCACTATCGCGTTCGGCTCAAGGACGATGCCCGCGCAGTCGAATACCTCAAGAAGCGCGGCCTGACCGGGCGGGTGGCGCAGCATTTCGGGCTGGGCTATGCGCCGGCGGGCTGGCGCAGCCTGGCCAGTGCATTCCCGGACTACGAGGCGGCCGATCTGGTCGAGGCCGGGCTGGTCATCGTCCAGGGCGAGGAGGGGTCTGAGCAGCGGCGGTACGACCGCTTCCGCGACCGCATCATGTTCCCCATCCGCTCGGTCAAGGGCGAAGTCATCGGCTTTGGCGGCCGGGTGCTCGACAGCGGCGAACCCAAGTACCTCAACTCTCCGGAGACGCCGGTCTTCGTCAAGGGCCGGGAACTCTACGGTCTGCACGAGGCCCGCGCTGGCATCCGCGAGCGGGGCTATGCCCTGGTGGTGGAGGGCTACATGGACGTGGTGGCTCTGGCGCAATCCGGGTTTGCCAACGCCGTGGCAACCCTGGGCACGGCTTGTACGCCCGACCATGTGAAGAAGCTGCTGCGGTTCACCGATCACATCGTCTTCAGTTTCGACGGCGACGCGGCGGGCCGAAGAGCCGCGTCTCGTGCGCTCGAGGCCGCCTTGCCCCAGGTGACCGACCTGCGCACGTTCCGGTTCCTGTTCCTTCCCACCGAACACGACCCGGATTCCTACGTGCGTGCCCACGGCGCCGAGGCCTTCGAGGCGTTCGTGAATTCCGCTACCTCGCTGTCGCGTCAACTTCTGGACCGTGCCAGTGAAGCTGCGGATCTGTCCACACCCGAAGGGCGCGCCCGCATGCTGGCGCAGGCGCGCCCGCTGTGGTCGCAACTGCCCGCAGGGGGCCTGCGGCTGCAGTTGCTGGCGGAACTGGCCCAGGCCGGCAAGACCTCGGTGGAGGAGTTGTCGGCCCTGTGGGGTGAACGCTCAGGGGCAGCCGCAGGGGTTCAAACAGGAGGGCAAAGGCCATCAACAAGCCGCCAGTTGAAACGAACCGCGCCCTTGCGACCGCCGTCCGCGGTGCGTCAGCCGCCAGACCATGTGGCGCGCATGCTGCTCAGCTACCCGGCCCTGTGGAACGACCTGGGCGGGGCCGACCATGAGTTGCTGACGTCACTGGAGACCTGGCACGGCGAGCTCTTCCGCTGGCTGGAACGTGACCTGACCGAGCACGGGCCCCGTGAATGGCCCAGCCTGCGCGAGTCCTTGCAGGACGAAGGCTTCGGCCCTGCCGCCTGCCTGCTGGTGGACGGTGCGGAACTGCCCCTGGCGGCGGACAAGGAAGACCTGCGCAGCGCGGTGGCCCAGACCTCGCGTGCACTGGCCCTGCGCGACCCGATGCGATTGCTCGGTCGACTGGTTTGAGCTTTGACCGCCATTCGCTGGCGGCGGGGTGTTCCGAGGTCAGCCCTGGGGCAGCCCGAAGCTGACTCACGGGGTTGTACCGGTACTTCGAAGGTCATGGGTATAATCCAACCAACGCGTTAAGCGGTGTACGGTGGTGGTCAAGCATTCACACCTGAGAGCTTCCACTGCAACTGTTTCCAGCGTATCTGGACACCATGAAGCCCGGTCTGCGGGGCCTTTTCCGGCGGCCAGCCTCTCCCACCTGTCCTTCGGGACGAGAGGAGACGGCTCCCGCCCATCAAGCCATGAAGCGTGTGGTCGCGGGGTGCCCTCATCAGCCCGGTGCCGACGTATGCCTCCCGCTTGGCCCCGGTACTGACGGTGCCAAGCCGTCGGGCTGAGCCACCCAACCCTCACAGGTGAACGATGACTGCCAAGAAGACCGCCCCTCCAGCCAGCACCAAAGCAGCCCAAACGTCTGGGAAGACCGCCCAAGCTGCCAAGGCGGCAACCTCTGCCAAGTCGTCCAAGGATGTTAAGGCGGCCACCACCACGGAAACGGTGGCCCGAAAGGCAGTGGTCTCCGCTCCCAGTGGGGCAAAGTCTGAGAAGTCCGCCGCCAAGAGTGTGGCCCAACCAACGAGCAAGCCAGCCACAAAGGCGGCAGCCAAGCCCGCGGCCGTGCAAGCGGAGAAGATCGCGCCGGCACAAGCCAAGGGTGGCAAGACTTCTCCCACTGCGCAGGGCGCCCCGTCAGGCAAGGCGGCTGCTGAAAAGGCGGGCAAGACCGCAACGGCTTCGGCAATGGCCAAGCCTGAAAAGGCGGGCAAGAAAGGCGTGGCCGTGAAGTCAGACAAGGCTGACAAGGGCGAGAAGGGCGAGCAGTCCTCAGCCCATGCCAAGTCCGCCTTGCTGGAAGAGGATGCTGTCGACGTCGAAGCCGACTTCGAGGGTGGAGAAGAAGCCGAGGCCGTCGAGACAGGTGAGGCCGAGGCAGAGAAGGCCAAGGCCAAGCCGCTGCGCATGAAGGTGTCGCGCGCCAAGGAGCGCGCCCTGATGCGTGAGTTCGGCCTGGAGGAAACCACGCTCACCGAGGAAGAGGTCGCCAAGCGCCGGCAGGAATTGAAGACGCTCATCAAGATGGGCAAGACGCGCGGCTTCCTGACGCACCAGGAGATCAACGACCACCTGCCCGAGAAACTGGTCAACGAGGAAATCCTCGAGGCCATCATCTCCATGCTCAACGACATGGGCATCGCCGTCTACGAGCAGGCGCCCGACGCGGCCACGATGCTGATCAGCGGCAGCAACACGGGCACCGCCACGGACGAAGAGGCTGAAGAGGCTGCGGAAGCCGCCCTGTCCACGGTGGACTCGGAGTTCGGCCGCACCACGGATCCGGTGCGCATGTACATGCGCGAGATGGGCACGGTGGAGTTGCTGACCCGCGAGGGTGAGATCGAGATCGCCAAGCGCATCGAGGGTGGGCTGCAGGCCATGATGCTGGCCATCAGCGCGTCGCCGACCACCATCGCCGAAATCCTGTCCATGGCGGACCGCATCGCTTCCGGCGACATGGCGATTTCCGACGCGGTGGACGGTTTCGTGTCCACGGATGAGGCCGACGACTACGTGGCCGAAGAGGATTTCGACGAATTCGACGAGGAAGACGACGACGACGGCAACGGCGGCAGCAAAGCGCTGACCAAGAAGCTGGAGGAACTGAAGTCTGCGGCGTTGGTGAAGTTCGATGTGCTGCGCACTGAATTCGACCGCATGCGCAAGGCCTACGAGAAGGAAGGCTACAAGTCCACGGCCTATCTGAAGGCGCAGGGCGCCATCAGCGGCGAGTTGATGTCCATCCGCTTCACGGTGAAGACCATCGAGCGTCTGTGCGGCATCCTGCGGGGCCAGGTGGACGACGTCAGGCGCTATGAACGCGAGATCCGCAAGATCATCGTGGACAAGTGCGGCATGCCCCAGGAGCAGTTCGTCAAGACCTTTCCGCCCAATGCGTTGAACCTGGCTTGGGCCGTCAAGGAGGCTTCTTCGGGCAGGCCCTACGGCGCCGTGCTGGGCCGCAACCTGCCAGCGGTGCAGGAACTGCAGCAGAAGTTGATCGACCTGCAATCCAGGGCCGTGGTGCCGCTGGAGGACCTGAAGGAGATCAACAAGAAGATGAACGAGGGCGAAAAGTCCTCGCGCGATGCGAAGAAGGAGATGATCGAGGCCAACCTGCGTCTCGTGATCTCCATCGCGAAGAAGTACACGAACCGCGGCCTGCAGTTCCTTGACCTGATTCAGGAGGGCAACATCGGCCTGATGAAGGCCGTGGACAAGTTCGAGTACCGCCGCGGCTACAAGTTCTCGACCTACGCCACGTGGTGGATTCGGCAGGCCATCACGCGCTCCATCGCCGATCAGGCCCGCACCATCCGCATCCCGGTGCACATGATCGAGACCATCAACAAGATGAACCGCATCAGCCGGCAGCACCTGCAGGAGTTCGGCTACGAGCCCGACGCCCCCACGCTGGCCGAGAAGATGGAGATCCCCGAGGACAAGATCCGCAAAATCATGAAGATCGCGAAAGAACCGATCTCCATGGAAACGCCGATTGGCGACGACGACGACTCCCACCTCGGTGACTTCATCGAGGACACCAACAACGTGGCCCCGGTGGACGCGGCCATGCAGGCCGGCCTGCGTGACGTGGTCAAGGACATCCTGGACAGCCTGACCCCGCGCGAAGCCAAGGTGCTGCGCATGCGCTTCGGCATCGAGATGAGCACGGACCACACACTGGAGGAGGTCGGCAAGCAGTTCGACGTCACGCGCGAACGCATCCGCCAGATCGAGGCCAAGGCGATCCGAAAGCTCAAGCACCCGAGCCGCTCCGACAAGTTGCGGACTTACCTGGACAATCTTTGATTGCTGGCCATGACGCCCGGGTTGAGAGCGCGCTGCACGGTACTGTTCGCAGACCTGCGCGGCAGCACCGGCCTCTATGAGCGCCTGGGCAACGCCGCTGCCGCTTTACTGGTCACGAAGACCGTCCAGTCGCTTGCCAGCGCTGGGGTCGGCACGCAAGGACGTGTGGTCAAGACCTTGGGTGACGGGCTGATGGCCCTTTTCCCTTCGTCTCAGGCTGGCGTGGACGCTGCGTTGCGAATGCAGGCCGTGATCTCAAGGGGGCTGGACAGCGGTGGGACTGGTCCGAGCATGACCAACCGCTCTTCGGGCCTTCGCCTGCACGTGGCGCTGGAGCACGGCGAGGTGGTCGAACTGGGTGATGACATCTACGGTGATGCTGTCAACGTCGCGGCCCGTCTGCTGGATCACTCTGGCGACCAGGAGATCCTGGTCACCCATCACGTATTGGAGCATCTGGATGAAACCTCCCGCCGCATGTTCCGCAGCCTGGACGCCATCGTCCTGAGGGGCCGCGAGCAACCGGTGAACGTCTACGCCTGCGCTGGCACACCGCGACGTGATGGCCCCGAGACCTGTTTCGAGAGCTGGGAAGACTCCTCGGAGCCAGACGGCATCCGGTTGTGGAACCACACAGGCGAGCTGGTGCTGGGCCTGCGTACCCTGCCCGCTTTGCTGGGCCGGGGCGCTCAGGCGCAGTTCCTCGTGGACGATGCCAGCACCTCACGTTCACACGCGCAGTTGGAGTGGCGCGGACAGTCGCTCCTGATCACAGACCTCAGCTCCAACGGTACGCACGTGCGCTTCAGCGATGGTGAGCTGGTGACCCTGCGGCGGTCCTCTTGTGTGCTGCATGGCCGCGGCCAAATCGGGCTGGGCCGCCTGCCTGAGCCTGGGGGTAGCGCCACTGTCGATTTCGAACTGATCCGGTTTGCCCAGACGCGCCCTGTCCCCTGAAGCGCCCTACCCTTCTGCTTCTCTTCCTGCTGTTCCTCCTGGTGATCCTCCAGCCGCCCTCACGCGTGGGGAAACGCCAGGAGACGACCGCAAGACGAGCGGCTCCGCCACAAACCACCCTGCCTCATCTCTCGCGCCCATAATCTTTCACTGGACAACGCACCCGACCATGCCGTTCCGACCCGAGCCCTCCTACTCCCACGGCAGTGTGTCCAGGACGGCCGTGCTGTTGGTGAATCTGGGAAGTCCGGACGAGCCGACGGCAGCGGCCACGCGCCGATACCTGGCGGAGTTCCTCAGTGATTCCCGCGTGGTGGAGATTCCCAAGGTCGTATGGTGGTTGGTGCTGCACGGCATCGTCCTGAATACAAGACCCGCCAAGTCCGCCGCCAAGTACGCCACGGTGTGGACGCCTGAGGGCTCGCCCCTGGTCACCGGGACGCAGCGTCTTGCACAGCGCCTGCAGGAAGCTCTGAACGCACAGGGACACGCCGTGATGGTCAAGATGGCCATGCGCTATGGCAACCCGGCCATCGGACGAGCGCTGGACGAGTTGCGCGCTGAAGGTGCCACCCGGGTGCTGGTGCTGCCGCTATATCCCCAGTACGCCGCAGCCACCACCGCCAGCGTCTGGGACGGCGTGGCCCACTGGTCATCCAAGGCCCGTCAGCTGCCCGAGTTCCGGTTCGTCAACCGCTACGGAGATGACCCGTCGCTCGTGCACGCCTTGGCCGACAGCGTCCAGCGCCACTGGGCCGTCCACGGGCGCGCCGAAAAGCTGGTGTTGAGCTTTCATGGCCTCCCGGAGCGGTCGTTGCACCTCGGTGACCCCTACCACTGCGAGTGCCACAAGGCGGCTCGGCTGCTGGCCGAGGCACTGGGCTTGCCCAAGGATGCGTGGCAGGTCACGTTCCAGAGCCGCTTTGGCAAAGCCCAATGGTTGCGCCCGTACACCGAACCCACGCTCAAGGAATTGGCCGCCTCAGGGGTAAAATCGGTAGATGTCATCTGTCCGGGTTTTGCCGTGGATTGCCTGGAGACACTGGAAGAGATCGCGCAGGAGGCGCGTGAGGCCTTCCTGGAAGCCGGGGGCCAGAGTTTTCGATACATCCCTTGCCTGAACGACGACGAGCTCGCCGTGCAGGCCATGACCCGGATCGCGCTGCAGCACCTTCAAGGCTGGCCGACCATGGTGAGCTCTGAGACTGCTGCAGAGTGCGTCCATCAGCGCCAGCTCGCGCTGGAGATGGGCGCCAAGGACTGAGGCGTCTTGAAGCATTGGACGCACTGAGTGGCAGGCCATCTGCTGACAAGTTGCGGGTTTTCACTAGGCCAGGAAGCACCTCGACTGCCGGGCGGTCGAGCCGGCTTGGCCGACAATCCAGATCGGTCGTTTGAGCGAACCGTCTTGTATCTCTGAGGAGGAGAACCCATGTCCCTTTCCAAGCGCAAATTCCTTACCTTCGGCGTTGCCGGAGCAGCCGCCGCAGCGCTGCCCGCCTGGGCACAGCCCAAGGCCCTTTTCGAGACGATCAACATGTTCGTTCCGGCAGCGCCAGGAGGAGGCTGGGACGGCACGGCGCGGGCCATAGAGCGTTCAGCCAAGGCCGCTGGCCTCGTGGGCACGATGCAGTTTGAAAACGTCGGTGGTGCTGGCGGGATGGTGGGACTTCCACGCTTCGTGAACCAGCGCAAGGGCCAGGGCAACTCGCTCCTGGTGGGCGGCTCGGTGATGGTGGGCGCGGCGATCGCCAACAAGAGCCCGGTGACGATGCGCAACGTGACCCCGATCGCGCGCCTGACCGAAGAGGCCGGCGTGGTGGTGGTGCCGGCCAGCGGGAAGATCAAGACCTGGAACGAACTGGTGGCCGCGCTGAAGGGCAACCCCAAGGCGGTGTCGGTGGCAGGCGGCAGCGCGGGCGGCACCGACCACCTGATCCTCGGTCTCATGGTCAAGGCACTGGGCCGCAATCCCAGGGAGGCGGCCTACGTGGCCTTCGCCGGAGGTGGTCCGGCCAACGCCGCGATCATCGGGGGCCAGGTGGTGGCCGGCATCTCGGGCTATTCCGAGTTCGAGGAGCAGATCAAGGCGGGCCGGATGATCCCGCTGGCCACCACCGGACGCACGCGCATTCCCGGTGTCAACGTGCCGACGATGACCGAACTCGGCATGAACCTGGTCATGGCCAACTGGCGGGGCGTGTTTGCGCCCCCCGGCGTCACCAACGCTCAGCGAGACGCGCTGATCAATTTCGTCTCCCAGGTCAAGAACAGCGCCGCCTGGCAGCAGGAACTCGTCACGCGCAAGTGGTCCGACGCCTTCCTGACAGAGATTCCGTTCGAGCGCGAAATCCTCTGGGATATCGAGCGTACCGAGGCGGTGATGAAGGATCTCGGACTGGCCTGATGCTGCAACCGGAACTGCCTTGACACCGCTGCGCGTCGCGCTGTTGCTGGCCCTGCTGTGCGGTGTGGCCATCTGGCAGGCATTCGTGATTCCGGAGTCGGCTATCCAGATGGCCGTTGGCCCCTCCCTGGTGCCGGCGGCCATCGTCGGAATGCTGAGCCTGACCTGTGCGCTCTACGCCATCAGTGCCTGGCGAGGCCGGCAGGTCGACGAAAGTCTGGCCGAGGGCGCGCAGCCGCTGCCGGGTGGCTTGGCCCGGTTGGCCTTTCTGGTCGCTGGCGGGTTGGTGTTCATGGCCGGGGTGTCGCTGGCCGGCTTCGTAGTGCCGGCGGCCCTGTGCGGTATGTGCATCGCGCGGGCCTTCGACGCCCCGCTGGGCTGGAAGTCGGCCATGATCTGCAGTGCCATCGCACTTGTGTTCTGGAGTCTGTTCTCTCTGGTACTCGGGGTTTCACTGGGCCCTGCCCTGCGCGGCCTGGGCCCTGCCGCCTGACCCGGAACTGCTGAGTTGGACGCCTTCAACGCCCTGATGGGCGGCTTTTCCAACGCGCTGCAGCCCGCAACCCTCCTGTGGGGCTTCATCGGCTGCTTCGTGGGCACCGTGGTCGGAGTGCTGCCCGGTCTGGGGCCGGCGCTGACCATCGCCCTGCTGCTGCCGCTGACGTATCACGTGCCGGCCACGAGCATGTTCGTCATGTTCGCGGGCATCTATTACGGCGCGGCCTACGGCGGCTCCACCACTTCCATCCTGTTGAACACGCCAGGCGAGACTTCCAGCATGGTGACCGCGCTGGAAGGCAACAAGATGGCTCGAAAGGGCCGGGCTGGCCAGGCCTTGACCACGGCGGCGATCGGCAGCTTCGTGGCTGGCACCATCGGCACCCTGGCCCTGACTTTCTTTGCCCCCTGGGTGGTGGAAGCCGCGCTGAAGTTTGGCCCGGCCGAATACTTCAGCCTCATGGTGCTGTCGCTGGTGGCCGTGTCGGCGGTGCTGGGCAACTCGCTGCTGCGCGGCATGCTGGCGCTGGCTTTGGGTCTGCTGCTGGGCATGGTGGGCGTGGATCTGCAGACTGGGCAGCCGCGCTTCACTTTCGGACGGCCCGAGTTGCTGGACGGGATCGAGGTGACGGTGGCGGCCGTGGGGCTCTTCGCCGTGGGTGAGGCGATGTACCTGGCCTGGCAAGGTCGCAGCAGCGAGCCCGGCTCGGTGATGAAGCTCAGCGGCCGTCTGTGGCTGAGCGCGCAGGATTGGGCGCGCTCCTGGAAGGCCTGGCTGCGTGGCGCCTGCTTCGGATTTCCCATCGGCGCCATGCCGGCAGGCGGGGCCGAGCTACCGACCTTGCTCTCGTACTACACCGAGAAGAAGCTCACCCGCCACCCTGAAGAGTTCGGCCACGGAGCCATCGAGGGCGTAGCCGGCCCCGAAGCGGCCAACAACGCGGCCGCTGCCGGCGTGCTGATGCCCCTGCTCACCTTGGGCATCCCGACCTCGGCCACGGCCGCCATCATGCTGTCGGCCTTCGAAGGCTACGGCATCCAGACCGGGCCGCAACTGTTCTCCACGCAGGGCGGGCTGGTGTGGACGCTGATCGCCAGCCTGTACATCGGCAACGTGATCCTGCTGGTCTTGAACCTGCCGATGGTGGGCTTGTGGGTCAAGCTGCTCAGAATCCCTCCGCCCTGGCTGTACGCCGGCATCATCGTGGTCTCGGTGATTGGCGTGTACGGTGCTGGCAATTCGGTGTTCAACGTGGGCCTGCTCTTCGTTTTCGGCGCCGTCGGCTATCTGATGCGACGCTTCGACTTTCCTGCTGCACCGGTGCTGGTGGGCTTGATCCTGGCGCCGTTGGCCGAGCAGTCGATGCGTCAGGCCCTGACCATCAGCCAAGGCGAGTGGTCGACTTTCGTCACGCGGCCCCTGTCGGCCACGCTGCTGGCCATCGCCGTGGTGCTGGCGGTGGCGCCCGCCCTTTGGAGGCGGCTGCGTTCACCGGGGTGAGGCGGGCATCGTGAACGAGCGCAGCAACGACGGTGTGCGGCTGGACAAGTGGCTGTGGGCGGCCCGGTTCTACAAGACGCGCTCACTCGCAGCCCATGCCATCGAGGCGGGTCGGGTGCACGTCAACGGGGCGGCCGCGAAGGCGTCGCGCAACCTCAAGCCGGGAGACTTGGTGATGCTGCGCCAGCCGCCCAGCCACCGCACCGTGGAGGTGCTGGCGCTCAGCCAGGTGCGGGGCCCTGCACCACAGGCCCAGTTGCTCTACGCCGAGACGACGCAGAGCCAGCACGCCCGACAAGAGGCTCTGCAGGCACGCCGGTTTGGCGTCGAGCCGGCACTGAGCCAGGAACAGGGCCGACCAACCAAGCGAGACCGCCGCTCGCTGGTGGATTGGCAGCGCTGGAGTGCGGTGCTCGGTCCTGAAGAATGACCGTTGTGCATTCGGGGTCTTGAAATCGTGATGTCCAGCCCCATCCTCCCACCATTCCATTTGTTTTCCTTCTTTTGCGACATGGCCCCTACCGACACCACGCCCCCGGAAAACGGCTCTACGCCACCAGAGCAGCCGGCAGGCTCTGCAACGGCTGACGCCACCGCAGAGTCCACTCTGACGCCTGACCAACGGCTTGCCGACCTCGAGGCCCGACTGGCCAGCATGTCCGACGCCTACCTGCGGGCCAAGGCCGAGGCCGAGAACATCCGCCGGCGGTCGGAAGAGGAAGCGGGCAAGGCCCGCAAATTCGCCATCGAGGGTTTCGCTGAAAGCCTGCTGCCCGTGAGGGACAGTCTGGAGGCGGCACTGGCCTTGCCCAACGCCAGCAACGAACAACTGCTGGAAGGTGTGACTGCCACGCTGCGGCAACTCACGCAGGCGCTGGAGCGCAACAAGGTGCTGCCCATCGCACCCCCAGCCGGCACCCGGTTTGACCCGCATCAGCACCAGGCCATCAGTGTGGTGCCGGCTGAGCAGGAGGCCAACACGGTGGTGGCCGTCCTGCAAAAGGGCTATCTGATCGCCGAGCGTGTGCTGAGGCCCGCCCTTGTGACCGTGGCCGCTCCCAAGTGACCTTGCCGTGATGCGGCCCTGATGCCGCCTTGAAACACGCCAAAGCAGCCACAACTCCAGACCATCACACTCTTAAATCGGAGCAAGAACATCATGGGCAAGATCATCGGCATTGACCTCGGCACCACCAACTCGTGCGTGGCCATCATGGAAGGCAACACCACCAAGGTCATCGAGAACAGCGAGGGCGCGCGCACCACGCCGTCCATCATCGCGTACCAGGAGGACGGCGAGATCCTGGTCGGCGCCTCGGCCAAGCGCCAGGCGGTGACCAACCCCCGAAACACGCTCTACGCCGTCAAGCGCCTGATCGGTCGCAAGTTCACCGAAAAGGAAGTTCAGAAGGACATCGACCTGATGCCCTACAAGATTGCCGCGGCCGACAACGGCGACGCCTGGGTGGAGGTGCGCGGCAAGAAACTGGCGCCGCCGCAGGTGAGTGCCGAAGTGCTCCGCAAGATGAAGAAGACCGCCGAAGACTACCTCGGCGAAGAAGTGACCGAGGCCGTCATCACGGTGCCGGCCTACTTCAACGACAGCCAGCGCCAGGCCACCAAGGACGCGGGCCGTATCGCCGGCCTGGAGGTCAAGCGCATCATCAACGAACCCACCGCGGCGGCCCTGGCCTTCGGCCTGGACAAGCACGGCAAGGGTGACCGCAAGATCGCGGTGTTCGATCTGGGCGGCGGCACGTTCGACATCTCCATCATCGAGATTGCCGATGTGGACGGCGAAAAGCAGTTCGAGGTGTTGTCCACCAACGGCGACACCTTCCTGGGCGGCGAAGACTTCGACCAGCGCATCATCGACTACATCGTCACCGAGTTCCGCAAGGACCAGGGCGTGGACCTGACCAAGGACGTGCTGGCGCTGCAGCGCCTGAAGGAAGCCGCGGAGAAGGCCAAGATCGAGCTGTCCAACAGCACGCAGACCGACGTCAACCTGCCTTACATCACGGCAGACGCCACCGGCCCGCGGCACCTGAACATCAAGCTCACGCGCGCCAAGCTCGAAGCGCTGGTGGAGGAGCTGATCGACCGCACCATGGAGCCCTGCCGTATCGCCATCAAGGACGCGGGTGTCAAGGTCAGCGAGATCGATGACATCATCCTGGTGGGTGGCATGTCGCGCATGCCCAAGGTGCAGGACAAGGTCAAGGAGTTCTTCGGCAAGGAGCCGCGCAAGGACGTCAACCCTGACGAAGCCGTGGCCGTGGGCGCGGCCATCCAGGGGCAGGTGCTGGGCGGTGAGCGCAAGGACGTGCTGCTGCTGGACGTCACCCCGCTGAGCCTGGGCATCGAGACCCTGGGTGGGGTGATGACCAAGATGATCAAGAAGAACACCACCATCCCGACCAAGTTCAGCCAGGTGTTCTCCACCGCCGACGACAGCCAGCCGGCCGTGACCATCAAGGTCTACCAGGGTGAGCGTGAGATGGCCACGGGCAACAAGAGCCTGGGCGAGTTCAACCTGGAAGGCATCCCGCCTGCGCCGCGCGGCCTGCCCCAGATCGAGGTCACCTTCGACATCGACGCCAACGGCATCCTGCACGTCAGCGCCAAGGACAAGGGCACGGGCAAGGAGAACAAGATCACCATCAAGGCGAATTCCGGTCTGAACGAGGCAGAGATCCAGAAGATGGTCAAGGACGCGGAGCTCAACGCCGCCGAGGACCAGAAGAAGCTCGAACTCGTGCAGGCCCGCAATCAGGCCGATGGCATGATCCACTCTGTCAAGAAGAGCCTGTCCGAGCATGGTGACAAGCTCGAGGCGGGCGAGAAGGAGAAGATCGAAGCCGCGATCAAGGACGCCGAGGAGTCGCTCAAGAGTGACGACAAGGCGGTGATCGATGCCAAGACCGAGGCCTTGATGGCCGCCAGCCAGAAGCTGGGGGAGAAGCTCTACGCGGACCAGGCCGCAGCGGCGGCGGCAGCGGGTGCAGCCGCAGGCCCAGAGGCTGGGGCTCAGCCGCAAGCCGGCGGTGCCAAACCGGCGGACGACAACATCGTGGACGCCGAATTCAAGGAAGTCAAGAAGTGATGTGGCGGCGGCTCTGCTGAGCCGCCTGTTTGAAGCGCCGCGCCGAAGGGCCCTGACAGGGGTTTCCATCGCCGCGGCGAGTGTTTTTCGAGCGACTGAGATTCACCAATGGCCAAGCGCGATTACTACGAGGTCCTGGGCGTTACCAAGAACGCCTCCGATGAGGACATCAAGAAGGCCTACCGCAAGCTGGCCATGAAGTACCACCCTGACCGCAACCAGGGTGAAGGCGCCAAGAAGGCCGAGGAGAGCTTCAAGGAGGTCAAGGAAGCCTACGAGATGCTGTCCGATGCGCAGAAGCGGGCCGCTTATGACCAGTACGGCCACGCGGGTGTGGACCCGAGCATGGGCGGTGGTCGTGGTGGTGCCGGTCCGGAAGGCTTTGGCGGCTTTGCCGAAGCCTTTGGCGACATCTTCGGCGACATCTTCGGTGGTGCTGGCGGGGCCGGCGGGGGCCGACGTGGCGGTGGGCAGCAGGTCTATCGCGGCAACGACCTGAGCTACGCCATGGAGATCTCGCTGGAAGAAGCGGCCCACGGCAAGGAAACGCAGATTCGGATCCCCACCTGGGACACCTGCGACACCTGCAAGGGCAGCGGCGCCAAGCCGGGCACCAGCCCCAAGACCTGCAGCACCTGCAGCGGGAGCGGCACAGTGCATATGCGCCAGGGCTTCTTCAGCATCCAGCAAACCTGCCCCCACTGCAAGGGCAGCGGCAAGATCATCCCCGAGCCCTGCACGGCCTGCAACGGCGCGGGCAAGATCAAGCGGCAGAAGACGCTGGAAGTGAAGATTCCCGCCGGCATCAACGAGGGCATGCGCATCCGCTCTGCCGGCAACGGCGAGCCCGGCACCAACGGTGGGCCGGCCGGCGACCTCTATATCGAGATCCGCATCAAGGCCCACGAGATCTTTGAGCGCGACGGTGACGACCTGCACTGCACCGTGCCGGTGGGCATGACCACCGCCGCGCTGGGGGGCGCCATCGAGGTGCCCACGCTGGGCAGCAAGGCCGAGATCGAATTGCCCGAGGGCACCCAGCACGGCAAGACTTTCCGTTTGCGCGGCAAGGGCATCAAGGGGCTGCGCTCAGCGTATCCGGGCGATCTGTACTGCCACATCAACGTGGAGACCCCCGTGAAGATGACCGAGCACCAACGCAAGCTGATGCGCGAGTTGGAGGAGTCCTTCAAAGGCGCAGGCGACAGGCACTCGCCCAACGCCAAGAGCTGGACGGACCGGGTGAAGGATATTTTCAAGTAAGCCGCCCTGTCCCATGATCGACCCCGACCTGCACCTCGCCAAGACGCTGGTGATCGAACCCAACCCGATGCTGCGCAGCGTGACCGCAGGTCAGTTGCGCAGCGGCGGCGTGGGCGAGGTGGTCACCTGCGGCAAGATGCAGCGGGCCCGTGAGCTGCTCGAGCGCGATGCCTTCGACATCGTGATCTGCAATCTGGAGACGGGCACCCCCGGCGAGTTGTCGGCGCATGACTTGTTGAACGAACTGCGCCGTGAGCAGTTGCTGCCTTTCAGCACCGTGTTCCTCATGGTCACCGCTCAGGTCACCTACGCGCAAGCACTGGAAGCTGCGGAAACGGCGCTGGACGGCTTTCTGGTGCGCCCGTTCACGAGCGCCGCCCTGATCGACCGGGTGCTGGAGGCCCGGCGCCGCAAGCGTGAGCTGGCGGGCGTGATGACGGCCCTGGAATCGGGCAAGCTGGAGGTGGCTGTGCAGCGCGCGCTGGAGCGCTTCCAGGAGCGGCAGCCCTTCTGGTTTTTCTGCGGCCGTGTGGCGGCCGAAGTGCTGCTGCGGCTGCAAAGGCCGCAAGACGCCCTGTTGATGTTCGAGCGGCTGCACGAGGCCAGGGCCACGTCCTGGGCGCGGGTGGGCATGGCCCGCTGCGAATGGGCAGCAGGACGACTGGGCAAGGCACAAAAGGTGATCGACGCGCTGCTGCTGGACGAACCGCAGTGCGCCGATGCGCTCGATCTGCAAGGGCGTATGAGGCTGGAGCGTTCGGACTTTGCGGGTGCATTGGAGTCGTACCGAGCAGCCTCGCTAGCCACGCAGGGGTGCTTGCTACGAGCCCAGCATGCGGGGGCCTTGGCCTTCTACCTGGGCCACCGCGAAGAGGCGGGTCAGTTCCTGAAGCGTGCCCGAACCATGGGCGCGGGTACCCGGCTGTTCGACGCCTTGAGCCTGTTTCTTCTGGCCCTCGTACACCACGACGCTGAGGAACTGGAATCCCTGGACGGCTGCGTCAAGGAGTTGGCGTCCTTTGCAAGTCGCTTCCCCCAGTCTCCCCGGCTGGCCCGCATCGCGGGGGCGGCGAGCGCCTTGTGGCTGTTGCGCACCGACAAGGCCGCCGATGCAGCCGCCGTCGTCCAACGACTCGCCCAGGCGGTTGAGGGCGACGGTTTCGACCTTGAGGCCGCCCAGGTGGTGGTGTCTCTTTGGGTGCGGGTGCCGCAGACGGGCGCTGATGACCATGCGGCGGCAGGGTTCGCAAAGACCGTGGCCCTGCGGTTCTGCAGCTCGCGCACGATCACCGACTTCTTCGTCATCGTCAGCCTCAACCGGCCCCCGTTCAGCGAGGCTTTCAGGCAGGGGTTGGCCGACATCAACGCCACGGTGGAACAGGCCGTGCAGGCCTCTTCTGGGGGAGCGCCCGCCCAGGCTATCGCGACCCTGCTGGCGCAATCCGGACAACACCGCAACAGCCGCCTCGTCGAGATTGCCACGATGCTCACCAAACGCTACACGCCTGAACTGGGGTCCGCCACGTCGGTGGCGCTCGCACAGCAAGCCGCCGAGCTGGTGCGCCGCTTCAGCTCAGGGGCAACCCATATCGCGGGCCTGCAGCGTGCCAACCGCTCGCCAGGTGCCCTGGTACTCAAGGCCTGAGATGGGATCGGCCTGCGACGAAACTGCCGAGTCTGCCGTGGGCCTGGCGTCGGGCATGGGGTTTTGAGCGCTCGGGATGCAGCCCGGATTGAGCGCTTCAACAGGCGCTGATCCGGGCTCCGATGGGTGTGGCGAAGCGTTATCCTTGCGCCTTACGTATCGCATCCTGCGGCGAGGGTCGCGGGACCATGAATTGCGCTCGAGTGCCGCATGCACCTGACCACGGAAAACCCTGCTGAACGACATGTTTGACGGCTTTGAAGGCAATCTGAAACTGGACGAGGAGGTCGAGCACGACAGCGCCCTCGTGATCGACAGCAATTCGGCCTCTCGCAGCATTTCCACGCAGAACCTGCGCACCTTCGGGTTTGGCACCGTCAGGCAGGTGTCCCGCCTGATCGACGGTCGCAACATGCTTGAAACCCAGCGCTTCAACCTGGTGGTTTGTGATTACAACTTCGATGCCGAGGCCGCCTCGGGCCTGCAACTGCTGGAGGAGTTGCGCCGCGAGAACATGCTGCCGTACTCCACGGTGTTCGTGATGATCGCCAGCGAGGCCACCTATGCCCAGGTGGCCGAAGCCGCAGAGTCCGCCCTGGATGGCTATCTCATCAAGCCCTTCTCGGCCAACTCGCTGGGAGAACGCATCAAGGAAGCCCGACAGCGAAAGCGGGTCCTGAGCCCCATCTTCGAGGCCCTGGAGCAGCGCGAGTACGACACCGCAGCACAATTGTGCGTCGAGCGCTTTGAATCGCGGGGCATGTACTGGCTGTACGCCGCGCGTATCGGTGCTGAACTGCTGCTGCGGCAGAAGCGCAATGACGACGCCGCAGCGCTGTTCAAGGCCGTGGTGGAAGCCAAGACCGTGCCCTGGGCTCGCCTCGGGGTGGCGCGCGCCCATTTCGCGGACGGTGAAATCGCCAAAGCACGCCGTGCTGTGGAAGACCTGCTCGAGGAAGACCCGCTGAACGCCGATGCCCATGACGTCATGGGCCGGGTGAAGATGGAAATAGGCCAGGTGGAGGAGGCCCGCAAGTCCTATGAGACCGCCACGAGCCTGACCCCTGAATGCATCTTGCGCCTGCAGCACACGGGAACACTCAGCTTCTACAGCCGGGAGTACGACAAGGCTGCCGACCTGCTGCAGCAGGCCTGGAACATCGGCAAGCGCTCTCGGCTGTTCGACGTGCTGTCCATGCTGTTGATTGCCTTCGTCCGCTACGAGAAGCAGCAGTCGGGGGCGCTGCAGATCGCCCTGGACAACATCAAGCGGTTTACCGAGACGTATCCGCAATCTCAACGCCTGCGGCGCTTCAAGGGCATCGCCGAGGTGCTGGTGCAGATTTCCCAAGGCCGCACCAGGGAGGGATTCCGGCTGACGCGTGAGTTGTACGCGGATGTGTTGAAGCCCGCCTTCGACCTGGAAGCCGCGATGAATGTTCTGTCCCTCCTGACGCGCCTGCTGAGCATCGGTTTTCCCCAGGACGATTTCGAGGCCATCGGTCGCAAGATCGCCCAGCGTTTTGCGGTGACTCGGTCGGCCAATCAGGTGATGCTCAGCGCAGCCATGAACCGCGCAGACGTAGAGGCATGGCTGAGCGAGGCGCTGAACGACACGTCGCGCGCAGCGGAAAACGCCGTGGACCTGACACTCAAGGAAGACTACAAGGGCGCCGTGGAGTCTCTTTTGATCTATGGCGAACAGACCTGCAATGCCCGGGTGATTGAACTGGCCGGCAGCCTGCTCAAACGCCACCGGGACAAGATCGAAGGCGTCAAGTCGTTTATCGATACGCAGGGTGTTCTGTCTCGCCGCTACTGCGTACCGTCCACCCACATCGCCGGCATCCGGCGCAGCGGGCGTTCTTCAGGCGGCATGGTGCTCAAAGCCTGAAGCGCGCGGGTCCTGGGCAACGGTGCGCCGGCCTTGGGGGGAAGAAACTCTCTGAGTTCAGGCGGCGTCCAAAGCCAGGTTGTCAAACCGGGTCAGGGGTTTCAGGAAGGTGAGCTTGACGGTCCCGACCGGGCCGTTACGCTGCTTGGCCAGGACGATCTCAGCCACCCCTGGTTCCTTGGAATCCTTGTTGTAGTAGTCGTCCCGGTAAATGAACATGATGACGTCTGCGTCCTGCTCGATGGCGCCGGATTCGCGCAGATCGCTCATCATGGGCCGCTTGTCCGGACGCGTTTCCACGCTGCGGTTGAGCTGGGACAAGGCGAGCACAGGGCACTGCAGTTCCTTGGCCAGCCCCTTCATGCCCCGCGAGATCTCGCCCAGCACCGTGGCACGGTTCTCGTCGCTGCTGTTGCTGCTACCGCTCATCAACTGCAGGTAGTCGATGACGATCAGGCCCAGCGTGCCACCGTACTGGCGCGCCAGGCGGCGCGCGCGCGCGCGCAGTTCGGCCGGGTTCAGCCCCGGTGATTCGTCGATGAACATCGGCGCTTCGCTGAGCTTGCTGGCGGCCTCGGGCAGGCGTTCCCACTCGTCGTCGCGCAGCCGGCCCGTGCGCAGGTGCTGCTGGTCAATACGCCCGAGTGAGCCCACCACCCGAAGTGCGAGCTGCGAGGCCCCCATCTCCATGGAAAACACCGCCACCGGCAACCCCTCCTGCACGGCCACATGCTCGGCGATGTTCAGCGCAAAGGCGGTCTTGCCCATGGAGGGGCGGGCCGCCAGCACGATCAGGTCGCCCTTCTGCAGCCCAGCGGTCATGCGGTCCAGGTCATAGAAGCCGGTGCGGATGCCCGTGACGTCCTCGCTGCCGTTGGCCTCCAGTTCCTGCACCCGGTCGATCAGGGCCTGCACCAGCTTGTCCATGGGCTGGAAGCCGGCGCCGCCACGCGAACCCTCCTCGCCAATGCGGAAGATGCGCGATTCCGCCTCGTCCAGGATCTGGGACACGGGCTGACCCTGCGGATTGAACGCGGTGGTGGCGATCTCGTCGCTGGCTGAAATGAGCTTTCGCAGGACCGAGCGCTCGCGCACGATCTCGGCGTAGCGCCGCACGTTCGAAGCGCTGGGCACGCTTTGCGCCAGGGCATTCAGGTAGGCCAGTCCACCGCAGTCCTCGGCCTTGCCCAGGCTTTGCAGCGCCTCGAACACGGTGATGACGTCAGCCGGCTTGCTGGAGGCGATCAGGCTGCCTACGGCAGCGTAGATGTGGCGGTGCTCGTGACGGTAGAAGTCGCTATCGGTCAACAGGTCTGAGCACTTGTCCCAGGCCAGGTTGTCCAGCAACAACCCGCCCAACACGCTCTGTTCGGCCTCGGTGGAGTGCGGGGGCACACGCAGCCGGGCGACCTCGTCGTCGCGGGGGGCACCGCTGGCCAGGGATCTTGCTTCAAAGACGGAAGACATCAACCCATGATAAGAGCGCAGCAAACCCTGGCCTGTGCACAAGGCTGTGGAAATCTGGTTGACGGATCACTTCTCCAGGGGGTCCACAACAAAGAAGGGCGCCCGGAGGGCGCCCTTTCCTATTTACTGGATGACTGAAGTACGCAGATCAGCGCACCACAGCGATCTGGTCGCGCTTGCCACCCTTGTAGGTGTAGAGCGTCAGAGCGCCGTTCTTGATGTCGCCCTTGCTGTCAAAGCCGATGGTGCCGGTGACACCCTTGTAGCCGTCGGTCTTGGCCAGCACCGGCAGGTACTTCGCGGGATCGGCAGAGCCAGCCTTGACCATGGCCGCTACCATGACGTTGACGGCGTCGTACACGTAAGGCGCATAAACCTGCACGTCGGCGTTGTATCTCTTCTTGAAGGCTGCGTAGAAGTCGTCCATGGACTTCTTGGCCGCACCTTCGACACCACCGGCCTCGGCGCACACCACCTGGCCATCCGCCATGGTGCCTGCGGCCAACTTCGGCAGTTCGCCCGAGCAGATGCCATCACCACCGACGAACTTAGCCTCGATGCCCAACTGCTTCATCTGGCGCAGCATCGGGCCGGCCACAGCGTCCATGCCACCAAAGAAGACCACATCGGGCTTCTTGGCCTTCAGGCTGGTCAAGATGGCGGTGAAGTCGGTGGCCTTGTCGTTGGTGAACTCGCGTCCGACGGTCTTGCCGCCCGCAGCCTTCACGCCCTTCTCGAACTCGTCGGCCACCCCTTGACCATAAGCGGTACGGTCATCGATGACGGCGATGCTCTTGCCCTTGAGTTGCTGGACTGCGTACTTGCCCAGCGTGCCGCCCAGGTGCACATCGTCAGCCACCACACGGAAGGTGGTCTTGTAGCCGTTGCGGGTGAACTTGGGGTTGGTGGCCGAAGGGGAAATCTGCGGAATGCCGGCGTCGCTGTAGATCTTGGAGGCAGGGATCGAGGTGCCGGAATTCAGGTGGCCGATGACGCCGTTGACCTTGGCATCGACCAGCTTCTGGGCTGCGGCTGTGCCCTGCTTGGGGTCGGCTGCATCGTCCTCGGCCAGCAACTCGAACTTGGCCTTCCTGCCGCCAATGGTCACGCCCTTGGCGTTGAGCTCGTCGATCGCCATCCGAGCGCCATTTTCGTTGTCCTTGCCCAGGTGGGCGATGCCGCCGCTGGTGGGGGCCACGTGGCCGATCTTGACGACGAGGTCCTGCGCGAAGGCGGATCCGGCCACCAGCATGGCCGCAGCTCCACCAAGAAGGGTGTACTTGATCTGCATGAAAAAACTCCTGATGAGGTTGGACGACTGAGAGATGTCGCTCAGCGTCTGGACGTTACCTCAAAAAAAGTCACATATCTTTCAGGGAATCTGCCAGTCAGGTGCGGGGAAGACCTTTTCGGAGGGCTTCAGGACTCTGAGGGGCTTCAGCGGCTGCACTGGCCTTGCGAGTCACTTCCTGCTCAAGGATGTCTCGCATCCTGTCAGCCACGGCCTCGATGAGCGGCCCGCGGAAGCGCTCGACCGCATCTTGCACGGCGTCCTGAACCGCAGGCGCCAGCACATCGCGCAACCGGCTGCTGAGCAAGGCATTGACCTGGGGCGCCAGACGGTCCATGACGTCATCCACCCATCGCGCCGTGTCCTCATCCACGACGGCTCGGTGCAGCGCCGTCGGGTTCGGGGAGACGTCAGCCACCTCGGTCAGGGTCGGTACCCTGGTCAGCAAGTCCTGCCGCGCCCGGGTCATGACGTCACCCCGACGTTCAGCCCTTGCGGTGCCCAGCCACGGACCTCGTACGCCCGCCAGCGCTGGCGGGCCTGTCGCCGGTCTTCCGGCTCCAGGGTGACCAACTCGATCATCCGGTCCCAGGTGTCGGCGTCATCCGCCGGCTGCTGACTCAGATGTACCAGCACGCCGGCACACTTCAGGTCGTGGGGCCAGGAGTCGCCCTCCCCCATGAGCCAGATTGAGGTGCGGTGCAGCCGCGCAGGCACTGGCTGACCGGTGCGCAAGCGGTGGTGCGGAAGAAACTCTTGCGGCTCGAAGGTCCACATGGCCTTGTCCAGCAGGTCCATCTCGGCGTCCTCGCCGCGCACGAGCACCCTGAACCCCTGGCGTACCGCCTTGCGCAGCAAGCGGCAGGCGTACAGCGTGCGGTCCTCCACGCCGAAATGGAATCGGATGTCGGTCACGACACCTGTGCCTGAGCTCGAGGTCATGAGGTCATGAGGTGGTGAGGTCACAAGGTGATGAGGACGCCACGAGTCTGCGCGCCGGCCCTTGGCTCAGGCCGCCCGGCCCAGGATGAAGTGGGTCAGCAGTGGCACGGGGCGGCCCGTGCCGCCCTTGGCCGCGCCAGACTTCCACGCCGTACCGGCAATGTCAAGGTGCGCCCAGGGGTACTTGCCAGCAAAGCGCTTGAGGAACATGGCAGCCGTGATGGAGCCACCCGCACGCGGGCCCACGTTGGCCATGTCCGCGAAAGAACTCTTCAGCGCCTCGTCGTACTCCTCGTCCACCGGCATGCGCCAGCAGGGGTCCAGGGCGGTGTCGCCGGCCCGCTGCAGCTCCTCGGCCAAGGCGTCGTCGGGGCTGAACAGGCCGCTGCGCTGGTGGCCCAGGGCGATGACACAGGCGCCGGTCAGGGTGGCGATATCGATCACGGCCGCGGGCTTGAAGCGCTCAGCGTAGGTCAAGGCGTCGCACAGGATCAGCCGACCTTCGGCGTCGGTGTTGAGGATCTCGATGGTCTGGCCCGACAGGCTGGTGACCACATCGCCTGGCTTCACCGCTCTGCCGCCCGGCATGTTCTCGGTGGCGGCGATCAGCCCGACGACATTGACCTTGGCCTTCAACTGTGCCAACGCCCGCAGGGTGCCCAGCACGCTGGCCGCACCCCCCATGTCGAACTTCATCTCGTCCATTTCGGCGGCAGGCTTCAGCGAGATGCCCCCGGTGTCGAAGGTGACGCCCTTGCCCACCAGCACGATGGGGGCCTGCTTCTTCGAGGCCCCCTGCCACTGCGCCACGATGAACTTGGGCGGCTCAACAGAGCCCCTGGCAACGGCCAGGAAGGAGCCCATGCCCAGCTTCTCGAGCTCCTTGCGCTCCAGCACCTGCACCTTCAAGCCATGGCTCTTGCCCAGGCGGCGGGCCTCTTCGGCCAGAAAGGACGGCGTGCAGTGGTTGCCCGGGCGGTTGGCGCACTCACGAGCCAGGGTCACCCCCTGGCCGATGGCCGCCCCGCGTGCCAGTGCGGCAGCAAGTGCCGCCTGATCAGCGGCGGCGCAAAGCAAGCGCACCGTGCCGAGCGCAGGAGCCGCCGGCGCACTGGGCTTGGTATGTCGGTACAGGTAGACCGCGTCGAGTGCCGCCACTGCCAGAGCCTCGGCGTGGGCCGCTGTGGGCCCGCCCGTGACCAGCACGCCCACGTTCAAGGTCTTGCTGCCGCCGGCCTTGAGCAGGCCCAGCCCTGCAGTGAAGGCCTTGGCCATGGCCTTGGCCGAGCCATTGGCGGCCACACAAAAGGCCACTCGGGGTGCCAGCACCTTGGCAGGCTGGTGCACGAGCACCGACTTGCCGCCCTTGGGTTCAACCTCGCCGGTGGCACACAGGTCGCGCCACAAGGTGGCCAGCGGCTTGTCCAGCAACCCCGGGTCGGTATCGGCGGCCAGCACGACCAGCAGGGCGTCGGCGTCGGTCCTGGACCAGGACGAAGGGGGAAGGCTCAGGGTGTGGAAGTCCATAATCACTCGGGCGATGAAAGATTGACGATGTTATTTCAAGGTGCGCTCAGGAAAGAGCTCGGCCGCAGTTTCGCCGCCACCTTGGTGGTGGTGCTGACCATCGTGCTCACGATGATGCTCATCCGCACCCTGGGACAGGCGGCGCGGGGCACGGCCTCGCCCCAGGACGTGGTGCTGCTGCTGGGCTTCGCAGCCATGGCGCATCTGCCCACGATGATCACCTTGTCCCTGTTCGTCGCAGTGGTGCTGACGCTGGGCCGCATGTACCGCGACAGCGAGATGGCGGTCTGGTTCACCAGCGGCCTGTCGCTGGCCCGCACGGTGCGGCCGGTGCTGTGGACGGCCGCGCCCGGACTGGTGCTGGTGGCGGTGATGGTCATGCTGGCCTGGCCCTGGGTGAACCAGCAAACGCTGGAGGTGCGCGAGCGCTACAGCCAGCGCTCGGACGTGGCAAGGGTGGCGCCGGGTCTGTTCCAGACGTCCTCGGATGGGCAGAGGGTGTTCTTCATCGATCGTGACAGCGCAGAGTCACGCCAGGCCCGCAACGTGTTCATCCTGGCTCAGGAACGTGGCAAGGAGAGCGTCACCACGGCGCTGTCCGGCACCGTGCTCACGCAGGGGCCGGACCGCTTCGCAGTGCTGGACCGCGGGCAACGCAACGAGTTCGACGCAGCCACGGGGGAGCGGGCCTTGGCGAGGTTCGAGTCCTACCGTGTGCTGATGGACCAGACTCAGAACGTCACATCGGCCACCCTGCCCCCCAAGGCCTTGCCCACTCTGGATCTGCTGGACAAGCGAAGCGCCTTGAATGACGGGGAACTTTGCTGGCGCCTGGGCCTGTTCCTGGGCGCCTGCAATCTGACGCTTCTGGGCATTGGCCTTTCGCCCGTGAACCCCCGGCGGGGTGGCAACTGGAATCTGGTTCTGGCCTTGCTGAGCTTCGTCGTGTACTTCAACCTCATCAACCTGACGCAATCGTGGGTGGCAGGGCGCCGCCTGTCACTGGAGGCAGCGCTGGGCGGGCTGCACGGCCCGGCGTTCCTGTGTGCGCTGGCCTTGATCTGGTGGCGCGATCACGCCACCTCGTGGTCCTGGCCGGGGCTTGAGGCCAAACCTGCCGGGCCCGCGACCCAGGGGCGCACATGAAGACGGTCCGGCGCCTGTTGTACCGGGACATTGCGGGTTCGGTGTTCTTCGTGGCACTTGCCTTTCTGTCGCTGTTCTTCTTCATTGACTTCGTGGATGAGTTGTCCGCCGGCGCGAGCGTGCCCGGTTCGTTGCGCTATTCCCTGGTGTACGCCTCACTTCAGGTGCCCGGACACCTCTACGATCTGTCCGCGATCTCGGTGCTGATCGGCACCATCTACGCGCTTTCCCGCATGGCCCAGGCTTCGGAGTTCACCATCCTGCGCACGGCGGGGCTTGGCCCGGGCCGTGCGCTGGCCATGCTGCTGCTGCCGGGAGCGCTGTTCGGTGCCGGCGCCTTTGCCCTTGGCGAGTGGGTGGTGCCCTGGGCCGAGCGTCAGGTGGTGCTGCAGGAAACCCGCAGGGATGGTGGCGGCCTGCAGCTGGGGCACGCAGGCGCGTGGCTGAAGGACGAAGCGGGTTCGGCTACGGCCGCCCACCATGCCGCCATCAGTGTAGGGGCCGCGGAGGTGAGCGGGCAGCTGCTGCGGGTGCGGATCTTCGAGTTCGACCGCGACAACCGCCTCTTGCGCCGCATCGAAGCCAGACAGGCCCAGGTGGATCCCTCAGGCCTGTGGACCCTGACTCAGGTGCGGCTGGCCGACTGGCCGCCCGCCGAACCCCGAGCCAGCCTTGCCGCGCCGGCAGCCCAACAGGCACCACCTGGCGGCCCGCCCGGACTCGCCGTGGTGACCCAACAGCTTGACAGCCTGACATGGCGCAGCACCCTCACCCCCGACGTGGTAGCCGCCGCAGTCATGCCCTTGCAGACCATGTCCACAGTGGAGCTCTGGCGCTACAGCCGGCACCTCTCCAAGCAGGAACAGGCGGCACAGCGCTATGAGATCCAGTTCTGGAAGCGCGCCCTGTATCCCCTGGCCTGCGTTGTCATGGCTGCGCTGGCCCTGCCTTTCGCTTACCTGCACGCCCGCGCGGGCGGCGTCAGCCTCAAGGTGTTCGGCGGCATCATGCTGGGCATCAGTTTCGTCCTGCTGAACAACCTCGCGAGCCACATTGGCGTGCTGCGTGACTGGAGCCCCTGGTGGGCAGCCGCCAGTCCCAGCCTGGTTTACCTGGCGCTGTCGCTGGTGGCCTTCCAGTGGCTGGTCAGGCACCGTTGACCGCGCAGCAGCCGTGTTGAACGCCACGCCCTTCTGAGCCCGGCAAGCGACCCCATGACCCACGCCGTCATCATCTTCGCCCACGGCGCCCGCGATTCCGCCTGGAGCCGCCCGCTCGAGGCCGTGAGCCTGCTGGGTGCCATCGCCGAAGCGCAGGGCGTCATGCAAGCCCTGGCGCGGGAGGCCGCGGGGCTGGAGCACACCCCATGAACCTGCACCAGTTCCGTTTCATACAGGAAGCGGTGCGGCGCAACCTGAACCTCACCGAGACCGCCAAGGCCCTGCACACCTCCCAGCCGGGCATCAGCAAAGCCATCCTGGAGCTGGAAGAGGAACTGGGCGTGGACATCTTCGCCCGCCACGGCAAGCGGCTGCGCCGCGTCACCGAGCCCGGCGAGCAGGTGCTGAAGTCGGTGGAGATCATCATGCGCGAGGTGCACAACCTCAAACGCATCGGCAGCGAATTCAGTGCCCAGGACGCGGGCACCTTGTCCATCGCCACCACCCACACCCAGGCGCGCTACGTGCTGCCGCAGCCGGTGGCCCAGTTGCGCCAGCGCCATCCGAAGGTGCAGGTGGAACTGCACCAGGGCACGCCCGACCAGGTGGCCCGCATGCTGATCGACGAGACGGCCGTCATCGGCCTGGCCACCGAGGCGCTGGACCAGCACGATGAACTCCTCACCCTGCCCTGCTACGAGTGGCAGCACGTGGTGGTGGTGCCGGCCGACCATGCCTTGGCCGGTAGCGAGCGCCTGACGCTGGACCTGCTGGCCCGCCACCCCTTGGTTTCCTACCACCCCTCGGTGGCCGGCCGCAGCCGCATCGATGCAGCCTTCGCGCGCGCCGGTCTGCGGCCCACACTGGCGTTGGAAGCCCTGGACTCCGACGTCATCAAGACCTACACCCGCGTGGGCCTGGGGGTGGGCATCGTGGCCGAGATGGCGGTGCGTGAGGATCCGCCCGACAACGGCCTTGTCGCCCTGCCCGCCGGTCACCTGTTCGGCACCAATGTGTCGAGAATCGCGTTCCGCAAAGGCGTCTACCTGCGCCACTTCGTCCTGACCTTCGCCTCACTGCTGTCAGATCGCCTGTCGCCTGAACTGCTCAGGCGTCTGACGGCTGGCGGCATACCGGCTTCCGACCTCTGAAAACATGACCACCATCCATCACCCCGTGGCTCTCCAAACCCGCCTGCCCAAGGTGGGCACCAACATCTTCACCGTCATGTCCGCGCTGGCCACGGAACACCAGGCGGTCAATCTGGGTCAGGGCTTCCCGGACTTCGACTGCGACCCTGCCCTGGTGGAGGACGTGGCAGGCGCCATGCGCGGCGGTCTCAACCAATACCCGCCCATGCCCGGCGCCCTGCCCTTGCGCGAGGCCGTGGCGCGCAAGATCGAGACGCTCTACGGCCGCCGCTACGACCCGGGAACCGAGATCACCATCACCGCCGGCGCCACCCAGGCCATCCTCACGGCGGTGCTGTGCTGCGTGCACCCCGGCGACGAGGTGATCGTGCTGGAGCCCTGCTACGACAGCTACATACCCAACATCGAACTGGCGGGCGGCACCGTGGTCAGGGTGCCCTTGACACCGCGCACCTTCCGGCCGGATTTCGGGCTCATCTCGGCGGCGATCTCGCCACGCACCCGCGCCATCATCGTGAACTCTCCGCACAACCCCAGCGCCACCGTGTGGACGCGCGAAGAGATGCTGCAATTGGAGGCCCTGCTGGCCCCCACCAACATCCTGCTGATCGCTGACGAGGTCTACGAGCACATGGTGTTCGACGATCAGGCACACGTCAGCGCTGCCGCCCTTCCCGGCCTGGCCGAGCGGGCCTTCGTGGTGTCCAGTTTCGGCAAGACGTATCACGTGACGGGCTGGAAGGTGGGCTACGTGGCCGCACCACGGGCGCTCACTGCCGAGTTCCGTAAGGTACATCAGTTCAATGTGTTCACGGTCAACACGCCTGTGCAGCACGCCCTGGCTGCCTACATGCAGGACGCCTCGCCCTACCTGGGCTTGCCCGCGTTTTATCAGCGCAAACGCGACCTGTTCCTGGATGGGTTGCGTCAGACACGCCTGCGGCCGCTGCACACTGCCGGCACCTATTTCCAGTGCGTGGACTACAGCGCCGTCAGCGACCTGCCCGAAGCCGATTTCTGCCAGTGGCTCACGAAGGAGGTGGGCGTCGCAGCCATTCCTCTGTCGGCCTTCTACGAGGGGGGGTTCGAGCAGGGCATCGCACGGCTTTGCTTTGCCAAGAGGGATGAGACGCTCCAGCTGGCCCTCAATCGCCTGCAAGCGCTTTGATGGGCTTTGAGGCGCTGTTGTGCGCTTTCAGGGGTGTTGAAGCGTCGAGGCAGGTGCTGAACAGCGCCTCAGCGGCTGAGCGGTTCAGCGCTTCTTCACCTGGTCGAATTCCTCGCTGAACAGGCTGAACCGGCTGGCGGCACGCTGCTCGTCAGCGCTCAACGGCACAGGTAGAGCCGCCATGTCCGGTGCGTCGAAGCTGAGTTCCAGGTCCACTGCAGCGGCCTGCGGGAGGGCAAGTTCCTTGGTACCCGGCAGGTCCAGATCGGGGAACTCCAGCGACAAGGCTTGCGCGTCGGGCTTCGGGCCTGGCGGTGGTGCGGCCGGGCTGGGGTTCCACAGCTCGTCCAGCTTCAGGTCGACGGTTGCCTCCTTCGAGGCACCGACAGGAACAAAGGCGGCTGTCGCAGGGGCTGCAGCGGTGCCAAGGCTGTACTCTGCACCCGCCAGAGGCAGATCAATGACAGGCAGGGCTGGCGGCTGCTCAGCGGGCAAGGCCTTTCTGGAAAACTCGGGCAAGCCTGGCGCAGGAGCTCTTGACGCCGAACCCCCAAGGCCTGTGGGGATGGCGACCGCCCCGGCAGGCGGCTCAGCGGCTGGCAGGTCGAAGTCGAGAGACAGGTCCAGGCCCGCCGACGATGAAGAGCCTTGATCCATGCCCAGATCAAGATCGATGTCGACAGCACCCGAGATCGGAGCGGCCACCGCTACCAATGCAGCAGGCACAGGTAACGGCGCCGGGGCGGGTACCGGCTGATCATGCAGGTCCCGTGCCAGGGTGAAGAGGAACAACAGGTCGGCCTGTACCGTCGGATCCAGGCTGTCCCTGCGGTCGCCAGCGCGAAGCAAGGCCTCCAGTGCCCCCATGGCCCGTGCAGGGTCCTGCCACACCCGCTCGACATCCAGCAGCAAGTCCGGGCAATCCTCCAGGTGACGCTGCTCTTGAGCTGGCTCCGGCCAGTCCGGCCACGTGATGCCGAAACGCTGCTGGAAGCGCGACCGGACCCGCTCGAAGCCTGCCTCGTCGGAGCGCCGGCGGCACATGTCCATCAACTGCAGGTAAGGCAGCGGGTAGTCGCCACGGGTCTGGCGCAAGTGCTCTGCCAGCAGCCTTTGCGCTGCATCCTCCTGCCCCAGAATGGAGAAGAATTCCGCCTGCTGTTGCAGGTCCAGCAGTTCGTCCATGGACGCGCTGGCCAAGGTGTCGGGGTCAGGCTCAGCCTCCACCTCGGGCAGCGGGGGCGCGGACTGCTCAGGCTTTGACACCAGCGTTTCAACTGCTGCATCAGGCGGCAGCATGGGCATCACAGGCAGCGTCGGCACAGTAGGCAGGGTGGGAGTCTCCACGGACGTCACCGACCCCAGCGGTGTCAGCACCTCGGTCACCTGTCCTGGTGCCGTCTTGTCCAGCGTTTGCCCGGGTGACTCTGCTGCCGCAGCGGCGCTGGCCGACCACCACGGCGTTGCAGGACCCCCCGATTGCTGGCGCCGCATCCGCATAAAGAGCAAGGCGTTAAGCCCTCCCAGAGCGGCCAGGGCGGCCCAAAGCCAGGCAGGGGTGCTGCCTTGAGCCCCCTCCAAGGCGCGGGTCAGGCGGGCGACGGCCTCGCGATTGGCCTGCGATTCCTGGCGCAGGGCGTCGATGCTCTTCTGCATCTCCGCCGCACGGGCTTGCGCCGCAGACGCCGCGGCCCGCGCAGCGCTGGCGGCATCTTGCGCGGACTGCAAGGCCGCAGCCACTGCACTGCCCTGCGCGGCGCCCGCAGTCGACGCCATCGAGGTGGGCGGGTCCAGTTGCAACCTGGCACGCGGTGCGCGGGCCGTACCCTGTTGCGCCGCCTGCGCTGAGGCTTCAGCCAGCGGGGCGGCACCGTCAGGCAACCGGGCGCGCGTGCTGGCAGCGCCTCGTCCGGGCGATGACGCGGCGGCGGGCGCGGTAGAGGCCAGGGGGGCACCGGTTGCCGCAGTGCTTGCAGTGCGAAGCGGGGCCCCCTGCCCTGGGCTGGCCGCCGGGGCAGGTGATGGCAAGGCTTGAGCCGCCGGTACCGCCGCCGGTGAAGTCACGGCTGCTGCAGGCGGGGACGCGGCCGTCTGCAAGGCTTCGGCCTGCGCCAACACAGGAGCCGCCAGATGTCCCGGCGGATCGGCAAACAGGGTGAACCTGCGTGACGTGCTGGAGCCGCAACCCGCGCTCAGCCTGATCGTGACCAAGGGCTCGTCGATGGCCACCGTCGTCCGGACCCTCACCACCGGACCGCCAGCGGCGCTTTCGAGCGAGACGAACACCGCCGAGCGGGGCACAGGGATGTCACCGGCCGACACATCGGCAGCCAGACACTCGGGGGGAGATTCCGACGCATCCAGACGCAAGGCCACGCTGAAATCCAGCGGCACACCCAGCACAGCGCTGGACTGCGCCCTGCCAAACCCCCAGGCCTGCGCCTCGCCCCCTCCCATCATCAGGGCCGCCGCCGAGAGGATGAACAGCGCGGGCCTCTTCAGAAATTGGGATACCAGCGAAGTCGGCATGTCAGATGAGTGAATCCTCGGGAACTCTAGCATGGTGGTGCGGGCCGGATGCCCCCACAATGAGCGCTTTGCAGGGGCCAGCCACGAGGAGCCGGCGCCGCTCAGACCCCGCACTCAAGATGGATCACTTCACCGGCACTCGCCCGCCATCGGCCAGCCACGCTTTCGAACCTGAGGCACTGGACCGGTGGCTGCTCGAACACCTGCCAGGCTACGCCGGGCCGCTTCACGTGCTGCAGTTCAAGGGGGGGCAATCCAACCCCACCTACCTCCTGACGACGCCGGGTGCGTCCTACGTGATGCGCACCAAACCCGGCCCCGTGGCCAGGCTGCTGCCTTCTGCCCACGCCATTGAGCGGGAGTTCCGGGTCATGCAGTCCCTTCACGGCACGGAAGTGCCTGTGGCCCGGATGCTGCTGCTGTGCGATGACGAGGCGGTGATCGGACGGGCGTTCTACCTCATGGAGTATGTGCAAGGACGCGTCCTGTGGGACCAGGCCTTGCCGGGCATGGATCCTGCCGGGCGCAGCGCCGTGTACGACGAGATGAACCGGGTCATCTCCAACCTGCACCGTCTGCGGCCCCAGGCCCTGGGCCTGGGAGATTTCGGCAGGCCGGGCAACTATTTCGAGCGACAGATCGCTCGCTGGTCGCGCCAGTACGCGGCTTCCGTCACCGAGCCCATTCCCGAGATGGATCGGTTGATCGAGTGGCTGCCCGCCCACATGCCCGACAGCGCACGGGACGAGCAGGAGGTGTCCATCGTCCATGGGGACTTTCGCCTGGACAACATGATCTTCCACCCGACCGAGCCGCGGGTCCTGGCGGTGCTGGACTGGGAACTCTCGACGCTCGGACACCCGCTGGCGGACTTCAGCTACCACTGCATGGCCTGGCACATACCGCATGCCATGAGCCGGGGCATAGGTGGTCTGGACCTCATGGCCTTGGGCATCCCCACGGAGTCCGCCTACCTGCAGCGTTACTGCGAGCGCACCGGCCGTGCGGACACCGCTGCGCTCACTCAGGACTGGAGCTTCTACATGGCCTACAACCTGTTTCGCATCGCGGCCATCCTGCAGGGCATCGCCAAGCGCGTGGTGGATGGCACGGCCGCCAGCGCACAGGCGCGCGAGGCTGGCGCGTCCGCCAGGCCGCTGGCAGCACTGGGCTGGTCGTTCGCTGCGCGAAGCTGATTTCACTGAAGAGAATCCGAAAAGAGAAAGGTGACCGATGGACTTTGACTACTCCCCCAAGACCAAGGATCTGCAAGCCCGCGTGAAGGGCTTCATGGACCGCCACATCTACCCGGCAGAGGCGCGCTGGTGGGCGGAGTTGGAGGAGAACACCCGCGTGGGCAAACGCTGGTCGCCCCTTCAAGTGATCGAGGATCTGAAGCCTGTGGCGCGTGCCGAAGGCTTGTGGAACCTGTTCCTGCCCGAGAGCGAGCGCGGTGCTGGCCTCAGCAACCAGGAATACGCGCCCCTGGCAGAAGTCATGGGCGCCGTGCCCTGGGCCAGCGAGGTCTTCAACTGTTCCGCGCCGGACACCGGCAACATGGAAGTGCTGGTGCGCTACGGCACACCCGAGCACCAGAAGGCCTGGCTGGAACCCTTGCTCCAGGGCGAGATCCGCAGCGCCTTCGCGATGACGGAGCCGGCCGTGGCCTCGTCTGATGCCACCAACATCGAAGCCAGCATCCGGCGCGATGGCAACGAGTACGTGATCAACGGCCGC
>Ga0315907_10000318_pt1 | contig 70348 bp, 121 predicted proteins | sample LakEriMetagenome_3_FD_203525 | JGI IMG/M metagenome (GOLD analysis project Ga0315907, IMG submission 203525) | Freshwater fungal communities from buoy surface, Lake Erie, Ohio, United States - Buoy 12 MA123 | ecosystem: Environmental > Aquatic > Freshwater > Lake > Lake biofilm | place: USA... | reverse complement strand
CTTTAGTCAGCTCAGTGTCCAACTCGATCAACTCGATCGCAGTGTGATCGTTCTTCTGCAGAATCTTGATACGATTCACGAAGTCATTTGCAAAACGGACCTTGGTCACGCCTTTGTGGGTTGAAACGCCTGCTACGCTATAAGTTTTTGAAGTTGCCATTTTAGTTTGCCTTTAAAAGTTAAGTTTGATTTAAAGTGCTATTTCTCAAGCACTGTGTATATTATGCACTCATTTGGATTGACTGTCAACCTTTTTCTGAAGACAGTCTGTCCAAAATGTTATGCCGTTTCCTTCTCTGCTTCAAAGGCTTCCGCCAATGTCACAAAGTCCGCTGAGTGGCACTTGACATACCAAACACCGTCCGTACGCAGAATGTAAGCATATTCCTCGTGCTGGAAGTTCTCTACATAGTCCGCATAGTCTTTGAAGCTCTTAGGACCCACGCCTGTTTCGCCGCGATCGCGTCCGTAGAAGGTAGTCATGTTGCCGTAGAGCTTGTCGTAGGCTTCGCCGTCCATTGGAACTTCAAACTGACTAAAGGCGTGCTTGGTGCCCACAGTAGGCTTGAGTGAACTAATGTCGCCCAAGTCGATCAAGTCACGCAGTTTGAACGGGTCTGCATAGTGCTCCTGCAGGATCTTACCGTTGTGATCCAAGTAGCCGTCCCAGTGGCAGTAGACCTGCTGGACTGTGCCGTCTGCGAATTCCAATGCGATTGTGCTTCGTGTTGCCATTTAGATTGCCCTCTTAATGTGTTTAAGTGTTTATTATAACAGGGTTTGGATGCCCTGTCAACCATTAACCCTTTTGGGCTACGGGTTTCTGTTTAGCTTCAACGGCTGCAATCTTGCCCGAGTAGGCATTGCCGCTCTTGTGGATCAAGCCAGTTTTGGTGAAAGTAATAGTGCCGCCAGTGGAGGACGGAATGGACTTTTGCATGATAGCTCCTTTTTTGAACATGTGTTAATTATACGATCAAACTGTGACTTTGTCAACCATTTTGTTTTTAAACTCTTGCGCTTGCCTGTAGAGCCTGTTGCGGTAGTCCGCCCGGCGCTGTTTGGGCAGCTCTGCGATCACTTCTTTTAGAATAGACCCCAGGAAGCCTGCGGCATACGCATAAGAACCATTCGCATCAAAGCTACGGTCTACCAATTGATTCACGGAGTCCCCTGTCTCGCGACATTCGTCCATGTATTCGTTGAACTTCTGCTGTGCGGATTTAGCCATTGTGCCCTCTCTTAAACAAGCCTAATTATAGCACCAATCGCATAGATTGTCAACAACCCTGCGTTCACTGCCACCAAATTCCAGTCCCGAACACGTAGACTCCAGAACAAGTACAGCACAGCGCCTGCGTTCAGAAGCCATATGTTCAGGGGATCCATTGCTAGGCTAGTAGCGATCGCACCGCTTAGGGTAGCGACCAAGCCCAAATTCTTTGCTGTGTTTTCTAAGTTCATGTGTATAGTATACTACCGAACTACCAAATTGTCAACCTCTTTTTTACCAAGAAGTTGTTGTTTTTTTACAACACAGCTCGGATGCGCTTCTGCGGTGTAGCCACAGAGCTGAACTCCAGGTCTGCATAGTACTCCGACAGCTCTCGGGCTATCAGCGTGGACACAGAGGGTTCGCCGTTGGGCAGAGCAAAGATCACAGGGCAGTCGCGCCAGGTGCGCACCTTCATAAACTGCCAAGCATAGCGACGGTGCTCTGAGTTGCGCACATTGAATACCACTGTGGGCCGCACCCTGGTGTTCAGGACTGAGTTCATGCTATGAATCCCCAATAGGCTCCCAGCAAGACAGCATAGATCACAACGGCCTGCACCAGCATCCTAAGTGTATCCTTAAGCATCTTCTTTCTCCGATTCGCAAACACCATCCCGCTCCATAAGAGCCTCTAGTGCGTCCCGCACACGATCCGAGGTGTCCAAGTAGATCACATAGTCTCCCAGTGTACGGATATCCTCAGCGTCGATGTATTCGAAGCCACCGTAATAGTTATAACTGCGAGCACGGTCTGAGTCAACAACGATACAGTCCATGTTCTCGTCTACATAAGCACGACCACAACGATTGTCCAGGCCTAACTCGCTAGCACTAACCCAGCGCATCCCCTGCACCTGGCGTTCTACGAGATCCTGCACTTCGTCTGCCAAGTCCTGCATACTGTTGAATTCACGCATTTTGATTGCCCTCTTAATGTTTCAGTGTTAATAGTATAGCACCGTTCTCAGATGCTGTCAACCGTTTTAAATCTTGATCAATTCAGTGGTGAGTAAAGATTCTGACCGATCGCTAAAACTAGTATCTTCTGCAATTACTTCGGCGCGGAGACGGCCTAGCTTAGTGATAGTACCAATCGTCATTCCTAGGTTGTGAAAGGAAGCATACGCTATCCGGTCACCCACTGTTACAGTACGGCCTAACTTATCTTTTAATGTAGTCATTTTTAACTCCTTGTTATTTACTGTACCTATATTATAGCACGACAAATCCAAACTGTCAACCAAAAGCCCTGTGCCCTGTAAGGTTATACTACAAAGCCCAAGCGCCGCGCTTCTGCACCTATAGCCTCAACCGCAGGTGTATCAAACTCCCCCGCCTCTGCACGGGTCAACAGCAGGTCCACCAAGTCCATCTGGTGTAGTGCTTCCTCTGCGTCTACTAGCACCACATCCAAGTGTCCGTTGCGCTCTAGTACACGAGCACGGCCCTTCTCGTTAGCATAGCGCACAGCAGTCACACCGTTCAGTGTACTGACCCCTACAAATCTGAATGTCTTCTGCGTCATAGCTTGCTCTCCTTAGTGTTTACAGTATACTACCTCTAGCCCAAACTGTCAACCAAAATATAAAGACCCTCCGTTGCGAAGGGCTATTGTTTAGTTTACTGTAAAATGTCCGTCAAATTGACGTTTATTAATATTATAAAACAAAGCATATTGACGACCATTTTGTTGGCTGTTTTTATTACATTGTACAAATATTCTAATAGCAGGGTTATCTGTATTTTCGTCTACTATACTAGGACTAATAGCTAACACATTAACATAACCTTTTGCGGGGACAAAGTTATTAACAGGGACCTTATACTGTACATTATTAAATGTAAATTTGATTGGGCTTTTGCGTAGTGCTTGCATTGTGTTTCCTTTGTTCCGAAGTGTTAATTATAGCGCAAAGTGCCCCTCATGTCAACCAAAATATAAAGACCCTACACTGGACCTGGACACCAAAAAACGGTTGACTCAAAAGCCAAAAGGCGTTATACTGTAAGAACAGTAAGGGCAAGGCACAACAAGAAGACCCCTGCATAGCGTCGAAGGACTACAATTCCGGGGTGGACGTGGAGGGTGGGCGGCGGTTTAGGACCGAATCCGAACGAACAGGGGCAGGCGCGAGACCCCAGGTTATCCACAGGTTATCCACAATGTCAAAGTTATCCACAGCTTATCCACAAGCACGGGCCAAAGTTATCCACAGCTTATCCACAGCTTATCCACAGGGCAAATCCGTTGCATAAAAGCCACAAAAAAGAAAGACCTGGTTGACACTAGGGTTAATAGTGGTCTAGGTCTATACAGTATAGTAGAGTCACACAGTGTGATCACAGCTTAGTCTATAGTAGACTTCACAGTAGAGTCAGAGTAGAACCACCATTTAAGGCCGGTTGCAGGGCGTTAAAAACCGTCTACAATGGTGGTCCTATGGTGAGGTGGTGTATTAGAACCGTCTGATCAAGGACGCAAATCGGCCTCTACAAGCGTGGAAAAGATTGGCAAGGTCGAGGTGACGAGAGGCATAGTTCAAATACTTTTACCATTTCATTTACCATTTCATCTACCATTCCGTTACTCACTGCCCCGTCTCCTACTATCTCTAAGTAGTCCCTCAACTTCTTGACGCACAGTCATGTCCAGTCTGCTCCAGCGTATAATCATTGAAGCTAACCTGCCTGCCACCCATACCCAACGACCCTTTTCAGTGGTGTATCTACTAGGCGCTAGACGCAGTAGTGCAGTCACCAGTTCAATACTCGCCTTGTTGTGTTCTTGCTTGCTCATACACTTATTTAAGACTCTGCACCTAGAATGCCTAGAACCCTACAGCGGGGCCTATACTATAAGTGTTCTAGTGCGTGTGTCCAATATGCTTACAGCGGGGCCAGTAGGTGCGTATGCTTTATAGCATAGATTCGATATATACTATTGCACAAGGGCAAATGGGCAAATGGCTAATATCAGGGCAGTTGAATACTATCTAGTTCAAACCACCAACTACGATCATATCAATCGTATGTGGCTGTGGTGTCAGTTTGAGGGTCGTAGTGTGCCCATGTATAGAACTCGTATCAGTCTCAGTAACACAGGATGGGTCATAGAGCTAGAGGATACACCTGTGCGTAGCTTGTTCTTGCTACAGTTTAGTTCGTGGGTTAGTGCGATTGGTAAACCCTACTATCTGCTCAATGCCGCTTAGAATCCTAACTGGGTGTTAAATTTTTTTTGCACCGCTCTGCGGATTAGAGGGCTAACCTTGCTCTGTCCAGAAATTCGCACCACTCTGCGTAGTTAGTGGGCAACCGTGAGGGCAGAGCTATTTGATTCAGTGCAAGTTTGAATCCCAGTATAGGATCCTGTGGGTCTTCGGGCAGTTTAGCTCTGACCGTACACTGCTTGGTTTTGGTCAGTATCTGCTCTAACCAACTGCTGGGATCTGAGTTGGGCTTGTGATAAGCAAACACTCTACAGGGCCAACTTTTGCCCAGAATCACAGCGGCTAGGAATCTGCTCTGTCCTCGTGCTATAGTGAGTATCCCTTCGGGTTCTGCTGTGAGTATAATGGGATGCAGGGGCTCGTGGGTCAGCCAGTAGATCATTTTGCGAGCAAAACGCTCTGAGTCTTCAGGAGGTATTGAATTCGCTACAAGATGTGCATAATCCTGCACAGCGGTGCTGGCGACTCGTAGCTGTCCTTTCCAAAGACTACTGGGCTTCGGGGTCGTCATCGTCCAGTAGCTTGCTCTTGAAAATGCTGTTCTTGGGACGGTAGATCACTTCATCAACACCGTCCTCTGTATGCACTTCTTGCTCTACTTCAATGCGATTTATATTGAATCTAATGGCTAGATCGTCTGCGAGGGCTAGGACACTCTGTGCCGCTTCTTCTGAGATCTGTGCTTCGGAAAGGCTGACCATGCAGTTCAGTGCCGCTTCTATGATACTTCTGGTTTCTTCATCAACTGTGTATACAGGCACAACATCATCTGTGCCTTCAAATTCGTCATCGTCCTGGTCATCCATGCTAATACCTTTGAGTTGGGAAGGCTTAATTTCTGCCTTCCCAGTATTTACACTTTTGACTAGGCCTCTGAGTCTGCACTGAGCTCTTCTACTACATAGCTTTCTGCTAGGTGAACCTGTCCTAGGAAGTTGATGCCTGCAGAGTTGCAGTAGTGCATGATGTCAGCTAGGATTTCTGCGGGTTGATCTGTGTCGTATGCTGAGAGAAAGCCCTGCACACGCAGAATGGCTGCGAGTTCGAATGTTCCGGGCATCAGCTTAATCCTTGACTTGTTCATTGGTTGCACTTGCTCCCCCATCGAGGTCAATCTCTTGATTTTCAAAGTCTTCGTATTCTGCCATGGTCTCTGAGATGGCATACATATCGTCCAGTTCTTCACCAATGTAATCACGCACAGTGTCACTGGTTTGGCCGTGGTATTCAACGCAATCATCTACACCATTGTCCCACTTGCCCACAAAGCCCATACCGGGTTCGTTGTAGTATGCGATCACAGCATATCCCTGATCTACCAATGCTTCATACACGAACACAGGAGGGCTCCAAGCTGAGTCAAAGCCAAACTCTAGCACACCGTTCTCCACCTGGGTATTCTCCCCTTCGTAAGAGTCTACATCCCACTTGGTGCCCCATTCGTTCACACAGAAGTCATACCATGTAGCATAGCCGTAGACGCTAAGATTGTTCATGGTTTGTTCATGCAGTTTGATCTGCTCAGGATCGTTGTCATCCCCAACTCGTCCTGCTACGATGTGCAGGCTCGCTGGCACTGGCTTTACGAAATTGCAGAACTTGCCCTCACGCACAGCGGCTGCAAGAGCCTCTATTTTGGTTGGGTCTGTGTGACTGATTGTGACGTTGTTGTTGCACCAATTTGGCATAGTGTTACCCTCTTTCCTTGTTTAGTTGCAGTGGAACAAGCCCCCTTGTTCCTTACTGTGTATACAGTATAACATCCCACCCAGGGAGTGTCAACCTTGATCTAGCCAATTTAGGCTAGGACTGCTCGAATCAACGCAATGGTATCAATTGTGGTTAGAAGCAGATAATTGGCCAAGAGCCCAAATGATCCCCTGCTCCAACTAGCCCAAGCATAAAGAGCACAGTTTGTCACAGTGATGATCAAGTAGGGCACATAGGGTAAATTGGGCACAGTTGCGGCGAACAGCACAGCCGCACCAATACTGAATGCCCAAGCCCAGGCCTCTATGCAGAAGCGTAGGGGGTTGGTGCGATAGTCTGCTCGAATCCACTCTAGGGTAGCCCTTAACGACTGCATGGGCCCCCGCGATTGTTGGTGTCCACAGTGGCCACAAAGCAGTTGATCACACGCTCATTGAGACCCGGGCCACTGTAGCTGCCTGAGTCAAGGCCCCGTATCAGATTAACTGTTTGGATAGAGTTCTTGCCAGTGGTGCCACACCCTGGTAGTAGGCATAGGGCCACTAGGATCACTGCTAGACCTGTGAGTTTCATGTTAGCTGTTCACCGTATCGTATGGATTGAACGCTTCAATTTGATAGTCTTCTTCGTCAAGAATAACCTTGACGTCAGGGTAGTTGACCAGCATATAGCCCACCACACTTTTAAGATCGTATCCGTTCAGCACATGAAGATTGCCATAGGCAAAATACACATCCTGCACATTCAATTCTTCGTCCAGCTCGTTCAATACTCGTTTTTCCATACCCATAATTAGCTCCCAGTTGAAAGGTTAAGTTCGTTGCCGTTTTTTAGAGTGAACGACTCAATAAACACATGATGCTGGTCTCCGCTGAGTTTGATACAGTTGTCAGCGGCACGATATAGATCACGCCAGGTCTTACCATATACTGCACAATGCACAGGACCCTTTTCACCCCAATGCTGACTATACATTACCACACTGTCTGCAGGGTAAGGATGCTCTGCGTCAAGATCATCAATCTCATAGAGGCTCCAAATAGACCTAAACTGTTCTTGGCTCTGCACGGCAGTGAAGTGATCATTCTTGCGATCGAAAGCACTATTGTCCTGCTCGTAAGCGCCTGTGAGGCCCTGTCGGATAGTGCTGGCAGCATGGGCCAGTTTAACATACAGTTCAGGCTTGAGAACATCTTCAAGTTGTTGGGTCACACAATCCAATTCCCAAAGGGCGTTGTGGACAGTCTTAAACTCTTCTGCGGTAAGTGTGGGTGAACAGTTCATGAGATACTCCTTAGTTGCGTTGTGTATATTATATGACAAAGCACAGGCTCTGTCAACCTGTATTTTACCGAAATTCTTCTTCGTCGTAGTCTTCGTCGTATTCGTAATGCTCTTCAGCATCTTCGAAGTCGAACATATCTTGGGTGTTGGCGAGGGTGATCAACACAGGATTTCGAGTGATCATCTCCACTGTCATGTCCGTGGCCCGTTCAATAGCCTGTTGCAGGCTGTCGCCGTTGTAGCGTCCACGATACAGTTGGCCTCGGGTGTATTCGTAGATTGTAGCATAGGTCTCAGGGTCAATGGCACTCTTGTCACGCAGGAAGTTCACAGCACCAGAGGTGTTGTTGCCCATACCGTTGTTGTAGAAGTCATAGCCCAAGCGGCTCACTGCTCGAATCATTTCACCAGCCACTGTGTCTGCCCGGCCCGATGGAGGCATCAGCTTGATCAGCTCATTGTATCCTGCTTGAAACTTGCCCTGACCATTCCAATAAGTGTTTTCCATAGCTACTCCTATTTGTTGTTTCATGTGTTAATTATAGCAAAGATTGAACTCTAGGTCAACCTCTATTTGTTCAAACTTCTTTGAAAGGATTGTAGTGATCAGCGTCTACCAAACCGTAGTGGATCATCATGTCTTTGTTGGAGATGAACATATCAGTCCTACGATCGTAGTATTTGCCTTCGCGAGGGTCATAGTAGAACACGGCTCCAGTTTGGAACACGAACGGACCCTCCAGGCCCTCTTTGCTGAGGTCAGTGTAGACTTTGCGATCAAATTCGGGTAGCACGGTATAGCCCATTTCATTGCTCCTTGTTGGGGTGTTTGGCTTTGCGATTGTATTTGGTACGATCTCGTTCGCTCTTTGGACGAAACACGCTGTTTGGGTCCAAAACGGCACGAGCAATAAGATTGCGTTGTTTTGGTTGCTTCAATTTAATTGTGATCTTCATAGTCCTTGCTCCTCAATATAGAACTATTATAGCATCACTAGGCTATATGTCAACCATTTTTTAGCCAAAAGAAAAGGTGTGTTGCACGAATACAACACACCCTGTCATAACCTTTTTAGGGTTTAGATAGTGTCTAGTGTAAGACCAGCGGCTTTGGCCTTGTAGCCAAGAGCAACGATCTCGCGTGAAGGACGACCCATCTCGTATTCAGTAACGGTAACGCCGTTGCCTGCGACACGCTGATTGCCATATACAGCATAACCGTTGTGACGGATGCGTGATACTTCAGCACTCAAGTTGCCAACACCAAAACGCTTACGAGCCTGAGCGGCAGTAAGAGCTTCGCCATTGTAAAGTGCGTTGAAAACCTTGTAGGTTTTAGTTTCTGGATTAAATCTTTTCATTTTATTAGCCTCTTTCAAGTTAGAATTGTCTGCGAAACCTATCGCATTACAATCTATTATACTATAACTAGAAATATAATGCAATACTAATTGAACACATTACTCTATTTGTTTGTTCATTTTAATATAAAAACGGATCATTGGCTGATTCGCCTTTGAGTGCTTTGAACACTTCTGTCTTAGAGGGCAGGATAAGATTATGTTCTAACAGTATCTTTGTCCGTGTGTCCGAGTCTAGTCGACACCAATGCTCCACAGCTGGATAGCTGCCTCGAGCCTGGCTAGGAATATAATCTCTAATCCAACCTGTGATCGCTTTGAGAGCTTCAATAGTGTTGGACGGATGCGAACGCATGACTGCCCCACTCCAATCGTTGGCTAGCACAGAAGTGAAAAAGCCACCGGGTGAATACCCATAGACAAGATAATTGTAAAACGGGTCTGCATATTCTTTGGGCACATCCCACTGAACAAAAGTGGTCATTACCTGTTTTCTACTGTAAGGTCCAATATCCATTATGCCCATACTCCTTCACTGTCGACACCTTGCCAACCTAGTTCTTTTAAATCTGCCGCGATCTCAGGGTCAATGAAACCCTCCATGCCGTGACAGTACCAATCCATGTAATCACCTTTCTCACGCATATGAGCAACGATGCCTCCGGCATAGCGCCAAGAGCAGGACCACATATCTTTGTCAGGGTCTTGTCGCAGTAAAGGGATTACCTCAATAGGAATCCAATCAGTGTTGCACAGAGCAGAGTAGAGCTTGCCAGCATACACATCGTCTAGGACTTTGGCACAGAGTTTATCCGAGGTGCGAAGATCCCACTCAAGGTTGTTCTTGCGCCATTTGGGGTCAGCTTCATTATCTTCGTCACGCTTCGCAAAGGAAGCATAAAACTCTGTCATGGCACGAGTGTTATCGTCGTTGTCAGCAGTCTTGCCTTCTTGAGCCTTGCGTTCTTTGTAAGCCTCAATTTGAAAGGTGTAGCGATCAGGGCTCTTGCGGAGTATTGGTCCAGACGACATCATCAACATCCCATATATCATCAAAAGAAACAGCGAAACCCATAAGGGTATCTTTGTCGACCAACCGAACCATTTTATTTGTTAGATCTCTTTGTACGATCACACCAATGCCCTCATAGGCACCTGGACCAGGAATTCTAAATTTGCAGGCATAACTCTTGCCTGCAACAACATCTTCAATTTTTATCATTTTGTTTTCCTAGGTCTCGCAGTATTCGATCTTGCTCATGTTGAATCTCTAGCTTGTTCCAATCGTAACTCCACTTGAGTGCGAATCCAACAAAGCAGACAAATGCCAAAGACCAATAAACGGTGAACGCATCATACCCAAACATATGTTCTGCAAGACGACTTGCAACAGTTAAGGCAGCAACGAACAGAGCCGCTCCTGCAAAAGGCCGCCAATTCTTAGAGACCATTCTTTTGAATACAGTAGAACTCTTAATCATTTAGCCTTCTCCATTACACTGATTACAGTAGAATTGGTTACATCTACAGCAGTACCAAATACCTCTTTGGTTACCACAGGATACAGCACAGCAAGGGTGACAACAATACCAGCAATGAATTTAAACATTTGGATTACTCCTAGAGTTGTTAGTGATGCGTTTAATTATAGAGTCTGCGAGTGGATGTGTCAACCCCGATTCTACCAAACAATCAATAGCTTCGATAACAGCCATTTCTTTGCTTACAGGGCTATATTGAATAGGCTGAATCGAGTAGGGCTGAGTCCAGCTGAATCTAAGGTTAGACATTGCCTTTTTACTGTGCCATCCGCTCATGCTACCTCCTGAATGTGTTTACAAGCGCCACGGAAAGTATAGCCAGGGCAGGTGCAGGTCTTTTCCTCTAGATTAACGAAGTAAGAATTACCCTTGCTACCTTTGACTTCTACCACCATTGGCTGTTTTTCTTTTTTATCAAATTCTTCGAACGGGCTGGGAACCAACTTGATGAACTTTCGGCCTCTGCGATTAATTTTGAGCTTGCCCGAGCAGGGGATGATGTCGCCTGTGCCCCAAGGCCTGTAGGCAACCACTCGATCCCCGTCGAGTAGGTAGTCGTGGTTGGGGGTCTTGTATTCCACTTTCCAAACAGTGACTTCACGCACAGCCTCCATTATTCATCTCCAAAGTCTTTATCAAGTATCATTTTTGAATAAGTGGCCTGGACCCGAGCATTGTATTGCTCTTCTGAAGTCGCAAGCCTTGCAAGATGCAGGGTCCAGATACGCCGAGCATCCTCTTTTAACGAAGGATTGGCAAGTATCTGCAGAATTCTATGTCTGCGTTCTGCCTGCCGGAGTTCTGAATATGGACCCATGCTCAAACCAGCTCTACCTTACGAACAAGACTTGCAGTAACTTTCCAATTGGTAGAAACAAGTCCACCGCGGTCTTCGCGGACCTGGAGAGTTTTTTGGTTGACCTTGGTCACCTTGCCCACAACCGTGCGTCCTCGAGCATCAAATTCAACCATGTCGCCTAGGATGACTGCACGAGTCGCCTGACGAGCTAGATGCTGACGTTTGAGTTTGACTGCCTCGATAACTTCGTTGATCTGTGCATTATCCATTTGGTAGATAAGTTCGACTGCACGGGTAACTAAATTGCTCATAAAATGCCCTTCTCTTTTACTGTTGAACATAGTATAATTATAGTCTCAATCACCAAGGATGTCAACCACTATTTTACCAAATTAGTTGTCGTCAATTTCTTTTTCAAAATTGCCCACTTCCAAATCTTCGTTGCCAAACATACTCAAAGGAATGTCAAGTTCTTCTTCTTCGTCCGCTTTCTTCTTGTCTTTGAAATCGTTCGAATCAAATTTGATCAGCTTGCCAGACTGGCGCATCTCCAATTCCATACGGAATAGTTTTTCCAAAGAACCTGGGCCTTCCCAGACTTCGTTCATAATCTGGTTGATACGATCCAACGGAATTCGACGCAGTTTGGCTTGGCCAAAATATCGAGTAATAAATCCGTATAGGGTATTTGGAATCAGAGTATGATCTGAAAAGTTCCAAGTGCCTCGGAATCCGTTCACTGAGTGTGGATTATCGATATCTCGTTTATAAAATTCGATCTTGTCTTCTGTGCTTTTTACTTCGTCAAACATGGTCAGTCCTCTTGGTTAAGTTTAAGAATTTCAATATCACCGTCTTTGTTTTTACGGTGTCGGAGAAAACCGTTTTTTACTAATTGATCAATGGTCGTGCTGATAGCGTTGCGGGCACCGGCCGCATAGCCAAATATCAACCCTACTACACTGCCTACCACATACGAACCAAAAAACCAAAGTGTTGTGTCATCCATCATCTTTTATGTTCTCGTCGATAAATGGATTTGAGCCACCATTTGTATTTTCTAAAATATGCACCTGAATCTGCAAAAGGTTCGCCGCCATACAATAAGACTTCGTCTTTGTGCTCAAACCATTTCTCATTGAGCCAATGTCTAAAACGAGAATTTTTCATTGTGTCCTTATTGTAGGGCAAGACTGCCCTCGTGTGTTTGTATTTTAGCGGCAATCTCATCATAAAGCAAGTCATGATATGCCTCAATCTCTTCAAAACTAACCCACTTTTGAGCCAGCTTGCCTTGTATCACCGCATTGATGCGTTTGATATCAGACTCACTTAACTCAAGTGGGTAGTTCATTTTACTAGGCTTGATATACTTCATTGCCATTAGTTGCCACCTTTGAGTAGAAACTTGTTTGAAATAGCTTTGAACGATACAGCCTCTTCGTGACCCTTGAACACCAATCCTTCGCGTTCAGTAGTGTTCATCAGTGTCGACTTGCCTTCTGCAAACTTTAACATTTGAGCAATGTCTGCAATGCCCAAAGTATCGTAGGGGTTAGCATGAGCCGCGACCGTTGGAACACACAGCACTCGCAGACGAGCCGCAAGGGCCTGCCTTTCAAGCGGAAGCAAGTAACGGCCTGCACCAATGTCATAGATGTCAAAGAGGTAGAACTCTTGGCCCTTGATCTTGTAAGGGTTACCTTGGATGCCTTCACCAATCAGCTCGCCTTGAAACGCAAGGTTCTGTCCAGTAGAACGGATCTTGCCAATCAAGTCATTGCGCCGTGCCACAGTCCACAGTGAGTTGCCTGGTGTTTCACGCAGGTTTAGGTTGCGTGAGCAAACACCTTCGTCTTCGTCAAACACATAAACAGTCATTGACGAACCGTCCAACTTCTCAGTCACTTCCCAGTGTAGCTTACGCTCAGTCCAGTCAGCAAATTCAGCAGTAAGGTTCTGGATACGCTCTTGATCCGTCTTGGGGATAAAGCCTGGAAACACGCCACGCACTTCACCTGCCAACTGAGCCGGAATAGGAGCTTCCCATTTCTGAATGTTTAGGCGTTCAGAAACATCTGAGCCTTCACCTAGATCAGCATTAACGTCATACACACCAATGCCCAGCGGCAACAGTAAACCTTGCGATACTTGACCACGCAGTTTAACAGTTCGTAGACGCTCGCCTTTAACTCCGCCGTATTCACGAGGCTCAGTGCCCTTAGATAGGAATGGAGCCAACTCGTGAGGAATCCAAGAGTCAATTTCGCAGTAGATGGCCAAGTCACCAGGAGCGAACTCGCCCTTTTTAGTAACCACACGCCAGCCGCCTACAGACGCCACTTCAATAGCGTCAGCATCTGGGATAGGATTGACAGCGTCAATTCGACGCAAAGTTGCCATCTTACGCATTTTTATTCCTTAAAACAGTTGTTCTATGCCTGTATTATACAGCACACAGCATTTCTGTCAACCTTAATCTACTCAATTCTTTTTGCTAATTGCTGATGTCACTGACCCAAAGGTAACCAGACTCAACCATGCAGTTGCAAGCCAGGTCCAAATGGTGTAGGCGATACCCAAGTTGAACAGAGTATTCAATGCCCAGAGGGTGATCAGCGGACTGAATACAATGAGCAGGATCAATAGGCCAACTAGACCTACAAGTTTAATTGTATCGCTCATACAATTTCCGGAGAATACATTTTGAAATAACGAATTGGAGAACGAGGGCGGCAAGCACCGTCTTTGACTTCGACCTCAATACCCTTGGCTCGCATGGCTTGAATGAACTTAGGTGCATCACAGTCTTCCTCCAAGTAGGCAGTCTTGCCTTTGACATAGGAGTAGGTGCTGATTTCTGTTTGGATGCCCAACATTTCAATCTCGCTCAATTTCACAGCCAGCCACGCATGGCCTGGGTCCGAGTGCATTACTTTAACGATCTTTGCCATTATACAAATTCCTTCACAAGTTCTAAATCACCGTCTTCAGTTTCCTGATAGACGGTGGCTATTACCCATAATCCGCTCGCCAGCGTTTGTTCTGCCAACTGCATTGCATGGGAACGACTTTTAGTCGTATCAATCAATTCTTGATGCCCCGTGTCATCTTCTGCCCACACTTCGTAGAGCTCAAAAACCACTTTGTTTTCCTTTCAACATTTAGTCCAACAGCGTCATATATTCGTCTGGGTGATTCGTCATGAACCAATCCAAGCACTTGCGAAGTGTAGCATAGTCGCCCATCAGTTCGCAACCTTTTAGGTAATCATAAACCGCCACAGCCTCTGGCTCTAGCATACACTCTTCGCCAGAAAATGGATTACGAATTATTACAGGCTCAGTGTCAAGAACCATAATGCCAGGGAATGTTTCAAAAATTGTTTTAGCCATTTTACATACTCCAGTAAGATTCAGATGAAGGAGAGCAATAGTAAGGAGTGTCATAGCGTTCTTTGAACTCCTTACCGCCCATTAGGTTGGTGCGAGTTACATAAGTCTCGTGAATTTTGTAACGGAAGCCTTGGCTTGCTCGCCATGTATGCTTGACAGTATGCTCCAGCATGGAGAGGTTGTCTGTATCGTAGTCTGTCTTAGATACCAAACGCTCGCCTTTTTTGGTTCGCTTGTCCAATTTGTAGATTTCAACAGTAAACATATCGCTCTCCTTGTGTGTCAGTGTAAGTATATTATAGTGTCAACTGCCTTCACAGTCAACCTCTATTTTACCATTCTTTCTTGCCACCAAATTCTTCGTTATAATCATAGCCTGCGTGATATGCTTCAAGCTGATCCGCAGTCATGTCTTGTGCTCCAACCTTAGTGCCATTATAAGTGCCATCAGGCCAGCAATGTGGATCACGCTCTCTGTGATACCAACTGTCAGCGGAACCTCTGTCAAAGGGATTACCGTGTTCTTGTGCGAAACGCTTGCCCTTGTATTCATAAAATTTAAGCATTTTTGAAACCCTCTTGCGTTGAACATATTATTATTATATGCTCAACAGGGGTTGCAGTCAACCTCTTTCTTACCAAAGGTTTACCAAATTTTGGTTGCTTTTAGGTTTGAAAGGTGCTATAATTTTGGATTGTTGAAAAGACTTATCTGTTGTTCCAATGCCACGGAGTTTGCTTTTGCTCAATTTCTTTTTCACGCAGGGCTTGACATTTTGGATCGTTTTGGCGACAGGCGCTAGAAGTTTTACCCCATTCAAATCCATGCCAATCACGAGCTTGTCTAGAGGCTCCACCACGCTCATTAGGATAGAAGGTAAGGTCCTTACCACAGCCAATAGAACGACAAGAGTCTGTCTTGAGCCACTCTGGGGGTGCAGAAGCACAGCCAGATAACAGCATTAGAGCACCAATGATAGCGAGCTTGTTCATCGGTTTCTGATCCACTCACCGGCTTTGGACAGGTCTTGTCCAGCTCCGCTTACTGCTCCACCAAAGGTGCCACAAGCTGTAAGTGCAAATGCTGTAAGAATTGTTATTACGAGTTTCATATGTGCCTTTCAAAGTTGCCTTAGGAGTTTGTAGTATACTGTGATTTGAGTAAGGTGTCAATGAAGTTTGGTAGAATTGAGGCCCGAGTAACTGTCCAAATCCTCACAAGATGCGTTCAACAACCTAGCGGTCTTTTGGGCAACCAGCTCACATCCTACATAACACATTACTGAGTCCGTGCAAGTGTCTAGCACGAAGAATCTTCCGTCGTCGCAGGGATGAATTTGGTATCTCATCTTGTATTTAAGCCTAGTACAGACTGCACAGCGGGGCCTATGCTCGTTATCGCTAGACCACACAGCGGGGCCTGTGTATAATAAATATCACTACAGCAAGTCTGCTGTTCGCAAAGGAGAATTCCATGACACTGAAACACGTTAACCTTAATCTAGAATTAGGGCAAGAGATCCTAGTTGGCCCAAACAATGATCGTGCAAAGATAACTAAGATCGAGTTTCATGAAAAGACTGGAGAATTAGAAATAAACACCACTCGTGGACCCAGGAAAGTACTAACATTTAAACTGTGCGAGCAATCTGAACAGTACTATGAAAACCCAGCAGACAAATATAGGTAAGCTAAATACTACATGCGCATTGAAGACCTAGACCCACAATTATTAGCAGAAGCAAAGGCCACAGCCAAGCTCTGCAAAAGCTCAACTCCTAATTCAAAACTAGGAGCAAGTGCGCTTGCAAGTTGCAAGAGTCAAGGTCTTAGACGCCGAGAAGGCAACAAGAGTCATAAGCTAGGTAAGTCACCTAAGTCACGAGTTAAAGTAGGCGGGAAAAAATTAAAAGGTCAAAAATACGGCGGCAAATTGCCTGATTGGAGTTAAGATGAGATTTTATGAAATTAAAAAACTAATAGAAACGGAACAGGGTAACGTAGTTGTTATTGGGGATAGTATTGCTGTTGGTATAGGCGGTGCTGGTCCGTATGCACAAGGTGGAATTAGTGCGCAAGAAGTTCTTAATAGAGTAAACAGTTTTATACAAACAGGAAAAGCCAAAGGCGCTACAGTTATATTAAGTACTGGCGCAGGAAATAGCGCAAGATTTGAATTAGAGGACGGTGGAGAAATTCCAAGCAGATTAGGAACCTATCCAGCACAACAAGTTAGAGCATTAGTTGCAGCTGGTGCTAAAGTAGCTGTTGTTGGTGCACCATCTAAAAAGTCTACGTGGTTCCCAGGAACTTCATGGACTAAAAAAGTTAGGTATAGAGTTGATCCAACAGGATTAAATGATCAGTTAGAGCAAGCTGCAAGGGCAAATGGTGCTAAATTTTTAGGACCCCTAGAACAATTTGATCCAAACATGCACAGCGGTAATGGTGATGGCCTACATCCGTTTGGCGGATATAAAAAACTGTATCAAGCAGGTAGTGCTGGAGCATCTAGTAAGACTGGTAGTGCTGACGCAGACAGTACTGGGCAAACTGCTGAAGTAGTAGACGGACTTAAAGCTGGTCCGCCTTATCCACGTGAAGAAACCTACATGAACGCTGTGAGAGACCTACAAAGAAAACTTGAGAAGATAGGTTACTCTGTAGGTGATACAGGCATTGACGGTAAGTACGGTCCTAGAACTACTAGAGCAGTTGCAGCATTCAAGAAAGATTATGAGATTAGTAGCTCAGCCTTGTCTGTATCAACCAAAGAACTAGAAACTTTAGCAGGTGTTGGTACAAAGATTGCAAAAGTAAAAACTCCTACACCAACTGAGAATCAACCTCGCACGTCAGGTATGGACCCAGAAGAAGTTGCAAAGTTAACCAGTGAAGAAGGCATAAAAGAAACAATGAAGATTGCAAGTAATTTCTTAGGCAGAGCCCTAACCCCTGATGAGTTTGTGCTATTGGCTAGGGTAACGCTTGCTGAATCAACTTCTAATCCGCAGGAAATTGCGCAGGTGGCAGCAGTGATACTAAACAGAGTTAGATCTCCGCAATTCCCAGATGATGTTTATGCTGTGGTGCATCAGAAAGGACAGTTCCAGCCAGTTACAGGTAAGAAAATAAATGGAAAATGGACTGGACCCGAAGGCAGTTTTGCTAGAGGCGGACTGGCACCAAACGAGTTAGCTAGAATTTCAAAAGCACTTACTGATCATCTGCCATCTGCTAACAAACAATGGCTAAACTTTACTGCCGCAAGTTCAGCAGCGTACGGTGTTGGAACCAACATTGGCTTTAGAGATAAGATGCTAGCCCAGGGAGGCAAAGTCATCGGCGGAACCGTTTTTGGAACCGTTACCTAACATGAGCCGGGTAGGGAAACTGCTCATAGCACACCCAAAACTGCCAGTGAGCAGTATTTTTCATAAAAGCGTAATATTCATATACTCTGACTCGCCGCAAGGGGTTACTGGTCTCATGATCAATAAGCCGACTAGATTCACTATGAGTGACCTAGCAGAAACAAGAGGAATTGGATATCCATTAACCAAAGATTACATTAGAGCAGGTGGCCCAGTTAATGAAAAGGCACTACTAATGTTGCACACTGATGATTGGTCTTCGTCAAATACTGTAGATATCTGTAAAGGCTTGCGTATTTCTAGCGACGAGTTTATGCTAGAAAAGTTATCACACGGACATCAGCCCACGTATTGGCGCATGATGGGAGGCATATGTGCTTGGCAACCTGGACAACTAGAAATGGAATTGAAAGGGCAAGCGCCCTACCTTCCTGAAAATAGCTGGTTGACATGCAAGTCAAATGAAGATATAATATTCACATATGATGGAGAAAGACAATGGGAAAGAGCCGTTGACCTCTCCAGCAAACAAATGTTTAATCGATACATCTAATCCAAATCAAACGAAGGAAGTACAAAGTGAGCGACACACTAGTAATCAACGCAGACGGACAGCCAGTGAGCTATCTGCCCCTGAGTGCTGTCCAATGGAAAGAAGCAATCACCTATATGTACCTAGACAAGTGCAATGTGCTTGAATGGTACGATGACTGGGTGGTGCATAGTGCTTCATGGGAGACTCGTGTGCCTGCGGTTATCATGCTTAAAGATTATCTAAGACGCACAAGAGAGCCACGGTTTTCAAAAGGAAATCTATTCTTACGAGATCAGTATCATTGCCTCTATTGCAAAGACAGTGTTACATCTAACACAGGTACAATGGATCATGTATTACCAATCAGTAAGGGTGGTAAGACCAATTGGGAAAACATTGTAACAGCATGCGGTCCTTGTAATGCAAGGAAAGGTAACAGCATGAGCATGCGTCCTGAGTACAAGCCTTACAAGCCTGGATACTATGAACTTGTGCGTAAGCGCAAACAGATGGGATTTGATGTCAAGCACCCTAGCTGGTACCAGTGGCTTGATTTGGAAATGTCTGCTACTTAAACCAGCCTATACGAGCACCAGTGTCTACACGGCGCTGGTGTTCTTCAACACTACCTGGAAACCTCCAAGCCCATACAGCAACCAGTGCCATAAAGCATGCGGTACTTAAGATACCTATAGGCTTCACTCCAGTGAAGTACATGATGACTAAACTAGAACTCATCATAGCTAACATAAAGAATTTCATCTTAGTTGGGAACACACGCTTCTGCCCCCAATTGGTTAGGAACGGTCCAAACAGTTTGTGATTGTAGATCCAACGATGCATACGTTCACTGCCCTTGCTAAAGCAATATGCGGCAAACACTACAAAGATTGAATAGGGCATGCCTGGAGTAACAACTCCTACGTATGCAAGTCCTAGACTAATAAAGCCTAGTATGTTCCAGAATAGTTTACGAATGTTCATCAAATACCTCTTTAAGAGCTTTTACTAAATCATACAGCATTGCATCTGTATGCAATGGTGTAGGGGCAATACGTAGTCGTTCCTGACCTACATCAACTGTTGGATAGTTAATAGGTTGTATGTAGATACCATACTCGTTTAACAATCTATCACTCATAGCTTTACATTTTTTAGCATCGCGTACCATTACAGGTACTATGTGACTACATGCATCATGGTGAATAGGTATATTAGCTTTGTTCAGCAAATACATCAATTGGGACTTAACACTTTGATGTTGTTCTCTAAGTTCGTGATGGTCTTTTAGATACTTGACACTGGCTAGTGCTCCAGCACAGGTAACAGGGCTCATACTTGTTGTAAAGATAAATCCGCTGGCTACAGATCTTACAGCATCAATGACTACACTATCGGCAGCAATATAGCCACCTTGGACTCCAAACGCTTTGCCTAGAGTACCGTTGACTATGTCTACTCTATCTTGCAAGCCCAGTTGTTCTAGCTTGCCACCGCCATGTTCTCCGTAGAGTCCTACTGCATGTACTTCATCGATATATGTCATTGCACCGTAACGATCACAAAGGTTGCAAATGTCAAGCATAGGCGAAACGTCACCATCCATGCTATACACGGACTCAAAAACCACGCAGGGCGTGCCTTTCACGTTCTTTAGCTTCTGCTCCAAGTCGCTCAAATCATTGTGCTGCCAAACCACCTTGTCAGCACCACTGTGTCTAATTCCTTGTATGAGGCTTGCGTGGTTCTTACTATCACTTAGAAACACAATGTCAGGAATGATCTGTTTAAGAGCAACCAACGTCCATTCATTTGCAACATAGGCGGACGTATATAGTAGAGCTCGTTCCTTTTTGTGTAGGCTAGCGAGCTCAAGTTCTAGGGCAACGTGATAGTGACTGGTACCGCCTATGTTGCGTGTACCTCCACTGCCAGCGCCTGTTTGATCTAGAGCAGTATGCATAGCATCAATAACTATTTTATGCTGCCCCATACCTAAGTAATCGTTTGAGCACCAGTTTACAATTTCTTTTATGCTGTACTTTCCATACCAAATTGCTTTGGGAAACTTGCCGCGCTCTCGCAAAATATCGTTGAATACACGATATTTGCCAGAATCTTTTAGATCCTGTATCTTTAGTTCAAAAGGAGTTTTGTTTATCATGTTTGTATTTAACGATAAATATCAATACTAGGAAATATCATGACACTACACGGAATACCAACATTATGAGAGCAACTGAAATAATTAGAAACATTCTAGACATCATTGATGGTATCGATGCTGTTAGTAAACCAATTGAAGCCAGCGTAGAAATACAAGGCAATGCTGACGAAATCCGACGATTTAAACATATTGTAGATCTTACACAAAATGACACAGACGGATGGACAAACTCTCCTAATGAAAAAATTACAGATGTTGATGCTGTGACAGTAGACGCTGGTGGAGGAGTTAACGGTCCTAAACATCCTGCAGATCTAAGAGTAAAAGATCCAAGCATGTATCCTAATCAACAGGAGTTTTAAATGTCAGCAAACGGAATTTCAGAACTAGCAACTAAAGAACTTAGACAGAAAGCCAAACTAAATTTAGCACAGACTAGAAGACAGGCAGGCGGTGACACTTCAGCAAACTACTACAGAGAAAATAATACCTACGATATAGACAATCTTCCCACAAAGTATTCAGGCAATTCAATAGTTGACAATCCTAACGTTGGAGGATTAATCCAGGGACGTCCCTGGATTAACGTTGCAGGTATTACATTTACTCCAGACATTTACTTTTATAACAGAGTTGGCACTAATAATGCTAACGGTTATTTTGGGCTTGACTTTACCCCCACTAACGATGATCTAACATTCTTCGACAATCCTGTAGTTGCTCCTGTGACTGAAACACAAGGCACTATAGTATCATTGAATATCACTTCGCAGCCTCAATACAATTCTATTATGTTGCTAGGATATTTCCTTGCCCCAACAACAGAAACATATACCTTTTTCACCAATACAGACGATGCCAGTTACATGTGGATAGGTCCAGATGCTATCTCAGGGTACACTCATACTAACGCAGTTGTACAAAACGGTGGCCTACATGGTACTACTGAACGAAGCGGCACTATCAGCCTGACACAAAATATCTATTATCCAATTAGGATCATGTTCGGTAATAACACTGGACCTGGCACAATGGTTGTGAGTTACTCTACACCTACTATTACCAAAACATCCACATGGACGGGTAGAATATTCCATAACTCAGCCACTAACGGATTCTAATATATGGCCAATCGCAAACAACATCCTTTTAATCAAATGGTTGCCGAAGGCAACATCACTGATCATTCCTTTGTACACAAGTTTGGTGCTGTGCCAGCAATGAGCACAAACAGCACAGGCAGTGTATGGGACGTCAACGACACTGTGTATCCTTGGTCAGCGTTTGACACAGCAGGAGTTGTTAATCTAGATAGAGCCAGTACCGATGATGCTGACAAGGTCGTCACAGTAATAGGGCTAGATGCTGACTACAATCAAACACAAGAATCTATCACACTGACCGCAGCCAGCAACAACACTGGTACTGTGGTGTTCAAGCGAGTGTTTAGAGCGTTCGTAGCAGACGGCACTACAAATGTAGGCAACATTGACATACAACGAAATTCAACCACAGTGGCTCGTATCACTGCTACCAAAGGACAGACACTAATGGCTGTGTACACTGTACCTGCTGGATATACTGGCTATCTTTACAAAGGCACTGCTTCAGCACAAAGCGGGTCTGATGCCACAGGCAATATGTTTGTGAGATATTTTGGCGAAGAAAGTTTTAGAACACAGCACACCTTTGAAGTGGGCGGCACCGGTGGTCAATACACTTATGACTTTGCATTCCCGCCACCCATCCCAGAAAAGTCGGATATTGATGTGCGAGTATCAGGTAGAACCAACAACGGCAGATACACCGCAGCCTTTGATTTATTATTGGTAGGGAATTGAAATGTATAGAAAATACATAAACATAGTAGAAGCAGCCAACAAGGGCTGTCCTATAGCGACTTATGACATAGATGTTAATCTAAAGAATCGTCAGAAAGCTATAGATGAGTATCACTATGGTCCTGCTAATCCAGACGAGCCTGAAAGTTATTGGAAACAAGCTGCCCGGCGTTGGAACATCACAGAGAAAACTGCCAAGACAATGCTGTGTGGTAACTGTGCTGCATTTGATGTATCAGACAAGATGTGGAAGTGTATTGAAGATGGTGCTAAGGGCGATGAGCCCAGTGCTGATACTATGGCTACTATACACAAAGCAGATCTAGGCTACTGTAATTTCTTACATTTTAAATGCGCTGGCACACGTAGCTGTACAGCGTGGGTAACAGGAGGAGCGATAGATGACAAAGACAGAACAGAATGAATTTTTGTGCAACCACTGTAGACATCCTGCACATTGCGGACATGGATGCTCAGACGAAGCCTGCGATCACTGCCCAGAATGTGCTTGCGTACATTGTCAAGCAGAACAGGAACAAATTGAAAGAGGGTACAATTAAAATGCAAGATAAAACTCTAGCAGATTACATCAAAAGAACTTTTGAAAAACAAGAGAACAAAAATCAACAACCTCAACCAGAGCAGTATGTAGTTAATCCTGAAGACGACGGCTCTGATTCAAAACAAAATCCATACAGTCAACATTAAAAGATTAACCCCGGAAAGTATTTCTACTAACCGGGGTTTCTTTTCTATAATATTTTATTATATTGGGCTACGCCCTTAGTATATTTTATATTTTTACTTATGCACGCCTTGGTTCACAAAGTTGTAAAACTTTTGTGCGGCTTCTAATACTTTTTCAGTTCCTGGGATCTCAGGAAACGCAACTGTACTAATAACTTCGTTGGTCTTTGGATCACGCTTTGCAGTCATTTCTACTTGTGCAAACTTTGCAGAATATTCAAACTCTGCCATTTGTTTTGCCATATCAAGAACTTGTGTTCTAATTTCGTAACCGTTCTTGTTGAATGTTACTTTGGGCATCGCTGCCTTAAACTGCTCTGCCATCTGTTCCGCTTGTTTAGTTAAATCTGACATTTCATTTCTCCTTGTGTGTGTATGTCTTACATATAGGTATGTTTTTCCTATATGCTATTATATATGCCTTTCAATAAAAAAGCAACTATTTTTTGAACTTTTTTACTCGTTCTTTGATAATCTCTAGCACTTGATTATTGAGAACCACTTCGTAATGATTGCACTCCGCCTCAATCAATTCCATGTCATCGTGATGTCGTTGACTAGCAATAGTAACAACACCATCATTGCGTTCTAGTAAGAAAGGACTTTGGCCTTTCACAGTAACAATGTTGGTCCAAGGATGTTGAATCTTAATAGAATTGGCTTGTTTCATTACCCATGAACTAGGTCCTATATCACGCATGAGTCTACTGAACGGCAAAAAATATTGGGCATAGTCTGCTACGGCTGCTCCTCCATACGGAGTACTCAACGTAACAGCACCCAGTACTTGATCAGGCATAGCATTGGCAATATGCAGTGCATATATACCACCCAAACTATGCGCTACAAATGCCATGTTTTCGGTAGTTGACAATTTGAGCAACATATCTTTTAGATTATTTTCAAATCCATTACGACTGTCATAATCAATGTTTATGCCTGGTCCTAGCTTCTTTCTAATATAATTAAAACTTTCGCTAGTTGCATTAGCACCGTGAATATATACTAGGTTCATGCAGTATTTATTTGGCTAACATTAGATCTCTAGCTTCTTGGTGAAGTCCTTGTCTAGCTAAAGCAGCGGCAGCACGGGCTTGCCCAATACTGATACCAACTTCATATAGAAAGTTGAGTAATTTTTTCATAGATATTTTTCCTTTTGAGAAGTAAATTGTTGAATGTAAATTTCCAATTGTGCGGCATCGGTAATGCCTTTGGTGCTTAGATATGTATCTAAGCGATCTTGATACGTGGAATCGGGAAACATTTCTGCTAGCCGTTCCACTAGGGCTAACATAGTTTTTGATAAGGTTTTCATTTTCTTTCCTCTGTAAGTGTGTAGTGTTGCTTTGCAACATAATTATTTAGCATGCTCAGTAGAAACCATAATATATATTAGAAATATTTTGAGTAAAATATTAGGGCATAAATATATGCTCAAGGAGAAACACATGGCTTACAGTAACAAAGTTATTGATCATTACGAAAATCCTCGCAACGTAGGTAGCTTTGATAAGAACGATGCTGACATTGGTACAGGCATGGTTGGCGCACCTGCTTGCGGTGATGTTATGAAACTACAGATAAAGGTGGATCATGATACAGGTATTATTACAGATGCAAAATTTAAAACGTATGGCTGCGGATCGGCTATCGCAAGTTCGAGCCTCGTTACAGAATGGCTCAAAGGTAAAACCCTCGACGAAGCAGGAGCAATCAAAAACTCCGAAATCGCCACAGAACTAGCATTACCCCCAGTAAAGATCCATTGTTCAATTCTAGCAGAAGATGCTATTAAGGCGGCCGTAAATGATTACCGTAACCGAAACAGCAAGTAAGCGTATTAAGCAAACCTTAGAACGCCGAGGTAAAGGTGTAGGCATTCGTATAGGCGTTAAGACCACAGGTTGCAGTGGACTTGCTTATGTGTTAGAATACGTGGACAACTACGAAGCTGAAGTTGGAGTAACTAATTTTGCTCATGATGGATTTGTTGTTTTGGTAGATGCTAAAAGTCTAGCTTACCTAAACGGACTAACTATGGATTGGGTTCGCAACGGCCTAAATGAAGGCTTTGATTTTATTAACCCCAACGAACGAGATCGTTGCGGATGTGGAGAAAGTTTTAGAGTATGATAACAATAACAGAATCAGCACAACACAAAATAACAGATCTTCTATTAGAAGAAAACAACGATAAACTATCTTTGAGAACGTTTGTTCAAGGCGGGGGCTGTTCGGGCTTCCAATACGGATTTACATTTGACGAAGAAAAAAACGAAGACGACTTTGAAATTCCAGTAGGAGAATTCAAAGTGCTAGTTGATGCAATGAGCATGCAGTACCTGTCTGGTGCTGTCATAGACTACAAAGAAGATATAATGGGTGCTTCATTCAGTATACAAAATCCTAATGCACAAACATCTTGCGGTTGCGGAAGTAGTTTCTCAGTATAATTATTTGGCAGATAATTCTGTTGACATTATACAAAAAGGTAGTAAAATAAGCGTATGAAAATCACAATCGCAGGTTACGGTGTGCTTGGCCAAGCACACAAAGCTATATTAGGCCACAAACACGAACTCAGACTAGCTGACCCATTGGTGTTAGGAAAGACTGTACAGGACTTTGCAGACGACACAGACGGAGTAATTTGTTGCGTGTCTACTCCTGCAAGACACAATGGTGCATGTGAAATGGCCAATGTTTATGATGTAATAAGTCAAACAAACAAATCTACACCAATTATCATTCGCAGCACTATTTCGATAGAAGGTTGGGAAATGCTAACAGAATCATTTCCTGAGCATAACTTAACATTTTGTCCAGAGTTTTTAAGATCCGATCATGCTGAAAAAGACATGTGGAGCGAGAACGTACTTTTTATGGGCGGCAGTGGAGTCGAGTTTTGGCATGATGTATATTCCAAAGCAATTCTAAATCTTAGTGTGGGCCGTATGGATCCAAAACTTTTAATAGCAGGAAAATATTTTAGAAATGCATTCCTTGCTACAAAGGTTAGTTTCTTTAATCAAATATTTGATTTTTGTAAAGCAAAAGATATAGACTATAATCTAGTAGCACAGCTGGTGGGAGTTGACCCAAGGATTGGTGGAAGTCACACAGCGATCACAGATGAACGTGGTTGGGGCGGACATTGTTTCCCTAAAGATACATCTGCAATTATTCATTCAGCTGAACGCGATAATGTAGATTTAAGTGTACTCAAACAAGCAGTAGAATACAACAACAAAGTACGGAAAACTCCTGAATAAATAGTGTACAGGAGAAATTACTATGTCTATTTTTGAAGGTGCCGTTTCCGGATTATCAGGTGTTGCTAATAAGTTAGGTTTCAATTTTTTAACTGGTAATATACCGTTAGTCCCTCCAGCTCCAATATATGTTGGTCTGCAAGTTCCAGAACTAAACAATGGCATAGGTTCCACAGGCCCTGCAAATCATACCGGCGGATTTTTTCTTAATATTCCTAATCATTCTGCAGAGTTTGGTGACCTTGCAATACAGATGGCGCAAGAAGCACTTGTAACAATTGAACTTGCTGTTGCACTACAAACTATAACGGACCCCGAAGGCGGAATAAAAATTAAAGATGCACTCGATCCTTATCATTACAATATTGTAAGAAATGCTCTAATAGAAAATAAAGAACCAGTCCCAACACCAGCCAATCCTGGAGCAACAATATTATCTGATCTAGGCGGCGCTATTGTAGAAACTGGTGCGCTGTCTGCTATTGTTAGTGGAGCGCAAGCTATGCGCACCGCGGGATTCTTTTCAGATTTTTTAAAATTTACTCCACAATTGTCTTTGTTACCTCCAGGTGGGCCAGGCCTTGGCGGCATAACCTTTAGCGGAGGAGTAGGTTTGCCAATTTTAACAGAAGTAGCTGGTGCTTTTCCTAGCTATTCATTACCCTTAAATATAATGAGTGCCGCAATAACTATGAAAACCATTGCGTTGCAGTACATAACATCTCTTTTAAGAAACTCTATTGATGCGGTAGCAGGTGCGCTAATTCTTAAAAATGTGCTGGACGACTTTAGCGTTGCAGTGTCAGCTAATGCTATACAAAAAGCAGGCGGAACTCCGCCTGAGGCTACAGTACAAACAGGCGAAGACGGAATATTTTAATGCCAAAGACCGCAAGACGAGGCAAAGATGTCGCTGGATCAACTATTATTTCTGGACGGTTAACTGTTATTGTTAACGATACACCTGTAGTAACTCTGGGTGATGTAATTACTCCGCACATACCCGGAGGCCCGCATAACGGTGCTGTGATAGTAGGATACGAGCCTACAGTTATAGCAGAAGATCGACCAGTTGCACGTCAAGGTGATGCTGCATCCTGTGGACACATAATTGCAACAGGGTCCGAAAATGTTATTACAGGAGTTTGAGTCTGTCATATGTACATATTCTTTCTGTGCATGTTACACTAAATAATACACTGGAGTGTAACAAATGAGAAAGCGAACTAGAAGCATATTAGAAGAACTTAATAATCTTGGTCGTACCAAGGATAACGATCTTCTAATAGAAACATCAGGCAGCAATATCATAGAAAGTGCTATTAACTTACTTAATCGCATATCAAACACCTACGAAGCTGAAACTGCTGGAGAACTAGAACGTCGATTCATTAATGCAATTAAGAGCGGCGACCCTCGTAAATTTAAGCGTGGCATTCAAAAAGTTATTGAGAGTAAACAAAATGAGATTGAATGAAGGCGGTAACATCTTTAAGGATCCACAGACTAAGGAACCTTTAACACAGCGCATCAACAGAGCCGATGTTGATCCTACTCTAGCTTGGCTTGAAAAAATTACAGGCATTCCACACAAGGATTTTAAATTAGGTAGCACTGGTCGCAAAGAAACTTCTGGAGACCTAGACATTGCAGTTAATCAAGAAGAAGTAACCAAAGAAGAACTAGTACAAAAATTAGCAGCTTGGTGTAAGGCCAACGGTAAAGATCCTAAAGTATACATCAAGAAAAGCGGTATCTCTGTACACTTCCTAACACCTATTAGTGGCAATGAAGCAAGCGGATTTGTACAAACAGATCTAATGTTTGGTGACCCACAATGGATGACCTGGAGTCTACGTGGATCCAGTGATGAGCAGAGTCCTTACAAGGGTGTACATAAACAGATACTGATGGCAAGTATTGCAAAAGCAAACGGATTCAAATGGAGTGCTAATGTAGGACTACTTGACAGAGACACTAATGAACTTATTTCTAAAGTCCCTGCTGAGATTGCTGTTAAGCTGTTAGGTCCCACAGCACATGTCGAAGACCTTGACAGTGTTGAAACTATTATTGGCAAGGCTAAGAGCTTGCCTAACTACGAACAATTAGTAGCAGATGCAAAAGAAACATTTGCTAGAGATAATTTAACATTGCCTGAAAGTACAGACATTGCACGGCTAAAACAATTAGCTGGCATCAATCTAAACAGTACTGTTATGCTAGGCAACGGCATTAGGATGCGCTAATGAGATTCTACGAATTTAAAGAATATGCTACTGGCTCTAAGGGTCAGGCCAAAGGCAAAGATAAAATGCCAAAAGCCAAAGCGGGGCGTACTGATCATCCCTTGCATGGAAAACTTGTAGGTGAAAAGACCAACGAGTCGTTGCAATTAGATGAAGGTGCTCGCATACAACACGCAGAAGATTTAATATTTTGGGAAGGTAGTGCAGGCGCAGTTCGCGCATTAGAAAGTCTAAAGAAATTAGAGACCGGAGGTCATAAGAATGTTACCATTAAGTGGGATGGTAGTCCGGCAGTTATTTTTGGACGTGATGAAGAAGGTAATTTTATCCTTACGGACAAGAGTGGTTTCACTGCTAAAGGTTACGACGGAAAATCAAAGAGTGCAGAAGAATTAGAAGACATGTTCTTGAATCGTTCAGGCGGCAAGAACAGAGAAAATCCTGGATACGTAAAGTTTGCAGGTAACATGAAAAATATATTTGATAAGTTTGAAAGAGCTACAGACGAAAACTTTAGAGGCTACTTTAAAGGAGACCTGTTGTATTTTACAACACCTCCAGAACAAGACGGCCGCTATGTATTCAAACCTAACGTTGTACAATATGCTGTAGATAAGAATTCTGATATAGGCAAGCGCATTGGCGCAAGTACTACAGGAATTGTAGTACATAGATTCGTTGATGAGATTGGTAATGAACGTGCATTAAAGCCGGGCGAGATTGACAGTATAGTTAACGGTCCTGAAGTATTAGTAGTACCTTCTGTAACAGCACAACGTCCTCCAGAAGTTGACGACTCTAGTTTAAAACAGCTAAGACAATTAATCAATAAAAACGCTAAAGCTATGGATACTCTGTTAAATGCAGAACAACTCAAAGCAGGACAGCTTACCGACTTACCAACAATCTTTTACACATACCTAAACTCAAAAGTAGATACAGGCATTAACAATCTAGCACAAGACTTTGCAGGCTGGCTTGCATCTAGCAAAGTTAGCGAAGCAAAGAAACGTAAAGTGATTGAGTGGATCAACAAGAATGTATCAGGCTTTAATGCTCTATGGCAAGTAGTTGATGGAATTATGCGTGTTAAAGATGATATCATTGGACAGCTAGATCAACACGGTGCTGACATAGAAGCAAGTATTAACGGACAAGCCGGCGGTGAAGGTTACGTTCTAGCTCATCCTGAAGGCGATATCAAACTTGTTCCAAGGGAATTTTTTACAAAAGCTAACAGAGCAGTGGAGAGAGATTAATGAATAGTTATCTAAAAGAATTTGAAAATCACCTAAATCAAATCACAGCAGAAGTACTAGATGACTTTGATGCTAGACCAGAAGATGATGGTGCAGATGCACCCGGCTTTAAAAATGAAACAATGTTTAATCAACTAGGAAAAGTATTAGATAGTCAAGAAAATCCTAAGCCTCTAAACACTGTTACTACCGACGACGGCAAAACTTTTAAAGTTACAGCAGACCAAGCTCAAATATTACGTATGCTAGCAACCACTGACAAAGTAAAACCGCAGGTAAGAATGCAGTTTACTAAGGATATTCAAACATCAAATGGTTTAACTGATTTTCTTGACATCAAAGACTATCACGAAATTCCAGCATTGTTTGTAAAGAAATATCTATAATATGAAAGACATGAATTTCATTAAGGGTCTGTACGAAGAAGGACTTGTTGAACAACACCTTGACGAAGACGCCCTAGACAGAATACGAGGTAGGCGTGTTGAGCGTCTCTCTAAACAACGCCGTGTTGCTCTTTATGGTTACCTAGTTGGATTAGAAAACGCTATGAAAGCTACAAAGTTTGTTGAGCTTGCAGAAGAAGGTAAAAGTGTACCTAGTACATTCGTAGAAGGATACATGCCTATCATTGAAATGGTAGAAGACATAGTAAATTCTGGTACAGCCTACATTCAACAGCTCAAGTTACTGCATAAAAGAGCCAAAAACAAGAGCTAATTCGCCTCTTTTTAATCAAAGTGCTAAATAATTATAACAACTTCTCGGAGCGAGAAGATGTGCATTTTTGATAAAGGAGAAATAAAATGCCTTCAGTAACAAGAGTTAACCCAACAGCAGTAGCATTAGGTACAGTACAACGTACATTCCAACAAACCGTATACAAATATGTATTGAGCGGTTCCGATGGCGCAGTTGCTCTAACAGCAACTTCAGCAACACCAGTAACCGACGAAATTGGTACAACTTCAGCAGTATTCCAAGTTAAGAGTGATGGCCTTGCTATCCTTGCATTTGGTGATCGTCATGCATTGGATGTTGATGCACTAGCAATCCGTGCTGGTCGTATCATTGGTGCTGGTTCCCTAACATCAAGCGGTGTTTGGACATTCACAGCAGGTGGTACACTAACTGTAACAGAGCCAAGTTCATTGTACGCAATGTAATATTCCCCGGGATGGGAAGACTAAGCCCACTTTTACAGTGGGCTTTTTTACGGCTGTTAAATACTAGATGAAATTTAAAATCAAGACACTTGTTGATATAACAGAAACACGAGCTAGAAAAGGTGATGATCCCCAGCTTACTAGACAACAAGCAAACTTTATGACCCTTTATAATACCATAGGGTTACGCACCAACGCTACTGACTTTTATATAAAAGTTTCTAAAGAAGATGCAAAGATATTTGGATCTAGTTTTAAGGGCAAAAAAACTGTGTGGACTGCGGAGTTTTATGTAGAAGCTGAAGCTAGTTTATCAGTAGACATGATGCTTAACGATTTTGATTTAGTACCATTTATTGCAGACCTTACAGAAGATGCAAAGTTTGACTCCAACGTATTTAGAACGCAAGACCCTAATCACACAAACATTATTTTTGAACAACTAGATAAATAATACACAAGGCACACAACAGGCGATTTCAACTTAAACACATGTCCGAAAGGACCTTGACTTAATATACACGGAGAACGCCTAAAATGGCTACAACAGTAGAACGACTTGGTATAGTAGAAACTAAGGTAATAAACTTAGACGAAAAAATAGATGATCTCAAGATCGATGTTAGGGACATTCACGATTGTCTAGACAGAACAGGCGATGAGCTCAAAGCACAGCTTCACAGTATGCATGAAGACAGCTGCCAACAACACAAACAGTTATCCGCTAAAATAGCAGAGATGGAAAAAGCCAAAGACAAGTTGTTAAAATACGGCTTGGTATCTCTAGCATTCATCGCAGGTCTTGGATGGACCGGCAATCTCACTATTCAAACTGTTTTTAAATTCTTCGGAATCTGAAATCTTTAGTCGGGACCTATCCCGATAAATAACTGCATGTTATTAAGAGAACTTACCATAAGCCTTGACGAGAAACAAGTCTGGGCACGTAGCGGAAAAAAGGTCGTTCGCAAATATAGATGCATGGGCGGTCGTCGGCACGGGCGTATTGTAGCCAACATGAGTCAATGTTTTGCACCACCGGATCTTAAGAAAAGCAAAAGATTAAAAGTTACAAAAGCACGTATGGGTGCTAGATTGTCAAGAAAGTCAAATAGAACTAAGCGAGTAAATTCAGCTAGCAAGAGAGTTCAACAGCTTAATAAATCAACTAGGAAACACTGATATGTTTATTAGAGAACTATTTGAAGCTGGTGGAAACACTTGGGGCCGCAAGGGAAATAAAACTGTTCGTAAGTATCGCTGCACATATGGTCCTCGCAAGGGCAGAGTTATGAGTTCTCCAGCAGCATGCAACAAGCCCATAGACATACAAAAGAGTGTTACCCTAAAACAAACAAAACAGAAAAAGGGCGGATCGATGAAGGTTAAATCTAAACTTACAAAACGATCAAATTCTGCATCTCTTAGACTTAAGAAGTTAAATAAACCAAGACATTCAACAAACAGAGCAAGGAAAATATAATGAAAATTTCAGAAGTAATGCAGCCCTCAAAAGTTACTAAAGTGATGCCTAATCAAAGTGCAGAAATTGATAATGGCGACGGTACTAAAACTGTGATTGATCTAAAGAAAAATCCGCAAGCTCTAGCTAAAGATCCTGCTACTGGAAAAGTTAAATTAAGTACAAATGCACAGCAGAAGCCCGGGCAAGCAACTATGTCTAAACCAAACACAACAATTAAACCGGGCGATAAAGTAGAGCTTGACGACGAAATATGAAAATCAACCAACTGATCAGTTCGTTTACAATACATATGAGCAACGACGAAGCTCGTGTATACAACAGCATCCAAGCTGCAACCTATCTACACGAATTCAACGAACGTGATCGTTTCATAATAGAAAACCTAGTGCGCAAAAGTCTTATAAGTAAAGTAAGGAGCGACGGTTCTGTTATGGTGATTAAAAATGATTAACAAAATTAAACTAATACAAGACCTAGAAGAACTGTTGGATGTAAAGATTGATCCTGCTAAGTTTCCATATCAAAAAGGAAACAGTATCCGCATAGGAAAATATGTTGTTAGAGAAAACAAACGAGGTTTTTTTAGGATTTTTGATTGCGAGTACAATGCGCAGATTGCTGAAACTTTTTGCAAAACTTCAGCAATAGCCCTAGCAAAATCAATGGCTTCTGGGACTGATCATAAAACACGAATAATGAGCCTTGATCAAGACATACAAAAATGGTATAATGATTGTGTATTTTACAAGCACAACATTAAAACTACCAAAGATTATAACAGGAAAGACATACTTGAAATGCGTTACGACATAGCAAGATCCAGAACTGCAGAAGCTAAACAACAGCTAGATCGAATCATCTTAGGATGAAAAGACTAAATAAAGTGTACGCTATTCAAACTAGGAAGAGTTAATATGAATATTAGAGAAATATCTAAACCAATGACAGCTAAAAGCCTAAACGAAAGTTTAGCTAAAAGATTCGGCACTAGAATCGATATCGGTGCTTTTACGCTTGAGCAACTACAGGATGCTCGAAACAGACTGCGCACAAAGATTTCGCAAGTAGAAACAAATGAAAGTTTTGGTTCTGTACTTAAGAACGAAAGCTACCAAAAATCAAAACTATTCCTAGACGTTTTAAATGCTGCTATTTTAGAGCGCGAAGATGTAGCTGATCCTAAAAAGACTGCTGATGAAAAGCGTAAAAAAGAAGAAAAGAAAAAGAAAATTGCTAAAATTGTAGACGAAGATTCTAGAATAGTTGAAGGCGCAGAAGATCATGCAGAGCTAGTAATGGCAGCTAAAGATATGGTTGATCGTCTTACTGGTTGGATGGAAGACACAGCAGAAATGCAGACAGAATCTATGCTTGACCTAGCTGACGCAGTGCGTGATGAAATGGGCCAAGAACAGGCAGACGCATTTGTTAACTCAGTTAAGCCTGCACTAGAATCATTGTATGCTGCAATGGAAACTACTCGTGTTGCACTAACACAAGGTGTTGGACAACTAACAGGTGAAGCTGAGCCGACAGACACAATGGGCGCAGACGTAGGCGATGAAGAGCCATTGCCAGACATGGGCGGAGATATAGGCGATGACATGGAACCAACTCTAGATGATGAAGATGAATTTGCAACAGCCGCTCCAGCAGCAGGTGGTGCTGAAGAAGCTGGTCGTGCAAAGCGCGAATCAATACAGTTTTCCCGCAGATTAGGCACATTACTAAGTTCAAAAAAAAAGTAACTGAAGCTGAAACATCAATTGACTCAACAAAACTAATACAAGTTTTAAGAACAGTAATAGGCAGTGCAGACCGTAAAGGTACTACTGCCTATTTGCATTTTAATAAGCCCAGACCAAATGAAATTAAATCAGGTGCGATGAATCTTGATCTTAATAAATTAATGCAGAATGTAGATTCTGAAGAGTTTCATTACGATACTTTCAAAGCAGCCTATGACACAGATCCTAGAATAAAAGCTCTAATAGCAAACTTCAGTGAACGAGGAATAGAACCTAAGACTAAAAAAGCACCATCAGATGTACCTCAAGGTGACAGATCAAATGCTGGAGCATCTGTAGGCGCTATGGCTAAACGAGCAACTAACTTAGACGACAAATTGTAACATGCGACTAGCCAGACAGGACTATTTGTTAATTTCAAATCCGTTGTGTCTTAGAGCAGTTGAAAATCTAGACAAAGAAGATTTTCAGTATTTTGACAAAGACGGGTTTGAGTTAAATCAAGCAGAGCGCAAATTTTATTCCGCTATGCAATATCCTATCAATCATCCTATATTAAATCATGTGTGTTGGCAAGAACCTTGGTTTGAATTAGAAGATGATAATTTATTTTTAGATCATTCACTAATACTACATCGGTGCTCTTATGCAGAATATGCATTTGAACAACTAACTAAAATTTCTAAAGAAATTCCACAAGCACGTATGCTACTGCAAGCAAAACAGAAATGGGGCTATGACTTTGATCTAAATGCAACAGCACCTAGTGGAGAAGTGTTTGAAGTATTACACATAGAACACGACAATGTTAATTATGAAATGTTTAAAAATCAACTCATATGTATAGAATACACAATTAGACACATGGACTGGAAAGATGCGGCGCAACGTGTTTGGAACAAACGTGATCAATGGAAAGATCTAAAAGGCTTTGAACAAAACCATTGGAAGGCTAACTTTTTGATAGGCTGGTCTAAATCAGAATCTCTTGAAAAAGCATTTTAATTGCTTGACAAAAAGTTATTTCTAGTGTAGTATAGTTAACTAGGAGTATAATTATAATGACTTTAATTGTTGAGCGTTACAAGTATGAAAAAATAGAAAGAACGTCAGTAGAGGGAAAAAGAAAATATTTGACGCCCGACGGATTTGCTGTAGCCTCAGTAACTACAATACTAGATGCTACCAAAGATAAAACACATCTACACGCCTGGCGGAAAAGAATAGGCGAACAAAAAGCTACTGAAATTACCACAGAAGCAGCAGGTGTTGGAACCCGCATGCACAAATATCTTGAAGATTACATAGACACTGCCGTATGGCCTAGTCCGGGTTCAAATCCCTACGCACAACAAGCACATAAGATGGCAGAACAGATTAAACAACATGCTCTTTCAAACGTTGACGAAATATGGGGCAGCGAAGTAAACTTATATGTGCCACAAATGTACGCTGGAACTACTGATCTAGTAGGAGTTTACAAAGGCAATCCATCTATTATGGATTTTAAACAAAGCAATAAACCTAAGAAAGTTGAGTGGATTGAAGATTATTTTCTACAGCTCGTAGCTTATGCAGAAGCACATAATGAAATGCACGGTACAAATATTTGTGAAGGGCATGTGTTTATTTGTACTAGAGATTGTGAATATCAGCAGTTTGACATATGGCCTGCTGAATACGAAGAATGGCGCAAAGAATGGTACGATAGAGTCTACAAGTATTACGAGTCCTACGCATAAATATATAAAATAACTGTGTAGGAGAATCTAGTGGCTGTCGTACAAATAAGCAAGATACAAATTAGAAGAGGGCAGGAGAATCAAGGTTCCGGACTCCCACAGCTGGCCAGCGGCGAATTAGGCTGGGCAATTGACACACAAGCACTATACATAGGCAACGGTAGTGTAGCGGAAGGTGCTCCTACAGTAGGTAATACTAAGATCATTACCGAACACGATGATCTTTTTACCCTAGCAGATAGTTATATCTACAAAGAAAACAGCGGCGTAGTTGTTACTGGTGTAGATGCTTCAAATCCTGTTAGAAGAACACTGCAAGAAAGACTAGATGACGAAGTCAGCGTTAAAGCATTTGGTGTACAAGGAATTGAAGCAGTTGATTGTACTGTAGCTCTACAAAGAGCTATTGATCAGTTGTTTCTAAACGGTGGACTAGAAGTTACTACAAGTAACAGAGTAGTCCTTGAAATGGAGCCTGGAGTATACACTATCAGTAACACGATTTATATCCCGCCACACGCTACGATACGAGGCGCTGGATCTGGCAAAACCGTAATTAGACAAATAGGAAATAATAAAGCAGTTTTCCAAACAGTAAACGATTCTAGTACAGCAGGTACACCTGCTGCTGACTCAACTAGCACATTTAATAACCAAGCAAGAAACATTACCTTGTATGGTCTAACATTAAAAGCAGTAGGTACTAGCAAAGGTTTAGTTTTACAAAGTTGTAGAGACAGCATATTTGAAGATGTTGAAATAGTTGGTACATGGTCTCTAGGAACTATTTTGCCTCTTGGCACTGACTCTCTTGAGAACGGTGTTAACTCAACTAACATAACTTCAAATATTGGGTTAACCTTAAACAGTAAGAATGGCGGTGTTGAAACTGTTCGAAATAAATTTATAAATTGCTCAATTAAAAATTGGGCATATGATATTGTTTCAAACTGGGACATTAACGATAATGTGTTTAGTATTTGTAATTTTTCTGAAAGTGGATTTGGTGCTGTATTTGGTAAAGATATGACCATTGACGGCTCAGTTGCTAATGGTACAGCTACAGGTCCTACAAACAATATTTGGTCTGACTGTGTGTTTACCAACATAGAACGTCAGGCAATTTTAATTAATGAAGGTACTTACAACGTAAGTCGAAATAACAAGTTCATAACCTGCGGTAATGACGGTGGGTCAGACGATCAGCCAGTATACAGTATCATTAAATATTCAAGACTAGGCAATACATCCGTTAATGACTTTTTTACACGTACACGAGTATTATCTTACACACAGACAATTAATCCTTTAGTGACTCCAAACATCTTAGGCAATGTACCATACATAGCCGAAGTACAAGGACCAACAAACTACAGTTGGGGTTTTGAGCATCAGCTCACAATTTTAAGTGGACAACAGCTTACATTGTTTCGCCTACCCCAAGCAATTAATCAAGCATTTGAAATATCTTATTCAATGGTAAGTGAAACATACAATGCAATGAGGACTGGAAAATTAACTATAATGTTAAATGGTAGGACTGATGTCAGCGCCGGAACTCCTCGAGTAGAGGTTTCGGATGACTACCACTACGTTGGCGACTCAACATATCTTGACAGTATCTATTTAGATGCTATACTAAGAGATATTAACACTGACGGTAATTTTGATACATTAGTAATTAGAAGCAATAGTTTAATGATCAGCGATGACAGAACACAATTTAAGTTTAGAGTCGAAACGAAACAAACTGACCTATCTTAATGTTTGATCAAATTTATGAAGAGCGCCTTGCCACCTGGCGAAATTTTAGAGACCAATTAGAACTGTCGCTATCTCCGCTAAAGGATGTTATTGTATTTTATAAATTAGCACCCTATGTAAGCATATTAACAGATCCTTGGGATAAATCTAGCTGGTTAGGACCTTGGGAACTTCTTTATGAAAATCAATATTGTGAGTTTTCTCGTGTACTAGGAATGTGCTATTCATTACAATTAACTGAACGTTTTAAAGATAAAATGTTTGAGATACATATTGCTATGGATCATTCTAAATCTCAAACACACTACCTACTCTGCGTTAACGATTATGTAATTGGTTACGATGAGGATAACCCAGTTAAGCAAAATTCCTTACCAGACTATCTGGTATCACAAAGAATATATGTGATGCATCCGCTTCACTAAATATCGAATACAAATAATTCAACGAGCAAAATAAATGACAAAAATTACGGTAATAAAAAGATCGGGTAACAGGGAGCCACTAGCTGTAGAAAAGTGGCAGGCACAAGTAGCTAAGGTTTGTTCGGGCATAGCTGATGTAAGTCAGAGTATGATAGAGATCAAAGCTCAGCCACATTTTTACGACGGCATGACAACTAGAGAGATTGACGAAGTAACTCTAAGAGCCATTGTAGATCTTATTGACGTTGAATCAAATCCAGATTTAGGACACACTAACTATCAACACGTTGCAGGTAAGCAACGACTTAGCATGTTGAGAAAAGATGTGTATGGTGATTACACGCCTCCCCACCTTTATGAGATTGTAAAGACTAATGTAGCTACTGGTCTATATACTCCAGAACTTCTTGAGTGGTACACTGAAGAAGATTGGAATAAAATGAATGATATGCTAGATCATGACAAAGATGAACAATACAGTTATGCTGCCATTGAACAGTTAATTGAAAAGTATTTGGTACGCAATCGTGCGACAAAGGAAATCTATGAAACACCACAAGTTCGTTATATGGTTGCGGCCGCGACTGTATTTCATAAAGAAGAACCTAACACGGCCCGTATGCGTTACATCAAAGAGTACTACAACTGTGCTTCAGATGGTTTGTTTACTCTTGCTACTCCTGTGTTGGCAGGGCTTGGGACTCCTACTAAACAGTTTAGTAGTTGTGTTCTTATCCGCAGTGACGATGATTTGGATAGCATATTTGCTAGTGGGGAGATGATGGCCAAGTATGCCAGCAAACGTGCTGGTATTGGTTTAGAGATTGGTAGGTTGCGTCCGCTAGGCAGTCCTATTCGCGGTGGCGAAATCATGCACACTGGCATGATACCTTTCTTAAAGAAGTGGTTTGGAGATTTGCGATCATGTTCACAAGGAGGTATCCGCAATGCAAGTGCTACTGTATTTTATCCTATTTGGCATCATCAGTTTGATGATCTTATTGTACTTAAGAACAACCAAGGAACAGAGGAAACCCGAGTCCGTCATATGGATTATGGGGTTGTGCTTAGTAGTTTCTTCTGGAGACGATTCAAGAACAAAGAAAACATAACATTTTTTGATCCCAATGAAGTACCTGATTTGTACGAAGCGTTTTACTCTAATACAAAGTTGTTTGAAGAATTATATGTTAAATACGAAAAACAAAAAGGCCTTCGTAAGAAGACTATGAGTGCCGAGGAAGTATTCAAAAGTGGTATTTTAAAGGAGAGAACTGATACAGGACGAATCTATCTAGTCTTTATCGATAACGTGATGAATCAAGGCCCGTTCGATCCTGAATACCACACTATCTATCAGTCAAATTTATGTTGTGAAATTTTATTACCTACTAAATCTTTTAAGCGTCTCGATGACGCTGATGGTCGTATTGCTTTATGTACGTTGGGCAGTATCAACTGGGGAGCATTCCGTAACCCAGAAGATATGCGCCGTGCTTGCCGGATTTTACATCGCAGTCTTAACAACATTCTGGATTACCAAGACTTTCTAAGTATTCAAAGTAAACTAAGCAATGACGAAATCCGTCCATTAGGTATTGGAGTTACTAATCTAGCTTACTGGCACGCCAAGCGCAGTCTTAAGTACGGAGACAAAGATGCACTGCAAGAAGTTAAGACATGGATGGAACATCAGTCATACTATCTTACAGAAGCTACTGTGGAGTTGGCTAAGGAACGTGGACCATGTGCTCACAGCGACAAAACACGTTATGGACAAGGTAAGTTTCCATGGGAACTACGTGCTAACGGTGTTAACGAATTAGCTGATTTTGCTCCTGAGCTTGACTGGGAAAGCCTACGTGTTCAAATGAAAGAGCATGGTGTGCGTAATGCAACACAAATGGCTATTGCACCTGTAGAAAGTTCTAGTGTTGTTATTAACAGTACTAATGGTATCGAAATGCCAATGAGTTTGATTAGTACCAAAGAATCAAAAGCAGGATCATTTACACAAGTTGTTCCAGAGTATGCTAAGTTAAAAAACAAGTATCAAATGATGTGGGAACAAAAAGACTGCATTAATTATTTGAAAACAGCGGCTGTGCTACAAGCATATGTGGACCAAAGTATTTCAACAAATACTTTTTATAATCCTGCACATTTTCAAGACCGAAAGGTGCCAACTACATTAATTGCTAAAAACTTAATGCAGGCACAGATGTGGGGAATCAAAACATTCTACTATAGTTTAATTAACAAAGCGGGATCAAAACAAGTAGAAGAAAAGATAAATGGTTTCCACATAGAAGAAACTAAATTTGAAATGGAACTAATGAATGACGATGATTGCGAGGCATGTAAATTATGAGTAAAGCACAGTATAACCTAAATACAAAAACAGATTACCTTGGTCGTAAAATGTTTCTTGATCCTGCAGGCCCAGTAACTATTCAACGGTTTGAAGAAGTAAAGTATAAAAAAATTGCCGACTACGATGCGACAGCACGAGGATTCTTTTGGCAACCTGAAGAGATCAGTTTAAGTAAAGACTCTAATGATTTTAAGGAAGCCAGCGATGCTGTCAAGCATATTTTTACTAGTAACCTACTTCGTCAAACTGCTTTGGATAGCTTGCAGGGTAGAGGCCCAACACAGGTATTTACGCCTGTATGCAGTCTTCCAGAAGTAGAAGCATTAATGTACAACTGGGGTTTCTTTGAAACTAATATTCATAGCAAGAGCTATAGTCATATTATTCGCAACATCTACAACGTGCCCAAGGATGTGTTCAACACAATCCATGACACTAAAGAAATTGTAGAAATGGCATCAAGTATTGGTCTATATTATGATAGGCTCCATATTATTAACTGTCGCAAAGAATTAGGCGAAGCAGTTGATGAGTACGAACATGTTAAAGCAATCTATCTAGCCCTACATGCAAGCTATGGTTTAGAGGCGTTTCGCTTTATGGTTAGCTTTGCTACAAGTCTAGCAATGGTAGAGAATAAGATCTTTATTGGTAATGGTAATATTATTAGTTTGATTTTACAAGACGAGTTATTACACAAAGGTTGGACTGCTTACTTGATTAATCAAGTAGTTAAAGAAGACAGTCGCTTTGCCCAAGCCGCTAAAGATTGTGAATCAGAAGTGATACAGATATATAAAGATGTTATTAGAGAAGAAAAAGAATGGGCAGATTACTTGTTTAAGTTAGGGCCTGTGATTGGTCTTAATGCAAATATCCTTAAAGACTTTGTAGACTTCACTGCAACTGATGCACTAAAGAATGTTGGGATCAAGTATTGGAATCCTGCTCCTAGATCTACTCCTATCCCGTGGTTTAACAAACACAGTGATACTAGTAAGAAACAGACAGCACTACAAGAAAGTGAATCAACTAATTATGTTATTGGGATAATGGGCGATTCTATTAACTATGATGAGCTACCCGCGATATAAGGAGACACTATGGCAAAGCTACAAGAAGAAGTATTAGTAATTAAAGTTAGTAAACTATTAAAAGACAGTGAGAACATAACAGAGATTATCAGCAACGATATATTGCATAGTCTTGAATCAGTAGTAGAAGAGCTTGCAGGTGCAGGTACATTAGTAGAAATAGAAAGAGCGTAATATGAAAGCGATAGTATGGAGTAAAGACCATTGTCCATTTTGTGATCAAGCTAAAAACTTGCTCAAGATGAAAGGCATTGAGTTTGAAGAGAAAAAAATTGGGTATGGCTTCACAAAAGAAGATTTGCTTGAAGCTGTTCCAACAGCTAGAACAGTTCCACAGATTTTTTTAGACGAAAAATTAATAGGCGGATTTACAGAATTAAAACAGGTACTTAAAGGATAAACATGTTAATAGAAATACCCTACAGAACAGGCGACATTGTAAGTTTTAAATTAAGCTCAGGAGAAGAAATTCTTGGTAGACTAGAGGCCGAAGGTGACAAAACTTTCACAGTACTAAAACCAATGGTTCTTATCATGGGACAACAAGGACTGGGACTAGCACCATTTATGTTCTCAGTATCACCTGATGCAAAGTTCACACTTCGCAAAGGTTCAGTAAGCTGTGTTGCAAAAACTCAAGACGATATTGCAAAACAATACACAGCACAAACAACAGGCATTCATATATAAGGAGAAAAGGCCATGACAGAAGTAACAAACACAATTCATGACGAAATTGTATTAGCATTTAACGTATACATTAAAGAAGCAGAAGCTTTTGAAAATAAAAATGTAAAAGCTGCGGCAGCACGGGCTCGTAAAGCACTTGGCGAATTAGGTAAACTAACTAAGTCTCGACGTATGGAAATACAAGAGAAGAAAAACGCAATGTAATATGTGGCGTCTTTGGGCAAAAGCTCTAGGTGAGAAAACAGGCAAGAGCGATAAAGAAGCAGACAGAATTGCTGTCATACGAACTTTAATCGTACTTGCCTATCTTATCACTAACGCATTTATTATAGCAGGTGTTGTAAGACATTGGTAAAGGAAAAACATGTTAGAAACTTGTTGCGATATTTTAGTAGACGCTTACAAGCGTAATTGGATTACCAGTAGAGATGGTAACATTTCTATTCGTCATCACGATCGTGATCATTTTTATGTCACACCTAGTGGTGTACGCAAACAAAACATGCAGCCAGAAATGTTTAAAAAAATTAAAATCTGGCGCACAATTAACAGTGGAGTAGGTTCTGCTGTTTTTAATTATAATTGGGAAGTTATTGAGCAAACTGACCTAAGCGGCAATCTTGAACCTAGCGGCGAGATGCCTTTACATTTTGGACTGCAAAAAGAACTAGGACAGCATAAAAACGATGTTAGAGTTGTTGTACACGTTCATCCTACTTATTGTGTTGCTGCCATGCATGCCGGAATTGATTTAAGCACTATTGTAGATGACTTTCCAGAACTTAGCAGATATACAAAGGTAGCACCTAATGTTGGTGATGTGCCTCCTATCAGTCAGGAACTAGGTGACGCTTGTCATCGCAATTTAAAATTAGACAAAGATGGAAATATTGCTTACGACATTGTAGGTATTAAAGGACATGGTGTAGTTGCTATTGACAGTACTCCATGGCGTGCTTACGAACATATTGAGCGTTTAGAACACATTTGTAAAATTGTATTAGCCAGCGGAGTCTAATGTCTTTTTTATATCGTACTGAAGATATTAAACTTATCAATTCAGTAAAACCGTTACCCTATCTTAGACACGGGCATGATGTTGATAAGATTAGGATGGCTGATATCTTTTTTCAGTCATTAAATCAAAATGAAATTTTAGGACTAGTAGAAGCAGATAGATCTACAGTAGTAGAACAAATAAGTCAATCTATTAATGTTAGAAGCTGTGACGAGTTTGAGCTTGCAAGGTTACACGATTGGGAACAACGTTTTTCAAATGTATATTCAGAAAGTGATTGGACAGAGGCACAATCCTCTTATCCGTTTATTGATGCAGTTGCAAAGATATTTTGGTTAAGTGACCATTTAAGAAATAACGGAACTATAGAGTTTCCGTTAACACAAGCATGGAACAGATACTACAATACTTGGGAAGTAGTTGTGGGCAATGCTAGGATAGCACCCTTAAGATTATTTCACCATAAACCTACGCTACAAGTTATACGATTTAAAACAGAACAGTGTTCTGAAAATATCGAATGGACTAAGACTTTTAAATCACTAAACGACATTGAAACACAATTTGGTCATGCTGCTGTAATAAATTATAGAGCATGGGGTGGATCCTTGATACCCGGAGTTCATTTTTATAACAAAGATAGATACGATAAGAATAAATTAGAGTATCAGAACAAACTTGCTATATATTATAAGATGCACAGCGGATTAAACATTAACATAGAAAAGTCACTGTACTGGAACATTAATAACATATTGGACGGAATAAATGCTTTGGGTTGAATATAACATAAATCAAGTAGGCGACAACTTTAGAGTCGAAGGTGAATGGGAAGGTGAAGTTATGGGTGTAAGCCGTGACGGCACGCCTAAGAGCAGTCACTTATACAAACCAGGGGATGTGTTTATTGTAAACGCAAATGGTTGGTTGTGCAAAGTAGAAGATGTTACTGCTCTGGTAATGAAATACGAAATGAACAAGGCAAAAGATGAAATGTAAGCAAGGTGATCTAGCTCGTATTATATATTCTATACGGCCTGAAAACATAGGGCGTGTTGTTAAGGTAAAAGAATATATTGGAAAGTTTGAGCAAGGTGAACTGTTTGAATTTAGAACTATGCCCTGTAAGTGTGCAGTAACAGATCATTATTGGTGGATAGAAGCAGAAGACTTATCTACATTGCTTGGTGTATCTCCGCAGGCCTACATACCCGATACTTGGTTAGAACCAATTCGCCCAGAAAAAACCAAAGAAACAAGCAAATCAGAGGTTGACATCTTTGCTTAGATCTGTTATAAATATAGATATGTAAGCAACTTTTAATAAAGGAATTAAAATGGCAAGACAATACTCTCAAAAAGTCCGTGCAGTTCGTGCGGCAAAACGTGCCCTTAAAAGGAGCAAATAATGGCTAAATTTAGAGCTCATCATCCACGCAGTATCAAAGCTACTGCACGTAGAATTATTAAAAAGCGCAAGTAAGATATGCCAAGCCCTAGACGAGTTAGTCAAATCTTAAAAGGCAAAAAGCCACCAAAGCCAAAGACAGTTAAAGCTATGGCTAAACGGGCTTCAACACGTAAGAAATAATTAATGAAAGTGTGTGACGTAATTGTAGTAATTCTTGTTACTATTCTTTTAGCTATACACTTTCTTATGTAAATGGTTGTATTCAACCCGTTAACACCTCAACGTAAATGAGGTATTTTAAATTAGGAAAAAGTAACAATGGTAACAGGAAAAGTAAAATGGTTTAACGACGCCAAAGGTTTTGGATTCATTACACCGGATAGCGGCGGAGCAGACCTTTTTGCTCATTTCTCTCAGATTAATTCAGGTGGCTTCAAAAGTCTACAAGAAGGTCAGAGCGTAAGATTTGAAGTCACAATGGGTATGAAAGGACAACAGGCTAGCAATATTCAGCCTGCTTAAGGAATTGTTGTAATCCCTTCAAAGTGAAGGCATTCTGGACGCGGGTTCGACTCCCGCCAGGTCCACCATAAGGAAATTAAAATGATTAAAGGATTAATTTTTGCTACTATAACGATAATTGTAAGCGTATGCTGGGTTGTTTATATGTACAATAATAATGTTCGTGTTTATCACAAAATTGAAAAATAGTATTCTTATGATGGGCCTGACATGGTTTCGACAGGGTGAGATAATGGAGACGGCAACACGGTAGGCGATGACCGTAAATCAAGCAAATCAAGTAAACGCAAATTCAAGCGAATACGCATTAGCAGCCTAAACACTGCTTAGGGTAGGAAATACCTCGTAACAGAAATTACCAGAAAGCACCCTCGGGTGCTTTTCTTTATTGTGGGTACAGAAGGACGTCGTCGCCTGTGCCAACAATTGGATCAACAATAAGTTTACCAAACCCTAACATAGTTTGGTTAGTGTTAATAGAAATGTCTTTATTATTGTTACTGTTGACTATGGCAAGATCAGTGCTTTTTCCAATACCGTAAATTTGAGTAAGGCTGGGCACAATTACACTAGCCCAACGTAAAGCCGTGTCACCGGTGCTAGTGGGTTGTTCAACTCTAGGACTGTTGTTTTGTGGAGAACCTTGTTGTAGTGCAATTACCGCGGCTACTCGAGCTGTAGTATCACCTGAATTGGCAATAGCTTCTAATGCTTTGTATCGAGCAATTTCTGCTTCTGCCCTTGCAAGAGCAATGTTTTCTTGAGTTCGGGCGTATTGTTGATAGTTGTCAGATGCACAGCCAGTTAGTAATAAGACACCGATGGCGCCTGCGAGAATAGTTTTTCTCATAATAGTTTCCTTATAAATGATTTTATTTGGAAACTACTTAGATCAACTTACTCCCAATATAATATTGGCATATAAGGCTTAACAGCGAAAGAATTGCTTTAAGAAGTCTCAAATATATTTATGCCTTTTTTGTGCTTGACTTCTAAGTAAAGATACTATATAATTGCACATGACTAGATTAGTCATACATTTAAAGGAATTAAAAATGAAGAAAATTGCAATAGCAACAATCTTAGCAGTAACCGCAATGTCGGTATCTGCTTTAGAAGTAGGTGTAACAGGTACTCGTGATTATGCAGGTACTGACCGTGATGGTTATGGTTTGACTGTTGGTCAATCTTTTGGCAAGGTTGGTGTCACAGCCGGGTTTGATCGTTTCACTTCTGGTACTAACGATCAAAATCGTTACAGCATTGTTACTGGCTACGATGTTGCTAACCTAGGTGTTGTAACTGTAACTCCTAAAGTTGGTGTCGCATATTTGGACAACCAGACTGGGTCTGACGGTTATGCAATGACTGTTGGTATTGGCGCAAGTTTGCCAGTTACTAAACAAGTTAGTGTTGGTCTCGATCTTGCACGTCAATATGGTCAAGACCGTGTTAATACATTCGACGGTAATCGTGTTACTGCCGGTGTTCGTTACAAGTTCTAAACTTAGACAATCACAGATAGAAAGCACCTTTGGGTGCTTTTTATTTGAGTGTTACCATTTTATTTGATTTATTTTTTGATATCTGTTATAGTTATATTTGTATTCAACTTTGCAAGGGTTATTATGTCTATGCATTTGGAAGGCCCGTGGCTCAGTACCACCGGTAAGAAAAAAGGTAAGAAGAAATTCGCTTCGGCAGAACATGCTAGAAAAGCACGTGAGCAAGAAGAAAGTTGGAAGGCTTTTCAAAAGAAATGGGAAATCCAATCTCCCAGCAAGCCTTTACCAAAGGCGTCTAGCCTAAGCTCGACATACAGTTTAAAAATTCCAGAAGGTCGCAATACAACTGCACATATCAAAAGTTTGAACAGCGGATTGGGCACTGCTACTCTTAAGCCAGCCAAAGTGTATACTGGCACTATGGTAAAAGGTATTGCCACTATGCACAAGAGTAATGCGGTTCCTGTCTTCAGTGATCAAGAAGCAGTGGACATCTCTAGTATGCGTAGGTAAATACTCTCTATGAATGAAAAACATAAAGTTAGTTTTGTACAAGTAAATTTCCAAGTAGGTCCAGAAGAACTCAATTCGTTTCATTTACCATACACAGTTGGATGTCTTTGGGCACACGCTCAATCTCAACCAGACATTGATTCGCAGTTTGAATTAAATCAATTAATCTGGCGACGTGACCCAATAGAGCAAGTAGTTGAACAATTAAAAAACGATTCAGTAGTTGGCTTTAGTACCTACGTTTGGAATCTACAATATAATTTACACTTAGCTGAGGCTCTTAAATTACGCAATCCTAATTGTTTAATTATTTTTGGAGGACCAGAGCCGGCTGTGTCAGACCCTGCAATATTTTCTAAGTATCCTTGGATTGATGCTATTATTAAAAACGAAGGTGAAATTACTTTTACTGAAATCCTGCGTAACATTGAGAACTTTGATCATGTGCCAGGTGTGCTAATAAATCAAAATGGTAGCGTACTAGATACTGGTCAGGCAGCACGAGTTGATGATTTATCAATTTTATCCAGTCCTTATCTAACAGGCACCTTTGATCAACTGTTAATAGATAATCCCAAGGTTAACTGGTCAGCTACACTGGAAACCAATCGTGGTTGTCCGTATCAGTGTACATTTTGTGACTGGGGTAGTTTAACACTAAGCAAAATTAAAAAGTTTACTATAGAGCGTGTATATGCTGAACTTGAATGGATGAGTCGTAACCGCATAGATTTTGTACACGTTGCTGATGCTAATTTTGGTATTTTTCCTGAGCGAGATCGATCAATTGTAGAGCGATTTATTGAACTACAGCGTCAGTATGGTGCTCCAACTGGTATCTCTCAATCGTTTGCTAAAAATCAAAATCAAGAAGTAATTGACATTGTAGAACTGCTGGTCAAAAAAACTCTACGACCTACAACAGGTCTTAAGATTAGCTTACAAACTTTTGACGATAATACTCTTGATGCTATCAAACGCAAAAATCTTAAAAGCAACAACATTGCTGAAATACTAGAAATTGGACGAGCAAAAGGTGTACCCATTGGTACCGAATTGATCATGGGGTTGCCGCGAGAAACACTTGAGTCTTGGCAAAACAATCTTTGGAAACTGTTAGACCTAGGTATGCACAACGATATCGATATCTACTACTGCCAAGTACTAGAAAATGCAGAATTAAATCGAGTCCAAAAAGAAGTCTACGACATCAAGACTACAAAAATTTATGATTATTTTAGTCCGTCGGCTCATGAAAATACTGGGGTTACAGCTGAGAGCATAGATGTTGTAATTAGTACTGCCCATATGTCTTTTGATGACATCATTGAAGCTAGTATATTCAACTGGAATTTGTTTACTTGGCACGTGGGCGGTTACAGCAACTTAGTTACTAGATTCTTAAATCGTTACAAAAATGTTTCCTATGAGGAAATGTATACCAAATTATTTAAACAGGCACAACAGCATGAATGGTATCGTATACTGAAACAACAACAGATTGATGTACTATGTGATTGGTTCAAACACGGGCGTTGCACACTTGACAGCGGAATACCTGGAATCAAACTTTATGGCAACAGTATTATATTTCATACTCGCATGATACTAACACTTCAACCTGAGGTTGTTGCCAAATGGTATGACTTGTTAGATGAATTTGTAAAAGAATTTGAACTTGGGCAAGAGTTGCATCAGGACCTTATGGATCTACAACGACATCTTACCGTGCCACTCAAAGAACGCAATTCTTATCCACGAACTCAACAATACCAACACAATGTTTGGCAATATTTAAACGATCACTCCAGTGAGTTACACAAAGTACCTACTACGCTAAAGTTTGACTTTAACGAATCTACTATGAGCGATGCTCAATTTGTTGAGAGAGTATTTTGGAGACGCCGCCTCCGATTTGGACAGGCTAACATAACCCAAATTGTTTGATTAACAAGTAATTTTGTCAAAAGATGTCAAAAACCTTGCATTTCTTTATGGAATGTCGTACAATAGGATATATATTAAACGTTTCGCACAGAAACTGAGATAGTAGAACCAAAGTATGTCACAAGCTGAAATGGTTCCGCGGGTCTTGGCCAATGAGAAACCCGTATTTTCGGGACGCCAAGGGTCGCCAAAGGCACACAAGTTATGAGATTGTGCGTCCAATGGAGACAACTACACGAAAGTAGGGTTCTTTCAGAGCCTCGTGAAGTTAACTCCCTTTATGTAATGTGATATGAATTTTGTATCACACCAAGTCAAAGGAGGACTTATGGAAAAGACAATCAGGGCATTAGCCCTTGCAGTAGGTTTGTTGTTTGCAGTAGTTATTCTGCAACACATCACAAGCAATAAGTTTCAAGCTCTCAAAATGTCAGCGGGAGTAAGTTTCCCAGATGTTGTAACAATTAAGACTAGAGAAAAAGAACTCGAATGTTTAGCACTTAACATTTATCGAGAAGCAGGTTATGAGCCTTTTGAAGGAAAGGTAGCCGTAGCACAAGTTACCCTAAACCGTGTTGCGCACCCAGCGTTTCCAAAAGACGTTTGCGGTGTAGTTTATCAAAAGACTACAACAATAAGAACCATATGCCAGTTCTCATGGTATTGTGATTCAACACATCGTAACAGACCAATAAACTCAGAAGCTTACAAAGAAAGCTATGCTGTAGCCAAAAAAGTATTATTGGAAAATTTTAAACTTGACGTATTAAAAACAGCCCTGTATTATCATGCAGATTATGTTAACCCACAATGGAAGTTAGAAAAAATTGGAAAAATTGGAACTCACATCTTTTATAACGAAAAACCTAGAACGATTGAAAGAATATATGCAAAATTTTAATATTGAACAATTTAAAGAAACAATCTCTGCTTCAATCTCTAAAGTATCAGCAGAAACTTTTGGGTGGCTAGGTATTGTAATATTACATGCTTCAACTATTCCTAGTTTACTGGCTGTGATGAGTGGATTAACAGACAGTTTACCACCTGTGGATCTAGTACTGTTAGTTTGGACTGGATTGGTACTGATGTTTATTAAAGCCGCAGTACAGAAAGACATGTTAAATTTAGTCACTATTGGTATTGGATTTATTGTCCAAGCTATGATGATGGCTTTAATATTCTTTAAGTAATTTGGTAAAATTCAATCTTGACAGGACCTACGGGTCCTGTTATACTATAGACTGTATTAACAACCCACAGAGGCACACATGAAAAAGGCATTTTTAGTTTTACCAATTATTGCAGTTCTTTCTGCTTGTTCTTCAATGAAGGACGTTCCAGAACGCAAGACTTACGCACAACCAACCTGGTATCAGGAATGTGTGCAAGAAGGTGTTAAGGGTTGGTTCTGGTGGAAAGAGGATTATGTTTATGCTTGCGGTGCAGGCGAGTCAAAATACTCTCAAGCATCTGAAGAACAAATGGATGCAATCGCTATGAATAACTTTGCCAAACGTATCAATGGTTCTGTTAATTCAGAAACTGTGATTGATATCAAAGACGATGTAAAGACTACTCGTACTATGATTTCTTACAAGGTTACTGACACAGCAATTCGCAGGCATGTAAAAAGCGAAAAAGGTCATTTTACAATGAACGGTCGTCACTATACATTTGTTCGACTTGAAATGAAAAAGAACGTATTCGATCAACTCATAGCTGAAGCTAGTGCTAGGAAGCAGTAATGAAAACTCTAGTCCTACTAGGAGCAATTGTAATACTATCTGGCTGCTCCTCAGCAACCAAAGTTGCTGATCAAGGACCTCAGTACTGTTATACTACTCAGAACATTCAAACAAAGAATGGTGAGCGAGTAGAAAGCCAGACACAGGTCGAATGTTCTGACAAGCCAGGGCATTGGCGTAAACAAGCAGGTGTTGCAAAACAATGCCGCCCTTACCAAACTGTAGTTAACATTAAAGGACGAGATAAAAATGTTCAAGGCATCCTTTGCCAACATCCGGATGGTTCTTGGCATCCTGAGTTTAATTAGTTTAACAGCCTGTTCATCAACTCCGTATTACGGAGATGTTAGTACAGCTCGGACTTATTCAAATCCAGGAAGCTCTATTAACATTCTTTATAACTGGGGCAAGTACACAGCTTATTCTGTCCCAACAGAAGATCGAGCAGAACATGAACGTTGCGTATATTTCGCACTTGATGAAATTTCTGTGGGCGAATCTTGCAAATGGTTTAGCAAGACTAGTTCGGCAAGAGGTGAAGTTCGAGTATCCATTATAAAACCAAACACATGTACAGTATTACATTCTACTATCTGGTACAAAGGCAATCCAAAAAGTTTTAGAGAAGAGGCCTGCCTACAAGGTAAGACTTGGAAATTCGTGCATGGATAAGCGATAAATACTACTTATGATATTTGCTATCTTACTTGCACTATCCGGCCTAACTCTATCAGCAGTGGCCATATACTACAGCGTTATAGGTCTTACCGCAGTATTTGCCGCGGCATTTTGGCCCATTGTTGTTATGGGCACTACATTAGAAATATCTAAGTTAGTTGCCGCAAGTTGGCTCAAAGCATATTGGACTAAGATACCTTTAGGAATGAAAGTGTACATGAGTGCCGCAGTAATAGTACTCATGGTCATTACTAGCATGGGAATATTTGGTTTCTTAAGCAAAGCACATTTGGATCAAAATATTGTAAGTGGCGATGTCCAAAGCAAGATAGCTATTTACGATGAAAAAATCAAAACGGCAAAGGACAATATAGATGCGAACCGGAAGGCGCTTAGACAGATGGATGAAGCTGTGGACCAAGTTATGGGTCGAAGCAATGATGAAAAAGGTGCCGACAAAGCTGTTGCAATCCGAAGAGCACAACAAAAAGAACGTGTCCGCCTTCAATCTGAGATTGCGGCCGAACAGAAAACTATTGCCGCCCTTAGCGAAGAAAGAGCGCCTATTGCTGCCGAGGTACGCAAAGTTGAAGCAGAAGTAGGCCCAATCAAATACATAGCGGCCCTACTGTACGGAGATAATCCTGATGCTAATTTGCTAGAACGTGCAGTAACATGGGTTATTATAATAATTGTATTTGTGTTTGACCCACTGGCAATATTAATGTTATTAGGCGCACAGATGACTTGGCAGTGGTATAGAGAAAATAAAGATAAGTTAAGAGATGAATATGATTTCTCAGACGGTATCAGAGGGCCGATACTAAAAGAAGATGAAGAGCTTCCTACTGTTACAGAACCTATAGTTTCTCAGCCTGACATAGAAGAAGGCAATCGATTAATAGCAGAGATTGAAAAAGAAGAACTAGAATTTATTGATTTTGACAAGCAAGAATCTGAACCAAAAGTAGAAACAATAACTAAGATAGAACAAGAAGAAACTAAAGAAGATCCTCAACCTAAGGTTGAAGCTACCAATGTAGATCAGCCTGAAGATCTGTCTAAAAAAAAACTTATAGAATCATCGGAAGAATTTCGCCTAACTAAAGAGCAGTTAGATGCTTTAGATAATTTAGAAGAATGGAATCAAGCCAAGCATGATTGGAAAGAAGATAATCCAAATCTAAGTCTTAAATTTTTTAAACAACTTTATCTCGATGGCAAGATAAACAAACTTCCCTGGGAAGATTATGTAGGTAGAGCACAAGCTAAAAAAACCTATATGATGAAGGATAAAGATCAGCAAGTGACTTTGGAAACAGTTGAATCAAACGATGTTGAGCAAAATCCTACTGTGGGATACATACAGAATGAAGAACAAAAAAAACAAACAGCAATCTGGAAAAGCATAAGATCCAAAGATGAGTGATATTACTTTAGTTACACCACCAGACAAATACTACAGCCAGGAATATAGTTTTTTGCTAGTATACCCTAGTGCAGTAATCAAATCTCAGTTCCAAGACCTAATAGAAAGTTTTGATAAACCCGTTATAGTTTACCTTTACGAAAAAGAAGACGATCACGAACCTGAATGGTTATTTGATTGTTTTTACAAAGCAGACTGTGTCATATTAGACATTGACAATTGCGATACAAAGATTAGAGATCTAGTAGCTTACTTTATAGCCAAAGATAAAACCTATTGGTTGACAAATGGTAGCGATAACTTATATAATATAATCAGTAAGAATAGAATTTTTAATCTAGACTTTTTATCTGGTAAATTAGGAGATTAGTTTGAGGTATCAAAAATCAGAACTTAAAGGACTTCGAGTTGAAGTTCGTAATGATGATGTTAACGGAGCTCTACGAAGGTTCAAAAGGAAAGTAGAAGACAGCGGTCTCTTGCAAGATCTTAGAGATAAAGAGTTCTACGAAAAACCAACTACAGCTAGAAAAAAAGCAAAAGCGGCGGCAAGATCGCGCTGGCTTAAAAAACTATCACAAGATCCTTTTAATATAAAGCCAAGAAAGTAACATATGGCAATGCACACAGAATTGTGGTTTCCTAGTGTCATATGGTCGTCTATGACACACTTTGGTAACAACGCTGAATTAAAACGGTTTGCGTATGAAAGACAAAAAACTGATCCAGGTAGAGTTATTAGCAACTTTGGGGGTTATCAAAGTAGCGATATTAAATCAGGTGATAACGCTGATGTTGATGCGCTAGTAGAAGCTATTGGATTAGAAATTTCAGGATGTGCAAGACAAGTTGGTCTGCCGCAATTAGAATTATATAATATATGGATTAATATTAATCCACCAAATGCCTACAATCATCTCCACAATCATACTAATAGCGTATTAAGTGGAGTTTACTATGTTGATGCTCAAGAGGGACAAGGTAATATTCAGTTTGAACGATCAGACAACGGCGAATACCATATTCCTACTCAAGTAGAAAAAGGAACCTATTACACAAGTACTAGGGCTACCTATGCCTCTAAATCAGGTGCTCTGTATATATTTCCAGGTTGGCTCAAACACAGCGTACAGAGTAATAAATCAAACTCAGATAGAATCAGTATATCATTTAACTACGGCGAAAAACAATGAGAATTGAACAAGATATAAAGTTAGACTACAAAGATGTGTTAATTCGTCCTAAGCGTAGTACATTAGGCTCTCGGCAGGAAGTAGACTTATTCCGTAAGTTTAAATTTAGAAATTACAGTCCTGCTTTTGAGCACGAAAATTGGGAAGAATATCAATACACTGGTGTTCCAATCATGGCTGCTAATATGGACGGAGTTGGTACGTTTGCTATGGCAGACATTCTTGCACATGAAGGCATGTTTACATGTCTAGTTAAGACATATAGTGCAGAAGAATTAATTGACTTCTTTAATGCAGATGAATATTATAGAACTCATCGAGTAGCATACTCAATGGGAATTACACAAGCTGACTACGATAAGTTTGCTAATGTGTACAGCGAAACACTAACAAACATTAAATACGTTTGTGTGGATGTTGCTAACGGCTATTCCGAGCGGTTTGCAACTTTTATTAGAAAGCTTCGTGAAGCATATCCAGAAATCGTAATCATTGCTGGCAATGTAGTGACAGGCGAAATGACTGAGGAGTTAATTTTAAGTGGAGCAGATATTATTAAAGTGGGCATTGGTCCTGGGAGCGTTTGCACAACTCGTATTCAAACTGGCGTTGGCTATCCTCAGCTTAGTGCTGTTATGGAGTGTGCTGATGCTGCTCATGGTTTGGGGGGACATATTATTGCAGACGGGGGTTGTACCTGTCCAGGAGATGTCGCCAAGGCATTTGCCGCAGGAGCGGATTTTGTTATGCTCGGAGGGATGCTGGCTGGACACGATGAAGGCGGCGGAGAAGTCATTACAAGACTCTACGAAACTAACGAGTTACAGGCCCGACAGCGTATCCTAGAAGACGGGCAGTCAGAGTGGACATGGACTGGCTGCAAAATAGAAGAAAAGAAATTTGTAGAATTTTATGGTATGAGTTCTGAAGCAGCCAACCTAAAACATTTTGGTGGTTTAAAAGAATACCGTAGCGCCGAAGGGCGAGAAGTTTTAGTACCTTATAAAGGTAAGGTACTAAATACTGTACAGGACATACTAGGCGGTTTGCGTAGTACCTGTACGTATGCAGGCGCTAAGACGCTAAAGCAACTTAGCAAATGCACAACCTTTGTTCGTGTAACTCAGCAATTTAATGCTGTTTATGCAAGCAATGGTAAATAAACTTGAGCGCCGATAATCGGGCTCAATATTAAATCTTGCTTATTATAAGGAGAAAATTATGACAAGACTTACAACTCTAGACTTACCCTCATTTCACAGAGCTACTATCGGATTCGATAGAATGTTCAATGAGTTAGAAAGACAATTTGCTAACTCAGCATCGCAGGGATATCCTCCATACAACATTGCACAACTAAGCGAAGACGACTATACAATTAGTATCGCAGTCGCTGGGTTCAGTATGGATGACTTGGAAATTACCAAGGACAAAAATATCCTACGCATTGAGGGGACCTCTCCGAAGGGAGATGACACAGTAAATTATCTACACAAAGGAATTGGTGCTCGCAATTTCCGTAGAGAATTTACTCTTGCTGACCATGTTGAAGTAGAAGGTGCTACACTAGAACTAGGCATGCTCAACATTAGTTTGAAGCGTGAAGTTCCAGAAGCACTACAACCTAAGAAGATTGCTATTCAAGCACCTTCTAAAGTTGAAGCACTAACTATAGACAGCGAGTAACAGTCTAGGGGGAGTTAACCCTCCCCCTATTTTAACCTAGGAGACATAAATGAGTACTTTAGCAGATATCCAAATTGACGAAAAAATTAAACAGATCACTCAAGAGCCGGCCAAATACAAAGTTATTTTTATTAACGATGATGTTACCCCAATTGAATGGGTAATAGAAGTTTTAGTGAAAACTTTTAAACATAGCCAAACTAGTGCAGAAGCACTTACACTTCAAATTCACAGCGAAGGTAGTGCAGTAGTTGGTATATACTCATACGAAATTGCAGAACAAAAAAGTGTAGAAACTACTGTAGCTTCAAGAGACAAGGGATTTCCCTTGCAGATTAGGTTAGAAAAAGAATGAGCAATTTAAAAGAACTTACAAAAGAACAACATACAAATGCTGAACGCCAAGCATTTGTAAAAGTTATCGTAAGCGGTAAAATTAATCCCGAACTATATGCCACATACTTGTGGAATCAACATAAAAAATATGATCTATTAGAAGCACTTGCAGGCGCACAAGGCCTACTCAGTGATTTACCAGATATCAGACGTAAACTGAAAATTGAAGAAGATTTTGCAGAACTTTGGACAAAAGATGTTCAGCCAGTTATAGTACCTAGTACTATAGAATACATCAATCACATGCGAAACATAATGATTGATGCTGACGCACTTATGGCACATATCTATGTACTACACATGGGAGATTTAAGCGGCGGCCAAATGATTGCAAAGATGGTTCCTGGTCAAGGTCGAATGTATCAGTTCAATACAGACAAAGATAAGCTCAAAGAACTAATTAGAGCTAAGACAAAAGACAGCATGGCCGAAGAAGCAAAGTATGTATTTGAGTCAAGCACTAAATTATTTCAAGAACTAATGGAGTTAGACATTGAGCATTATTTGGAATCATCTGATCAAGTGTAAAGACGACATCATAGCAGTTTTTGACCAACAGGCTAATGAAGTACACGAAGATGGAATGGAACACTTTAATCAACCCGATTCAGGATGGATTAATAGGGTATGGTCTAATCAGTATGTACGCAGAGCTCACATAGATGTAGTTGATGCTAGAGTCACTAAAGGTCTATGGATGATGCATGTATGCGTGTTTCCAGAACTAACCAACGGTGGACCTATATACGGCTTTGATGTTATTGCCGGCAAAAATAAGATGACTGGAGCATTCCACGATTTTAGTCCGTCAAGCGGTGGTGCAGATCATCCTATGATATTAGGCTACAAAGATAGTGTAGAAAATTTTATTCCAAAAAAACAAAGAGAGTTGCCTCAGTGGGCTAAGAATATCTTTACAGACAAAATGTTAGCTGCCGGCAACGTAAACACCGAAGAAGAAGCAGTTGCAATTATAAACATAGCACTTAACAATCTTCATGCATATTTTGATGAAATCAGCGGATTCCAAAATACATGCGGTGTTGATGAAACCATCAAAGCACAGAATTGGTACTGTCACAATCAGCGACAGAATCCCCATACTCCTAACGTAATGAAAAGTTTAGGTTTAAATGAAGCAGACGTTGATAAGTTTTGCACAGACATGCTGTTCCCTAACATCGTATAAATATACAATAAGGATTTATTATGCGATTTTACGACTTTGGAAAAACTATTGTACATGAAGCAGTTGAATCTGATCTTGAAGCACAAAAAGCTATACACGATCTAGATACAATTGGCGTTTTTCTTGGAAATCTTCCTCCAGAAAAAGAAAATGTAAAAGCATCTGTTGCGACAAAATTAAAAAATTTGTCATCATCAATAAGTGCATTTTTAGCCAAAGCTAAGATACAAACTGCACAACCTGCACAACCTGCACCTGCACAACCTGCACCTGCACAACCTGCACCTGCACAACCTGCACCTGCACAACCTGCACCTGCACCTGCTAGAATGTCTACAGAGAGTATTTTAGAAGCAGAAGGTGCTAGCAGCGCAATTATTTCTACTATCGATACACTAAAGCAACAAATAAAGGCGGTTGAAGCTTCAGATATTGATGAGAAAATAAAGAAAAATTTTATTAAACCGTTTAGACAACAATTAGACGCTTTAACTAAACAAGTGGAAGAACTCCAGTTAGCAAAAGACGATGCTGTACAAAAACAACAAGAAGCTGAAAGTTTTGTTAAAGAAGTAAGTGTTTACCTTGTAGCTTTAGGAAACAAAGTACAAGGTTATCAAGAAGAAAATTTAGAAAAAATGTCTTCTAAAGAAAAAACACAGGCAAAGAAAAAAGCAGTAAACGCAGCTGAATTTACAAAAACATTAAAACAAGCCTTGTTTGGAAAAATTGTAGATATTCAAGAAGAGGCCAACGCATCACCAATTGAGATTAAACAGTTCTTAGCAGCCTGCGTAAAAGGCGATGTAATTAACATGTTATCAGTTATCGGTACCGATCGCGGAAATATTAAAAACTATGTAAATCCTAAATATAAAAAATTGTTTGATATATTTGTAGAACAGAATATTTTTAGTTATTCGCCAGGTAAAACATCTGGGGCAATTGGCCCAGGAGAAATGGCCTTATCAATGATGGGAAACCCAGCTGAGAAAGCTAAAAAAGGTGACTTAAAAGTAGGCGATGTTGAAGTAGAAATTAAGGCCAGTGCATCTACAGGCGGTAGATTAAACAGTAAGAGTATTGCAAAAGCAACTGCGGGATGGGATCTTTGGAGGAAAGGTATTGCTAATATTGTAGCAACTGCTCCTAAGAACGCATCTATTTTTACTACTGACAAAAAAGGCGCTAGGGTAAAAGTTGCAGTTAACAAATTTAATGGCGATCAATACAACATTACAAACGGCAAAGCAAAATTAGGCAATAAGTACAATTGGAATCCAAAAGGGTTTCAGGCACTGAACGAAGAAGTACTCGAGCCATACAGTAATTTTGATAAAACATTTGAACTATTTCATACTACTATCAAATCACTAGTGTTAAACTTTGATTCTATTAAAAATGCTGATAAATTAATTGCTTCAGCTGTTGAGCAAGACGGCACTGTAGATTGGATGAAAATGAATAGAGCCTATACTAAAATAGCATACGAAAGCTATCACCTAGCAGACGGCATAACAACAATTATGTTTTTAAGAACAGATACTTTAGATTATAGTATTATTAAAGACGGTAATGACCTAGTTAAGAAATTAGGAAAGACTGTAACAATGGGTGCAGGATTTAACTGGAATGACGATCAACAAACTCCAACTCCAGGTTATATGGCAGCTAAGTCGTAAAAATAAATTTCTTTCAGCCTATTATTGACCTAAGTTAATTAATTATTATTAACTAAGCATAGAATATTTCCTCACCTCTCGTTAAATAGTATAAGGGGTAACCGAGGAGAGGGTCATGAAATACATCACAGCATTGGGGGCAATGCTAGTGTTTGCAGGTAGTGCATTCGCTACAGAGCTAATACATAATTTTCAAAGTCCAGCCTTTATACCAGGCAATGGATTCAGTCAGCACGTCTTGTCAATCCATCAATTAGAAGAATCTAAAAAGAAAGAAATTAAGAGCGAAGAACTGGCTGCTATAGCTAAGGCAGAAGCTGCTGCAAAACAAACAAATCTAAGTAAATTCCTTGTTAACGTAGAAGCACGTATCTACGCACAATTGTCTAAACAATTAGCAGATCAAATGTTTGCTGAAGGTACAGGAACAAGCGGAACTATGGACTTTCAAGGAACTAATATCAGTTGGGTTAAATCGGCCACAGAAGTAACTCTAACTATTATTGAGGCCAACGGTAGCCGAACAGAAATTACTGTACCTATAGCGAGCTTTGCATTTTAATGAAATTAATATTATCATTGTTACTTGTCACTGTTCTTTCAGGATGCGCCACCATACACATGGATGCGGCTAGGGAAGATGCTGTGGCTCTAACACCAAGAGAGAGTCTTACTAATAAAATACCACAGTTAGACGGTCCTCCAATGACCATTGCAGTTTACGGATTCACAGACAAGACAGGACAAATGAAACCTAATGATAGGTTAGCTGTGTTTTCAAAGGCAGTGACACAAGGATCTGAAGTATTTTTAATCAAAGCACTTCAAGACTCAAAAAATTGGTTTAAAGTTGTAGAGCGTGTGGGATTAGATAACCTTATTAAAGAGCGACAGTTGATACGTAATCAACGCGAGGTTTATGAAGGTAAAGATGCTAGACCATTAAAGCCAATGACTGTGGCAGGAATTATGATCGAAGGTGGTATCATTGGCTACGACAGCAACATACGCAGTGGCGGCAACGGCGCACGATTCTTAGGTATTGGCGGAAGTCAACAATATCGTGTAGATGAAATTGTAATTAGTCTTAGACTAGTAAGTGTAAACAGTGGGGAAGTATTAATTTCTAATGCTGTGAGCAAAACTATCTATAGCACACAACATAACGTTGGCGTATTAAGATTTGTTGATGCTGGAACCAAAGCACTAGAATTAGAAAACGGGCAGGCTCTAAATGAACCTACAACATATGCTGTTCGTGTTGCTATAGAACAAGCAGTATATGACATGATCATTGAAGGCGAAAAGAAAGGAATGTGGAGATTTAAAAAATCTGTAACACAAGAAGTGCCTGTAGTAAAGGAGGAAAAGAAAGATGAGCTGGTTCAACCACAAACCTCACAAGCACCCCAAGGAGCCCCAGAGCCCTTACCACCCGCACCGATCGAGCCCGTCAAGCAAGAAAGCAATGGAGCAAGCCAAACAGTCGAGCCCAAAGCAGAAAAAATAACAAGGATAGTTCCTATACAACCAGAACATTTAGTAGTTGTAGAAAAAGTAGAAACAAATACAAATACTGCTCCAGTAGTTAAGCCACCCGCTCAATTGTGGAGTTCTAGATATCTTAAAGAAGATTCGTTTGTATACAAAGAACCAAATGAAAAAAGTCAACGAACATGGCAATTGAAAAAGGGAACAGAATTTAATATCATTTCTCCAGGTCCGGAGGGGTGGCATTATGTAGTAGACGCAGAGAAGCGTAAGGGGTATGTGCGAGCTGACGTGCTTTCAGAACACAGACCAAAATGAGAGTTAAGCATAGGAGAAAGTCTTTATTAAACTTAAAATTAGATGCATTAACAAACATAACTTGCATCTGGAGCGAAAAATGAAAAAAAGAATCACAGGCGGTGGTAAGTTGTCGAGAAAAGTACTTACAATTCTAATGATGGCTGGAATGCTGTCATCGGGGGCGTGGGCCAACGATGTTTATGTTGATCAGATCGGTGATAATACATCTGTATCTATTACACAAACAGGAGCAGGCAACACAGTAAACGGTAATGTTGGTGGCAACGGCAACGTTGATGATGCTGCTATAATTCGTGGCGATCTCAATAATGTAACTATAAGTCAAATTGGTGCTAGCAATACACTTAGTATGATTGTTAACAATGAATCTAATGGAACAGGATCTACCATAGTAGTTTCAGCAGATGGTAGCAACAACAATCAAACTATCGGTTGTGGTACTGCATTAAGTTCAAGTTGTAATGCTAGTATTATTAGATCTGAAATTACAGGTAATAGCAACAATACTATACAGACGTTAAGTGGTGGCGTTGTGCAGAGTAAAATTAATATTAATGGCGATTACAACAATGTAACACATACAGCATCAGGTGTAGGTTTACATAATGGAGAAATAACAGTTTCAGGCAGTGGCACTAATCAACTTGCCAATGCAGTGACACTAACACAGAGTGGAGTATTCGCTAAAAATGCAGTTATTACCAGCAACGGTTCTAATAATAACGTTATTGTTACTCAGTCCGATTAATAGCTTTGCCGGTGTTGGTAAAGTTACTGAACAGACTGGGCCTACAGAAATTGTAAGGAATAAGAAAAGTATTCCTTCTAGTCTAAACACGGGTGTGGAGATGAATGACACCATCTCCACAGCTAAAGCCAAAGCTGAATTAACCTTTGAAGATAAAACTACAGTTAAACTTACAGAACACAGTAAAATGATCATAGATGATTTTGTCTATGATCCAAAAAAAGGTTCTGGTAAATTAGCCATCAATATGGCCTTAGGCACAGCTCGTTATGCAAGCGGACAAATAGCAAAAAATAATCCGCAACAGGTTGCTATCAAAACACCTACCGCTACTATTGCTGTGCGAGGCACTGATTTTTCTATGACAGTAGATGAATTAGGACGCAGTCTTGTAGTACTACTTCCTAGTTGTTCTCCAAACGGAGGCTGTGTTACTGGTGCTATCGAAGTTAGAAATCTAGCAGGTGTTGTGATATTAGATGTACCATATCAAGCTACATTAGTTAACAGTGCTTACACAGTACCTACAGAACCTACAATTGTAAAATTAGACCAAGCAAACATTAACAACATGTTGATCATTAGCAAACCTAAAGAAGTTGCAGATACAGAACAGGCTGGCCTAGCTAAGAAAGAAAAATCTATTTTAGATTTTAACGAACTAGATATCGATTTGTTAAAGTTTAGTGCATTAGATGAAAATTCTTTAGATAAAAAAAATGAGTTAGATAGAAATGATTTAAATGCAGACCTATTAGCATTTAATGAATTAAATGAACTTGATAGACAAAATGCTAGTTTGTTGAGCAATGAATTAGACAATCCAATATTACCAGGATACTCAGCAAACAAACCATTAGGCTTGTTGTATTATTTTAATGATGATCAAACTAAGGTTACATTATACAAGGCAGGTACACACAATACCACAGCAACATTTGATACAACAAAGAACATTACATTTACCTTAATTCAAGATGGGCAGACTATTATTCAAAACGTGAATAAAGGTAGTACCAGCACTCTTATTGTAACACAAAATTAACTAGTAGGTTTAGAAATAAAAAACCCGCCAGGCGGGTTTTTTATGGTAAATACTTCATATGAAAATACTTGAAATAATCCAAGAAGCAGAAGCTAGCGACGATGAATTGCGTCAGCGGTACGGTGACTTTGATCCAGAAGATAAGCCAATGTTGCCTACTACTAAAGTTGGTGGAGCGCCGGCACCGACGCTATGGACTGCATACGAAGCTATTCAAGATATATTAGGTAGAAGTCGAGTAACAGACGACGATGATGACTTAGAGCCCGGCATGTATTATGTCTACCCCAGTAACGAAACACCAATGTTTAAAGATACCGAAGAATCTGGCCCTGGCGGCAGTATTAATATTCCAAATTTAGAAAGCAAGGCTGCTCGTGATGTTGCGATTGCAGCTCACGAAGCATGTCATGCTTATGTACACGATCGTACAAAAGGTAGCGGGCGTGTTTATGCTAATGAAAAGATTATTAATAATCTAGCAGAGAAGTGGTTACGTAAACATCTAAGCGGCACAGCATTACACGTTGCACTAGAAACTATCACAGGCAGTCGTATTAGTTATGGTAAGGATTACATGCCTAAAGGTCCAACATCGGACAAAAGAAAATGAAAATAAATGAACTAATGGCGGCAACTTCAGTGCCGTGGAAATGGACTTATCGCAGTGAGCGTCAGGCCACTGCTGAATTTACTGTGGGCAATGTGCTGTATGAATTCAAAGCAAAGAATTCAGAATACGATCATGTAGATGCAGACCGTGATGTAGTAGGCTACGATGATGAAGAAGAAAATGAAGAAGTTGACTACCGTGGTTACTGGGAAATTAGTTTTAACGGTGACGGCAAAACTAGCATGACCGGAACTGGTAACTCCGCACAAGTTATATCAGCTATCACTGCTATAATAAAAGATTTCTTAATAACATACGACGATAAGATTCAAGTGATAGAATATGATGTACAAGGGTCTAGCGGTAGGGCAGGAGTATATGGTCGTATTTTTAATAAGCTGTTGCCAAATTGGACACAAGAAGATGGCTCACTACACGATGTGGAGGTAAAAAGACCATGAGAAAAATATTATTAATTTTATTAGTTTGTTTGTCTAGCACAGTCAATGCACAATTTAGATATGATTATCCCTTGTTGTGTGACAGTACTGAAAAGATCATAAAAAGCCTTGGGGAAAATTATAAAGAAATATTAACCTGGGGCGGAAAGCATTCTAGTGATAATAGTGCCTACAGTTTATGGATCAATGAAAAAGAAGGATCTTGGACATTACTTAAAATGACTCCTGAAACTAGTTGCATACTAGGAGTAGGCACAGAATCTAAAATTAAACTAGGTACGTCAATATAATGATTAAAAAAATACTTTTAAGTCCATGGACTGCTCTATTAACTCTAGCGTTAGTAGTAGGCATACGAATAGCAGATCCTACATTCGTTGAAAGTGTAAGACTACGCTACTTTGATACATTAATTACTTCTAAAGCACCTACAGAAAATAACATCTATACAGTTAACATAGACGAAGCTGCTTTAGACAAATACGGCCAATGGCCATTACCCAGGGCAGAATATGCTAAAATTATTAAAGATTTGTATGATCGTGGTGCTGGCCTTGTCGTTCTCAATGTGCTTATGGCTGAGCCTGATCGCACTGGTGGCGACTCAACTCTTGCCTCAGCTCTTAAACAATATCCTGTAGTACTAGGATCAGTGCCTGCTGATAAAACTAAAAATATACCACGCAACCCAGGCAGTGCTGTACTAGGGCCAGAGTGGTTAGATCAAATTGTACAATACCCGGGCCTTATTGCTAACGTACCGCAGTTAGAAAATTCAGCAGCAGGAATTGGTATTGTATCAACTATGCCTGAAGTTGACGGAGTGAATCGTCGATTACCTCTTATCGTTGCAGTTGGCGATAAACTTTATCCTAGCATAGCTATGGAAACACTGCGAGTAGCAGCTGGCGATTCAACCTTTCAAATCAAACTTTTTGAAGGCGGTGTTGAAAAAATGCGTATACCTAAGTTTGGTCCTGTTACTACAGATAACTTAGGTCGGGTATGGATTGATTGGAGTCAACAAAGTAAAAATGTTAGTTTACTTGAGTTGCCTAAAAACCTAGATGGTGCTATTGTTATTGTTGGTCCAACCGCAGCTGGTATCAGTAATCCTGTACCAACCAGTATGGGTGCTGTATTCCCACATGCTGTGCAGGCTAGTGTTATTGCTACAATGATTAACGGTATAGTTATACAGAGACCAGATTATGCCAACGGTGTAGAAATCTTAACACTAGTATTAGCAGGTATACTATTATTATTCTTAACAAGGTGGACTTATGTTGGTATTATTTCAGGTGTTGTTATTATTGGGACTAGTGTATTCGCTGGCTCCTATGCTTATGCACAGTTTAGTTGGCTCTTCGATTCAACTGGTATTGTGGTCGGGCTTGTTCTGGTTATGCTTCATGCTTATGGCATTAAGTTTATAAGCGAGTTCTTACAGAAACAAGCAATCAAGAAACAATTTGCAGGCTATGCTAGCCCTACAGTAGTTAGACTGTTACAAGAAAATCCAGACTTAATTAAGAAGGGTGTTAAGAAAGAAGTCAGTATACTGTTCTCAGACTTACGCGGCTTTACACCCTTAGGTGAAAGTTTTGGAGATGACGTTGCAGGTCTTACAAAAATAATGAACGGCTACATGGATGCCATTACACAACCTGTACTAGATGCAGACGGTATGATTATTAAGTACATTGGTGATGCTAGTATGCATATACATAATGCACCTATTGAAGATTTGAACCATCCTGCTACAGCAGTACGCACAGGATTGAAGATGCTTAAAGCAGTGGAGAAATTTAATGAAGAAATCATTATACCTCAAGGAAGACCTGCCGTTGGCATGGGTGCTGGTATTAATACAGGGTTGGGATATATTGGAGAGATGGGATCAACTGCAAGACACAGCTACGATGTACTAGGTGATGCTGTTAGTACTGCTGCCCGTATTGAAAGTAAATGTAAAGAGTATGGATGCTTGTTGCTAGTTGGCGGCGCAACAGTTGATCGCTGTGGAGATGACTTCTTCTTCCTTAAGATTGATGATCTTGCTGTAAAAGGTAAGAGTGTAGGAATTGCTATCTATACAGTATTAGATGATATCACTGATACGTATCATGTTGCTAAAAAAATACACGAATCAATGCACGGTGCATACAGAGGACAAAAGTTTAGTACGGCTATTAGCATGTGTAAACAACTAAAAGGTCAGTTTGACGGCAAAATGGACAAGTATTACGACATGTGGATAGAGCGTTGTGAGTTCCAGCAGACTCAAACTCTACCTAAAGATTGGAACGGCGTTTTTATAGCGACAAGTAAATAATTTACTTACCTGTACTGTCAAATTTCTGACTTTGGCTTTGATATTTGTTAATAATAAAATCTAATTCTGCTCGATCATCGTTATTAAGTTGTTGATCAAGCATTGTTTTGTGTTCTAGCACCATTGCTAGTTTTGTGTTCATGCGAATCATGTCGTTGTCTAACATTCGTACACGATCTACTAACTTAATCAGCGTACCCATTGTTTCACCTATGATAGGATCTATTTCCTCAGTTACCCACTTCCATATAAAGTAGATAAAATATCCCATGCCCATTGCGGCAATAATAGGAAATCCATACTCATTAATTGCTTTTGCAATATCATCTAACATTAGTCTCTCCTTGCATCGTTCTTACCTTCGTTAGCCGCAATTCGGTCTACGTTAGGTTTTACTTTTAGTGCATAGCTCATGAGAGCATCGATCTTTACTAGATCGTTGTTCATAGTTTGTACACGATTATCAAGCTGTGCAATAATGTTTTTTAGTGTTTTTACTGATCCAGTAACGCCCGCTAGAATAAACTTCAGCGAGATAAACACAAAGATTCCGGCCGCTAGTGCCCCTGCGATCGGAAATCCAACATCTCCTACTAATGTTAGAAAATCCATAAAAAAAGCCCCCTACGCTCTGCTATTGTATTTAGCTGTAGCCACTCCAAAAATTAGAATTTGGTAAATACAATGACACTTTTAGTTCAAAGGAGAGGGAATGAACAGTGACTTAAAACTATTTAAATGGATAATACTACTTCTAGCGTTACCGTTAGGATTAGCATATTTCAGCGATGGTGATAGATTCCGTTACCCATGCCAAAACCCAGACAATTGGGAGAAAGCAGAATGTCAGCTACCGAGATGTGATGTAACACGAACATGCCCGGAGCATATATTCAAAGGCGGTAGAGATCCTAGACTAGGACCACCAAAGGACGGGGATACTCCAGCAATGAGTAAACCAGCTACTTCAAAAATTGATATTAAGGAATGCAAATAATGGAACTACTAAAAAAATTCACTAAAAAAGATGAAGATACAGGAGAACACTTTATCTATACTGAAGAGCAATTAATGGCTCGCTTAAAATTCTTTATCGGTATTTGTCTATCACTGACACTATTCGGTATTGTATTTGTTGTGCTGTATTCATTAATATTTGTAACACAGCCTTTAAACGCAATTAGTCCAATTGATCAAAAATTCTTTGAATTAATTATTCCAATTGCTACATTCTTAACAGGTACACTAAGTGGTATTATGTTAGCAGGTGGTGATAAAGATCTAAGAGCCAAAGCATTAGATGCAGCTAATAAAGCACCTACAGTAAGCCCAGCACCAACAACACCTGCACCTAGCGGATTTAGTGCTAGTGCAAGTTTTGGCGGAGCAACTGCTAGTTTCAATAAGCCAGCAGCCCCAAGTTTTGGCGCACAGCCATTAGGTGGTACTCCAATGAGTGCTGTACCAAGTTGGGGGACTATTCCAACTTCAACACCTATGATGAGTGCTACAGGCAAACCGATGCCAGTACAAGATCCAGAACCAGAACTGTAAACTTATTAGTTCAAAAAAAAGGCCCGAAGGGGCCTTTTTTAATGACTGCTATTTTTCTTTATTGATTCCTTCAATGATCGTTATTAAAAAATACAATGAAAAACTGCTGGATAGTAGTTGATTTCTATTGTAAATACATGTATAATAAACTTGTTCAGGTAGAAAACTCAGTATTTACACTGAGGTAATTTTAAACTGATAATTATTATTTCATGACACACACTAAGGAGAAGTATATGAAAACAGTTGGTGATAAACTAGAAAAATTTGCAGTCACAGGTGTTAAGCCAGGACAACCAGAAGATGCGTTCTTTGAAATTACAGACGAGAGTTTTGCAGGAAAATGGAAAGTAATCGTTTACTATCCAAAAGATTTTACATTTGTTTGCCCTACAGAAATTGTAGCCTACGACAAATTGGCACAAGACTTTGCTGATCGCGATGCAGTATTGCTCACAGGTAGCACAGACAATGAGTTCTGCAAAGTTAGCTGGCAAAATGCTCACGCAGATCTAAAGAAAATTACTCATACACAATTTGCTGATACACAGCGTGGCGAGTTGAGCTTGATTGAACAGTTGGGCGTGTTCTACGCACCAGCAGGTGCCGCACTTCGTGCAACATTCATCGTTGATCCAAACAATGAAATCCAACACGTTACTGTTAACAACTTAAACGTTGGTCGTAGCCCAGAAGAAACACTTCGTGTATTGGATGCGCTACAAACTGGCGAACTTTGCGCTTGTAATCGCACAGTCGGGGGAGAGACTCTATAATGTTAGACTGCCTAATAGTAGGTGATAGCATTGCAGTTGGTACAGCAATGGCTAGACCAGAGTGCGTAAGTTATTCAAAAGGTGGATGGAACAGTTGGCAATGGAACAAAGATTATTTGTCTAAAGCCTCCTCACAACCTGCTAAAACTATTATTATTAGTCTAGGAGCCAATGATCACAAAGGCGTCAAGACAGAAGCAGAACTTCGTAAAATGCGAGAAGCTGTTAAGGGCGATCGAGTATTTTGGATTGACCCTGGACAAGATCGTAAACCTATTCCGCACGATGCTATTGTACGCATTGCCAAAGAATACGGTGATGTGATATTGCCTAGACCAAAAAGCCATATGAGTGCAGACGGAATCCATCCTACTGGACGTGGATATAAAATCTTAGGAGATCAAACACGATGAGTTTTATTGAAACAATAAAAGGCGCACTACCAGACTATGCAAAGGATACCAAGTTAAATCTTGATGCTGTTTTAGTACGCAGTACACTAGACGCAGATGTAGCCTTGGGTTGTGCTGTGGCTGCACTAGCCGCAACAGGTAACGGCAAGGTACTAAGCATCCTGTTAGCAGATGCTCCTGTACATGCAGAGTCAGCAATGACAGCCGCAAGCATTATGGCACAGAACAACGTGTGGTACCCATTCGTTGAGATGGCTGATGATCCTGCACTCAAAGGATTGCCTGCTCAGTTACGTATGAACGCTATTGCAAGTCACGGCGGAACAACTAAAGCAAACTTTGAAGCATTTAGTTTGGCTGCTAGTATTGTGGGCAAGTGTCACTTCTGTGTTAAGGCACATTACGAGACATTGAAGACAGAAGGATACACTGTTGAACAGCTTCGTGACATTGGTCGTATTGCTAGTGTGATGAACTCAGTTGCTAAGGTTTTGAATAGCTAATTTCACGATAGTGAATTAATGATTTTCACTATGTACTTTAGGTAGTTTTGTCAGTATAATGTTTATAAGTACTAATGCAAGACAGTACTTATTTCATTAACAAGGAGAACTATTATGTGGACAACACCAACAGCAACTGATATGCGTTTTGGTTTCGAAATCACAATGTACGTGATGAATCGTTAATAGTAAAAATGTTCTAGAAAGCTGCCCCACTTCGGTGGGGTTCTTTTTGACTTAATGTTTAAATAATGTTATAGTTATCTTATGATTGAATACGAATATTACGACTGGAATAATCTCATTGGTCCAAACCAACGAGAAAAATATGTCACCAACATCCGACGGTTGGTAGCTGACGGACAATATTGGACAAATAGTCCTCGATATCAAACAAATGTAAATATTTTTGGATTACCTGGAGAAGAATGGACTAATCTAAAAATGAGTTTTATTTGGAGTTGTTTTGCTTATCTAAAAAGAGACGTTCCAATTAAAACAATTAAAAGCTGGGGGTATATGACATCACTGTCCTACACCGTAGAAGATAGAAATACTTATTGGCATCAGCATCTTAGACAAGATTCTAAAGTTATAAGCGGAGTATACTATCTTCAATTACCATCAGGTGTTGATATGT